>Ga0207833_100019_pt1 | contig 318086 bp, 282 predicted proteins | sample TtaePargueraPR_6_FD_187753 | JGI IMG/M metagenome (GOLD analysis project Ga0207833, IMG submission 187753) | Aerobic enrichment media microbial communities from Bioluminiscent Bay, La Parguera, Puerto Rico - Tt and E1 (2) (SPAdes) | ecosystem: Environmental > Aquatic > Marine > Unclassified ... | reverse complement strand
GGCGGAGCCGAGCGCAGACTATCAAGTACAAACAGATCACACCCTCTGACGCGGGGTGGAGCAGCCCGGTAGCTCGTCAGGCTCATAACCTGAAGGTCGCAGGTTCAAATCCTGCCCCCGCAACCAAAACAACAAACCCCGCCATCGGCGGGGTTTTGTCGTTTTAGTCTTGGGTCAGCATTAGAACCTTCGATCTTCCTGCGTTCTGAGCCTGTGCTCATAACTTGAAGGCTGAAGCTGTGAAGAAATCGCTCCAGTGGAGCGATTTTAAGCTGAAGGTCGAGGACGGCCGATAGGCCGCGCGCAGACTGCGCTCGTCAGGCATCGGCACATTTATCCATTGCCTGTTTGCACAAGGTTCTTTGCGAAGGCCAAAGGCCGGAGCTGAGCGAACGCAGTGAGCGCTAATCCTGCCCCCGCAACCAACTTTAAAGAAGCTCGCCCTTGTGGCGGGCTTTTTAATGTCTGGTAGGTGGGGTAGATGGACTTGAACCGTATGTTCAAACCAAACCAAGCAAAGCAAAGCAAAGCAATGATTAGGCATGATTAGCGTCTTTAAGTGACACCAAGCAGCCAAATTCTTGTGTTACGTGGGTTTTGCAATAAGTATTTTTCTGAAGCGGTATGCTGACCCAGAAAGCGCATAACTGAACTGATGTTATATAATGGGGCACAACCACCATTGACGTGTACACAAAAAAAACTATATCATCCTTACATTCCATATAGGGACAATGAAAATGCCTGAATATGAGTTGAGTAATCAGATTTTTTATAGCTCAGAAGTTGATTCTACAGATCAGACTGTTGCAGAATGGATCCAGAAAGCAGTTGTGGCTCGCCCATCTGGCAATAAACGTGCACGGGCAGTGGATTTGTCGCAGTTGGCAAAAATGGAGAGCTTGTATGGGTGGTCGATTACATCTCTACTGTTAAAGCATGCAAATCGTGGGGATGTTGAGGACAATGGTGCGGCTATCCGATGCCTTAATATAAGAGAAGCTAGAAGTGAGTTTAGTGCCGTAATGGCTGAGAGCGCTCTTAAATTTATTACGTCTTCGCGGGGCGATAATAATGAACAGGTTCAGGTTATGATCTCACTAAGTGAGCTTATAAAAATGCTTGATAGAGCGCACCAAAAAGTTTCGATTGTAGCTGCTATGTCTGCCAGCGATGAATTGCCAGTAGCTGAACCTATCAAGCTTCGTACAACGAAACGTAGTAGCGGACCAAATATTTTAAGTGCGCAAGCTGATTAGTGAGGGGATTCAATGTATCTATTCGACTCTCAGGCGTTTTCTGACTTTGTGAGTGGTGATACTTCAAAAGCAGCTTGGGGGTTCTTTAGTAAGGAAGAAAAGTCTGGGCGGGATGTTCTCGTCAGTAGAATATCAATCGGCCTATTAAGTGCTGAAATTGAGAATTTGCAAGCCATGGACAGAATCAACTGGAGGAAACGTCTAAGTAATGCCCGTAGATTGTTTGAGGTGAACCGTTTAGTTCGGGAAGTGACGAGCCACGTTGTTGATGAGTGGGCAGAGATCAGAAATATGGAGCTTCAAGACTCTAATGGAGCCCCACTCGGTGATAGTGAAACGCTGGTCATTGCAACGGCGATCGCACATCAACTTTCCTTAGTTACGTCGTCACCTAATATCTACGCGCCGGTTGTTCAAAATAGCGGACTCTTAGTAACGGGAATATAACCGATTGAGCCTTGACCTTCGCAAAGCAAAACCGCTTCCTCCTCAAGAACGTGAGCAACGTGTTCTTGCTTTAACTGGTGGCGGAGTGCGTGGTATATTTACCGCTTCAGTTCTCGATAATATCGAAAAAAAAACTGCTAGAAAAGTTGATGAATTATTTTCTGTTCTAGCTGGCACATCCATTGGTGGCATTGTCGCGATAGGGCTGGCAGTCGGAGTGAGGCCCGAGAAGATAAGGGATTCTATCAGAGAGAATGCCCCTGTCATCTTCCATAAGCCGGTCCGAGATCGAATCCTCAACCCATTAAATGTTTTTAAAGCCGCATATCGGCAAGAACCGCTTCGGGCAGCAATTAAATCTATTCTCGGAGAGAAGGCAGATATGACCCTCCAGAATTTAAATGTGCCTTTGGTGATTACAGCGGTTGAATACAACAGAGCAGTTGAGAAAATATTCGTATCGAAGCCGTTGGCTGCGTCAGGGGAAGACCTCTCGGTCCGATTGATAGACGTTGCGTTGGCTACCTCCGCAGCTCCAACATATTTTCCCCCACACCGAATTGGTGATCGAGTTTATGTTGATGGGGGACTTATTGCCAACGCGCCAGATTTAGTGGCGGCTCAAAGATGCGTGGAAAGGTTGGGGGTGAATGTAAACGATCTCTATGTCATGAGTGTCGGCACGGCGTCCGGGGCCCTTCGCGGGAGACCTAGGATTACTTCTCCTGGACGAGCTGGATGGCTCCTTCGACATCGGATATTCGATATTACTATTGAAGCTCAAGCTGCGCTATCAATATCACAACTCAGCACATTCCTTGGTGACCGCTTTCATCGCATCGACAAAACTCCAGACGAAAGAATCGACCTCGACGAAATTAGATGTCTTCATCTTGCCGAGTTACAGAGCCTTGGAGAAGAGGCGGTTGAAGAGTTTTGCCAAAAAAATGCAACGGACTGGAACCGCTTTTTCTCTCCAAGCAAATAACCGTTAACGGACTGCTCGTCAGCGCCGATCAACATACCGAAGGTGCACTTCTTGTTCGAGCTAACATGATCTAATCCTTTCATCCAGCTTGACGATGGACGCGCGTAATCCCAACAATCTGTTTTCTGTAAAACCGAGACGCGATCTTCTAGATTGGTAATGCATTCTACTTCTTCCTGAAGGAATAAACCGGGCTCAAAGCGATGTAAGTTTCGAGAAATTAGCCTGACAAAAAAAAACACCCCCAACCTCTCTGCCGGGGGTGTTCTTCTCTAAGAGCCCAAAAGCTCCAATCAAAATCAAACTAGCGTTTTAACGCCTCACGCCAGATCAAACCGATCCGCATTCATCACCTTGGTCCAGGCCGCAACGAAGTCTTTCACAAACTTCTCCTGGTTGTCGTCCTGGGCGTAAAGTTCAGCATAGGCGCGCAGGATCGAGTTTGAACCAAACACCAGATCAACGCGGGTGGCGGTGAATTTGGTGTCGCCGGTTTTGCGATCGACGATGTTATAGAGGTTCTTGCCCGCCGGCTTCCAGCTGTTGCCCATATCCGTCAGATTGACGAAGAAGTCGTTGGTCAGAACACCTTCGCGGTCGGTAAACACGCCGTGTTTGGTACCGCCATAGTTGGTGCCAAGAACACGCATGCCACCGAGCAGAACCGTCATTTCATGGGCGGTCAGGCCAAGAAGCTGTGCGCGGTCAAGCAGCATTTCCTCGGGCTGAACGACATAGTCCTTTTTCGCCCAGTTGCGGAAACCGTCGGCCAGCGGTTCGAGCGGCTCGAAGCTTTCGGCATCGGTCATCTCGTCGGTGGCATCACCACGACCCGGTGCGAACGGAACGGTGATGTTGAAGCCGGCATCCTTGACGGCCTTTTCAACCGCAGCCGTACCACCCAGAACGATGAGATCAGCAATCGAGACTTTCTTGGCAAGGCCGGCCTGAATGCCTTCGAGGGTGCTGAGAACCTTGGCAAGGCGGGCCGGTTCGTTGCCTTCCCAATCCTTCTGCGGGGCGAGACGGATGCGGGCACCATTGGCACCACCACGCTTGTCCGAACCACGGAAGGTACGGGCAGAATCCCAGGCGGTGTTGATCAACTCGGCCGAGGTCAGGCCGGACGCCAGCAATTTGGCCTTGAGGTCGGCGATTTCGGCGTCCGAGAGGGTGTAGTCAACCGACGGGATCGGGTCCTGCCAGATCAGGTCTTCGGCCGGAACGTCCGGGCCGAGATAGCAGGCTTTCGGACCAAGATCACGGTGGGTCAGCTTGAACCATGCACGGGCAAAGCAATCGGAGAAATATTCGAAGTCATTGTCGAATTTCTCGATGATTGCACGATAGGTCGGGTCCATTTTCATGGCCATATCGGCATCGGTCATGATCGGCATGCAACGGATTGACGGATCTTCGACGTCAACAGGCATGTCTTCTTCCTTGATATTGATCGGTTCCCACTGATGGGCACCGGCCGGGCTTTTCTTGAGTTCCCACTCATAGCCCAGAAGAAGCTTGCAATAACCGTTATCCCATTTGGTCGGATGGGTGGTCCAGGCACCTTCGATGCCCGAGGTCACACTGTCACGGCCGATGCCGCGCGTGGTGTGGTTGTTCCAGCCAAGACCCTGTTCGGTGATGTCAGCCCCTTCGGGAGCTTCGCCGAGAAGGGCGGCATCGCCATTGCCGTGCGTTTTACCGACGGTATGACCACCGACCGTCAGGGCGGCGGTTTCTTCGTCATTCATTGCCATACGGGCAAAGGTTTCGCGCACCTGGGCGGCGGTTTTGATCGGGTCAGGCTGACCGTTGACACCTTCCGGGTTCACATAGATCAGGCCCATCTGCACGGCGGCAAGCGGGTTTTCCATGGTTTCGGGTTTGGTGACATCGTCATAACGGGAATCAGACGGTGCCAGCCATTCCTTTTCCGCACCCCAGTAAACGTCTTTTTCCGGATGCCAGATATCTTCACGACCACCGGCAAAGCCAAAGACTTTGAGGCCCATCGATTCATAAGCCATGGTGCCGGCCAGAATGATCAGGTCAGCCCAGGAAATCTTGTTGCCATATTTCTTTTTGATCGGCCACAGAAGACGGCGTGCCTTGTCAAGGTTGGCGTTATCAGGCCAGGAGTTCAGCGGGGCAAAGCGGATATTGCCCGTGCCGCCGCCACCACGGCCATCGGCCAGACGGTAGGAACCGGCAGAGTGCCAGGCCAGACGGATCATCAGACCACCATAATGACCCCAGTCCGCCGGCCACCAGTCCTGGCTGTCGGTCATGAGGTTTTTCAGGTCGGTTTTGACAGCGTTGAGATCAAGTTTCTTGAACTCTTCTGCATAGTTGAAGTCCTTGCCATAGGGCGTGGATTTGGTGTCGTGCTGATGCAGGATGTCAAGATTAAGGGTCTTGGGCCACCAGTCGGTGTTGGTGGTGCCGGTCTCGGTCATGCTGCCGTGCATTACCGGACATTTCCCTGCGGTATGTTTTCCGTCCATTTTTCTCTCTCCGTAGTGGCTGAGATGTTTTTAAAACAGCTCCTTGACCCGTTTCGTTTTGCGCCAAAGACGACCGGGGCAAAACAGCAAGTCCCGATCTGCTGTTTCATGTCGCCTTATGGTTGGGTTCCCTGAGATGTGATTTAAACAAAACCAGTATGAGTGCGCCAGTATTTCTACGTGAAGCTTTCATGTTGCAGATAATGTTCAACTCAGAGATCGCAACGAACGTGGTCACAAATTCCGAAACCATGGGTTTCCCCATGCTTTGAAGAGCCTAACAATTTGATGCGTAATAGGTGAAATAGTTATTTTATGTATCTTTGATAGCTTTTTTCGATTTCTTCGGGTGGCGGGGCCAAACCGGTGGCACAGGCTGTGACAGGCCGTGACAGACCGTGACATTCGGCCAAAAGAGGTTAGACTGGGCTAAGTCATTTGCCTGTCGGGCTTTTTTCAGATGCCCGGTTCAGGCACACATCACCGATCATTCAGAATGGATAGCGCGTATATGTCTCATTCCTCAAAAGGGGCCATTTACATGGCCGCGACGGCCAATCTGTTGATTGCTGTGGCCAAGTTTGCCGGGGCGGCGATTACCGGTTCTGCGGCGATGATGTCCGAAGGGATCCATTCGCTGGTCGATACGGGCAATCAGGGGCTTTTGCTTTTGGGATTGAAGCTTTCGACCCAGGAGCCTGATGAACGTCATCCGATGGGCTATGGCAAGGAGACCTATTTCTGGTCGTTTCTGGTTGCGGTGATGATTTTCGGATTGGGGGCCGGTGTTTCGATCTGGGAAGGGGTGGACAAGATCCTTCATCCCCATGCGCTTGATATCCATGTGGTGGCATCGTTTGGCGGGTTTGATATCCGCACATATCACGTCGTGTTCACGATCCTGATCATTGCCATGGTGCTTGAAGGGGCAGCGTTCCGCACAGCCTATCGGGCGTTTCGGGCCCAGAACCCCGACAAGACAATCATCAAGGCCGTGCATAGCAGCAAGGATCCGACGGTGTTTGTCATCCTGTTTGAGGATTCAGCGGCCTTGCTTGGTTTGCTGGTGGCGTTTGTCGGGATTGCGGCGGCCTATTTGCTTGATATGCCGGTGCTTGACGGGCTGGCATCGGTGATGATCGGTCTTATTCTGGCGGTGACGGCGTTTTTCCTGGCGGTTGAGTGCAAGGGGCTTCTGATCGGGGAAAGTGCCAATGCGCAAAGCCGCGAAAAGATCGCGCGGATGGTTGCGGGCATTCCGGGCATTTTGGGGGTGAATGAAATCATCACGCTGCATCACGGACCGCAAAGCGTGATTGTCTGTGTCAGTGTCGATTTTGATGACAAGATCGGATCGCCACAGGTCGAAGCCGCCGTGTCGCGCCTTGAGATCGATATCCGTGCTGCCATCCCCGAAGTATCCAAGGTGTTTATCGAGGCCCAAAACTGGAAATCGCATCAAAGCCTGCTTGATCCCGACGTGCCGGCCCCGCAGGTCTGATACCGGGGTGGTCGCCGCGGCGTTATGCATTTGAGAGCGTGCGCGGCGATTTCCTGCGCGATGGATTGACCATTCATCCGCCCAATAGTATGAGGAATGCAAACAGGCGGCATCGGTCCCGGTTCGGGACCTGTGCCGACAAGCATAGAAGGGCAGGGCGTTGACGGCTTCATCACATCATTCGGGCATCCCGGCCCAGGCACCAAGCTGGATCGCGGTTGACTGGGGCACATCGAATTTGCGCGTCTGGGCCATGGATGATAGCGCTAACATCCTGGCGATGGCGGAAAGTCCGCTTGGCATGAATGCGATTGCCGGGGACGATAAACTGAGCTTCGAAGGGGTTCTGATCGGGCTGATTGACCGTTGGCTTGACCCGGCGATACGCAATGTGCCGGTGGTGATTTGCGGCATGGCCGGGGCGCGGCAGGGATGGCTTGAAGCCCCGTATTGCGAGGTGCCGGTTGCACCGCGTGATCTGGCATCCGGGGCGGTCAGCCCGACGGTGGCCGACCCGCGGGTGGCGGTTTCGATCCTGCCCGGATTGTGTCAGCGTCCCAAAGGCGTTGGCGAAATATCGGGCGATGCCGATGTCATGCGCGGCGAGGAAACCCAGCTTGTCGGCTTTATGAACCAAAACCCGGATTTTGCCGGTTGGGTATGCCTGCCCGGAACCCATTCGAAATGGGCGCGGGTTGCGGACGGGAAAATCACCGCCTTTCGGACCTATATGAGTGGCGAGGTCTTTGCGCTTTTGTCCCGCCAATCAATCCTGCGCCATTCGGTTGGCGATGATTGGGATGATGCGGCCTTTGCCGGGGCGGTTCGGGCGGCAAAAACGCAGCCCGGCAGCTTTTTGCATCAGCTTTTTACCGTGCGTGCCGCCGGCCTTGTTGCCTTGAACAGCGCAGACGTCCCGTCCGGGGCGGCGGTTTTGTCGGGCAGCGTGATCGGTCTGGAAATTGCCGATATTCTGGATCGGTTGCAAGATGGTGAAACCATTGCACTGGTTGGTGCAGGCAAGCTTGCATCCCTTTATCAGGCAGCACTGGCCGTGCATGGCCAAACTGCGCTGGCGATGGATGGCGGTGCCATCACCCTTGCCGGATTGAGCCAGGCCTATCAGACCTTATCGCACGCATCACAAAGGATTTAAGACCATGGCACCATATGTTGCAGAACAGATTACCGATGCGCGCAGCGGCAAAAAACACCGCCGGCTGATTGCGATCCTGCGCGGGGTTCAACCCCATGAGGCGGCCGATATGGCGCGTGCGCTGGTCGATGCCGGCATCAGCATGATTGAAGTGCCGCTTAATTCGCCAGACCCCCTTAAAAGCATCAGCGCGATGAAGGAAGCGGCCGGGGATGCGGCGATGATCGGGGCAGGGACCGTTTTGACGCCCGATGACGTGGCCAATGTCAAAAAGGCTTCGGGTGAATTTATCGTTTCGCCCAATTGCGATATCGACGTGATCGCCAAAACCAAGGAACTTGGCATGGGGTCCTGGCCGGGTGTGCTGACGCCAAGTGAATGCTTTGCCGCCATCAAGGCCGGGGCAGACGGGCTTAAAATCTTTCCGGCCAGCATCATTGGTGCTGATGGCATCAAGGCCATGCGCGCTGTTCTTCCGGCACAGATGCCGGTTTATGCGGTCGGGGGCGTCGGGCCGGATGATTTTGCAACCTATGCCAAGGCCGGGTGTGACGGGTTTGGTCTGGGGTCGGGGATTTACAAACCCGGCATGTCGGTGGCCGATGTTTCAAAGGCGGCGGTTGCCTATGTCGCGGCACATGATGCGGTGTTCGGGGCGTGATCAACCGGTGATTTTGCAGATGCCGGTGATCTGGATTAATCGTTCCAGATCGTGGAACGGTGTTTGACCAGACGGCCATGCCCGGTCTAAATTCCTGCCATTAGACGAACTCCAAGATGGGAGGATCCATTGGATCTGGGAATTAAAGGCCGCAAGGCTATTGTATGTGCCTCGTCCAAGGGGCTTGGCCGTGGTTGCGCCATCAAACTGGCAGAAGCCGGTGTTGATCTGACGCTTAATGCACGTTCCGAAGGGCCGCTGAATGAAACGGCGGAATATATCCGTGATACATATGGCGTGAATGTCACAACGGTTGCCTGTGACATCACGACCGAGGAAGGCCGCAACAAGGTCCTTGCCGCCCAGGGCGCGCCGGACATTCTGGTCAATAATGCCGGTGGTCCGCCCCCGGGCATCTGGTCCGATTGGGGACAGGCCGAATGGGAAGCCGCGGTTCAGTCAAACATGCTGACGCCGATCCTGCTTGCGACCGCGGTTCTGCCGGGCATGATTTCGCGCAAATGGGGCCGTATCGTCAATATCACGTCGGGTTCGGTCAAATCGCCGATCCCCCATCTTGGTCTTTCGAACGGGGCGCGTGCCGGTCTGACCGGGTTTGTTGCCGGAACGTCGCGTCAGGTCGCCAAGGATGGCGTGATCATGAACAACCTGCTTCCGGGACAGCATGACACCGACCGCATCAACGCCCTGATGACCAACAAGTCAAAGGCCGAAGGCATCAGCCTTGATGAAGCACGCACCAAAACCCAGGCGGGCCTTCCGACCGGTCGTTTTGGTGATCCGCTTGATTTCGGTGCGACCTGTGCCTTCATGTGCAGCGAGCATGCGAAATTCATGGTCGGGCAGAATATTCTGCTCGACGGTGGTGCGTTTAACTCCACCCTTTAATTCGCCCCATATGGGCTGCAAATGGTCGCTTTCTGTGCTTCCGGTGCTCATGTACTTTGGTACGCTGCGCGCCGGTTCTCGAAAGCGGCCATTTTCGTCATGCGAGGCCGCGAACCTCACCACACCTGATGTAACATCGTATTGAAACAGCTTCGGAAATGGCGTCATTCACCTTTGTCTATGTGCTGCGTGAATTGGGGTTTGATCCGGCGGCAAATGTCCGGGTCAAGCTGCCCAGAACTTATGTCGGCTGGTCAACCGATGTTGAGGCGCGGCTGGTGACGCATAATAGCGGCAAAGGGGCCAAGACCACGCGCGGGCGGCAGTGGGAACTGGTTTATGTTGAGCGGTTCCGTACCTTCGGTCAGGCCATGAGCCGGGAATGGCACCTTAAGCGGGACCGCAAATTGCGCAAGATGCTGGCGGGTGGCTAGGGCAGTCTATCGGGCTTGGCCCGGCTGTTGTGCGGCTGAAATTTTGTTGCCTGGCAAGGAAACGGATGCGAAGCAATGCAATTGCTGCAAGGCGCCCGGCCAAAACAGGGCTTGCATCATTGCGCCAAGTAACAGATATGTCCTTGCAATCAATCCATTGAAACCGGGGTAACACCAGATATGGCATTCGTTCGCAAAAACCCGCTGAAACTCAACAAGTTGCAGCTTCGCACCCTTGTCCTGGCACAGGTCATCGCCAAAGACCCGAATTCGGGCAAGATCGACGAAGCCAGCGGTGAGGCAACCCTTCTGCGTGTGCCCCATGCCCATGGTGACCATGTGCATGTCGGCAAATTCACCGTTGCGGCCCGTGACGCCAGCGGCTTTGAAAACCCGGCAGTCTGGGTTGCACTGACCCGCAAGGGACTGGTCAAGGAAGGTTATCCGGGCAGCATCGTTCTGACCAAGGAAGGTATGGAATACGATACCGGTCTTGGCGACCATTTCCTTGAAGAAAGCGATCACTAGGATTTCGGGAATTCATTCCCCGATGCCGACAAGAAAAAGCCCTGCACAAGCAGGGCTTTTGTTTTTTAGTGCGGCGATACGGGTCTATTTCACGCGGATGAATTTGCCGTTCTGGATTGTCACGAAATAGACGTCGCGATTGCCATCCCCATACTGATCGAATTTCAGTTCCTGATGCAGACCCATCTGCGGGGGCAGATCGGTCATGGCATTGGCCAGTTTCTGATCGGGGTGTTTGGTCTTGAGCGCGGTAAACAGAACCGTTGCCGCATCATAGGCCAGAACAGCACTGAACCCCGGATGGCGATCAAACATGGCTTCGTAATCGGCGACAAATTGCTGGAAGCGCGGATTGGTGTCATAGCGGTCATAAGCCTGGACAAGTTCCATGCCCTCGACCGCGGTTCCGCCGATTTCAATCAGCAAATCCGTTCCGGCCCATTCCGCAGCAGAAATCGGGATGTCCTTGGACAGTTTGCGGATTTCAAGCGCCAGGTTGGCACTGTCGGAACTGTTGGCGACCAGCACGATCGCATCGGGGGCATCATCAACCAGTTGTCTGGCGATGTCGGCATTGCTGGCCTGACTGGTGTTGATCCAGTTTTTGGAAATCACCCGGCCGTCAAGTTCTTCGAATTCCAGAAGAAATTCACGATACCAGCTGTCGGCGAATGCTTCGTTTTGACCATCAAGGGCGATGGAAACGCGTTTTCGGTCAAGCTCGATGCTGCGTTTTGCATAGGCGCGCGCATTTTCACGTGTGGTGGTGTTCATACGGAAAAGATAGTCGCGAAAACCGGCAAATTCGGCGGCCGATACTGTTGGTGATACGGTCACGATGCCCAGTTCGTTGATAACCGGCAGGATCGCCATGCCGATCGAACTGATGATGGGGCCGACAATGGCATCCACACCAAGTTGGGAAAGTTCGCGGACATGCTGCTGGGCGACTTCGGGCGATTTTTCATCATCCCGCGGCAGGATTTCAACCATCCTGCCATTGATGCCGCCATCGTTATTGACTTGCTGGGCGGCAAGCTTCAGCGCATTGAGTGCATCGGTTCCGGTATCCGAACCCGGTCCGGACAATCCGGCAATGAAACCGATCTTGATCGGGCCTGACTGGTCACAGGCAACAACGAGAAAGCACGCGAAAATCAAAGCAAAAACATTCGAGACTGGCCGCATAATGTTCCTGTCGGTTTTTAAGGTCAGGCGGTATTGATCTGACGGTGCAGGACCATCGGGTCAACGGATGCTGACACTGGTTTCTTTGCAGGTCATCGTTGGGGGCGACCGGTAGTATGACGACCTTGTGTGCTACTGCCGATATGGTTGTGACGGTCGGGGACTTCAAGAAGTTACAACGTCTTTTCCGGCCGTTAGCCGAAATCGCGACGTGCTTGCAAGACACGGCCAAATGTCGTTATCAGGCACAAGGCCCCGAAGATTGCAGCAATCTGGGGGAACCAGCCGGGAAAGACGCAAATCAGGCACAAAACAAGGATGGTTTCGCTGCCTTCGGTAATGCCGGTCAGGAAATAGAAGCTTTTTTTGCCCTGTTTGTCATGGTTGCGGTTCTGCTTGGCTGCGATGATCGCATAGGCCAGAAAACTCGACCCGGTGCCGACAAAACAGAAAATCAGAAATGCGGCCATAAGCGCATGTTCCGGACGCCCGATGGCAAATCCCAGAATGATGCCGGAATAAAACAGGAAATCGGCGACAATGTCGTAATAGCCGCCAAGGTCGCTTTCCTGTGTTTTGGAATCGGGGTGGCGTGATCTTGGGGCTGCATGACGGGCAACGGCACCGTCAAGCCCGTCCATGATCCGTGACAACAAGATCATCACAAGGGCCGCGTAATCAAGCTGGAGGGCAAGAAACACCGCACCAAGGACCCCGAACAAAAAGCCGATGCCGGTGATGGCATTCGGGGTGATCCCCGTGCCCGACAGGGTACGGGCAGCCGCATTAAGCGGTATGTCGATCAGCGGGCGCAGGCGGGCATCAAACATCGGGAACTCGTTTCGGTTGGTCAAGCCTGGCCCGACTATAGGGGCAAGGTTGAACAAATCAAAATCACCAGTTCGTAAGCCGTCAGATATTGATGCCCGGTACCCCGGATATGGGCGCCGCGCGGCAAGTCAGGGGCGCAGGTCTTCCAGTCGCTTGCGCTGTTTGCCATTGGCGTCAAAATTGTCGGGTGACAGCCATGCTTCGAACCCGCTGCGAATAGCGGGCCATTCTTCGGCGGTGATGGAAAACCACGCGGTATCACGATTGCGGCCCTTATAGACCATATGGTTGCGGAACGTGCCTTCATAGGTGAAGCCATACCGGGCGGCGGCGGCGCGGGATGGGGCGTTCTGATCGTCGCATTTCCATTCGTAGCGGCGATAGCCAAGTTCGTCAAAGGCGCGCCGCATCATCAGATACATCGCCTCAGTCCCGCCAATGGTTTGCGACAATGCCGGGGAATAATTGATGTTGCCGATTTCAACCGACCCATTGGCGGCATCAATGCGCATAAAGGCTGCAACGCCAACCGCCGAATTGCGGGTTTTGTCGATGATGGCATGAAGCATCGGGTCGCTTTGACCCGCCATGGTTTCCAGCCACGCCTTGTAGCTGGCAAAATCGTTGAACGCATTGGTCGAAAGATAGGTAAAGCGCGACCCGTCCTGTGCCATGGTGTTGGCATCAAACAGGTGCCTGGCATCACGGGCAAGGTCAAGCGGGCTAACGATCACATGCTGGCCGACCATGTCGCTGCGTGGCGGCATGTCGCATCCGGTCCAGTTTTCAACGGGACGGCCAACGGGTTTTCCAAAAACATCTTTGTGGGGCGAAGTCATGTTTCTTCCTGACAACGAACAGTGGAAAGCCAGATTTGCTGAAATCGGTCCCGTCGACAAGGGCCAGTTTTGTCAAACCGGTGGGGCCAATCGGCGGGCCCGTGTCACTGGGTCAGGGATGTTTGATCAAGGATATCAAGGAAATGACGATTGCGTTCATTGTCATGACAGAGCAGCGGCACGTCAAAACGTCTAACAGGTGGAAGGGCAGCGGCAACGATGCCGTCATGCGGGGCACCAGGGGCATTTTGCACATGGGACGGATCGGCAAGCAGCGCATCAATGCGCCCGGCCCGCAACAGATCAAAGCCCTGTTTAAGGTTTTGCAGGGCCACCCAGTCAATCATCGTATCGGGCAGGGGCAATGGCGGCGGGGGAAATTGTTTCAGGCGACCAACCAGAACCTGATCCTTGCTGCCAAGGTCAACATCTTTGCGGGTGAACAGCCGGACTTCGAAGCTTAATGCATGCTTTGAAACAAGTTGCGGGTCATCATGGGGCCAGCCACCGGTCAGAATGCAATCAAGTTCACCGGAACGATACAGATGGAAAAGCCGATCATTTGGAAGGGTTTCAATCGACCCCGATGACGTTCTGGCCTGAAGGGCAGCGGCAAGATTGCGGTTGGCCGGCATGGTATATCGGGCCCGCTGGTTGTTAAGCGATACATGCGCGCCAATGCGAAAACCTGTTTCCTCTGCCAAAAGGGGATCTGGCACAAACAGGTACAGCGCAATGGTCACAAGTGACAAAAGCCATGTATCGATATCCAGACGCGGGCAAAACCGCATTGGTACCTCCGTTCCGGGTCCTGTTTTGATGTTACCTGCAGGCTGGTATTTTACAAGGTCGCAGGTGGGGCTGTAATCAGGCTGGTCTTGTGAAGATTGGGGCGATGCAAGAATATCGGACCCGGAATAAAACAAAACCCGACAGTCGGAACTGTCGGGTTTTGCGTTGATCAAATCGGGCAGGCCATCAGATGTCGGGATACCAGGCCCCGAGAACGCCAAATTCTTCGAGTTTGGCAACAATCTGTTCGGCGGCTTCTTCTGCGCTTTGATCAGCGGTGTTGACCACGATCTCGGCATTTTCGGGCCGCTCATAGGGGCTTGAAATCCCGGTGAAATTGGCGATCTCGCCGGCGCGCGCCTTTTTATAAAGGCCTTTGACATCGCGCTGTTCACAGACTTCCAGCGGGGTGTCGATAAAGACTTCGATAAATTCGTCTTTTTCAACAAGGCTGCGGGCAAGCTGGCGTTCGCTTTTGAATGGCGAGATGAAGGACACCAGCGTAATCACACCGGCATCAACGAACAGCTTGGCGGTTTCACCAACGCGGCGGATGTTTTCGACACGGTCCGCATCGGTAAAGCCAAGATCCTTGTTCAGGCCATGACGCACATTGTCACCATCAAGGGTGTAGGTGTGCTTGCCAAGCGCATGGAGCTTTTTCTCCACCAGGTTGGCGACGGTTGATTTGCCCGCACCCGACAGGCCGGTGAACCACAGAACGACCGATTTCTGGCCTTTCTGATAGGCACGTGCCTGTTTGTTGATGTCCATTTCCTGCCATTTGATGTTGGTCGCACGGCGAAGGGAATGGTTGACCATGCCCGCACCAACAGTCGCATTGGTGAAGCGGTCAATGATGATGAAACGGCCCGAATGACGGTTTTCGTCATAGGGATCAAAGGCCAGTGCCTTGTCCGCCGAGATATTGGCAATACCGACTTCGTTCAGTTCAAGCGTCTTGCCCGCCACATGTTCGAGCGTATTGACATTGACCTTGTATTTAAGGTCGCTGATCTGTGCGCTTGTTACCTGTGCGCCCATCTTGATCAGATAGGGGCGGCCGGGCAGAAGATGATCTTCATGCATCCAGATGATGCGGGCTTCGAACTGGTCGGCGAATTCCGGTTTGGCATCGGATGCCGCCAGAACATCACCGCGCGAAATATCAATCTCGTCTTCAAGGGTCAGGGTGATGGCCTGACCGGCGATGGCTTCATCAAGGTTGCCGTCAAAGGTGACGATTTCCTTGACCTTGCTGGTCTGCCCCGATGCGGTGACAACAATTTCATCACCCGGTTTGACCCGACCCGATGAAACAGTGCCGGAAAAGCCGCGGAAATCAAGGTTCGGGCGGTTGACCCACTGCACCGGAAGACGGAACGGCTTGTTGATCGCGTCCTGTTCGACCTGAATGTCTTCAAGATGGGCCAGAAGGGTCGGACCGGAATACCAGGGCGTATTGGCGCTGGCTTCGATCATGTTGTCGCCGCGAAGGGCAGATAGCGGGATCGCGGTGATCGAGCTGTAATTCAGCTGTGCTGCGAACGCGTTATAAGCAGCGACGATTTCGTCAAATTTGGACTGATCATAATCGATCAGGTCCATCTTGTTGACGGCCAGAACCACGTGCTTGATGCCCAGAAGGGACGTGATGAAGCTGTGGCGACGGGTCTGGGTCAGGATGCCTTTTCGGGCATCAATCAGGATGACGGCGACATCGGCGGTCGAGGCACCGGTTGCCATGTTCCGCGTATATTGTTCGTGGCCCGGCGTATCGGCGACAATGAATTTGCGCTTGTCGGTCGAAAAGAAGCGATAGGCGACATCAATGGTGATGCCCTGTTCGCGTTCGGCCTGAAGACCATCAAGCAGCAGGGCGAAATCGATCTCGCCGCCCTGGGTGCCAACCTTGCGGCTGTCAGATTCCAGCGCCGCCAGCTGGTCTTCGAAAATCAGTTTGGAATCCCAAAGCAGACGACCGATCAGGGTCGATTTACCGTCATCGACACTGCCGCAGGTGATGAAACGCAGAAGGCTTTTTTCTTCCTGGGCTTTGAGGTAGCCGAGGATATCATCAGCAATAAGGTCAGATTTATGTGCCATCAGAAGTAACCTTCCTGCTTCTTCTTCTCCATCGACCCGGCCTGGTCATGGTCAATCATGCGGCCTTGACGTTCACTTGAACGGGTCAGAAGCATTTCCTGGATAATTTCGGGCAGGGTCGCTGCCTCGGACTCAACGGCACCGGTCAGCGGATAGCAACCAAGCGTTCTGAAACGTACCGACTTCATTTCCGGCTTTTCACCCGGTTTAAGCGGCATACGGTCGTCATCAACCATGATCAGCATGCCGTCGCGTTCGACGACCGGACGTTTTGCCGAATAATACAGTGGCACGATCGGGATCTGTTCGAGATAGATGTATTGCCAGATATCAAGCTCGGTCCAGTTCGAGATCGGGAAAGCGCGGATGCTTTCACCTTTGTTGATCCGGGCGTTATAGATATCCCACAATTCCGGGCGCTGGTTTTTCGGGTCCCAGCGGTGGGTTTCGGTACGGAAGGAAAATACACGTTCCTTGGCGCGGGCCTTTTCCTCGTCACGCCGGGCCCCGCCAAAGGCGGCATCGAACTTGTATTTGTTCAGCGCCTGTTTAAGCGATTCCGTCTTCATGACATCGGTATGCAGGCTTGACCCATGGGTGAACGGGCCAATGCCCTGTTTCACGCCGTCCTGATTGATATGCACAATCAGATCAAAACCATATTCGGCCGCCATCCGGTCGCGAAATTCGATCATTTCGCGGAATTTCCAGGTGGTATCAACATGCATCAGCGGGAAGGGCGGCGGTGCGGGATAGAACGCCTTGCGCGCCAGATGCAGCAGAACCGATGAATCCTTGCCGATGGAATAAAGCATCACCGGCCGTTCAAACGATGCCGCAACCTCGCGGATGATATGGATACTCTCTGCCTCAAGCTGGCGGAGATGGGTCAGATTGGGCTGCATTCTCTTTCCTGCCGATCAATCAAAACTGTGGCAATTAACACAATTTTTGTGTTTATAATTGTATTTCACTTGGCTTTGATGGGTAATATGGAATGCGCCGCAACGCAAGTGTGATTTCTATTTTTACACAAATTTTTGTGGTCCAATTATATTCAACATTTTGAGCGTGTTTAATTTATCGGCCGCTGCCGCAATTGCCAATAGCTAAAAGTCCGGCACGCCAAAGCAATCTCAGCAGGCACTGTTCATAAGGAGGGGGCCTGTCACAGGCGGATAGGTGTGACAGAAGTCACAGGAAATGCCATGCGGGAAAAGTAGCATTACCAGCAGGGAATTCACGTTAAACGCGCTTGGGGGACAGGCATGAAATTCGACATTACGATCTGGGGCGAGGCCGCAGACGTCATTCGCAAAAACATCGTGATTTTTACTGCGGCGGTTGCGGCATTGTGGATCATGGATATCGTGATTTATGCCTTGCGGCCTGATATGGAATCACCGGATTTGCCGACCTATTTTGTCGGCGCGTATCTTGCCATTGCCTGTCACATGACGGTTTTGCGCAATGTCAGCGGGTTTTCCGCGGTGGGGGCGCTTGAAAAAAGCGCTTTCTTCAAATTCTTCATGCGCGGCTTTGCCGTGGCCATGGTGACGCTTATTCCGGCACTTTTCGTGATGGTTCCAATTTTGGCGATCCCCGAAATCAAGGCGGCCCGGGAAGACGTTCGGTTTTTCCTGGTGATGGTTGCGGTGCTTGCCTTTTACGGGGTGGCGATGCTGGTCGCACTTGGTTTAGTGGGGACCTGGCTGCCCGCAGCAATCATGACCGATGGTTCGTCGATCCGGCGGGCATTTGCACGCGGTCGCAAAACGATCGGCTATGTGACGTCACGCCTGATCGTCGGGCCGGGTGCCAATATCGTATTGTTCCTGGTAACCGTGTTCCTGTTGCCCGGGCGGTTTTCCGACGCCGTTCGTACATACACAATTCACGCAGGCGAACTGCAATTTGTGCCGTTTGATATAGCCATGAGCGGTCTGGCCTATCTGGTATGGGCAACCGGCGTTGTTCTTGTCGCCGTGGTCCTGTCACGCGCCTATCAGCTTGGCGAGGCGCGTCTGGCTGAGGCAAGCCAAACGGCAACCGAACTCAAACAGGCAGAGGCAATCTGAAATGGCGCAAGATAAAGAGACCGTCCAAACCGGCCCCAAACAGCCAGGTATCTGGAAGACCAGTTTTGTTGCGATTTTGCGCTGCTGGGCCAGCACTGTAATTGTGGCCATCCTGATGCTGGCAATGGCTTTCTGGCAGTTCGCAGCACCTTTTTCCGGGCAGGTCTATGTCATCTATGTGCTTGGACTTGTCATCTGGGGATATTTTGCGCTGTCGCTGTTTGCTTGGTTGCTAAATGGGTATGCAGGCATTGCGGCATTCAAGGAATTTGATGCGTCGCGTGTCCGGCTTTTTTCCGGGCGTTATATTGTCCTGCAACTTCTTGATACTTTGCCCGCATCATTGGGGCTGTTTGTCCTGACCGGCCATTTCATGTTGTCGCCGGAAGACATGGCCAAGATCGAGAACCTGTCTGCCATAGGCATTTCCAGCATCTTTACCTTTGTGAGTCTTTGGATCGTTCTGGTGTTCTTTGCAACATTGTTGCCCGCGGCCCTTATCGGCGATGGAAGTGGCGTGGGACGTGCGGTTGCGAGAGGACGGAAGACTGTATGGTACGTTACAGGACGGGTTTTGCTGGGTCCTGTGTTGATGCTGTTTCTGGGCTCGATGATTGTAAATCTGGTTCAGACAGCAGGTGGGCAACCGCTGATATCAAGCGATGGCGCGCTGGCCTTTAACGCAACCTCGATCATAACAATGGTGGTAAGCAGCCTTCAATATATTGTCATCGGTGCCATGATTGTTGTGATCGTATCACGTGCCTATCACCTTGGTGAAAAACGTTTGACAGTTTGATGATTTCGCTGCCGCTGCCGCCGTTGCGTTTTCAGGCCCAGGCGTCAATAGCCAAGCAATAAGGATTGAACCAAGATCTTCTTCATCGCCATATATTGATCTGTTTCATCCAGCAGCCAGGGCGCGATGCCAAAGAATGAGCCATCATGCGTGAAATTCAAATCCTGGATTATTCAGGATGTTTTTGATGTTCTTTGGTTAAACCGTTCGGTGGTTGCAGCAGCAGTTTCATGGTTGGCGCTGTTTGCTGTATTTGACGCGATTGTACCCCATCCGGCCTTGCTTGGTCCGGATGGGGTTTTGTCATTGGGCGGCACGTGCTGGTTTGTCGCGCGCGCATTGGTTGATGCGGTGGCGTTGATTGTCGTTGGCATTTTAGCCCAACTGTCATGTTTGACCCGGCAGGGTGGTTGGGGTGCTATTTTGGCTGCGAACCGCAAAGCTGTTCTTTGTTGCAGTGTCGGGATGTGGGGGCTGGCGGTGCTGACAATTGCGATGGTCCTGGTCTATCAGCAATTTTTTGTGGCTGACATCATACGTGCCTTGCTCGGCAGCAGTCGTGAACCGTCGCATTCGGGACGGCTTTTGATCCGGGCATTTATCCTTGTTGGATTTCTTGGTGTGATTGCCCTTGGCGCAAACTGGTTTCCCGCAGTTCTTGCTGGTGCGGACAGGTCAATGCGTAAAACCTGGCAGCGGGGCAGCGGGGCAGCGGGGCAGGGGGACCTTCCTGTATGTGATCTGGCGGTTGGTTGCGGTTTTGCTTTTCTTACCGGTTATCTCGACCCTGATCGTGCCGGTGATCGGACAAATGGTGGCGATTTTTCATGTGCTCGGGATTCCTGCCGATATGGCAGTTCTGGGTGTTCGGGTACTTGCTGCTGGTGTGATTGCCTGTTTTGTCTCGATGCTTCTTTCAGTGATTTTTGTCCGTGCCTTTGTCATCTCGTTGAAATAGCGCCGAAATCTGATGTTTGTCTGCGAACAAACTAACGGCTGCGGATTGATGTTTTTGGTAATTTTATTTCAAAATTGTCTCCCATATAAAAATAAACTTGATTTAGGTCAGTGTTACTTGCCAAATAACGTCAAGAAGACTGACCTAATGAGGATGCCATGACGATCCAATGGAACGAGATGATTGTGCCCGATGCCCGTGCTTTGCGGGCGTCGGAAATTCGTGATTTGCTGAAGGTTGCCGAACGCCCGGAAATTACCTCGTTCGCCGGTGGGGTGCCGGACCCGGATCTTTTCCCGCTGTCTGATTTTCATGATATGTTTGATGGCCTGACCCGTGATGAGGCGGCCGGCCGTCGCAGCCTGCAATATTCGATCAGCGAAGGACTGCCGGGATTACGGCAATGGATTGCCGATGATCTGGCCAAGTCGGGGGCAACCCGTGATATCGACAATATCCTGATCACCTGCGGGGCGCAGCAGGCACTTGATATGATTGCCCGCCTGTTGTTGGAGCCCGGCCGCGAGATCGTACTGGAAAAGCCAAGCTACCTTGGCGCCATGCAGGCCTTTTCGATGCGTCGGCCAAGCTATGTCGGCATCAATATGGACGAAGACGGCCCGGTCATTGCCGAACTTGATGCGGCCTTTGCCAATGGTGCACGCATTGCCTATCTGGCACCCGATTTCCAGAACCCGACCGGTCGGTCCTATAGCCTGGATCGCCGGATGGCGGTTCTTGAAACCGCGCGCAAATATGGCGCGGTGATTATTGAAGATGCCGCCTATTGCAAGCTGTCCTATGAAGGCGAAACTCTGCCATCGCTTCTGGCACTTGATGAAGCGGGCAGCAACCCGGATGCCGGTTGCGTCATTCAGCTGGGCACATTTTCCAAAACGCTGGCCCCGGCCTTGCGCATCGGCTGGGTAACTGCACCGCGCCCGGTGATCCGCCAACTGGTTCTGATGAAGCAGGCGGGCGATCTGCATGTTTCAACCATCAATAAGGAAATTGCGCTTCGTGCTGCAAGCAAGCTGTTCCCGGCCCATATTGAAACCCTGCGTGATGCATACCGCGCCAAGCGCGATGCGATGCTGGGCGCGATGGATGAATTCATGCCAGATGATGTCAGCTATTCCCGGCCCAAGGGCGGCATGTTTGTATGGTTAACATTGCCCGACAATATTGACGCCCGCGCCCTACTGGTCGAGGCAATGGAAGATGCCAGAGTCGCCTTTGTCCCCGGTCAGGCCTTTTTCTGTGACCAGTCGGGGCGCAACACCGCCCGGTTCAGCTTCGCCACCGAAAAGCCCGAACGCATTCGCGCCGGGATCGAACGGCTGGCCGATCTGATCCGGCGCAAGGACAACCAGTAGAAAAAAGAACCCGGCAGCAGGGTGGGGGATTTTGCTGCCGGGCGACTGCCTGTCCGGGGGATTATGACAGGCAATTTCATATGTATTCGGGGATGTTTATGCCTGACCCAGCATGGCCTTAAGCATAAAGGCCGCAAGCCCGACCCCGACGATCCCGCCGCTATAAAGCCCGACAAACCAAAGCAGACGTCTGGTTCTTTCCGAAGTGATGTGCGGCATTAATGATACCCCTCGTCACTGACCTTGCCGCGGAACACCCAATAGGCATAAGCGGTATAGGCAAAGATCACCGGCAACAGGATCACGGCCCCGACCAGCATGAAGGCAAGGCTGTTTTGCGGTGCCGCCGCGTCGCGGAACGTGATCATTGGCGGGACGATATTGGGATAAAGCGTGATGCCAAAACCCAGATAGCACAGGAAAAAGATGCCAAGCGTAATGCCAAAGACCGTCTTTTCCCGATGCGAAACCGCCCGCCACAACCAGACTAAAAGCCCGGCCGTGATCAATGGGATCGGGGCCAGAAAGGCCAGATTGGGCATTGCAAACCATCGTTCGGCATAGGCCGGATTGACGTAAGTGGTCATCAGCGACACCACAGCAAGGTTTGCCGCCATCCAGATCACGGCCGGTTTGGCAAGACGGCGCAGATTGCCCTGAAAATCGCCTTCCATCTTCATGATCAGCCAGCCGGTACCAAGCAGGGCATAGCCGACAACAACCGCCGTGGCGCAAAAGATCGAAAACGGACTGAGCCAGTCAAACGCCCCGCCGACAAAACGACCATTTTCAACGGCAATGCCTTCGATAAAGCCGCCGAGCATCGCACCTTGCATGGCGCTTGCAATGATTGACCCGACCGAAAAGGCGATATCCCAATGTTTCTGATGGTTCTTGCTTTTGAACCGGAATTCAAACGCCACACCCCGAAAAACAAGGGCAAGCAGCATGACAAACACCGGAATGTAAAAGGCGGTCATCAGTAATGAATAGGCCTTGGGGAAGGCGGCATAAAGCCCGCCGCCCCCCAGCACCAGCCAGGTTTCATTGCCATCCCAGATCGGGGCGACCGTATTCATCATGCGACCGCGCTTGACCGGGTCCTTGATCAGGGGAAACAGAATGCCGATTCCAAGATCAAAACCGTCGAGCGTGACATAGGCGAAAACCGCAACCGCGATCAAAAGAACCCAGATCAGTTGATAATCCATGATCATTCTCCTGCCTGCGGATTGTTATGGGCGGCCAATTGACGGCCCCCGGCACGAAGGAATTCACCGGTGGGCACATGCGCGTTACGCGGATCGTGGTTCATAGCGCGCAGGATATAGGCCGTCCCCACCCCGAACACGATGGAATAGACGACAACAAAGGCGATCAGCGATCCGGCAATTGCCGTGGCGGTGACAGGTGATCCGGCCTCGGATGTGCGCATCAATCCATACACCACCCATGGCTGTCGCCCGACTTCGGTGGTGAACCAGCCTGCCAGAATGGCGACAAAGCCGCTTGGCCCCATGACCAGCGCAAAGCGATGCAAATACTTGCAGTCATAAAGCTTGTGCCGGAACCGGGCGATCAGGCTTGCGATGCCAAGCAACGCCATCAAGACGCCGATGCCGACCATGATCCGGAATGTCCAGAACACGATCGGGGCATTCGGGCGGTCTTCCGGTGCGAAATCCTTAAGCCCCGTGATCTTGCCATCCCAGTCATGGGTCAGGATCATCGAGCCCAGCTTGGGGATTTCTATCGCATAACGGGTTTCCTCGGCCTTCATGTCGGGCAGGCCAAACAGGATCAGCGGTGCGCCTTCGCGGGTTTCAAAATGGCCTTCCATCGCGGCAACCTTGGCCGGTTGATGTTCAAGGGTATTAAGTCCGTGCATATCGCCCGCCACGATCTGGATCGGGGCGACAATGGCCGCCATCCACATGGCCATGGAAAACATGATGCGGGCCGCACGGTTGTCACGGTCGCGCAACAAATGCAGCGCCCCGACTGCACCCACGACAAAGGCGGTGGTCAGATAGGCGGCCAGAACCATATGAACCAGCCGATAGGGGAAGCTTGGATTGAAAATCGCATCGATCCAGCTTGTGACAACTGCACGACCATTTTCAATCACATAGCCATCGGGTGTTTGCATCCAGCTATTGGCCGACAAAATCCAGAAGGCCGAAAACAGGGTTCCAACCGCAACCATGGTGGTGGCAAGGAAATGAAGCTTTGGCCCGACCCGGTTTAAGCCAAACAGCATGATGCCAAGGAAGCCGGCCTCAAGGAAGAAGGCGCTTAGAACTTCATACGCCATCAACGGGCCGATCACGCCGCCGGTAAATTCCGAAAACGGTCCCCAGTTCGTACCAAACTGATAGGACATCACAATCCCGGACACGACCCCCATGCCAAAGGCCAGCGCAAAGATTTTCAGCCAGAATTTGTAAAGTGCCAGATAGGTGTCATCACGGGTGCGCAACCACATCGCTTCAAGCACGAACAAAAAGCTCGCAAGCCCGATGGTGAATGACGGGAAAATGATGTGGAATGAAACGGTAAAAGCAAACTGTATGCGTGCCAATATTTCTGCATCAAGCATTGGCGTTGGTCCTTCTATCAGGCAAAGCCTTCCTGTCCGACCCCGTATTTCACTGCAATGCGAAACCGTTCATTGATTGACCTGACGGGCTTAAACCACCAATCAGGAGCCGGTCTGTATAAGGAAATCGATAGAAGTTTGCGAGAAATGCTGCATTGCGCATTCGCAATTTACATTTGGAAAATTTCCAAAATGACGGTTGAAGAACCGATTGGCGACTTAACCCCTATTCGAAGGAGGGATTGAGTATCAAAGGGAGAGGTGTGATTTTCGTCATAGGTTAGAGCGGTTGGAAATTCTAAAACTTGATACCAATCGATTTTGAAAGCCGAAAGATAAATGGTTGGGGACGGACTTTGAAAGAGGAAGCAACCAGGAAGTTTGAAGATAGCTTGTGGACATAGAGTTTTGCCGATCTAAGGAGATTGGTTTTCCAACTCTTGATAGTCGGTTTTAGTATTTCACTTTTGCAACTGGCTCAGCATCTGAAACTTCTGACTATCCTCGGAAATTGGCGGCACTTTTTCTAAGAAGGGGCTGTTTGGGTAGGTTGGATTATCATGGGCTATGTGATCCAACGGAACGTGTAGGCCAATCGCCGAAAATGTTTAGCGTATCTGGTTATAGCTTTCAGGAAATAAGGCTAACTTGTGACTGACATTGAGCCTCAAAAACAGCCAAAGAATTTCAACGATCCAAAGTTTGAGAATTGGATACTTCATGATGCATGGAATGGGTTTTTCTACAACCTTCCAATCATCTTGCTCGCCATCTTTGCTATGGTCGGGCTTGAATTCGTGCTTTCGAGTTTCGGGCCTGCTCAAGCTGTCTCAGTCAGCAAAGATGGCTTCACGCTGAGGGTTGAACAACCCATGGGGCTGGTTGTTTTCCCTGTGGCTATTGCCTTCACAGTTCCTTTTGCTGCTTTGATGTACTCCGTGCATTCATTTAATCTCAATGGCGCTCCTTGCTGGTTTGCTTTTTCAAGACAGAGCCGGGGGATGTTCTTCTCGTTTCTGAATCGCATGCTGATTATGGTGCTTGCCTTAACAGCAGAGATTGTATTCTGGCAGCATCTGCTGTGGGTGAATGTCTCGCAAGGCCTTATCCAAGGAAGTCAAGAGCTACCCGTTTACATCGTTTCAATAGCAGTCGTGTCGATATTTGCGACGCTCGTTCTTGGTGTTCTGTTTGTGACTTGGCCCGTTTCGGTAATACAGTGCGGAAAAAGTTCGGCGCGACGCGCGTTCGCAAGAGGCAAGAAGACTTTTTGGTACATTGTCGGGAAAAGTTTGTTGGTTTTGCCCGCATTGTTGATCATTCAGTTGGTAGCTTTCTCTGTCGCTACACCAATTATCAAGGGAATGATCTTGCAATTTGGAGACGGGGAATTTGCTGGAACCCCGGAGGAGAGGATCACTTTCTTTGTATGTTTGCGGGTCTTGCCAGCGTTCGTAACAGCCTTCTGGTGTTGCGTTGAAGGAAGCATCATTTCACGCGGTCTGTTGATTGGGGACGCGCGATTGAATGGTTCACCGGGTAGGCTCGATACGGAAAAGGTATCGGTCATGGGTGATGTCCAGTAATCGGGCAAACTCTGATGTCCGATCTTCCTGGCTATGAGGTAACCGCGAGGCACAGCTTTTCCAGCGCCAGCGAACTTTGCGTCTGTTTGCGTTCCTTGTGACGCAGGACCATGAATTTGCGTGGCGGGATCGGGAAGCTTGCACGGGCCAGTCGGCCCTGCGCGATCAGGGAACTGACCGCGAATTGTGAAACAGCGGTGGCAGCCGTGCCGGTTTCAACCGCGGTAATGACTGCTTCGTTACTGGGCAGGACCAGCGCGGTTTTAAGGCGCGCCGGATCAACATCGAGATCACGCAGCGCGCTTTCAAATTCCGATCTGGTACCTGATCCGGCTTCGCGCAGGATCCAGTTGGTCTGGGTGATCAGGGCCTGTGCGGTCAGCGGCCTGCCATCGGCCCACCGGTGTTTGGGGCCAACCACGATCACCAGCGCGTCCTCGGCAACTTCACGCTTGGCAAGCGCGGGTTCATCAATGTCGCCTTCGATAAAGCCGATATCAGCCGCCCCGCCACGCACGGCATCCGATACGGTTTTGGTGTTGCCGATTGTCAGGTGAATTTCAATGCCGGGATACTGGTCATGAAATTTCATCAGGAACGGCGGCAACCAGTAACTTGCAATCGTTTGGCTGGCATAAACGTTCAAATCGCCGCGCTGCATGCCACCCAGTTCGGCCAGTGTCAGTTCGGCGGCACGCGCACGGGCCAGTGTTGATTTGGCTTCATCCAAAAACAGTCGCCCGGTCTGGGTCAGTTCAATCCGCCGACCAACCCGGTTAAACAGCGCCACGCCATAAAAGCCTTCCAGGTTCTTGATTGCCGAACTGACCGCAGACGGGGTCAGGCCAATGGCCTCGGCCGCGCGGGTCAGATGTTCGCGTTCGGCGACGGCAACGAAGATCTGCAATTGTTCAAGCGTCATCATGGCATTGGTATCTTCCGCTGTGGTCTGGCGTCTTTCCCGCCCATGCCGGGGGATTTTAAACGCGGGGCAGAGTCCGGCGCCGCGCAGTGGACTGTTCGGGATGGCGGGGCCGCCTGACGGGGGAGTTTGCCTTAATCATTCGATTTAATCGAATGAAATATGAATTTTTATTCGATGGAATTAAATGGTTTGGCGTGAGATTTTCCGACTGTGATCAAAACACAGGAAAATCATGTTTTTTAACACCCGCATCAAACCGATCCTGCCCGGACTTGCCGTGACCCTTATGGTCGCGCTTGCCGCCAAGCTTGTCGAGCATGCCGAACGTGTTCTGCTGGGGCGGGGCTGGGTGGAAAGTCTGGTCTTTGCCATTCTGATCGGGGTGGTGGTGCGATCCGTGTTTGGTCTGGCGCCGCGTTATTTCGCCGGAGTGCGGTTTTGTGGCAAGACGGTGCTTGAAATTGCCATCGTGTTGCTGGGCGGGTCGATCAGTGCACAGGCCATCGGATCGGCCGGGGGCGGGCTGGTGGCGGCAATCATTGCCGTTGTCTGTATCAGCCTGTTTGTCAGCTATCATATCGGGCGTGCGCTTGGACTGACCAGGCATCTTGCGATGCTGGTGGCATGTGGCAATTCGATTTGCGGTAATTCGGCGATTGCCGCAACCGCACCGGTGATTGACGCACGGTCGGACGATGTGGCGGCATCGATTTCCTTTACGGCGATACTTGGCGTTCTGTTTGTTTTCATCCTGCCGATGCTGCATGCCGGGCTTGGATTATCGGCCACTCAATATGGGGTTTTTTCAGGCCTGACGGTTTATGCAGTGCCACAGGTTCTGGCCGCAACCGCACCGGCCGGGGCATTGGCGGTGCAGGTCGGCACATTGGTCAAGCTGATCCGGGTTTTGATGCTGGGTCCGGTGATTTTCGGTCTGGCGCTGATTGGCGGGCGGGCACGTGAAACCCGTCTTCCGATTGCGCAGGTCGTGCCATGGTTCATTATCGGCTTTATCGTCATGATGGCGGCCCGCTCGTTCGGACTGTTGCCGGAATTTGCCCTTGGCGGCATGAAAACCGTGTCTTCGTTCCTGACCATTCTTGCCATGGCGGCATTGGGATTAAGTGTTGATATCCGCAATGTCATGCATGTCGGCGGGCGGGTTGTGATGGCGGCCCTGATGTCGCTTGCAGTCCTTTGCATGCTAAGCGGTTTTGTGATCGTGCTGCTTGGCACGGCATAGAAATTACCCACCCATCATCCGGGCAAAAAAATACCTGCTGCCCGAATGGGTAAAGGCAGCGGGCAAGGAAGAAGAAGCCACGGAAAGGGTAGGAAAACCGTCAGCATCTTCCGGCGTTTCGGGGAGTGGGCATCATGGGGGATGACACCGGATGCGAAACGCCACGGGTAACACACAGAAATCAGGTTTCAGAGATCAGCGGGTTTTGCTCCTCGGCCTTTTTAAGGGCCTTCCATTCGTCGTCGCTGAATATCCTGGATCGGGTCAGGAAGCGTTTGCCTTCGGGCCCTTCAAGCGAAAACATCCCGCCACGCCCGTCCACCACATCAATGATCAGTTGGGTATGTTGCCAATATTCGAACTGGGCGCGTCCGATATAGAACAGGCTGTCTTCGATCTTGCCCAAAAGCACATCCTGATCGCCGGTTTTGAATTCCCCGTCCGGGAAGCACATCGGCGCACTGCCGTCACAACAACCGCCCGACTGATGAAACATCACCGGGCCATGGATGGATTTAAGCTTCCTGATCAGTTCAATCGCCGCATCGGTTGCGGTGACCCGGTCGGGGACGGTTTCTGATCCGGTCATGGGGACCTCCTTGGTCGCGAAAAATGACCGGACGCACAGGGGAGGCCATGCGCCCGGCCGCGATCATTGCGCGATCAGAAGAAGCCCATCGGTTTCGGATCGTAGGAAACCAGAAGGTTCTTGGTCTGCTGATAGTGGTTGAGCATCATCTGATGGTTTTCGCGACCGATGCCCGACTGCTTGTACCCGCCAAAGGCGGCATGCGCCGGATAGAGGTGGTAGCAGTTGGTCCACACACGACCGGCCTTGATTTCGCGGCCGAAGCGGTATGAACGGTTGGCGTCACGGGTCCAGACACCGGCACCCAGGCCGTAAAGCGTGTCATTGGCGATATGAAGGGCTTCGGCTTCGTCCTTGAACGTGGTTGCCGAAACAACCGGGCCAAAGATTTCTTCCTGGAATATCCGCATGCGGTTATTCCCCTTGAAGATAGTCGGCTGGATATAGAAACCATCCGAAAGGTCACCGCCCAGATCGGCCTTGTCACCACCACAGAGGACTTCGGCACCTTCCTGTTTGCCGATATCCAGATAGGACATGATTTTTTCCATCTGCTCGATCGATACCTGTGCACCCATCATGGTGTCGGTATCAAGCGGGTTGCCCTGTTTGATGCTGGTAACACGCGACAGAACATTATCCATGAACTTGTCATAGATGCTTTCCTGAATGATCGCCCGCGACGGGCAGGTGCAGACTTCGCCCTGGTTAAGGGCAAACATCGCCAAGCCTTCGGCGGCTTTTTGGCGGAAGTCATCATCTGCAGCCATGATGTCTTCAAAAAAGAGGTTCGGCGATTTGCCACCCAGCTCCAAGGTCACCGGAATGATGTTTTCCGATGCATATTGCATGATCAGGCGGCCCGTGGTGGTTTCACCGGTAAAGGCGACCTTGGCCACACGGTTACTTTGGGCAAGCGGCTTGCCTGCTTCAACGCCAAAGCCCTGAACAACGTTCAAAACACCGGCCGGGATCAGATCTGAAATCAGTTCCAGCAGAACGCAGATCGATGCCGGGGTTTGTTCGGCCGGTTTCAGGACAACGCAGTTGCCCGCAGCCAGTGCCGGTGCCAGTTTCCAGGCTGCCATCAGGATAGGGAAATTCCATGGAATAATCTGACCGACCACGCCAAGTGGTTCGTGGAAATGATAGGCGACCGTATCGTGATCAATCTCGCCGATCGATCCTTCTTGCGCCCGAATAGCACCGGCGAAATAACGGTAATGGTCGATTGCAAGTGGAATGTCAGCGGCAAGTGATTCACGCACGGCCTTGCCATTGTCCCAAGTTTCGGCAACGGCCAGCATTTCAAGATTGGCTTCCATGCGATCAGCAATCTTGTTGAGCATATTGGCCCGTTCTGTGACGGATGTTTTGCTCCAGGCCGGGAAAGCGGCATGTGCAGCATCAAGTGCCTTTTCAATATCTTCGCTGGAAGACCGGGGAATTTCGCAGAATGGTTTGCCCGTTACTGGTGAGACATTTTCAAAATACTGACCCTTGGCCGGGGCGACCCATTCGCCGCCAATGAAGTTTTCATAACGGCCCTTGAAGCTGACCGGACTGCCGGCGTCATTTGGATTCTTGTAGATCATTTTGGTTCCTCCGAGATCGACAGGCGATTTTTTCGCCCGCTTTTTGATTGTGACGCCGCCTTATCCGCAAAGGTCGTGCCACTTTGATCCGAACCGCCAGGACTTTGTGGAAAGTGCTTTATTTCAGTCGGTTGTCTGTATCCGGGGGCGGGATGCACGGCTGCGGGATCGCGGAACAGTCGCGAACAGGTGGCGCAAAGTGTTCCAAAAATGGAACACTGCTGATTGCGGGGTATTTTTCCAGCGAAACTGTTTGGCGTAGGGGCCCCGCCATATGGTACGATTGCCCCTGTGATCGGATGCAGCAAAAGCTGCGCGACCGGAAAATTCCGGATCAAAAAACCGACATCAGGGTCGAAACTCATTCACATAATCGCCCCGGCAACTGATATGAGAGAAAAAGCTAGGAAAAGTCCGCAGAGCGGGATGTTTCCCGGTCAAGGGATTTGACGCAGAGGTTTTCTCTCATATCAGTTGTCTTTCGGATCTTCCGAATTTGCACGGGCTATTTTGTCGCAAAGCCTTGAAAGATATAAATCTTCCTGCGCCTTTGCTCCGCATATCCGCACAAATTCGGGAGACCGGGGCGGTCATGTGAATGAGTTTCGACCCTTGGGAGATAGCGTCTATGTCAGGAAACATTCCCGGCGGACGGATAGAAGCGGCACTGCAGCTTAGCGGTGGTGCGCAAAATCGTGCGGTGCTTGAAAGCTGGCAACGGTGTGAACAACGGTTCGGGCTGGCTCATGACACCTTGCGCCGTCCCGAAGTCATATCCGAAAGCCAGACCCGGCAACTGCGTGATCGCAACGGGCGGCTTTATCATCATGCCCATGATCTGGTGCGCACGCTGTATCGCAAGATCGATGCGTCGGGCTATGCGGTATTTTTGACCGATAATAGCGGCGTGATCCTTGACAGTGTCGCCGCCCATTCGCTGTTGCCGTCCTTTCGCACCAACGGGCTTTTGCCCGGTGCTGTCTGGAGCGAGGAACGCGAAGGCACGAACGGTATCGGCACCTGTATCGTCGAAGGACGCCCGATCACCATCCACAAGGACGAACATTTCCTGTCCCAGCATTCGGTGCTGACCTGCACGGCTGCCCCGGTTTTTGACCCGGATGGCAAGGTCTGTTCGGTTCTTGATGTGTCGGCAGTACGTGATGATATCGAACGCACCGATTGCCTGCGCGTGCGCGGCATGGTGGCCGATTATGCCGATGCGCTTGAACGTATCCTGTTTTTTGATGAACGGGCAGGTGACGTGATCCTGCATCTTCATCCAGAAGCACGCCATGTCGGATCAACCCGTGATGCGATGATATCGATCGCACCCGATGGCACGATCAGCGGTGCGACATCAACCGCACGCCGTATTCTGGCGGCAGCAAACAATTCCACAGACATTGCGCAGATGTTTGAAATGGATGTGGATGACCTGTTATCGAAATTTGCCAATCAGGATCAGGGGGCGGCCCCGGCGACCGCGTTGAATATTTCCGGGGGCGGGGTTCTGTTCGGGTCTGTCACCATGCCCGAACGGATGCGCCGTCGCTATGTCGGGCGGTCGACCCCGATCACGACAAGGGCGCCAAAGGCCGCAAAACCGGCCGCACAGATTGCCGATCGCGATCCTGCCCTGCGCCGGATTTACGATATTGGTGTGCGCCTGCATGCGCGCGATATCAATATCCTGATGTCGGGCGAAACCGGTAGCGGCAAGGAATATCTGGCACGCCATATCCATGATGCCACCCACGGAAAATCCAAGAATTTTGTTGCGATCAATTGTGCTGCCCTGCCGGAAGGGTTGATTGAAAACGAACTGTTTGGACATGCTGGCGGTGCCTTTACCGGATCGGCGCGTGATGGTTTTGGCGGACGCATCCGCGAAGCCAATGGCGGGACCTTGTTCCTTGATGAAATCGGCGATATGCCGCTTGCCGCGCAGGGCCGGTTGTTGCGCGTTCTTGAGAGCCGGACGGTCGAACCACTTGGCAGCACCAAGTCGGTGCCGGTTGATTTCCGCCTGATCTGTGCCAGCAATGTCGATTTGAACCAAGCGGTGGCAGACGGGAAATTCCGCGAAGATTTGCTCTATCGGATCAAGGGCGCACGTCTTGCCGTGCCGCCGTTACGTGAGCGCAGCGACCTTGTCGATGTGATCGGTCGTCTGTTGGCGGCATTGTCGAATGACTATGTTGAATGCAGTGATGATGTGATTGATCTTCTTGCCCGTCATCAATGGCCGGGCAATGTGCGCGAACTGATCAATGTCTTGCAATATGCCAGTGTCTTTGCCGAAAACGGCGTGATCGAACGTGACCATTTGCCCGATGATTTCCGGGTTGAGGTCGTAAAACCCGTATTGTCGGCCCGCGACAGTATCGAGCAGGCCGAACAGGGGGCCTTGCGCCAGCTTCTGGAAAGTCACCACTGGCATATCAGCAACACGGCCAAGGCACTTGGCATCGGGCGCAACACGCTTTATCGCCGCATGGCGCGACTGGGAATAGAACGGTCAGGATAGGACGCGATGCCCTGATGTCCTGACCGTTCGTTTTCAGTGTTTCCCAATGATGTCAGGCAATATCACGCAAGAACTGCTTTACCGAGTGATCGAGCTTTTGCGCGCGTTCTTCCATGCTTGCGGTGGCGGCTCTGACATCACCGGAAGCCGCATCGGTTTCATCGGCGGCATCCATTGCCTGTTGAATGTTGCTGGCAACATCGCGGGTATTTTGCGCAACGTTTGAAATTTTCGACGAAATTTCAGTCGTTGTGTTGCTTTGCTGATTGATTGAATCGGCAATGCCCGCCGTGTCGTCATTGATCACGCCAATGGTTTCGACAATTTCGTGGATGGCGGCAACCGCATCACGGGTTTCCGATTGGACCGTGGCGATCTGTTCGGAGATTTCATCGGTCGCGCGTGCGGTCTGCGACGCAAGGTTCTTGACCTCGTTGGCGACAACGGCAAAGCCCTTGCCGGCATCACCGGCGCGTGCGGCTTCGATGGTGGCGTTCAGTGCAAGCAAATTGGTCTGTCCGGCAATATCAGTGATCAGTTTGACGACTTCGCCAATCTTGTCAGCCGATGTTTCGAGCACAGACATTTTTTCATTGGTACTGTTGGCTTCGTTTTGAGCCCGCGACATGGTTTCACGCGACTGGGCGATGCGCTGGCTGACCTCATATACCGATGCGGTAAGTTCCTCGGCAGCAGACGCAACAGATTCCGCATTATGGGCGACTTCCGATACAACAGATGCAGCATCACTTGCGCGTGCCTTGCTTGTTTCCGCGGTGCGGCCAAGTGTGGATGCGGAATTGCGCAGCTTTTCAAGGGCCATTCCAACATCGGCCAGCAGATCGCCGGTCGTGTTTTCAAAGTTCTTGGTCAGCTTTTCCATAAGTTCGGAACGTTGTGCCTGCGCGCGTTGAAGTTCGGCCTCCTTGGCGCGCATTTCGCGACGTTCGATCGCGTTTTTCTGGAATACCTTGACGGCTGTGACGATATCGCCGACTTCATCGCGTCGGGTGATTTCCGGAATGGCGGTGTCAAGCTTGCCCTCGGCAATTTCAAGCATGCCGGTGGTCAGTCCGCGAAGCGGGGCAATGGCCCGGATGTTCCAGATGATCAAGACGATACTGATCGCAAGCGAGGCCACCAGCATGCCGATCATGACAATCGAAAAGTTGCTGGCGACGGTTCTGGCCGAGACAGAAATCAACTGGCTTTTGGCTTCTTCATGTTCGATTAGTGCATCGATGCTGGCGCGCCAGTCGGCAAAGGCCGGTGCGGCTTCTGCGTTGATCAGGTTGATTGTCGAAGAAAATTCACCTGCCTTGCGAAGGCCGACGACCTTTTCGATGATCGGGGCTGCGCGTTCTTCAATCGCCTGAATTTCAGCAAAAAGCTGCTGTTCCTCATCCGATGATGTTTGTTCGGCAGAAAGGATTTCGGCCATGCCCTGGGCGGCTTCGGCGTAAATGGCGGCCTGTTCATTGATGATGGCGACTGTGGCGTCAACCTCATCCTGGCTTGCGACCAGTGCCATGTCGCGCACGGCAATGGCGCGGTCCTGCACACTGCCGCCCAGATTGATGGCGTAGCGTTGCTTGACCCCGTTGATGTCGGTGATCTGGGTGAAGGATGTGTTGATCTGATTTACAAGAACGACAGAAATCGTTGTCAGGATACTCATAAGTGCAAGGATCGCGACATAGCTGATGATCTGTCGTTGGCCAAGTGAAAGCGACACCTGTTTCTTCGAAGCGTTCATCCGGACGTTACTCCATGATCTGCTATCTCTGCCGGGTCATCTTGTTTTTCAGGCTTCAATTCTATGTCGACGTGACCGCGTGCGTTTGGACGGCAGTATATTATTGGTTGTAGGTCCGGTGACGATATCATAACTCTGCGTCGTCATTGCACAGTCTGTTTTGCCGTTTTCACCCTGTGGAATAGGGGGCAATGGCAAAAACGGTTTTGACCGATCATTTCCGGTCAATATCCAAATGTTTTGATTGTAGAATGGGCCGTTATTGTTTTAAGTATCGGCAGGGTTTTACAGGATTGTTTTATGTGTGGAATTGCCGGTTTATGGCTGTCTGGACAGAGTGACGCAAGCGGATTGGGCGATGCTGTATCGCGCATGAACACTGCGTTGCATCATCGTGGCCCCGATGGCGGCGATGTCTGGGTTGATCAGGAAAACGGGCTGGCTCTGGGGCAGCGCCGTCTTGCAATCATTGATCTTTCCGATGCCGGCAAACAGCCGATGCATTCGGCCAATGGCCGTTATGTCATGGTCTATAACGGCGAAATTTATAACGCGCCCGAACTGCGTGAAAAACTTGCCGCTGCCAATATCCAGGTCGCCTGGCGCGGGCATTCCGATACCGAAGTCATCCTTGAATGCATTGCCCATTGGGGGGTGCGCGATACGGTCAAACGCCTGATTGGCATGTTTGCCATCGCACTTTGGGACAAGCAGACCAAAAAGCTGACCCTTGTGCGCGACCGGCTTGGTATCAAGCCGCTTTACTGGTCGCGCTATGAAGGCAATATCGGTTTTGCGTCCGAGGTAAAGGCACTTCTGGCGGGCAATGCGATTTCACGCGAAGTCAATCGTTCGGGGTTGGAAGCCTATTTGCGGTTTGGCTATGTGCCATCGGGGCTTTCGATCTATTCGCATGCCAAGATGCTCAAACCCGGTCACATTCTGGAAGTGTCATCGCATGATCAGGCAACCGAATTTGCCTATTGGTCGGTCGAAGACGCCGTTCTGAACGGACAAAAGCATGCCTGGAGCGGCGATGATCAAAGTGCGATCGATGCACTTGAAGATTTGCTGCGCGATGCGGTTCAGCGTCGCATGGTGGCCGATGTGCCGCTTGGCGCGTTTTTGTCGGGCGGGATTGACTCATCGACCATCGTTGCCCTGATGCAGTCGGTCTCGGATCGGCCGGTCAAAACATTTTCGGTCGGGTTCGAGGATGAAGCCTTTAACGAGGCGGCCTTTGCCGGGGAAGTGGCGCGTCACCTCAAGACCGATCACACGGAACTTTATGTCACGCCCCAGGATGCGCTGGATCTGGTACCGAAACTTTCGGAAACCTATGACGAGCCGTTCTTTGACAGTTCGGCGATCCCGACCTATCTGATTTCGGCCCTGACGCGCAAGGAAGTCACGGTTGCCCTGTCAGGTGATGGCGGCGATGAAACATTTGGCGGTTATACGCGCTATCTTTGGGCCAAACAGCTTAGTGCGGCGGCGGGCAGTATTCCGTTCGGGGCGTCTCTGGTATCGCGCGGGCTGACCATGCTGTCGCCCGAACAGTGGGACAATCTGGTCGGGCTGGTGCCCGGCAAGCTTTCGACCAGCGCGATTGGCGATAAAATCCACAAAGCGGCACCGCTTCTGGCGATCCGTGATGATATTGATCGCTATCATGCGCTGTTGTCATTGTTTGATACCGACAAACTTCTGGGCAGCCGTTCCACCCGCAAGAAATTCCGCGTGCCGGGCGAAAAATTCTGTCGCAACCGCAATCTTGATTATGTCTCGTCCATGCAGGTCATGGATACGATGATGTATATGGTCGATGATGTTCTGACCAAGGTGGACCGGGCATCAATGGCCAATTCGCTTGAGGTCCGCGTACCGTTTATCGATCATCGCGTGATCGAATTTGGCTGGCGGTTGCCGGCACGGCTTAAAATGAACGGATCGGTGGGCAAGCATGCCCTGCGCCAGATCCTGTATAAATATGTGCCGCGCGAAATGATCGACCGGCCGAAAACAGGTTTTGGTGTGCCGCTGGCACAGTGGCTTCGCGGGCCGTTGCGCGAATGGATGGGCGATCTTTTGGCCAATGACGCGCTTTATAACGATTTCGGCCTTGATCGTCGCCAGATCGAAAAATTGCAGCAGGAACATATGAGCGGCAAGCGCAACTGGGGCCATCAGCTTTGGACGATTTCCATGCTGTCTGACTGGCAGAAACGCTGGCTGGCCTGATCGAAAGATCAATTGCCGCATCCCGTATCCAATCTTTGATGAACGCCCCGCCTGAATTTCAGGCGGGGTTTTTCAATTTGTTTCAAAAATGAACTTTTGATCATTTTGCGCTGGCTGTCCGGCTCAATGTGGCGGTGACATGTTTCTCGGACATGGCTGCGTCGAATAAATGTCACAATTCGAAACTTGAAAATTTTCGAAAATGAAATATTTTAGCGGGAAAGAGATTCCTTTTTGCTGAAAGAGGCCCCGCATGGCTGAGACTGCACATTACGATCTGATCATTATTGGTGGCGGCATCAACGGTGCCGGTATTGCGCGTGATGCGGCGGGGCGCGGGCTTAAGGTTTTGCTGTGTGAAAAGGATGATCTTGCCAGTGCAACATCATCGGCCAGCACCAAGCTGATCCATGGCGGGTTGCGCTATCTCGAACATTATGAATTCCGTCTGGTGCGCGAAGCGTTGACCGAACGTGAAGTGTTGCTTGGCAATGCACCGCATATCATCTGGCCGTTGCGCTTTGTTCTGCCTCATCGCGATGATTTGCGTCCGGCCTGGATGATCCGCCTTGGCTTGTTCCTGTATGACCATCTTGGCGGCCGTAAAAAGCTTCCGGCGTCCGAAGGCATTTCATTTGCCAATCACGTTTCCGGTGCGCCGCTGCGAGACGGGATGACCAAGGGCTTTGTCTATTCCGATTGCTGGGTTGATGATGCGCGTCTGGTGGTTCTCAATGCCATTGATGCCAAAAATTGCGGGGCTGAAATCCTGACCCGGACCGAATGCGTCGGCGCCAAACAGATCGACGGACAATGGCAGATTTCCCTGCGTGATCAGCAAAGCGGTCAGGAACGCCAGGTTTCCGGGCGGATGCTGGTCAATGCGGCGGGCCCGTGGTGTGCCGACCTGATCAATCCGGACAATGGTGTGGTGCAATCAAAAACCAGCGCCAATATCCGCTTGGTCAAGGGCAGTCACATTGTGGTGCCCAAGCTGTTTGATCATGATTATTGCTATATTTTCCAGAATGGCGACGGGCGCATTGTCTTTGCCATTCCCTATCAGGATGACTTTACCCTGATTGGCACCACCGATGTTGATTTCACCGGCGATCCGGCCAAGGTCAAAATTGATCAGAACGAAATCGATTATCTGTGCAAGCTGGCCAGCGGCTATTTCAAAAAGCAGGTGGCATCGGACGATGTCGTCTGGACCTATTCCGGGGTGCGGCCGCTTTATGCCGGCAATGGCGAAAGTGAAAATGCGTCCAAGGTGTCGCGTGACTATACCCTGAAACTCGAAGACGATAGTGGTGCTGCCCCGGCCTTGCATGTTTTTGGCGGTAAAATCACCACCTATCGCAAGCTTGCCGAACATGCGCTTCAGATCATTACCCGCCAGCTTGGCACCCGCGATGCGCCCTGGACGGCCAAAGAACCGCTTCCGGGCGGGGATTTCCCCAATGCTTCCTTTGATGATGCATTTGCCCATTATGCCAAACGATATGACTGGATCGATCACCGCCTGTTAAAGCGCCTGTTGCGCGCATATGGCACGCGCATCGACATGATCATCGGAACCGCGACAAAGATCGATGATCTTGGTGTCTGTTACGGCCATGACCTGTATGAAGCCGAATTGCGCTATCTGATTGATCATGAATGGGTACGCAAGATTGATGACCTGATCTGGCGGAGGTCGAAACTTGGCCTGCGTCTGTCTTCCGAACAGATTGCCGCACTTGAAAATCGCCTGGCACAGATTGACGCCGATCTCAAATCGGTCGCAGCCGAATAGGACGGGCTTCAAAGGCGGATATCAGGACTGCGCGTTTGACAGTTCTTCACGCAATGTGTCGAGCAACGCGCGCAGTTCCTGTTTGCGGGCAGGCGTGATATCGCGCCAATCCCGGTCATGGATCGCACCTTCAAGCGCATAAAGGTAGTTCAGGCTGATTTTCCTTTCACTGCCAAAGCGAAACAGCAGGCGGCGCGTGACTTCGACGATGCCGGTCGCGATAAGCTGATCGCGGTTTTCAATCCCGATTTCGCGCAGTTCACGTGACGATGTCGGACCGATATTGCGCATGGTTTTCCTTTGTTCGGGGTGGTGCGTGCGCGTGGCTTTGGGCATGTCTTCACTGGTCGTGCTGGCACCTGACAGTGTGAATAATCTGCTGTATGGTCGGTTTGTTTTCAACCGATTACCTTGACCGGTCCCCTGATGACAGCATTGTTCAAACCCGTTATCGCAAGTGCGATCCTGCTTCTTTTGACCATTCCGGTCGCAAAGGCCGCAGCCGATTTAGTGCCGCTGGAAACCGGGGCGATGATGGTCGGGCTGGTTGGCGGGCTGGCACTTTTTCTGTACGGGATGGATCATCTGGCAAGCGCGCTCAAGACCCTTGCCGGGGCGCGGTTGCGATTTATCCTGTCGAAAATGACGCGCAACCGCTTTATGGCGGTGCTTTCGGGCGCACTGGTTACCGGTCTTGTTCAATCGTCAAGTGTGACCACGGTTCTGGTGGTGGGCTTTGTGTCCGCGGGCCTGATGCCCTTTGCCCAGTCGATTGCCGTGATCATGGGGGCGAATGTCGGCAGCACCCTGACCGCGCAGATCATTGCCTTTCGGGTTGATGCGATTGCGCCGCTGGTGATGGCCATCGGGTTTGGACTTACCATGATGGCAACCCGCAAACGCGTTGCGATGGCGGGCAAGGCGATCCTTGGCACCGGGATGCTGTTTTTCGGCATGGGCATGATGAGCGATGCGATGGAGCCGCTTCGCACCTATCCGCCCTTCATCGATCTGATGGCCGAGATGCAAAACCCGGTTCTGGCAATCATTGTTGCGGCATTCTTTACCGCCCTTGTTCAATCCAGTGCGGCAACCACGGGTATCATCATCGTTCTTGCCGGGCAGGGGCTTGTGACACTTGATGGCGGCATTGCCCTTATTTTCGGGGCGAATATCGGCACCTGTGTCACGGCACTTCTGGTGACAATCGGCAAGGGGCGCGATGCCCTGCGTACCGCCATCGGCCACGTTCTGTTCAATGTTGGCGGTGTTTTCTTGTGGCTGCCGTTTATTGGGCAATTGTCCGACTTCGTGACGGATATTTCATTTGCGACCAATGGCGGGCAAACCGATATCGCACGCGAAATCGCCAATGCGCACAGCATTTTCAACATCGCCAATGTGATCCTTATGATCGCCTTTGTGCCGTGGATTGCCCGTCTGATCGAAAAGATTGTGCCACCGGAAACGGTGATTGATCCGCCCCTTGATCCCAGCCCGAAATATCTGATGGCAGAAGTCACCAATACACCGGCCGCCGCGATTGCGCTGTTGCGCAACGAGGTCATCCATATGGGCGATATCGTGACCGATGTGGTGCGCCGCGGGCGCGAAAACATGCGCAAGCCGACCAGCAAAAAATTGCAAAGAATTGCCGAACTTGACGACGGGGTGGACAGCCTGCAGGACGCGATTGCCCTGTTTGCCAGCAAAATGCGCCGATCCGAACTTTTACCCGGTGAACTTGACCGGCTTCAGAACGAGCTTGAAGTCAGTAACCATCTTGAGGCGGTTGGCGATCTTGTCGCCGAGGAAATGGTCGAACTGGTGTCCGAACTGATGGATTTGCGCCAGATCCCCTCCGAAGAACGCCGCGCCCAGATCACGGAACTGTTTGAAATTGCCGAAAATTGCCTGAAACAGGCGCTGACTGCCTATTCGGGGGATGATATGGAAACCGCAAGGGCGGTTTTGGCCCGTGATCAGGAATTTGGCGCAAAGATGGAAGTGACATTGCACCGGATCAGCGATGCGATCGGACCGCGCGATGTTGATATCCGGTGTTATCGCATCAATGTTGCACTGGTTGAACGGATCAACCGGCTGTTTCAGCGGGCATGCCGCATCGCCCATGTCACGATTTCGGGGCTCGACGGGCACAAGGCTGCTGGCGATGATGGGCAATCACCGCCAACAGTCACATTGCCTGAAACATTCTGATCACGGTTTGGTCAGGGGCAAACCACCCGGTTACAGTTCCGGGCGTTCGATCGGCGGGGTGTCGATGTCCTTTTGCATGACCGTGACATCAAGCGCGCGATAGCCCAGGTGGCGATAGAAATCCTGTGTCCTGCTGTTTTCCGAACGCACCATCAATTGCATGCGCCAGACGCCCTGATCGCGCAACCAGCCTTCGCCGATATCCATCAATTTGCGGCCAAGTCCCGATTTCTGAACGGACGGGGCAACCGCCAGATAATATACCCAGCCACGATGACCATCATGACCGGCCATCACCGAACCGATGATGTTATTGCTGTTATCTTCCCAGACGAAAAGTGTCGCGTCCGTTGCCTCGATCGCAAATCGCACATCCCATGCCGGTGGGTTATAGGGGCGATAAAGCCCGGTATCCTGCCAAAGCTGCGTAAGGGCGGGAATGTCTTTCAGGGTTGCGGTTCTCGGGGCGGTTTTGGGGTTGGCTGCGGGGGCGGGTGTTTGGTTTGTTTGGGCCGTGGTTGTCATGGTGGTTCTTTCAGGGCGCAGTTTCTAATTGGCAACAATGGGGGCGTTATCAATGGCGGTCAAATGCAAACCCGTTACAGATCAATAAAAAGGAAACGCCCCCAAGGGGGAAACCTTGGGGGCGCTGGGGCAGTCCGGAGCATCGGTTGGGAATGAAGGCCCCGGACCGGGGTGGGGTCGTTATCTGCGTACGGCTTAGCTGATCGGGCGGCCGGTCACGCTGCTGAGTTCCATTTCACGAACGATGTCGCCGGCCTGATTGGTTACGGTCGCGGTATAGGTGCCGCGCGGCGTTTCAGCCAGACCGCCCAGTTTCAGTTCACCATTGCCAAACCGGATCACCATCGCACTGGCCAGAAGGTTCATCTGATCGGCGGTGAATTTGCGGTTGTAACGTTCGGCCTTGTCCGGGCGCGGCAACAGTTTGCGCAAATCATGACGTTCATCACGGTCCATGCGCCCGGTTTTGGCATCAAACTTGACCACTTCGACCACGCCGCCTTGTGCATTGACCACAAGGACGTCGATCTTGCCCGGTTCTTCTGCCATCAGGGCATCACCGGTCTTAAGGTCGATCGTGCCAGTTTTAAGCAGCATGGCATCAATCAGAATGCGCGCCTCGGCCGGGGTCAGGGGAACTGCGCGTTCGCGATTTTCGCGGTCGAATTTTCCGCCTTTGCGATGATCACCGCGGTCGCCATCAAATTTGCCACCATGATGGTCACCACCAAACATGGACCATTCACCCGGGCCACCATGGCCACCCTGACCAGCCTGGGCGGCGGCAATCGGGGTTGCGATCACGCCAGATGCGATCAGGACAGCTGCAAGTTTGAGTTTGTTGTTACGTTTCATCGTAAACCTCGTGTCGTTGGGGGATCGTTTGCTGAGGTCCGTTATCACCGATGATTGTCGCGAAATGATCCCCGGTAAACATCAAATTGGTCGCAAGATTTGCCAAAACCGGGAAATGCGACAATTTGATACAAATTGGCGTTTTTGCCCCAATTGCCAACGCGCTAAGGTAAGCTGAGAACACCGTTGCAATGACAGGACCGCATATGAGCGACCAGCCCCACATTCTTGTTGTCGATGACCACCGCGATATTCGCGATTTGCTGGGGCGTTATTTGCGTCAGCACGAATACCGGGTGTCGCTGGCATCGGACGGGCGCGAGTTGCGCAAGATGATGGCTGATGATGTTTCGCCTGATCTGATTGTTCTTGATCTGATGATGCCGGGCGAAGATGGGCTTAGCCTGTGCCGCTGGCTGCGTGAAAATTATGATGTGCCGGTGGTGATGCTGACGGCCCTTGGCGAAGAAACCGACCGGATCATCGGGCTTGAAATGGGGGCGGATGACTATCTGGCAAAGCCGTTCAACCCGCGTGAATTGTTAGCCCGGATCAAGGCGGTGATGCGCCGGGCGCAAAGTCTTCCTGTCGGGCGCAAGGGACCGCTTCCGGGCGGTGAAGTGCGGTTTGACCGCTGGGTTCTGGATCGGACACGGCACGAATTGCGCGATGCCAATGACGTGGTGCTGCCGCTGAGTGCCGGGGAATACGGGTTGCTGTGCGCCTTTGTCGAACACCCCAACATGGTGCTTAACCGGGACCAGTTGCTGGATCTGACGCGCGGGCGCGAAGCGGTACCATTTGATCGCAGCATCGATAATCAGGTCAGTCGCCTGCGCAAGAAAATCGAGGCAGATGCAAAAAATCCGACCCTGATCAAAACGGTCTGGGGTGGCGGTTATATGTTCACCTGCGAGGTGGTCGAAAAATGACCAAGCGCCGCCTGCTTAAACGTCTTTGGCCGCAAAGCCTGACGGCACAGCTTGTCTGTCTGTTGCTGGGTGCGATCATTCTGACCCATATCGTGCTGGGCGTGATGCTGGCCGATGAACGTCGTGATGCGCTGGCATCGGAACGCCGGGGCAATGCGCTGTCGCGTGTGGCGGCGATTTCGCGCATTCTGACCACCACACCGCATGAAAACTGGCGCGATGTGCTGCGGGTTGCCCAGTCACCGCAAACCCGTTTGCGGCTCGTTGAGGAGACCGGGGTTGTGGCCTCGGACGGGCATATTCCCGACAGCCTGACCAGCCGGTTGAACGAATTCCTTGCCACCGGTTCGGGAGCGCAGGCACCTGTGCCCGCCCGGGTCGAAATCCTGACCGAAGACGAATGCTGGCGCGAACGCAAAACATTGCGCAACGCCAAGGAAGCCTTTCTCGATCAGAAACGTGATCAGAACCCGACACGCCCATCGGGCAAAAATGGCGATTATCATTTCCATGACGACCGCGCAGCCCCTTGGGAATTGCGCTATATGGAACGGTTTGACTGCCATGTCGCACCGGTGATGCAGATCGCCGTGCCGATTTTCACCGTGGTCGGATCAACGTCGGAAGACGGCATGATTGATGATGCCCCGACCTCAATCGAACCTCCGCAAAACCGTTCGGATAACGCCCGGCCACAAGTCTGGCTTGAAGCGATGATTGGCGGGGTCATGCCCCCGCCCTGGTTTGTTTTTGACAATGTGTTGCGGGTTGCCTTGTCGGCCCTTGTCATTGCCGTGATCACATTCTTTATCACCCGGCGGATTTCGCGGTCCTGGGCGCTTTTGGCACGTGCAGCCGATCGGGTGGGGCGCGGCGATTATCCCGAACCGGTGCCTGAAACCGGGCCGATTGAAATCCGGCGGGCGGCCAAGGCCTTCAACCGCATGACAGCGCGTCTCAAACGCTTTGTCGAGGATCGCACACGCATGCTTGCGGCGATTTCACATGATTTGCGCACGCCGATCACGTCGCTTCGATTGCGGGCCGAATTCGTCGACGATCCTGAAAACCGGGCGCGGATCATCGAAACGCTTGATGAGATGGAGCAAATGGTCGAAGCCGCGATGGCCTTTGCCCGCGAGGAAACGGCAAACGAGGATACCCGCAAGATCGATATGACCGCACTTGTGGAATCCGCGGTCGAAGATCTGGCCGAAACCGGGCGGGCGATATCATTTGTCGGGGATGGCGCGCCACGGGTTTATCCCTGTCGACCGCTATCGGTCAAACGGGCCTTTGGCAATCTGGTGTCCAATGCCCTGCGATTTGGCAAGCATGTCGAATTGACCGTGTGTGATGCCGATGATGGCGGGTTATGGATTGAAATTGCCGATGACGGGCCGGGCATTCCGGTCGAAAAACGCGAACAGGTGTTTGAACCGTTCTTCCGGCTTGAAGAATCACGCAATCGTGACACTGGCGGTATCGGGCTTGGTCTGGCAATCGCGCGAACAGCGATCAGGGCCCATGGCGGAGAGATATATCTTGAAGATGCGCCAAAAGGCGGGCTTCTGGCCCGTATCTATCTGCCACCGGCCCGAACCGAAACCGGGGTGTAAATCACGATCGGGCAGCCGGTAATCCAAGTGGTTTCAGAGGGTTAAGAATTTTTGACAATTTGCCCTTGCGTTTTTAATGACCAATAGTCATTTGTGTGCCGGGAAATAGATTGTTTCCAAATCAATAATTGCGAATTGGCATTGCTGTTCTATGTAGGGTTTGCACTTGATCCAATGGCAAAGATGACGTCAGAGCCGTCAAAAGATGATAGGATGCTGTTCGTGCCCGCGATAAAACCGGTGCATCCGGGCAAAACACGGCTTTGACGGCCGACAGGTTTCAAGCAGGTCGGATCATAGTTTGGCGATCAATCTGGCCTTTGGATGAAGTGCAACCCTGGCGATGCAAAAATAAGCGTGTAAACGGACGGAGCGAACAATGAACAATAACCAGCAGGATTCAGCGGTCGTGACGTCGCTGCCAGGGACCAATTCGGCCCAAGCCGCGCGCGGTTTTGTGCGTTCGGTCAATGACTGGCTGATGGAATGTGCGCTTGATGATACCGACATCAGCGAACTTCTTGCTGGGATGGTCAGTCGCCTTGTCGCATCGGGCATTCCGATTGACCGTGTCATGGTTGCTTTCAAAACGCTTCACCCCCTTTACGAAGGGGTTTCCTATATCTGGAACAAGGAAAGCGGTCAGGTCGAACGCTCAACCCATATGGGGGTGGGCGATCAGGATCAGGACTGGGCCGAAAGCCCGATGAAATGGATGCTGGATAACGATGTCAGCTTCATGCGCCGTCATCTGATCGGGCCAAGTTCGGTGATCGATTTCCCGGTTCTTGAAAGTTTCCGCCGCAATCGTGGTACGGACTATTACGCACTGATGACCCCGTTTGTCACAGACCGCGACAGCACGCTTGATAGCAACCGTATCTTCATGACCTATCTTACGCGTCGACCCAGCGGTTTCTCGGACGAGGATCTGGCAATTTTGTCGGGTATCCAGCGCCGCTTTGCCGTGTCGTGTAAAATGCGGATCAACCACGAAGAAACCAGTACCATTCTTGAAACCTATCTGGGATCTGATGCCGGTGCGCGGGTGCGCAACGGTCAGATCAAACTGGGTGACAGCACCAAAACCCGGGCGGTGATCTGGTTCTCTGACATGCGCAATTCGACCTCGATTGCCACCCATGTTGGCGATGATGCCTTTCTGGGGGAAATGAATGATTTCTTTTCCGCAACCGCGGGGGCGGTGCTTAAACATGGCGGGCAGGTGTTGCGCTATATCGGGGATGCGACCTTGGCGATTTTCCCGATCGGCGATGATGAAAACAATCTTGAAACAGCCTGTCTTGCGGCCCTTTATGCCGCCGCCGAAGCCCAGATCAATATCGATACCCTGAATGCCAAGCGCGAAGAAGAAGGCAAGCCGCCCTTTGATTACGGACTGGGCATGCATGTCGGTGATGTGATTTACGGTAATGTCGGTGTGTCCGAACGCGTTGATTTCACCGTGGTCGGGCAGGCCGCCAACGAAGCCGCCCGGATCGAACAACTGACCAAGCAGCTTGGCAAACGTGTTCTGGTCAGTCAGACCGTCGCGCGGTTCATTTCCTGTCCGACACAGGAAATGGGCGCTTATGAACTGCAAGGAACCGGTGTCAGCGTGAAACTGTTTGCCCCGGATTTCGCCGAAGCCTGCCACCGGATCGAGTTGATGCGCGCGGGCTAGGCCCGCCCGAATGCGAACATGAAAAAGGCCGGTACATCCATGTGATGAACTGGCCTTTGTCTTTTTCCCCGGATGGCGCGCTGTCAGGCAAGACTGTCGAAATCCTTCACAACGCTGCTTGCTGATTCGCCGACATTGGAAAATGTCTTTTGGGCATCAGTTACCGCCTGTGTCGCAGCCTTGATGATATCGGCATAGGGCGACACTTCCTTTTTGACCAGCATCTGTTGCATTGCGACACCGGTCGTGGCGGATGCCATTGACATGATATTGCGCAGATAATCGGTGGAATCCTGAACCGCATAGGCCGCGGCCTGGGCGACTTTCTGATAGGCAACGCCGTTTGCACCGGGAAATGCCCCGTTCAGAACCGCATGGTTTGTGGTGCCCACTGCCTGAACGATCTGGGGATTGAGTGCGGTACTCAGCGGCGGGGTGTTGTTTGTGCTGCCTGAGCCGCCCTTGTCAGAACTGTCACCATCATCGCCCGATCCGCCGTCTGCGGATTTGTCGCCTGCGGATTTGTCACCGGCGGCTTTTGCGCCGCCATTTTCGCCGGCGGGCGGATCTCCGTCCTTTTGGCTGTCCTGACCGGTATCGGCATTTTTGTCGGCATCTGTGGTTTTGGATGCGTCGGGATTGGTGTTGTCGTCGTCTGCCATCATGAACCTCTTGCGGGGCGAATGAATGCGCCGTTGTTGTCACTAACCGTGGGTATCAGATCCTGCGGGCACCGATCAGGTGCCGCCGCCACCTTTGCCGCCCATGCCGCCGCCGGTACTGTCAAGGATCATGCGACACGCGCTTGATGTGACGGCATTGCCAATCTGTTGCAGCCCGCCCTGGGTTTGCATGGCGTTTTGCATCGACAGACTGATGGAATGGGCCATCGTCTGATACACAAGGCCCATGGCCTGTGCGGGCGCCTCGCCAAGGACCTTGACGTTGGTCTGTGTCACGGCGTCCGTGATTTGTGCATTTACAGGGGTGTTGTCTGCCATTTCACGCCCTCATGTTTGGACCGTTGCCTGGCCGCAGAAAGACCGGGCTGGTCAGGTGCCTAGCGGCGGGTTGCTGCCAAAATAACCAGAAGAGTCAACAAGGCGTCGGCGTTGTCAGACCGGCCAAGTTTGGCGGTGGCCTGGGCGCCGGCCATGGTATTGACCGAATAAAGCTGCATCACGCCCTGATTGGTGGCGGCCTGCGAACAGATCGATGCCTGTTGCTGGGCCTGCACCGCATTCTGGAACAGGATCGAAGTCGAATGTGCGGCACTTTGATAGATCGAGCCCATCGCATTGGCGGGTGCAGATCCAAGAACACTGACCGAGCTTTGGGTAACTGCGTCGGTAATCTGACCGTTCACCGGGGTTGGAATAGCCATGATATCCTCCGAAAAGGCGGTCCGGGTGACCGCACATCTTTAGACGCGTAATGCGAAGTTTTGTGACCGGGTTTGAAAGCCTTTTTAAAAGAGAGCCTTGCGAAATGTCGGTTAGCCGGCCTGGGCGGTAATCAGCGCCACCAGTTTCGATGTGGCGGTATTGACGACCTGTTGCATGTTTCCCTGGGTCAGGGTGGCGTTTTCCATCGCAAGACCGGTTGCATGCGAATGCGATTGCAGGGCAATGGAAACCGCCTGTGCCGGGCTTTCGCCCAGAACCTTGACGTTGGTCTGGGTGATGGCATCGGTGATTTGCGGATTGACGATATCACTCATGGTACGTCCTCTTTTTATTCACCGGACTCCTGGGACTGTTCGTTTGTATCGTCCGAACCGTCTTCCCCGTCCTGGGTGCCGTTGCCAAGAAACATCCGGTCAAGATCGCCCCAGTCGGTTTCGTCATCCCAGAACGCGCTTTTCTTGGACGCTACGCCCTGTTGCTCAGGCGGCGGCAGTGGGCTTTCCCCACTCAGCTTTTGTTGTTGGGGTTCGGGCCCTTGCCCTGAAGCGCCTGTGTAAAAAAATTTGGTTTGCTATCCTGTACGGACAGGGTGGCCTTGGCGCACTCCATCGTGGTTGCAAGGCTGGCAACGGCAAGCTGTTGCTGTTCATTGACCATATTGGCAAACAGGATGCCCTGTGCCTGGGCCTGCGACAGATAGGATTGCATTGCCCCCATTGCCGGACCATTGGCAATGACCGAGGTATTGGTCTGGGTGACGCTGTCGGTAATCTGTTCGTCGACTTCGTTGGGAGTGCTCATCACGGTGATCCTTACTGGTTACGACGATTCATCATCTGCATCACGCTTTGGGTCATGGTGGTCATGCCGATCATTGCGTTTTGCTTTTGGGCGGAAACCATGTTCGCCATCAAAATGTTCTGTGACTGGGTCTGACCAAGCATCGATTGCAGGGCGGCATAACCCGGCCCGGCCCCCAATGTTGCAACATTGGTCAGCGCGACACAGTCCGTGATCTGATCAGAAACAGCGCAGAGATGCTGTTCATCCGCAGCAGCCGTTTGGGTCTGCTGTGAACTGTCGCCGTCTTGCGCAGATGGTGTCGCTGGCATGTCCGTCTCCTTGGCTGGCGTAATTTGTACTTACCGGTATGACGTGCGAACGCCGACTTTGTGACAGAAAAAGCCCGGCAAGCTTGCGCATGCCGGGCGGGGTCGGCGGCGAAACCAATATGGAATTACGACACGGATGTTCCGGTCGTTGCTTTGAGTGCCGTCAAAAGCGACAGCATGTTGTCGGGCACGTCGCTTGCGGCCAGTTTCGAAGTTGCAACCGCACCAGCCATGGTGTCGACAGAATAAACCTGAATGACGCCCTGATTGGTGGCTGCCTGGGAAGAGATGCCGACCTGTTGCTGGGTACTGACGGCGTTCTCGTAGAGAATGCCATGAGAATGCGCCAGCGACTGGTAAAGCGAGCCCATGGCCATTGCCGGCGCATCGCCCAGAACCTTTACGTTGGCCTGGGTGACTGAGTCGGTAATCATGCCATTGACCGGAGTGTTATCAGCCATTGTGTATCTCCTGGTTGCCTAAAGAAGTGCCGGAAGGAAATTGACCCTCGCAACCGGCCCTTTCCGCATGTCTTGCGGTCAGACTTTTGACGGGGGCCGCGGGGTGTTGTGACGCAAAGCGCATAAAAACTTGACGGGCCGGGCCTGTCTGGATCCCTAACGTAAATCGGGCGGTCGCTGATGGTTGCAACCGCCCGATTTAATGAAGACCTGCTTGGGGATACAGGGATTAGATATCAGCTTTTGACGGCCTGAAGCGCGGTCAGAAGCGAAAGCATGTTGTCGGGAACATCGCTTTTGGCAATCTTGGAGGTCGCAACCGAATCTGCCATCGTATCGACCGAATAGATCTGGATGACGCCCTGGTTGGTGGCGGCCTGCGAGGTGATGCCGATCTGCTGCTGAGCGCTGACGGCGTTTTCATAAAGAATGCCGGTGGAATGTGCGAGGGACTGGAAGATCGAGCCCATTGCCATTGCCGGGGCGTCGCCCAGAACTTTCACGTTAGCCTGGGTGACTGCATCAGTGATCTGACCATTGACCGGGGTCGGAATCGCCATTGTAAAGTCTCCTTCGTGTGCTTGTGCTGTGTGCTGCTTGCTGTTGTGATCTGACGGGGTTTCGCCGTCCCGTATTCAGTCTAAAGACGTTGGCCATATTGGGTTGTGACGCGTCTTTTCATTTTATCTGTTGTTTTTTGCATTCGATGATGTCGGGGGATGCCCGGGGATACCAGGGGATGCCCGGCTGTGCCTTGATGGCGCAGTCCGGGCCAGGATAGGCAGGCCGATTACTGGATGCCTGCCCCTCTGAGATGTTCGCGCGCCAACTGGACACGTTTGCGCACGGCGCAATTGCTTAGTCCCAATGCCTCGGCAATTTCGTCGTAACTGCGATCCTGGACGCACCGCATCAAAAGCGGTTTGCGCAGTTTTTCCTGCATTGCCATCAAGGCTGTTTCAAGCTGGTCAAGCTGTTCGCCAGCAAGGAATGATTCTTCGGGGCTTGGAATGACCGGGGCGGTCATCGGGGATGCCGGGGTATCGGCACTGCCGTGGGTTTCTTCGCGATATTCCGCCTTGCGCCGGTTCTGACGATGCAGATCGATGCAGGCGTTATGGACAATACGCGACAGCCATGCGCGATGGTTGCGGATTTCGTCCATGGAATCTTCGAATTTTGTCGATGCCTTGACCATTGCCTCGGACAGGGCGTCCTGAGCGTCATCCATATTGCCGGACATCAGTTTCAGACATTGCTTCAAAAGACTGTCTTGCTGATCGATCCACAGCGGCCAGAAATTTGGTGCCGCGGGGCCCGTTTGCGGATCAAGTGCGGTTTCATGCGCACGGGTCGGGTTTGGCCAGGCGGTGTTGCCGGCATCTTCTGACGGGATGTCTTGGGCAGGGGGATAGGTCGGGGTGTCCGGGGCTTGCGGCATATCGCGCATGCCCGGAACCGGCTGGCGCAGATCAGTGCTTTCGGGGGATGTCGGCAAAATGCCGTGCAAGACATCCATCGGTGACAGGCCGGAAGTGTTGCCAAAACCCGGCAGGGCGCCTGCGATGATATCTTCCGGGCGTGGGCCGTTGCGGGATGGTTCGAGTCCCGGGAAACCGGCAAGCGGATTGAAATCCGCCGGATAGCCCGGTGGCGGGCTGTATCGATTGGTGGCCGGGGCGGATGCTGCTGGTTGGGGCGCATCGGACTGGGCATCGTGCGATTGTGGGGGCGGGGTTTGTCCGTTTGAAAGGTCGGGCCGGTTGTCCCCCGACCGTTCGGACGGGGCCGCAAGATCAGAAGAAATGTGGGCTGCGTGCTGAATGATTGACGCCGCATCCAGTGCTAGGGAAGGGGTGCCTGAACTGTCTGAAAGGTTGCGGTCGGGCGGGGCCGGATTTCGGGTCCCGGCTTCGCTGTTTGTGCCAAGCAACGCGTCGGTAACCGCAAGCCTGCTAAGATAATCTTCGGCAATGCGGGCACGCTGGTCGGGTTTCAATCGCGACCAGATGGAAGTGACGTTATCGCCATCTTCCATCGCCTGGCTAAGAGTTTGATCAAGGCTTTGAACGAAATGCAGCTCGGCCTCTGTCAGGCCAGCCTCTTCCTGTTGGTTGTTTTTTTCGTTCTGCACTATGGACCCCTCCAGTTGATAGATTGCAACCATAGGCTGATTAAGTTGTGCGACGTTTATTATGACGTGATTTCTAAGTGATTGTGAATAAAAGTTATTGCACAATTTTAAGTTGTATCACGGCGCGTATCTTCACAGCCTGCTTCATTCGGGCCAAGAGAGTAGTCGTGCACGTAGTTTTTCTGACTGTGCTGTTGTTTTTCGGGATCTTTGCTTTGATCCGTACGCGTGCCGGTTCGGTCAGGATGCGATGGGCAGATGCCCATGGCGGTTCCCGACCTGTGCCGGATCAACCTGTTTTTGCAGGCTGTGAATTCCTGGGGCTTTCCTTGTCCCCGGCCGGTGGCGCCGGCTCGTTTGAATCCTGTGCGGGAAAAGCATTGGCAAGTGCCGTTTCGACCTTGTCGGAAAGCAACTGCATCCTGAGATCGATTTCGCGTGTGATGATGTTGCGAATTTCCGTGGCGATATCGAACATGATTTGCTGATCGCCATGGTGGTTTGCCGATGATGTCATTTGCGGAGCACCTTGTGCTGGATAACCTGTTGGGTGCCCGCTGCCCGGACGCGGGGGCAGCGGGGCGGTCACGCCCGATTTGACCTGTTCGGCGTGATTGGAAATCGTGTATCGCTGATCAAGAACCTGCTCGCGGGCGCGCTCGGCGGCCTGGGTCATGGCTTTCTGGGTGGCCAGATATTCCTGATTGAATGCCTTGCGCACAGCATCCTTGCGATCGCTGGCGGTGGTAACATCCTTGTGCGCCTGACCAGACATCAGGTGCCTCCCTTGGTGGAATTGTTCGGGGTGCTGACTTTAGTGGTCCGTGACGACCCCTTGGTCGATGCCGAACCGTCCGACCCGGTATCCTCACCGGATGCCGGGGCATCCTGATCGGCCGATCCATCGGGGCTCGCGCCACCGGATTTGGTTCCGCCGGTTTTGGCGGAGGCCGGTTTTGCCGGTGCGGTGTCATCGGTGCTTGACGGCAGAACAAAGCCATACGTCGCCAGATCATCCTCGGTCGGGCTTGTGGCAACACCGGTCAGGCTGGTTTCAAGGCGTCCATTGCTGTTAGACACCATGCTTGCAGCCTTGCAGGCGGCATTATCGCTTTGTGCCGCGCATGTCAGGATGGCGGTCGGCGTGCAGCTGCGCGTATCGGTCAGAAGTTGTGCGGTGACATTGAAGCTTGTTTCCTGGTCATAACGCACAAGGGTGACAAGGCTTGCGCCCTTGTCGCCTTCGCTGGGCGGGGTGATCTGGACCCAGAACGGGATGGTATAGTTCGGCCCGGCCAGGATGTTTCCCCCGACAATCGGGCTTGGCAAGGTTCCGGTATATTCAAACTGCACCGGGATCGGCGCACGGTCGGCAAAGATCAACCGGATCAGCGCAAGGTTGGGGGCAGCGTCACCGGGGATTGAACCGACGGCCTGTTCGAGATGCAGGGCATAGGGGCCGCCGCTATAGACCGGGACTTCCGATGTTTGTGGCAGGGTGTCATCCTGTGCGGAACTGTCAAACAAAAGCGCGCGCAATTGTGAAGGTACTGATGTCGGCACCGATACCGACAGTTCGGATTGCGCATCGGCAGACGGGCCGACATGCAATTTCCAGCTTTTGAGGCTTTCGGGGCTTTCATCGGCAATCAACCGTGCACCGATCGCTGTCTGGGCGGTCGTGCGGCCCGATGACATCGGGTATCCCTGTGCCATTGTGATGGTCCAGTCCGGGGTGTCGGCATCGCTGCTGGCATTCCCGTGCAGACTGGGCATGGCAGTTCTGAACATGTCATCGGCGATTACGGCCCCCTGAAGATCGGTTTTGCTCCCATCCTTATTGATGATGGTGACCCCCCACTGCGCTTGCGAGGTGCTTTCAGAAGAAGTTGTGCTGTCAAAGAAGGAACTGCTCATTGCGGAGGCCTCGCTGTTTCCTGTTCTGCCGGTCGTCCGGGGGCTTTGTGCGGCTTGGGCGATGACGTGGGTCGGATCGGGTATGGCGCTGTTGAAATTCGGTTTTGGCGCGCCTGAACGGGGCGTATCCGGCCCGTCGAACAGAAAACGCTGGATGATTTCAAAGGCGGTTTCACCGGGCTCGCTGATTTGGCCACTTTTCGGGTTGGCTGGCCGCGATGATCCGCCGGGGCTGTTGACCGGGGGGCTGTCGATCAGGCCGAATTCCTGACAAAGGGCGGTCATGATATCGAGTGCGGCCTGCGGCTCGTTCAATGGGCCGGGCTGGGGCGCAAAAGAGGCCTCGGTGGGCTCTTTTAAGCCTTTTTCTGCCGCGGCGGGGCCTGCTTCGTGCAGATTGCTGCTGCCATCAGACGGGCTTGATGCGGATTTGGCCGGATCTGGTTTGGGCGCGTCACTGTCTGTCATGCATGCATTCCCCAGTGTTGCCCTTGTGGTGGATTTTGCGGCCGAAATGGCGGCCGAATTGACCACAAGGATTTAAACGGTTCCGTGCATTCAGACGTTCAAAGGGCGGGAATGTGAAAATATTGCCTCTGTACAATGGGGCGATACGGGGCTTTGAGGCGCAAATCCCGTCTGTAAAAGACCGCGAAAATTCACGAATGTCGCAAGCTTTTCAAAGCCCGGAAAACACAAAACCCGCCGAAAGTGCAGCAAGCTGTACCTTGGCGGGTCTTGGGTTTTACAAAATGGTGCTGGTGATAGGATTTGAACCTACGACCTACGCATTACGAATGCGCCGCTCTACCAGCTGAGCTACACCAGCACGATTCATTTTGTGGCGCGGAAAATACGGACAATCACCAAGCTTGGCAAGTGCTTTATTGTTCTTTTTCCCAACAAGCCTTTCGGGCGCAGCCATGCCTTAAAATCAAACCGGCAATAGATAATATCACATTGACCGTACTGTAATTATGCGGCTTAGATGCGTGCTGTTGGAATTCATGCTTTGGGGGCAGGTTATGTGTCGTTGGCTCAGCTATGTTGGTGATCCGGTTTATCTTGAAAAGCTGGTGTTCGAGCCGCGCCATTCCCTTGTCGAACAAAGCCTTCATGCCGAACAGGCCAAAACGCCGACCAATGGCGACGGGTTTGGCATTGGCTGGTATGACGAACGCCCGACCCCGGGGCTTTATCGTGAAATTCTTCCGGCCTGGAATGATCCGAACCTGCGGTCGCTTGCCCATCACATCAAATCGGGGCTGTTTTTCGCCCATGTCCGGGCTTCGACCGGCACGCACACCAGCCGCACCAATTGCCATCCCTTTGCCCATGACAAATATCTGTTCATGCATAATGGCCAGATCGGCGATTACCCGCTGGTGCGCCGATCGCTTGAAAACATGATCGAGGATGAATTCTATGCCGGCCGGCAGGGATCCACCGATAGCGAGCTGATCTTTTGCCTGATGCTGACACTTGGCCTGAAAGAAGACCCGCACCGTGCGATCCGCCGCACCATCGAAGTCGTCGAAAATGAAATGAAGGCACGCGGCGCCAGCGCCCCGTTCCGTTTCACCGCCTGCCTGTCGAACGGTAAAAGCGTCTGCGCCATCCGCCACGCCAGCGACGACAAACCGCCATCCCTTTACTGGCGCAAACGCGACGACCACGTGATTGTTGTTTCCGAACCGCTTGATACGGAAACCGAAAGCTGGACGGCTGTTGCTCCCAACCACACCCTTCATGTTGAGGGTGATCTGGTGGTGAGCGAAGATGCGACCTTAGCAATGTGAGTAAGTATGATTGATACCAGCAGCCTAAGCTTGTATGCCTTTTGATGGCTACTTTATTTGATATCTAGATGGGAACTTGATTTGATACGAAGTTCAATCTTTCGCTGGTTGGTTATGGCAGCTGTTGGTGGTGCACTTGTCGCCGGAGCTGCCTTGTTCGGTTATGCCGCTCACAAGAATGCTTGGCCGGCGAAAATGCATTCTTACATGAGTGGACGAACGGACCCATGTTGTATTGAAGCAGTCATTAAAAGCCTTGGTGTTGGTGCTGGTGATCCTTTTTTTGACAAGGTCGACGCAATTCGTGATTTTGTCCATTCCAACAGTGTGAGTGCTAATCACGATTTTGACAGAGACTTGCATCCGTACGATACGGGGGGCGTAATTCGTGCTTTGTTGGAAGTTGAAACAGGGAATAGAGAACCCGTTGGATTACTTTGTTCTTCACGCGCCAATGCAATGACCGGCCTGTTGAGCCAAATTGGAATTCAATCACGACAAGTTCATGTGTTTTCCGAAGAAAATGGGTCTCACACATTTCTTGAAGTCAAAAATCCAGAAGATGGTCGATGGCATATTCAAGACCCCGACTATGATTTGATTTGGCTCGATGAGGCGAAGCAAAAACGTTTGGGTCTTGGCGAGATGTTGACGTTGTCGCTGGACAACGTCGTTCCATGTCATTCCACAGATAATTGCGACTGGAAATACGCATCCAATTTGCGCCCCTATTTCGGCGCTGCCATTTATTTCAATTTTGATGCAACGCCGCTGATAATTGTTAACCAAGATCGATACGATTTAGACGCAGTTCTAGAGTACAATACTCCGCCAGGAACAATTATTGATTTTGCACGGATTAACTGGGGAAGTGATTTCGGGAAACCTGTTTTGAGCGTTATTCACGGCGCCCCTTGAGGGGCTCTAGAAAAGCTCACTCACCACCGGAGATGCGGGCCAGTTCTGTCTTTCTTGGCTTGCGATGATTTAGGTCTGTCTTATGTGGTCGAGCATTTTATTATGCTTAGAGTTATACAGTAATTTTCGTTCATAGTTGTTACTTTTGCCAACAATTACTGGACAACCACGATCTGAGACCGCGCCTTGACCAATGCGCGTTGCAGGGCATCACCGGGGGCACTGTTGAGAAGCACCGTCTGAAAATCGCTGGCGTGGCCGTCACGGCAAAGGGCTTTGCGGCCGACCTTTTTTTCGTCGATCATCAGTATCGCGTGGTCGCAACAGCCGACAAGTGCGCGCCTTGCGCGGACTTCATCCATGTTGAAGTCAAGCAAATCGCCATCATCGGTCATGCCGCCGACACTAACAATCCCGTAATCGGCGCGAAGCCCGCCAAAGAAATCAGCACTATCGGCCCCGATGATATCAAGATCACGCGTACGCACCGTGCCACCGGCAAGGCGGAGTGTGACATTGGGCGCATTTTGCAGGGTCAGCACCACATGCAGGTTATTGGTCAGTACGGTCAAATTGCGATGCGATGAAAGATGCTGGGCGGCTAGTTCGGCGGTGGTGCCGGTGCCAATCGCGATCGTGCAGCCCTCAGGGATCAACTCGGCGATCTTGGCGGCAATCGCCATTTTGCCCGACCGGTTCCAGACTTCGCGCTTTTCATAGGCAGAGTTATCCGGATCGGGTGCGGGGCCTGCAAGGCCATGACGGCGAAACACGCGCCCCTGTTCCTGCAGATCGCGCAAATCGGTGCGGATGGTCTGGACCGATACATTGAACCGGCGCGCCAATTCTTCGACCGCCATGAAGCCACAGGATTTCACAAGGGCGACGATACGGTCACGACGACGGTCAAGCGGGACGGGATCGGGCGTTTCAGACACGGCTTATTCTTTCGTTCGAAAGTCATGGTTTCGTTTGTGCCCGGAGTATAGACAGGCCTGATTGTAACTGAAAAGCCCGGTTTACCTTTTGAAACATTTAATTCTTGGTGTTGTCACACAACTGTTATCGAAATCCATATAGCTTCCGGATCGAAATGTTTTCGAACGAAACCTTCTTTCCGACTAGGGGATGCCGATCATGCGTAACGTTCTTCTTGCTGCTGTCGCGACTGCGGCGATGATGCTGCCGGTTGTTGGCCAGGCTGCGGAAAAGCTTGTTGTCTATACCAGTCAGCCCAACCAGGATGCCCAGACCACTGTTGATGCCTTTATGGCTGCCAACCCGGATGTTGAAGTTGAGTGGGTCCGTGACGGCACCACCAAACTGATGGCGAAACTGCGCGCCGAGATCGCCGCTGGCGACCCGCGCCCGGATGTTCTTCTGATTGCCGATACGGTAACGCTGGAAGGCATGAAGCAGGAAGGCCTGCTGCAAGCGTACAAATCGCCGGAAGCCAAAGCCTATGAAGGCGCGCTTTATGATGCCGAAGGCTATTACTATTCGACCAAGCTGATCACGACCGGCATTGTTTACAATACCGCAGCCAAGGCACCGAGCTCGTGGAAGGATCTTTCGGATGCATCGGCGAAAAACCAGATTGTCATGCCAAGCCCGCTTTATTCCGGTGCGGCCCTGATCCATCTTTCGACCCTGACCGAAAACAAGGATCTGGGCTGGGATTACTATCAGGCACTGGCCGCCAACGAAGCCCGCGCTCAGGGCGGTAACGGTGGCGTTTTCAAGGCGGTTGCATCGGGTGAAAAACCGTACGGCGTCGTTGTTGATTTCCTTGCCATCCGTGGCAAAGCCAAAGGGTCGCCGGTTGATTTCGTCTTCCCGAAAGAAGGTGTGACCTATGTGACCGAGCCGGTCGCGATCATGAAAGACGCCAAAAACGTTGATGCCGCGCACAAGTTCGTTGATTTCGTTCTGTCCGATGCCGGTCAGAAACTTGTTCTTGATATGGGTTATATCCCGGCCCGTAACGACATGGCCCTGCCGGAAGGTTTCCCGGCGCGCAAGGACATCAAACTGATGGACTTCAACCCGGCCATCGCCCTTGAACAGGCCGAAGCGAACAAAAAGAAATTCGCTGATATCTTCGGGGCTGAGTAATGCAGGCAACAGGTCGCCTTCGCGGCGCTCTGCCTGGCATCATGACCAGATCCACAGGCAACCGGTCTTCGGACCGGTTGCTTTACTGGTTGCTGTTGCCGGTATTCGTGATTTCCATTCTGCCGATTGTCCGCCTGGCATTTGAAGGCGTGTTTGTGGGTGGTGTGCCGTCGCTTGATTATTTCCGGGATGTTCTGGGATCGGGCGCAACATGGCAGGCAACCGCCAACAGCCTTTATACAGCGGGGCTTGGAACGATCATTTCGCTTTTGATCGGGGGGGCGTTTGCCTTTCTTGTCGCACTGACCGATGTGCGCGCCAAGGCCGCACTGGTCTTTTGTTTCATGATCCCGATGATGATCCCGCCACAGATCACTGCCCTTAGCTGGGTGCAACTGACCGGGCCAAGCAGTGCGCTTTTAAACGCCTTTGGCATGGCACCGCCCATGGGATCGCCCCAGCCGCTTTATTCCGCCGAGGGCATTGCGCTTTTGCTGGGTATCCAGCACGCATCGATCGTGTTTCTGACCCTGCGCGCCAATCTGCGCATGATCCCGCGTGAACAGATCGAAGCCGCCCGGCTTGCCGGTGCGCGGGGTGGTCGTTTGTGGTGGCAGATCATACTGCCCCTTACAAGCCCCGGTCTGATTGCCGGAACGGCGATGGCCTTTGTCACGGCACTTGGCAATTTTGGCATTCCGGCGATGCTGGGCATTCCGGCCAATTACCCGACATTGCCGACCCTGATCTATCAGAAACTGGCCGGGTTCGGCCCGTCGGTTTTGGGCGAGGTATCGGTTCTTGCCATGCTGATTGGCGCGATTGCCATTTGCGGTGTGGCCATTCACCACCGGCTGCTTGCCAACCGCGATTACCGTTTGATGGGGATGGTCGGACGTCCGCTTGATATCCGTCTGGGGGCGCGCCGTTCGTTGGTTGAAACCATCCTGTGGGCGGTTCTGATTGCCATTCTGGTGGTGCCGTTGATGGCGTTGATTGCAACGTCACTGGTGCCGGCCTTTGGCGTGAAGCTTGATTTCACCAATTTCAGCTTTGATGCCTTTAACCAGGTGCTGTTTGTGCAGCCATCAACCATCCGCGCATTCCATAACAGCTTCCTGTTGTCGGTGGGCGCGGCGGTGATGCTTGTTCTGGTGTGCTTGCCGCTGGCCTATGTGATGGTGCGCAAACCATCGAAACTGACCAAGCTGATCAATCTTCTGATCGAAGTGCCCTATGCGTTGCCCGGTGTGGTTCTGGCGATTGCGTGCATCTTGCTGTTCATCAAGATCCCGGTGATCGACATCAGCCTGTATGGCACGCTTAGCATTATTTTCATCGCCTATCTGGCGCGCTTTCTTGTGATTGCGTTGCGCCCGGTGATGAACAGTTTCACCCAGCTTGACCCGGCCCTTGAAGAAGCAGCCCAAGCCTGCGGTGCAGGACTTGGCCGTCGCTTGCGCGATGTGTTGTTGCCCTTGGCAGCACCAAGCGCAGCAGCCGGGGCTTTGCTGGTTTTCCTGACTGCGTTTAACGAGCTGACTGTTTCGGCCCTTTTGTGGTCGGCAGGCAACGAGACGCTGGGTGTTTTGATTTTCAACCTTGATGACAGTGGCGACACCGTTCTGGCATCCGCCGTGGCGGTACTGGTCGTGCTGGTTGTGATCGCGTTGATGAGCTGTTTTCAGCTTGCATCGCGTCGTTTGCCCAAGGGAGTTGTGCCATGGCAGACATAAATCTTTCGCGCATTACCAAATGCTTTGGCGATTACCGTGCGCTTAATCAGGTGTCGCTTGATATTTCGGATGGGGAATTTGTTGCCCTGCTGGGACCGTCGGGCTGTGGCAAAACCACGTTGTTGCGATTGCTGGCCGGATTTGAAGAACCGGGCGAGGGGCAAATATCAATCGGCGGGCAGGTGGTTGCCGATCCGGCCAAGGGCGTGATGGTCAGTCCCGAGGACCGCAATCTTGGCATCGTGTTTCAATCCTATGCCCTGTGGCCGCATATGTCGGTTGCGCGCAATGTCGGCTATCCGCTTGAAGTGCGCGGCATGAACCGCGCAGATCGCGATCGCCGCATCTCTGAGGCACTTGATATCGTGGCCCTTGGCCCGTTTGCGGATCGCAGCCCCGCCGAACTTTCCGGCGGGCAGCGCCAGCGTGTGGCACTGGCACGGTGTCTGGTGATGGAACCGCGTGCGGTGTTGCTTGATGAACCGCTTGCGAACCTTGATGTTCATCTGCGCGAAACCATGCAGCAGGCGTTTCTTGATTTCCATCGTCGCACCGGGGCAACGATGATTTACGTCACCCATGATCAGGCCGAAGCCATGGCAATGGCCGACCGGATCGCGGTGATGGACAAAGGCCATATCCGCCAGATGGCGGCCCCCGAAACCCTGTATCGCGAACCGGCCGATCGCATGGTTGCGGGTTTTGTCGGGGCCGGATCGGTTTTGCCGATCACCGGGGTTGAGGTCGAAAATGGTGGCACATGTTCGGTCAAGCTTGGTGATACCCGGATTGCCGCACGTGTCTGCCCGAAACTGGCCAATAGCGGCCATATCAACGGACAGGCGGGTCTTTGCCTGCGTCCCGAAGATGTCTGGGTCGAAGACGAGGCCCCCTTGCGCGGCAAGGTCGAGGATTGCGTTTATCTGGGCGGGCGGTTCCGCCTTTCGGTGCGGATTGATGATGAGCATACCCTGCCGGTCTATGCCAATCGCCGGGCACGGGTCGGTGATCCGGTCGGGCTTAAGGTCGCGGATGGCTGGGTCTTTGACCGCCTTGCCGGTGAGGTCGCCTGATGTCAGCCCGGATGCGTGTTCTTTCGGGCCTTGGTGAAAAAGGCCCGGCCTGTTTGCGACTGGAATTTTTTAACCGGCGCTGGATGCTTGATTGTGGTGTCGGCCCGGAAAGTGATCAGGGATTTGATCCGGCCTGGCTGAATAAAGTTAACGCCGTTTTCATTACCCATGACCATATCGATCATATCGGTGCGGCCGAGGAAATTGTCGCGGCGGGTCTTCCGATCTATTGCACCGAAGTCACCGCGCGTTCCCTGCCAAAGGGCGCGAAAGTCATTCCATTGCCGCCATGTGGGGAAATCCAGGTTGATGGGGTTACCGTCACCACCGGGCGCACCGGCCATTCGTTTGGCGGGGTGTGGCTGCATTTTGAACTGGGGGGTGGGGTGCTGTATTCCGGTGATTTCTGCCATGAGTCCGATTATTTCCTGTATGACACGCCGCCCGATGCGGCGACTGTGATGCTTGATGCATCCTATGGCATGGAACAACTGACCCAGCAGGTCCGTATCGACAGTCTTCTGACCACCATGACCAAGCTTGACGGGCAGATCCTGTTTCCCGTACCGCCCAGCGGCCGGGCCGCCGAAATGGCCTTGCTGTTTGAAAGCCACGGTCTGACCGACTGGTCGATGGATGATCGCTGTTACGGGCAGGTCAAGCAGGTGCTTGATACCCATGGTTCGGATTATGTGAATGGCGATGCGATCCGCCGTTTGCGCGCGCTTAAGGACAAGACAAAGCATTTCAATCCGGATGCCAGATTGCTGTTATGTCATGCGCCGTGCGCGACATTTGGCAAGGCGCGTGAACTGATTGACAAATGGCGTGATGCCGGACGGCTGGGATCAAGTGCGCATGTGATCTTTACCGGGTTCATGCCGATCGAGGCCCGCAAGATGGTTGAAAAAGGCCATGCGCATTTCCGGCGCTGGAACGTGCATCCATTGGCCGGGCACGTGATCGAGCTTGCCAATCAGTGCCACGCCATGCAGGTCGTGCCGCTTTTTACCAGCTGTCCCGAGGATTTTGGTCTTGTCGACGGGTTCGACGGGCGGCTACAGCTTGCTGATCGGTTCTATTTGTAATGGGTTGCGATCCATTTCGACGTTCAAACGGGTGATACCTGATCATGATTTATGCTGCTGAAAAGTTCGATTTTCCGAAATTGCCGTTTGTGTTCATCCGGCACGGAGAAACCGATGCCAACCGCGCAGGGATCATTGCCGGATCGAACGAGCCGCCGCTCAATGACACCGGCCGCGAACAGGCCCTTGCCATTGCACCATTGATGGCACAGGCAAGCTGGCGCGCGGTTTATGTCAGCCCGCAAGACCGCGCACGCACAACCGCCAACCTTGTTCTGCCTGATTACGAGGCCAGGGTGCTTGACGGTTTGCGTGAACGTCATTGGGGTGATCTTGAAGGTCGCCCGATTGCCGAGCTGTGCCCGCGCTTTGACACCCCGCCCAATGGCGAAGGATTTGATGCCATGTGTCAGCGCGTTTCATTTGCCATGCAACAGGCACTGGCAGAAGTCAGCGATGAGCTGACGGTGATTGTTGCCCATTCCGGGGTGGCGCGCTGCATCCTTTACATGACCGGGTTTGAGGCCGACGGGCCGCGTGTGCCCAATGCCACCCCGATCCTGTTCCGTCCGGTCAAGTCCGGATGGGAATATGAAAATCTGACCGAAACCCTGATCAAGGAGATCTCCGCGTGAATATGGCACAGGCCGATGCGCACCAAACCCGCCCGAATTCAGATGATCTGCGCGATGCGGTGGTGTTTGACATGGATGGAACACTGGCGCATTTCGATGCCGATGAATTGGGGCATCTGGTTCATGGTGTGGAAAAACAGTGGGATGCGTTTTTTGATGCGATGGACCGTGCCAAACCGATTGAAAATATCGAACGGCTGTTGCGCATTCTTCATGCATCGGGTCATGCCATCGTGATCTGTTCTGGCCGCCCGGCGGGCTGGCAACACCGGTCCGAAGCCTGGCTTCGTGCCCATAATATCCCGTTTGACGGCATGTATCTGCGCCCCGTCGATGCCGATCACCGCAGTGATGAGGAGGTCAAGGAAGATCTTCTGGCCCAAATCATTGCCGATGGGTTCAATCCGTGGCTGGTGGTGGATGATCGCAGGCGCGTTGTTGATAAATGGCGTGATATGGGCCTGACATGCCTGCAATGTGCACCGGGTGATTTTTAACCGGGCGGAGTATTTGTCATACCAATAAAAAAGACCGGCTTTGCGCCGGTCTTTTTTGTCTGATCATTCGAACAGATGGCGGTAATCGCCATATCCTTCGGCCTCAAGATCGTCGATCGCGATAAAGCGAAGCGACGCCGAATTGATGCAATATCGCAATCCGCCACGATCACGTGGCCCATCGGGGAAGACATGACCCAGATGGCTGTCGCCATGTTTTGACCGGACTTCGATGCGGCGCATGCCGTGGGTGTTGTCTTCGCGCGCGACGATATGGTCGCTTTCGACGGGTTTCACAAAACTGGGCCAGCCACAGCCGCTATCGAACTTGTCGCGCGATGTGAAAAGCGGTTCGCCCGATACGATATCGACATAAAGCCCGTCTTCCTTGTGATCCCAGAAATCATTGCGAAACGGCGGTTCGGTGCCGTTTTCCTGTGTCACGTGATATTGTTCCGGGGACAGATCGGCAATCGCATCCGGGTCTTTGTGATATTTGCTCATATTCGGTCACTTCACATCTTTGGTCGTCGGGATGTTTGATTTGTTGTCCCCAAAGATGGTCGGATTATCGCGATTGTCCAGTGGCTTCACACCAATGTGACGGTCTGACAGGCCAAATCGGACTTATCCCTGACACCATGGCTGGCGTTTGGTTTTGCCGTCATAGGGGCGGGCAAAACCGTTGTCGATCAGTTCAAGATCAAGCGGGCTGCCATCAATGCGGACCGATGCCACCACGCGCCCGCCATAGCGTCCCCATTCCGGTTCGCAAAATTCAACGGCCTTGGCGGTTTTCAGGCGTTGGCGCGCATAATCGCGGGCCTGCTGGGCCAATTGTTTTTCACTTTCGCATTTGCCGCGAATTTCGGGCGTATCAACCCCGCGCACGCGCACCGACATATTGGCAATTTCGCCCGGAAGACCCGGAATGGCGACATAGATGGTGTCACCGTCATAGGCAAATTCACCGCGATATTCCCGCAAAGGCCAGTCATAGCACGCAGCCTGTGCCATTGGGGCGAGCAGGGTGGTTGCGATCATTGCGGTCATTCCGATGATAGCAGGGATGTGGTTGATCTTCAGGGCAGGGCAAAGGCGGGATTTGGTCATCAGATATCGCTTAGAGTTTCAGTCGGGACAGAATTTGGGCGGCGCGCTGTTGAACCGGGCCTTTGCGAATTTCGATCAGTTCATGACCGCATTCGATATAGGCCTGGCACAGGCGGACATATGTTTTGACGCTTCTGGCGAAGTCCTGTGTCCGGATTTCATCGGTATGATAAATTTCCGACCATGGCGGCAGGACAAAGACACAGCGCCGATAGCGATACATCTTGATCGTCCGCATCAGGGCGGCATCATCGGGCAGTTTTGCCAGCCGGCGATGGGCCAGAATATCGGGAAGTGCGCCGTCACAGAAAACGGTGCGCGGGTGGCATTCCATGCCGTTCTGCCAGGCGCGAATGGCCCGCCGGGTCATCAATCCGGCAAAGGCATCATCATCTTCGCCGGGCACGGCATTGCCGCCGCGTTCGCGCTGTTCGGCAATCAGCGGGCGCGCCACATCAGGGCAGATATCATAGCCCTGTGCATGAAGATATTCGATCAGGGTGGACTTGCCAGAACCGGGCCCCCCGGTAATGACAACAAGGTTGGACGTTATAGGCGTTTGCATTCGTGTTTGTCTCCGCGAGCAGGCCTTTTGGTCATGCTTTGCGGCGAGGTGATGGCAATATTGTTGTTGGTTTTTGATCCGCACAGGAGCCGTGCGGAATGCGCTTTTGACGGCGTTGGGGATGCTTGTCAACGCCAAAGGAAAAGCGTCGATCTTTCAATGAATTAGGGGTGGGGAGAACAATGAGGGGGCTGCGGGCAGTCGGCCAGGGCCGCCTTTGAAAAAGTCAGGAGCAGCCTTCGACCAGGGTGATGGCTTCGTTCCCGGCATGGATTGCGGTTACAACCCCGTCTTCGTTGAATTCAAACCGGATGCCCCGTGATTTCGCAGCATCGGTCCACCATGTGACATAGCGCGCATCCGCACCCAGATATTCGTGTTCTTCCTCGACCAGTTCGGCATTGCCAAAGGCGGCATGAACGTCTTCGCGGGTCGATCCCAGTGAAACGCCCTGGGCCGTGCGCACAAGACTGGTGGCCACATCATATTCATCGGCATAAAGCGAAACACGCGCAAGCTTGCCATCAAGCACCAGATAGCCAAGCCCCGACGGATCAAGATTGCGCTGAAGGAAGGTGCAATTTTCATCGTCACCGGCAATGAACTGATCAAGTTGCGGGCCAAGCGTCTTGCGCAATGTTGCCTGATCCCAGCCGATCTGAACCGGGCCGTATCCCTGTTCGGACAGGGTCGCCAGACGGGTGGCAATCGCATCTGAAATCACAAGTTCGATTGTTGCCGTATCCTGTTCGACAGTGATTTTTGTCGGGGTCACGGTTTGATGCAGATGGATTTGTGACCAGGATGTTCCTTCGGGCCAGTCCTTGGGAAAGGCAAGGTTGTTGGTCGGTTCAAGACAGAGCTGGCTGGCGTTTGCCAGTATCCCCCGGTGACGTGCGCGAACCGGCGACGGAATTTCCATGCAGATGGTTTGCGGAACATCTTCAAGCCAAGAAACCGGATTTCCCGGCCCGTCGCAGATTTGCGGATCGGGGCGCATTTCACAATAGGACGGGACAATATTGTCCATGACAAGATCAAGCCGCATTGGGCCTTTGCCCACCGAACCGATCACTGCATCAAGTGCATCCTCGCTCGGCTCAAGCCATTGATAGGTGCTGATCGCCCATGCCGTTGTGCCGCGCAAATCCATCAGGGCAAAGGCCGGACCGTCTGATTGCGGCTCCTCATTGCCTGATGCAAGAACCGGCGATGCAACAAGTGCAGCGCAGATTGCGATCAGGGCCCCGGGAATTCGTGTAATGCGCAGCATCTATGCTTCTCGATCAGAACGTATCTTGTTGTGTGACAGGAGTTTACGCGACTTTGATACATCCGCACAGCCATTAACCACAATCACTGTGTTGATATATCGCGCTGATTGGGGCGGGTGACAATATTGGTTTAGCTGTTCGGCTTTTCGATCCGGGCCAGCACATGATCGGAAACAAGCTGGGCCGACGGGGATAGCCGGTGCCCGCGCGCGGTGATCAGGCTATAGGGTTTGATTTCGATCATGCCGTCAAATGGCAATTCGGTAATCAGGCCGCCGCTTGAAAGCAGGCTCGTGACTTCTTCGGCCATCGGTGCAATGGCATCCGTATCGGCAAGGGTCGCAAGCGTCACAAGCAATGATGCCGAGTTCAGACTTGAATGAGGCAGCGGCAGATGGCGCGAAATAAACACATCCTCGATCGTGCGCCGCATCAGGTTGCCCGGCGGGGGCAATATCCATTCAAATTTGGCAAGCCGGGCCAATGTGATCGGGGTTGTTGCATCCAGTAACGGATGACCGGTCCGCACCATCAGGCGGATTTTCTCGCTTCGGATTTCGCGGATATTGAACTGGCGCGGGTCCATATCTTCGGGGACACGCCCGATGACAAAATCATGATCACCGGCCAGAAGATCCTTGATCAGCAAATTTGACGGACCAACGCTGACATGGGCTTCCAACAGGGAATTGACCGACTGGACACTGCGAATGGCGGGCACAACCAGATCGACAGCCGCGGCCGTCACCGCCCCGACAAAAACGGTGCCGCCGCCATGTTTGATGTCTTCGATTTCGCGTTCGGCTTCGCGGATTTCAATCAGCATGCTGCGCGCGCGCCGCGCAAGAGCACGCCCCGCATTGGTCATTTCGATGCCGCGCGGACTGCGCACGCACAGCCGGGCTTCAAGGATGGTTTCCATTTCCGACAGCAACCGTGATGCCGCGGGCTGGGATGTTTTGAGCATGTCGGCGGCCAGACTGATTTGTCCGGTTTCCTCCATTGCGACGATCATGCGCAGGTGGCTGAGTTTCAGGCCACGCTGAAACAGGTTTCCGGACCTGAAAAGCAGGGATTTGGCAGAACTTAGCGGCTGATTATTGCGAAACTCGGTCATGATGCGCCCCCTCTGTGCCGGGATTTTAGTATATCAATTTTGATATGCAAGTTTCGAAATTACTTATTTGATTGTTATGTTGAGGGTCTGAATAATGTCGCCGTGTCCTTTGGGAAATGGGATGCATTATCAATTGAAAACAAAGACACGACATATTCGGGCGAAATCTGCCTGGGAAAGTCGGGCACAAAAAAATGGCTGATATGCTGTGTCTTGTAGGGAGGATAGCAATGAAACGTCTCAGTGCCGTAATGGCAGGGGTCGCCTTTGGCGCGGCCGCAATGATGAGCCCGATGATTTCCGGCGGCTATGCACATGCTGCTGACAAAGGCTATGTCGGGATCGCAATGCCGACCAAATCTTCGGCACGCTGGATTTCTGATGGCAATTCCATGGTCGAACAGTTTGAAGCCGCTGGCTATAAAACCGACCTTCAATATGCCGAAGACGACATTCCGAACCAGCTTTCCCAGATCGAAAACATGATCGTCAAAGGCGTTGATGTTCTGGTGATTGCGGCGATCGACGGTACCACTCTTTCGAATGCGCTGGAAAATGCCAAAGCAGCAGGGATCAAGGTCTTTGCCTATGACCGTCTGATCCGCGAAAGTGCCAATGTCGATTACTATTCCACGTTTGACAACTTCAAGGTCGGCGTTCAGCAGGCAACCTCGCTGGTCGATGGTCTGGCCGCTGCGGGTGAGCCGCCCTATAATGTCGAACTGTTCGGCGGATCGCCCGATGATAACAATGCCTACTTCTTCTATAACGGTGCGATGTCGGTTCTTCAGCCGCTGATCGACAGCGGCGATATCGTGATCAAATCCGGCCAGATGGGCATGGACAAGGTCGGCACCCTGCGCTGGGACGGTGCGGTTGCACAGGCCCGCATGGATAACCTTCTGTCGGCTTATTACACCGATGAACAGATTGATGGCGTTCTGTCGCCCTATGACGGTCTGTCGATCGGTATTCTGTCGTCGCTCAAAGGTGTCGGTTACGGTTCAGGCGACATGAAAATGCCGGTCGTTTCCGGTCAGGATGCCGAACTGCCGTCGGTCAAATCGATCCTGGCAGGCGAACAATATTCCACCATTTTCAAGGATACCCGCGAACTTGCACGTGTGACCGTTTCGATGGTTGATGATGTTCTTGCCGGTCGTGAGCCGACCATCAATGACACCAAAACCTATGATAACGGCGTCAAGGTTGTTCCTTCCTATCTGCTTGAGCCGGTGATGGTCGACAAGTCCAACTGGAAAGAAATCCTGGTTGGTTCGGGCTATTACACCGAAGACGAAGTAAAATAAGTCTGAAAATCTCGGTCGAACCCGGTGTGGTGCCGATGGCATCCCGCCGGGTTCCATCGTCTGAAAGACTGTCTTTGCAAGGTGGCTGGGCGGCCGGTTTCAAAGGACGATTGCCCATAGGGCTGGCCTTTTAAAGGGCCCGGGATTTTTCCTGAAATCCAGGACAACAAAGACCAAGTAGATAAAGGTGCTGTCAGTCCCGTGACAGCAGTGGGAGGACCGGATGGATACCATCCTGGAAATGAAGAACATCACCAAGACCTTTCCGGGTGTGAAGGCGCTGGATGATGTCAGCATCAAGGTTGAACGTGGTGAAATCCACGCGCTTTGCGGCGAAAACGGCGCGGGTAAATCGACCCTGATGAAGGTTCTGAGCGGGGTTTATCCGCATGGGACCTATGAAGGCGATATTCTTTATGATGGCGGCGTTCAGGCATTCAAGGATATCCGTGACAGCGAAGAACGCGGCATCATCATCATTCACCAGGAACTGGCCCTGGTGCCGTTGCTGTCGATTGCCGAAAACATCTTTCTGGGCAACGAAATTGCCGAAAATGGCGTGGTCAACTGGCCTGCGACCTTTGCGCGCACGGGTGAACTTCTTGCCAAGGTCGGGCTTAAGGAAAATCCGGCAACGCTGGTGACCAATATCGGTGTTGGCAAACAGCAGCTGGTTGAAATTGCCAAGGCGCTGTCCAAAAAGGTCAAGCTTCTGATCCTTGACGAGCCGACCGCCAGCTTGCAGGAAAATGACAGCCAGAAGCTTCTGGATCTGTTGCTGGAATTCAAGGCACAGGGCATCACATCGATCCTGATTTCGCACAAGCTGAATGAGATCAATCGCGTTGCCGACCGCATCACGATCATTCGCGATGGCAAATCGATTTCAACCCTTGATGCGCGGGCCGGCACCATTACCGAAGATGATATCGTCAAGGACATGGTCGGGCGCGATATGGCGCACCGCTATCCCGAACGGACGCCAAATATCAGCACGGAAAAACTGATGGAGGTCCGCAACTGGTCGGCAACCCATCCGCTGCATCCCGAACGCAAGGTCGTCGATAATGTCAGCATTGATGTTGCAGCAGGCGAGGTTGTCGGGATTGCCGGGCTGATGGGGGCAGGGCGTACCGAACTTGCCATGAGCATCTTTGGCAAATCCTATGGCACCGACATTTCGGGCGACGTTCTGATCAAGGGCAAACCTGTTGATGTATCGACCGTCGAAAAGGCGATTGCATCGGGGCTTGCTTATGTGACCGAAGACCGCAAGGAAATGGGTCTTATCCTTGATGAAAGCATCACCACCAATATCACACTGGCCAATCTGGGCGGGGTGTCGGAACGGGGGGTGCTCAATGACGGGGCCGAACGATCCGTTGCCGAGGATTACCGCAAGAAAATCAATATTCGCACGCCGAATGTCGGTCAGAAGGTCGTCAATCTTTCAGGCGGGAACCAGCAGAAGGTCGTTTTGTCAAAATGGCTGTTTGCCGCCCCCGAAGTCCTGATTCTCGACGAACCGACGCGCGGCATCGATGTCGGTGCGAAATACGAAATTTATACGATTATCAACCAGCTGGCAGCCGACGGTAAGGGGGTCATCATGATCTCGTCGGAAATGCCGGAGCTTCTGGGCATGTGCGATCGCATCTATGTGATGAACGAAGGTGAGATCAAAGGGCAGCTTGCAGCAAAGGATGCAAGCCAGGAAGCAATCATGCGCATGATCCTGAAAGCGTGAGGAACGGACAATGACGGATACGGATAACAAATCAATCGGCTACTATTTGCGCACCCATATTCGCGAATATGGAATGGTTGTTGCGCTGGTTGCCATTCTTGCCTTCTTCCAGGTTCTGACCGACGGCATCATGCTCAAACCGGTCAACCTGACCAACCTGTTCCTGCAAAACAGCTATATCATCATCATGGCTGTTGGCATGTTGCTGGTGATTGTCGGCGGGCATATTGACCTTTCGGTCGGATCGGTTGTCGGCTTTGTCGGCGCACTTGCCGCAGTGATGATTGTGAACTGGGACCTGCCGACGGCCTTTGTCATTCCGGCCTGTCTGGTGGTTGGGGCGATCATTGGTGCCGCCCAAGGCTATTGGGTGGCCTATTGGCGCATCCCGTCCTTTATCGTTACGCTTGCCGGGATGCTGGTATTCAAGGGCCTGACACTGGCCCTGCTTGGCGGGGCCTCGGTCGGTCCGTTCCCGTCCGAATTCCAGGCAATGTCTTCGGGCTTCCTGCCTGATATTTTTGACGGGTTTATCGAAGGCCGCTTTAACGTGTTTTCGATGACCATCGGTGTGGTGCTGGCGGCGTTGTTGCCTATCCTTGGTCTGCGTGCACGCGCCAAGCAGGCAAAGTTTGCTGCGGTGGATGAACCGATGGCATTCTTTGTTGTCAAACACGCGGTTGCGGGTTTGGCCATCGTGTTTGTTACCTATCTGCTGTCGACCTATCGCGGTTTGCCCAACATTCTGATCATCATGGCGCTTCTGATCGCGATTTTCACCTTTATCACCAATTCAACGACCCTGGGGCGTCGCATCTATGCGCTGGGTGGCAATGAAAAGGCGGCAAAGCTTTCGGGTATCAACACCAAACGCCTGACCTTCTTTACCTTTGCCAATATGGGCATGCTGGCCGCCCTTGCCGGGCTGGTCTTTGCCGCGCGCCTGAATACGGCAACACCGAAAGCCGGTCTTGCATTCGAGCTTGATGTTATTGCCGCGGTCTTTATTGGTGGCGCGTCAATGTCGGGCGGTGTTGGCAAGGTGATCGGGGCTGTGGTTGGAGCACTGATCATGGGTGTCATGAATAACGGCATGTCGATCATCGGTGTCGGTATCGACTGGCAACAGGTGATCAAGGGTCTGGTGCTTCTCGCCGCTGTGATCTTTGATGTCTACAACAAGAACAAGGCCTAACAATACGATGACGCGGAACGGCATGTTTCTGGATCATATCTGCCAGCAAGGCCGGCTGGTTGCCAGAATGTGTCGTTCTTTGTCCCCGATGCGGTTTTCCCGGCCGCATGTTTTCGGACCCGTCTCGATAATAAGTCAAAAAGGAATTCGGGCATGACGAAGTTCAAACCGGCACCATGGCCGCGCGTTTTGCGGTCACAAGAAGGTTGGTTCGGCGGAACCAGCAAGGACAATATCTATCACCGCAGCTGGATGAAGAACCAGGGTCTGCCCTCGGACCTGTTTGATGGTCGCCCGGTCATCGGGATTTGCAATACCTGGTCGCAATTGACCCCGTGCAATGCCCATCTGCGCGATCTTGCCGAACGGGTCAAACACGGCATTTACGAAGCAGGCGGCTTGCCGCTTGAATTCCCGGTTTTCTCGGCCGGTGAAAGCACGCTGCGTCCGACGGCAATGATGTTCCGCAACCTTGCGGCCATGGATGTCGAGGAAGCCCTGCGTGGCACGCCACTTGACGGTGTGGTTCTGATGGTTGGCTGTGACAAGACGACGCCGTCGCTTCTGATGGGGGCGGCCAGTGTTGATATCCCGGCAATTGTTGTGACCGGCGGGCCGATGCTGAATGGCAAATGGCGCGGTCAGGATATCGGTTCGGGGACGTCGCTTTGGCAGCTGTCGGAGGACCGCAAGGCCGGCAAGATCAGCACCGAAGACTTCCTTGAAGCCGAAATCGCCATGTCGCGTTCGCCAGGATCGTGCAACACCATGGGTACGGCCTCGACCATGGCCAGCATGGCCGAGGCCCTTGGCATGGCGCTTTCGGGGAATGCGGCCATTCCGGCTGTCGACAGCCGCCGCCGCGTGATGGCGCATATCACCGGACGTCGCATCGTTCAGATGGTCAAGGATGATCTTAAACCGTCGGACGTCATGACCAAGGAAGCGTTTGAAAATGCCATTCGTGTCAATGGCGCGATTGGCGGATCAACCAATGCGGTGATCCATTTGCTCGCCATTGCCGGACGTGTCGGCATTGACCTTACCCTTGATGACTGGGATCGCCTTGGCCGTGATATCCCAACCATTGTGAACCTTCAGCCATCGGGCAAATACCTGATGGAGGAATTCTTCTATGCCGGTGGGTTGCCCGTCGTGATCAAGGCCTTGGGCGAGGCGGGGATGCTTCACAACGATGCCCTGACGGTATCGGGCGAAACCATGTGGGATCAGGTCAAGGATGTCCGTAACTGGAACGATGATGTGATCCGCCCGTTTGACAAGGCGCTAACCGAAAGTGGTGGTATTGCCGTGGTCAAGGGCAACCTTGCCCCGAATGGGGCTGTGCTTAAACCGTCCGCGGCAACGCCGGCGCTTCTGACCCATCGTGGGCGTGCGGTGGTGTTTGAAGACATCGATGATTACAAGGCCAAGATCTATGACGAGAACCTTGATATCGACGAAACCTGCGTCATGGTTCTGAAAAATTGCGGCCCCAAAGGATATCCGGGCATGGCCGAAGTCGGCAATATGGGCCTTCCGCCCAAAGTGCTGCGCAAGGGCATTACCGATATGGTGCGTATCTCTGATGCGCGCATGAGCGGCACGGCCTATGGCACGGTGGTCCTTCATACCTCGCCCGAGGCCGCAGCAGGCGGGCCGCTTGCCGTTGTGCAGAATGGCGACATGATCGAACTTGATGTGCCCAACCGCCGTCTGCATCTTGATATCAGTGACGAAGAACTGGCCAAGCGCCTCAAGGAATGGAAAAACACCATCCCGGTTCCCCAAAGCGGCTATGCCTCACTGTATTACAAGTCGGTCATCGGTGCCGACCGCGGTGCCGACTTCGACTTCCTTGTCGGTCATCGTGGCAAGGAAATCCCCAAAGATAGTCACTGATTGAAACTTGGTGCCGATTAGTTGAAGTGCTCTCGTTGAGGGTTTGGGTGAATTACACCCGGCGCACACTGAACCGGTTGGCAGTTTATTTGCTGACCGGTTTATTTTTAGGACAGGACGGTTTTCGCAGACAGCAGGTTTCCCTGACGCTATAGAAGTAATTCAAAGGTTTTTAGATTAGCGAAACAGTCACGGTGCTATGTTTAAGCTTGCGGTAAATATGTTGCTTCTCGGGTGTCTGCTGTTGATTGTCGGAGGCAGGATTTTAGGCTCAGGGGCCAATATTCAACCGGATTCACCACGTTATGCATCAGCTGGTTTGAACGTTTATCAGCACGGGGTTCTTTCGCCAGAACGATATCGGGTAGATCATGTGCCGACACCCGGTTTTTATGCAGGCGGTGTCTTTACAGCATTAGAGATAGCCCTTGCTGCTTTCTTGAATGACGAGACCTATCGTGACCTCGTTTGTATTGCAATTGGCGCTGTTGATGAGGTTTGTGGAAAGAAGCTTTGGTCTCTCAAGGCCATTTATTTCACAGAAACCGTGATCTTTCATTTGTGTGTATTATTTGTTGGTTGGATTTTCTTTGGCCGGAATATTATTGCAGCTTGGCTCTGCCTTGTCGCATCATTGGCATTTAACGACACGTATTTGTATGCCTCTTCGCCATTGAGCGAGCCGGGGTATTTAATGCTTGGAGGCTTGTTTATGGCAGCATGGGCTTATGCCTATGACAACCCGGAGAAATTCTTCAGATGGGCAATGGCTGGTGTATGCAGCGGGCTTCTCGTGCTTGTAAAGCCTGCATGGCTTTTGTTACCGATGGGTTTGGCGGTTTTTCCGGTTGTTTCTGTCTTTCTTTACAAGAAAAACGGGCGTGTTGCTGCCAAAGCAGCTACGGTATTTCTGCTGGCATTCACAAGCGTTTTGTTGCCGATGGTTTTGCAAAGCGTCTTTGTGCTCGATACATTTGCAATGAGCTAGGGAAGCTATCTGGTGTCATCCTTATCCCACCGGCTTGCATTCAATTTGATGAGTTGGAGGGAATGGGGAATAGGTTGGATATATTATCTGCCCCTGTCCGGCGCTCAGCGGCTGTTTGGGGCTGAGGCTCTAGTGCCGCTGGGATGGGACGAGGGTAGCTACTATGAATACGGCCGTGACGTCCTTGATCGCATGGCCAATGAGGGGCGGACGATACTGGAAGCAAGAGCTTATCTGCTTTCCGAATATGTGTTTGCAATGCCAATTAAATTCATTGCTGTGACGCTGTTACTGTTGTGGCGTGGTATATTTGTTGGTCATGTCGTTGCGATGTTGGCGGTACCGTGTGTTGCCGCGGTTATGTTGTTCGCAAAAGGAGACTTTTGGCGCCGCTGGATGTTTATTTTTCTGCCGGTGTTCTTTATGGCAGCTGTTAACGCGGCACTATCGGTAAGTCTGTACCGCTATAACCTCCCAATTATCGTCCCATACAGCCTTGCGCTGATTTGGGTTGGTATCTGGCTTGTCGATTTTTTAATCGCCAAGTTTGATCACATTGGCTTCCTGGCAACGGCGAGAACGTTTTTACCGGCAATGCGATGAGTTATTGTATCTAGGGCCTTGCTAACTGGGAAAGCAACACGGTCATATGCAATGAGAGCTTTGAGTGAGACGTCACCCGATTTGCTGCCGATTACTTTGTATGCCAAGGTGGTAGGTACACCAAGAATGTCTGCATATCTGCAATTCATGACGTCGAATCCCGCATTGGAGAGCTTTCCGCTAAGTTCTTTACGTGTGTAACGCCGAAAATGCTGAACTTTTTCGTCCATAGACGAGTATAGGCAAGGCATGGCAGGAACATAGATTACGCAAAAGCTCCCGGGTTTGAGTACACGGAAAATCTCACGCATAGCCGCACTATCATCTTCAATATGTTCTAACACATTGAGACTGTAAGAAAAATCAATGCTCTGATCTGCCAAGTCTTCGCTGCTGGCAAATGCATCGAATCCCTTTGTACGGATTTCATCGGCTTGCAAAGTATCTGGCTCCACGCAAACTAACTTTCGGCCTGTTCCTGCAACACGATTGGCAAAAAAGCCAGTGCCTGCGCCAAAATCAAGAAGAGTCCCGGTCTTGGGAGCATGAGACTCAACGAGTTCAGTCAGAAAGTTGTTGTAATTGTTAGCAAAAGACATGATGTCGAGGTTGTCTTTGCCAGTGTAATCAAAATTTTGCATATCACTCATATCAAATTATGAATCTTCACTTGATGGCATGTTCAAAAAGGTTTGGTGCTGCAAGTTATAATTTGCTTTGTTGGGATGCAGCAACCGGTATTCTCGTTCTTCGTCTCAAATTTACTCTTTATTCCACTCAGGGTGGTGATGGCCTAAGGGTGGTTCTTTCACGGCTGTAGCCAGATGACGCTGTTAGGCGCTTCACCGTCATGGGTGATCAGGAGCGTGCCGTCGACAAGTTCCCAATTTACGAAATAGGCACCGGTCACATCAATGACGGGGATGGATTGCTGTGCCGGGGAAATCAGTCGGGCGCGTTGTGAATGTGCGCCTTGATGACAAACCAGCAGGAAGGCGGTTGTGTCTTTGATACCGGGTTGCGTCAGGACAAAGATGCCGTCCTGATTGCAATTGTCATCGTCGCCTTCGCACATGAAACAACCAAGTTCTTCGGCAATTTCATCGCCGTTATTTCGGTCGCGAATGAACAGGGTTTGCGTGCCCTGACTGGTGCGAAGTTCCCATTGGTAACGGGCGTGGGCGACCGTGACAGTTTGATCCGGAACTTGCGCCTGGCGACTGGATGCCCCATCCAGTACAAGTCCGTCCGTGTCCGCGTTTCCCTGATGAGGCTTCTGGGCAAGTGCGGCCGGGGAAAATGCCAACACCGCACAGATCAGCAGACAGAAACGCCCGACGCGCTGGAATGAATGCATGGGGGATGCTCCAAGAAGCTTGATGCTTGGGTGTTTCAGGCAACTTGAAGACCGGTGATGGATTTGATGGCGTTGGGCAGGTTTTCATAAGCCGTAACCACCGCATCGGCACTCAGTGAATTCGCACGGGTGGCATCGACTTCGAAGGCAACGGCGATGGCATGGATATCTGCCGCGCGGGCGGCGTTGACGTCGTTGGCATGGTCGCCGACCATGATGGCGGTATCAGCGGAGCGGTCAAAACCAAGTTTGCCCAGCACAAATTCAAGGAAGCGTCCGTCGGGCTTTTTGACTTCAAATGAATTGCCACCGGCGATGACCGTAAACAGATCGGCGACGCCAAGTTTGGCCAGGATCGCCTTGCACGGGCCTTCGGGCTTGTTGGATGCCAGCGCGATGGTCCAGCCATCCGCTTTGAGTTGGCGCAGCAGGGTTTGGGCATTTTCGTAAAGACGGGTATAGGCGTAATCGGTTTCAGCATAGCGGTTGTTGAAGTCGATATTGAGTTCATCAAGTGTCGCGTCATCCGGCGTTTGACCGCGTGCGGCAAAGGCGCGCTTGGTCAGCATCCATGTGCCATCACCGAGCATGGCTTCAAGATCGTGACGGCCAAGTGCATCAAGCCCGTGGGCATCAAGCAGTCCATTCATTGCAACCAAAAGATCATCGACCCCGTCAATCAGGGTTCCGTCGAGATCAAACATAATGAATTTTGCCATTGGATTGGGGCTCCGATACGAGGGGATGACATTGTGGCGACAGATTCAGAGGACCTTAACCGAGTTGGTGCCATTAACAAACGGTAACATCCGCTAACAGGCGGTAACAAAACGTGATTCTTTATGGGCTTTTGCCCGGATGGAATATGTTCTAAGACTTGCTGCAAATCAGATAGCCGTGCAGTCACAAGCGATCTGCGCGCAGCACGAACAGGGGATGCTGCACCAAAAATGCAGCAAGCGGATTGATAAATGTCACTTGAGTTAAGTGTTGTCGTTCTGGCCGCCGGTATGGGAACGCGCATGAAAAGCGCATTGCCCAAAGTCATGCACAAGGTTGCCGGCAAACCGATGGTCAATCACGTGATTGATACGGCGGCAAAGCTCAATGCCGGTAAGACCATGGTTGTGGTCGGGCCGGACATGCCCAAACTGGTCGAAACGGTCGCCCCGCATCCGACTTTCGAGCAGACAGACCGTCTGGGAACAGCCCATGCCGTCCTGGCTGCGCGCGAAGCGTTGGCAGGGCTTTCGGGCAATGTTCTTGTTCTTTATGCTGACAGTCCGCTTTTTACGGCTGAAACGCTTGAGCGGCTTGTAGCCGCACGCGAAGCAGGTGATCACGCGGTTGCAGTACTTGGTTTCCGTCCCGAAGATCCGACCGGCTATGGCCGTTTGGTAACGGACGCAACATCGGGTGAACTTCTGGCGATTGTCGAAGACAAGGAATGTGACGCCGATCAGCGTGCGATCAATTTCTGCAATTCCGGTGTGATGTGTTTCCGCGCCGAAGACATGCTTGCGACCCTTGAGGCGATTGATAACGCCAATGCCAAGGGTGAATATTACCTGACCGATGCGGTGGCGGTGGCCCGTAAAAACGGGCATCGCTGTGTCGCGGTTGAGGTCGACGAGGAAGAAACACTTGGCGTCAATTCTCGTGCGCAGCTTTCGGTCGCCGAGGCCATCATGCAGGATCGCCTGCGCAAGGCCGCGATGGATGATGGGGCGACCCTGATTGATCCGGCGTCGGTTTTCCTGTGTGCAGATACCAAGCTTGGCCGTGATGTGATTGTTGAGCCGAATGTGGTTTTCGGTCCCGGAGTGACGGTTGGCGATAACGTCGTGATCAAGGCGTTCAGTCATCTTGAAAGCTGTGTCGTGGGCGATGCTGCTGATATCGGGCCTTATGCGCGGTTGCGCCCGGGGGCGGAAATCGGCGCGGGTGCCAAGGTTGGCAACTTTGTCGAGATCAAGAAGGCGGTTGTCGAAGACGGGGCCAAGGTCAATCACCTGAGCTATATCGGTGATGCCCGTGTTGGGGCCAAGGCCAATATCGGTGCCGGGACAATCACATGCAATTATGACGGCTATCGCAAACAGCATACCGATATCGGGGCCGGTGCGTTTATCGGGTCAAACTCGGCCCTTGTGGCGCCGGTTGAAATTGGCGATGGCGCGATTGTCGGCGCGGGCAGCACGATTACCGGCAAGGTCGCGGCAGATGCCCTGACCCTGACCCGGGCAGAGCGTATTGAAAAGGCCGGATGGGCTGCAAAGTTTCGCGAAAAGATGCGCGCCCTGACCGGCAAGAAATAGACCGGCAGTCAGAATTTGAATGTGTCGTGCGCCGGTGCAGCCGGTGCATATGATATGACAAGCGATTTGAAGCAGGAACGTAACAAAAATGTGCGGTATTATCGGGATTATCGGCAAGGACAGCGTCAGCGAACGTATTCTGGAAGGCCTCAAACGCCTTGAATATCGCGGCTATGACAGTGCCGGGATTGCAACGCTGGTCAATGGCGATATCGAACGCCGCCGTGCGGAAGGCAAGCTGATCAATCTTGCCAACCGCCTGGAACAAAGCCCGCTTGCCGGTGATGTCGGGATCGGTCACACCCGTTGGGCAACCCATGGTGTGCCGACCGAAAATAATGCGCACCCGCATACCGACGGCAAGGTTGCGGTTGTTCATAACGGCATCATTGAAAACTATCAGGATATCAAGGCGGAACTGTCGGCAAAGGGCCGTGTCTTTGCCACTGAAACCGATACCGAAGTTGTCGTGCATCTGGTGTCCGATTTCCTTGATCAGGGCAAATCACCGCGTGATGCGGTTGCCGCAACCCTGCACCGGATCGAAGGTGCCTTTGCGCTGGTGATCATGATTGCCGGGCATCATGATGTGATCTTTGGCGCACGTCGGGGAACCCCGCTTGCAGTTGGTCTGGGCGAAGGTGAGATGTATCTGGGATCGGATGCCATGGCACTGTCGCATCTGACCAACAAGCTGATTTACCTTGAAGAAGGCGACTGGGTCGAAATGACCCGTGACAGCGTTCAGGTCCGCGACGAAAATGATGTTGATGTCACCCGCGAGACCAAGCTGTCGGCCGTATCTGGCGCCATGATGGGCAAGGGCAATTACAATCACTTCATGCAGAAGGAAATCTTCGAACAGCCAGCAGTGATTGGCGATACCCTGCATGCCTTCATCAACCCGGCGACCCAGACGATCAAGCTGCCTGATATGCCGTTTTCGTTTGCCGATGCGACCCGTTTGACGATTGTTGCTTGTGGCACGTCATTCTATGCCGGTCTGGTGGCAAAACACTGGATCGAACGGTATGCCGGTCTGGGTGTTGATGTTGATGTGGCATCCGAATTCCGCTATCGCTGTCCGCCGCTGCCAAAGGGTGGTGTTGCCCTGTTTATTTCGCAGTCCGGCGAGACGCTTGATACGCTGGCAGCCCTTCGTTATGCGAAATCCAAAGGCCAGAAAATCGTTTCCATCGTCAACGTACCTGAAAGCACGATTGCACGCGAAAGTGACGTGGTTCTTCTGACCTATGCTGGCCCGGAAATCGGCGTTGCCTCGACCAAGGCATTTACCACGCAGCTTACGGTTCTGGCATGTCTGGCCGTGACCATTGGCCGTGAAAACGGCACCCTTGCCAAGGACGAAGAAGCCGCCATCGTCAATGCGCTGACCGAAGTGCCCAAACATGCAGCCGAAGTCCTGCATCATGACGAGGCGCTTAAGAAGCTCGCACTTGATATCGCCGATGCCCGGGACGTTTTGTATCTTGGCCGCGGGCTTGGCTATCCGATTGCGATGGAAGGGGCGCTCAAGCTCAAGGAAATTTCCTATATCCACGCGGAAGGTTACGCCGCAGGCGAGATGAAACACGGCCCGATTGCCCTGATCGACCAGTCGGTTCCGATCATTGTTATTGCCCCGTCTGACGAGCTGTTTGAAAAAACCGCATCAAACATGCAGGAAGCTGCTGCACGTGGTGGGCGGGTGATCTTTATCTCGGACGGGCCAGGGCTTTCCAAGCTTGGCGATATGGCATCGGCAACGGTTGAGCTGCCAAAGGTCGCCGATTTCGTCGCCCCGATCCTTTATACCATCCCGGTTCAGATGCTGGCCTATCACGTTGCCGTCCATAAGGGCACGGACGTCGATCAGCCCCGCAACCTTGCGAAATCGGTGACGGTTGAGTAAGCCGACTTTCACTAACAAGAATCATCAAGCCGGGTGCTCATGCGTCCGGCTTTTTTATTATGCCGCTTTTCGGTCGGCAAACTGATCAATGCGCTGTTGCGCGTGAAAAATGGCATGAATGCGTTGGAAAGCGCCATCAAATTGACGGATTGACCCCGCAATACATTTGGCAAGCATTTCATAAATGATTGCAGTGTCTTGCACAGAATGACACGCAGCTTGCAGACAAAGAGTTCACAATGAGGATTATTGTAACAGGCGGTGCCGGGTTCATCGGTTCAGCGGTCTGTCGGTTTCTGGCCGGTCGCAATGACTGTGACATTCTCAATGTCGATAAGTTGACCTACGCCGCCGATCTGTGCGGCCTTGAAGCAGTGTCCGAACAGGGAAATTATCGCTTCCGCAAAGTAGATATTTGCAACAAAGGCGCAATTGAAAAACTGTTTGCGGATTTTAGACCAACCGCCGTTATGCATCTCGCTGCTGAAAGTCATGTCGATCGCTCCATCGATGGCCCGGCCGCGTTTATACAGACTAATATCGTCGGCACTTTCACCCTGCTTGAAGTGGCACGCGCATATTTCGAAGGATTGACGCGATCCGAGCAGAACGCGTTCCGATTCCATCATGTATCCACAGACGAAGTTTACGGTGCTCTGGGGGATGAAGGTTACTTCACCGAAGAAACCGCCTATGCACCGAGCTCACCCTATTCGGCAAGTAAGGCAAGTTCTGATCATTTGGTGTACGCCTGGTATCAGACATATGGATTGCCGGTCCTGATCAGTAATTGCTCAAACAATTTTGGTCCTTATCAATTCCCGGAAAAGCTTATTCCTCTGATGACCATCAAGGCGTTGCAGGGCGAGAAGCTGCCAATTTACGGGAAGGGATTGAATATACGTGACTGGTTGCATGTCGATGACCATGCCGAAGCACTATTCACCATCCTGACCCGAGGCAGGGTCGGAGAGAAATACAATATAGGTGGATGCAACGAGATCAGAAATCTCGATCTTGTTCGCACCGTTTTTGAAACGGTTAGTCAGCTCAAGCAATCCGATGCACGTGTCGCGTTTGAGGATGTCGTGGAATTCGTCGAAGATCGACCGGGGCACGATTGGCGATATGCAATTGATCCGAGCAAAATGCGCGATGAACTGGGCTGGAGCCCCAAATACAGTTTTGAGACCGGATTACGTCAGACGGTGAGGTGGTATGTCGATCATCAATCCTGGTGGGAACCGTTTATAAAACGTCAAAATGCGCTTGATCGATCCGGCCTTGGTGTGGAGGTACGCGATGATTAGGGCACTTGTGTTCGGAGAGAACGGCCAATTGGCAAAGTGTCTGGCGCAAGAACAGGCCAAAGTCGCAGATATTGAACTGGTCTTCATCGGGCGTCGTATCTGCGACCTTGAATGTCCATCAGGCATTGCCGCCGCCATCGACAAAATACGTCCTGATCTTGTCATCAACGCAGCCGCCTATACCGGGGTTGATCTTGCCGAAAGCGATCATGATCGTGCAATTGCGGTCAATGAGACAGCTGTGCGGGTGATTTCGGAAACGACAGCAAAACAGGCAATTCCGGTCATTCATTTTTCGACGGACTATGTTTTTGATGGAAATGCCACAGAACCCTATATCGAGACGGATCGCATTGCACCGTTGAGCGTATATGGACAAACAAAATTTGCCGGGGAACAAGCGGTTCGTGATCTGAACCCAAAACATCTGATTTTCAGAACGTCGTGGCTCTATAGCCCGTTTGGCAAGAATTTCGTCAAAACGATGTGTCGCCTGTTGGCAGAGACCGATGAGGTCAAGGTTGTCGATGATCAAATAGGATGCCCGACCAGCGCATATGATCTTGCACGCATAGTCTTGCAGGTTTTACCGGTTGCAGTTGCAGACGCATTTCAGACACCTGGCACCTACCATGTGGTTTCGGACGAGCCAATAAGCTGGTGCGCATTTGCCCGTCGCATTCAGATCATCGGCGCGGATGTTTTCGGATTTGACTGGCCAGGGATTGATTGCCAGATGACGCCAGTCAGTTCGGATGAATTTCCGAGTGCGGCCAAGCGGCCGGCCTATTCCGCCATGTCAAACAGGAAGGTTAAAGAAGTCTTTGGTGTCGATTTCCCGTCTTTGGATGAAAGCCTCGGACGGGTGCTGACCGATCTTGAGAAGGGTAACCTTCATGCGTAAGGGGATCATTCTGGCTGGTGGTACCGGAACCCGTTTGCATCCTTCAACGCTTGTGGTTTCAAAGCAACTGCAGCCGGTTTTTGACAAGCCGATGATTTATTATCCGCTGACTACCCTGATGTTGGCGGGGATCAGAGAAATTCTTGTCATCAGTACTCCTCGTGATGTGCCGCTGTTTAAGGAACTGTTGGGTGACGGAAGCCAATGGGGATTGAAACTGGAGTACGCGGTGCAAACTGAACCGCGCGGTTTGGCTGATGCCTTTATTGTCGGCGCAGACTTCATTGGAAATGATCATTGTTGCCTTATTCTTGGCGACAATATCTATTTCGGTCACGGGCTTACGGATTTGCTCGCCAATGCGATGGCACAGAAAGAAGGGGCAACCGTTTTTGCATATTTTGTGCAGGATCCCGAGCGTTACGGTGTTGTTGAATTTGACCGGAATGGCGTTGCCCTGGATATCGAGGAAAAACCGGCAGAGCCAAAGTCCAATTATGCCGTTACCGGACTATATTTCTACGATCAGGATGTTGTTGATATCGCACGTTCCGTTAAGCCCTCTGCACGCGGTGAACTTGAAATCACAGATGTGAACAAGGCGTATCTCGAACGTGGTCAGCTTCGCGTGGAGAAAATGGGGCGTGGCTATGCCTGGCTTGATACGGGAACGCATGGTGCAATGCTTGATGCGGCAAACTTTGTCCGCACGGTAGAAAACCGTCAGAGCCTCAAGATTGCATGCCCGGAAGAAATAGCACTACGCAGCGGCTTGATATCGGTCGATCAGTTCGAGAAGTTGATCGGATATTATGGTGTAAGTTCTTACAAAACCTATTTGCAGACGGTTCTCAAGACGCTCGATCAAATATGACGGGGCCTAAAAGGCTGGATCATTTCTGTATTCAGCAAATGTCATTGCTTCTGCGTCTCTAGTGGAAAGCATCACTTCGCGGGCATCAAATGGCCATTTGATCGCAAGGTCGATATCGTTCCATTTAATGGCACGTTCTGCCTTAGGTACATAGGGTGCGGAGACTTTATAGGTAACTTCCGTATCTGGTTCCAACGTTACGAAGCCATGGGCAAATCCTTTTGGCACGAAAATCTGGTTCCATTTTTTCGCACTGATTTCAACCGCAACCCATCTGCCGAACGTTTTTGAGTGCGCGAGAATATCAACGGAAACATCAAGAATACGACCACGCACAACACGAACGAGTTTGTCTTGTGCGAAGGGCGGACACTGATAATGCAGACCCCGCAGCACCCCTATGTCACGTGACAGAGAGTGATTGTCCTGGACAAAAACTTCCTCAATTCCCGCAGCACTAAAGGCGTTTTGGCTATAAGTTTCCGAAAAGAACCCGCGTTCGTCACCAAACTGCTTGGGGTAAAGAACCTTTACATCCGGAATTTCAAGGGCTTCAAACTTCATGGACTGGGCCTTATACAGAATTCAGCAACAATTCGGATGACGCGTAACAGACGAAATGGCTTATCGCATTTGCGCATTATGATAAAGATACTGTTCATGCTGATATTGCCATCAGGTATAAAAGAGAAAAAGTAACACCCTTAAAGCAAGCCTGTTCATGCGCACCAATGGTCGTCCACGCAAATGGGTGGGCACCAACAGTGACGGAGAAGCAATTGAAGTTTCGTTCGCACTATATGAGCATTGTGCTTCTGAGCTTGCTTTGCGCATGTGCAAGCCAGCAAAAGGGGGATGTCGCAACATCCGTACCGGTTTGCGCACAACAACTTTCCGATTTTGATCACGCTGTCGCCAGTCACGGCACAAGAAACGCGTCCACCAGCAAAGTGGCAGCGTTCCCGTTCTTGCGCGCAAATCGTAATTCGGTGCTGATGGGCAAACAGGTTGGTGCTGCGATCGCAGGCGGGCAGGCGGCTGATGAGCTTTTTGCCGACTGGGTAGCGCAAATGCGTGAGCTTGATCGTGCGGCGCGGGCATCGGAGTTTCGTAATCTTGGCGATGCGTTGATGTCAACACTTGCGCGTATTGAAGACTGCGCAGATCAGATGGCGGCACAACTGGTTCCCACTGATTATCAAGCTTTGTCGAAGTCGGTTTTCGTTCCGGACGACTATCTTGATTTTCAGCGGATCGCCGGGTTTTACCCGTTGACGGCTTTTGCAGCCCATTTTGGTTACGAGGGGTGGAAGCGCGACAATCTGGGCCGTTTTGACCTTGGGCCGGCTGCGTTGGTTGGGCTTGGCGCATGGGAAAGCTATCAACTGCCGGGCCAGAACGAGGGCGGGGCTGCGACCCTTGCCATAGAGGACATCAGAAAGGACGCATTTGGCCGGCTGGTTCCAACCGCGGTGGAGCTTGAAAATATCGCCCGGGCCTATGCGCCGGAATTTCGCGTCCGGCTACAGTCTGACAGCGACCGGATCGGCCATCCATCAATATCGGCCAAAGGGGCGGTTGCGCATGTCGATATTGATCAGCCGACGATTTTCTATCGGCTTGGTCACACCTGGTTCAATGATCAATGGCATCCGCAAATCATCTATACCGTCTGGTTTCCGGAGCGCCCGGCACAGGGCATGTTTGACATTCTTGCCGGGCATCTTGATGCCCTGATCTGGCGGGTGACCCTTGATGAGAAGGGGGCGCCAATAATTGCCGATACCATTCACGGATGTGGTTGTTATCACCTGTTTTTCCCAAGCCCGTCTTTGCACCGGATTGAAGCCCCCGAAGATGGCGACATCCGCGAAACGGCGGAAAGTCCGGCTGGTGCGGTGGCATCATCGGTTTTGGCTCGGCCGATTCTGTGGATCGATGCGGTCAGTCACTATCTGATGGCGGTCACGATCCGCGATCAATATGAGGCACATCACACTGTTGCCTCCGCCCTTGTGGCAGAGCAGCAGCTTGGCAGTCTTGCACTTGGCGATGGGACAGGGTTTGCCAGCCTGTATGACGAAGACGGTTTTGTGCCCGGCACCGAACGGTTGGAACGGTTTATCTTGTGGCCATTGGGGATTGATAAGCCCGGCGCCATGCGCCAGTGGGGGCATCATGCAACGGCCTTTGTCGGTCGACGCCATTTTGACGAGCCGGAATTGCTTGGACGTTATTTCGACCTGAAATGACCGATCCCGGTGCCGGACGCGAGGGCACATCCGAATGATAGGCCGCCGGGAACCCTGATCCCGGGGGCATAAATATTTTTCTGCGATTCTGCTGTTGCCCATTGTGATCGGATGGGCCCGCATTATTTCAGGGCAAGGGGTTGTGTCGGTGATCGGAAAATGTTGTGATCACCACCCCGTCGCACATGGCGGTTTTTCGCGCGCCTCAAACCGCCATAATTGCGCAAAAATCGTGACAGTTCTGCGTCTTTTTGCATCTTCCTATTGACTTTGAACAGGCACTTCAATAAATGCTGTTAGCACTCGCCGGGGGTGAGTGCTAATACGGGCTCATCCCGGTTAGTCGTAGTTTTAAACGAGCCTTAGCTTTAACACGGAGTTGTCTAAAATGAAGTTCCGTCCGCTGCATGATCGAGTACTGGTACGTCGTGTCGAGTCCGACACCAAGACTGCCGGTGGCATCATTATTCCGGATACCGCCAAAGAAAAACCGCAGGAAGGCGAAATCGTCGCTGTTGGTTCTGGCGTTCGCAAAGATGATGGCTCGGTCGTAGCCCTCGACGTCAAAGCAGGTGACAAAGTCCTGTTTGGCAAATGGTCGGGCACCGAAGTCAAGGTCGACGGCGAAGAGCTGCTGATCATGAAAGAGTCCGACATTATGGGCATCATGGAATAAGTCAGCCCTTTGGGTGACTTAAGTCCACGTTCATCCGTCTCATAGAGAGGAAAGAATATTATGGCTGCTAAAGAAGTAAAATTCTCCACCGACGCACGTTCCAAAATGCTGCGCGGTGTCGACATTCTCGCTGATGCCGTCAAAGTGACGCTCGGCCCGAAAGGTCGTAACGTTGTTATCGAAAAATCCTTTGGTGCGCCGCGCGTAACCAAGGACGGTGTTTCGGTCGCCAAAGAAATCGAACTGACCGACAAGTTCGAAAACATGGGCGCACAGATGGTTCGCGAAGTCGCGTCGAAAACCGCCGATCTGGCTGGTGACGGCACCACGACCGCAACCGTTCTGGCACAGGCAATCGTTCGTGAAGGCAACAAGTCCGTTGCTGCCGGTATGAACCCGATGGACCTGAAACGCGGTATCGATCTTGCAACCGCAAAAGTCATCGAATCCATCCAGAGCCGTGCACGTAAAGTTGCCGGTCGCGACGAAATCGCACAGGTTGGTAACATCTCTGCAAACGGTGACCGTGAAGTTGGCGAAATGATCGCCGAAGCCATGGAAAAAGTTGGCAACGAAGGTGTTATCACCGTTGAGGAAGCCAAAGGCCTGCACACCGAACTCGACGTTGTCGAAGGCATGCAGTTCGACCGTGGTTACCTGTCGCCGTACTTCGTAACCAACCCGGAGAAAATGGTCGCAGAAATGGATGCTCCGTACATCCTGCTGTTCGACAAGAAAATCTCCTCGCTTCAGCCGATCCTTCCGCTGCTTGAGTCGGTCGTTCAGTCCGGCAAGCCGCTTCTGATCATTGCTGAAGACATCGAAGGCGAAGCTCTGGCAACCCTGGTTGTCAACAAGCTGCGCGGTGGCCTGAAAATCGCTGCTGTTAAAGCTCCGGGCTTCGGCGACCGTCGTAAAGCCATGCTCGAAGACATCGCCATCCTTACCGGTGGTCAGGTTGTCTCCGAAGATCTCGGCATCAAGCTGGAAAATGTTTCGCTTGATATGCTCGGCACCGCGAAATCTGTCACCATCACCAAAGAAGAAACCACCATCGTTGATGGTGCCGGTGAAAAAGCACAGATCGAAGCACGTGTTGGTCAGATCCGCGCCCAGATCGAAGAAACCACCTCTGATTACGATCGTGAAAAACTGCAGGAACGTCTCGCGAAACTCGCTGGCGGCGTTGCAGTGATCAAAATCGGCGGCGCTTCGGAAATCGAAGTTAAAGAACGTAAAGACCGTGTTGACGATGCTCTGCACGCAACCCGCGCGGCTGTCGAAGAAGGCATCGTTGCTGGTGGTGGTACGGCTCTGCTGTACTCGGTCAAGGCGCTCGAAGGTCTCGAAGGTGAAAACCATGACCAGACCATCGGTGTTGACATCGTTCGCCGTGCCCTTCAGGCACCGGTTCGTCAGATCGCAACCAACGCTGGCGTAGACGGCGCGGTTGTTGCTGGCAAACTGCTTGAGCAGGACGACGTCGAGTTCGGTTATGACGCCCAGAAAGGCGAATACACCAACCTGATCAAAGCTGGCATCATCGACCCGGCCAAAGTTGTTCGTACTGCCCTGCAGGACGCAGCATCGGTCGCTGGTCTGCTGATCACCACCGAATGCATGATCGCTGAAAAGCCGGAAGAGAAGTCGGCTGGCGGCGCACCTGACATGGGTGGCATGGGTGGTATGGGCGGCATGGGTGGCATGGGCTTCTAAGCCTTACACCTACCGACCTTGCACTACAGGAAGGGCTCCGCATTTGCGGGGCCCTTTTCCGTTGGAGCACTTCATATGTTCGCGACAAGACAGGCGCATGAAACGCGGCGCGGGATGCCGGGCCAGCAAGCAGTATCTGATCGGGTGGGGTGTAACGGACCTGTTCAAGGGACGTTTGCTATAGGGCGGGAAAATCCCGTTTGATCAGGTCAACAGATCACAACACCGTGTTGGTCATGGTCTCGGAATCCGGGAAGCTGACATCGGTGGTACCCGGCGCGCGATATACCCGGTTGCGGCCGGTATTCTTGGCCTGATAAAGGGCCCAGTCGGCACGTCTGAGCGTGATGTCGGGAAGTTCGTTGTCGCGATGGGCGGCAACACCGGCGCTGATGGTGATGTCAATGTGATGGCCATCCGCCGGGATTGGCTCGGCACAGACATTTTTCCGGATACGTTCGGCCACAGCAGCCCCGGCAGCGCAATCATTTTGCGGCAGCAAGATCACGAATTCTTCGCCGCCAAGCCGGAAGAACAGCTTTTCCTCTTCAAACCGCAGGGCGCGTGACGTGATGTCGCATATCCGTTTCAGAACAATGTCGCCGCAATCATGTCCGAACGTGTCATTGACCTTTTTGAAGTGATCAATATCGAGCATCACCATGCAATAAGGCCGGTTCGTACGCAGGGACAAGGCATGAACACGGCGGGCGTAATCTCCGAACGCGGTGCGGTTCAAAAGCCCGGTTAGCGGATCATGGCGGGCCTTGAATTCAAGATCGATCCGTTTGAGTTTCTGATGGTGGATGTTCTTGAGCAGGCCGATCATCCGTTTGGGTTTGCGATTGCGGTCCCATTCAATGACCGACCCGCTGTGATGGAACCAATTCCACTGATCTTCCGATCCGACATGCATGCGGACTTCTATTTCAAAGGCCGGTTTGTTGCCGCTGATATGTTCGGCGATGGCTGCATCGAACTGTTTGCGGTCATCGGCATGAATGCGGTCCTTGAAGCTGTCAAAGGTCAGGCAGACTTCACCGTGATGGATTTCCATCAACCGGTACAGGTTATCGGAATAGTATCCCTGCTGCTTGGCGAAATCCCAGTCCCAAAGACCCTGACCGGTGCTATCAAGGGCGAATTGCAGCCGCTTGTCGAGTTCAAGGCGCTTGCGTTCATTGCGGCGTTTGGTCTTGCGGTCAATGCGGATTTGCAAAAACAGAAACAGGGTCACGGCAATCACCACGCCCGATGCAATCAGCGCGGTCTGACGGGTGGTGTCATAGTTACCCATGAAACTGTTGATCGGCACCTGCATGTAAATGGTGATCGGAAGACCATCAAGGTTCTTGCGCGCCAGCACAAATTCCCCAAACAGGGCGACACCCCCCATATCGATCTTGTCGCTGTCGGCATTCAGATCCCAGAATGCTTCTTCCTGACGGGCGGAGAACCAGTCGGTGGTTCCGATATGGGGTGACTGGACTTCGGCCAGAAGATCATCGGTATTGAGGGTCGCAACCCGCATCCGTGATCCGGCAAGGAACCGTTCGAGCGGCGTGTCCTCATACGGGTTTTCAATTGCCAGAAAGATCATGATCACGCCAAGAAACGTACCGTTCGGCGACCAGATGCCACGTTCAACAGCAAGATATCCAGATTTCAGGCCAAGGGTCGATGTGGCGCGAAAGGCCGGTTCGATCCAGTCATCGCGATGGCGTGCAATGATTTCCGAAACCGGAAGGACGGTTTTATCAAAATCAAAAAATGTGAAGTCATGGGTAATCCTGCCCGCCGCATCAAGCAGGATATACCCGACCAGATTGTTGTCATCCTTGATCATGGTTGACAGATGACGTTCAAGATCAAAATCGGGAACAATCACCGCTTCGCGTGCTGCCATCAGCGCGGTGTTGTCAGCCTTGATCAGGATGCTTGAAAGATTGTCGCCATAGGTGGTGATGGCAAAGCCGGTGGTATCGATCGCACGCTGACGGGCGGTTTGCCGTTCTGAGACCGTTTGCCAGGCCATCAGGAACAACACGCCAAGGAGCAATCCGATCGACAAAAAGACGCTCAGGAACTGTTCGTCAAGGATGCGCCGCCAGCCGGAATATGTGGTTTTTGCCGGCATTACGGTTGTCCTGCGACCTGGGTCAGGGTGCGAACGGCAGATTGCGATATGCCTGCTGTCGCAGCGAGTTCCCCCTGATGGGCAAGCAGCACAAGGCGCTGCTTCTGGCGTTCAGCCAGACCCGCGTCGGCAATGTCGATATTGTTTTGTGCTGCGGTAATCAGGGATGCCTGTTGGTGCGTGACCGCCAGTTTCCGGCCGTCATCAATCATATCTTCCCAGACCTGCAAGATGATATCACGCGTTGCCGGTTTCAGCCGGGCCCAGACATCATGGGAAATCAGCGGCACATAAAACGGATAATAGGAATAGCTCAGAAACGCATGGGCAATGCCGTGCTTCCAAAGGGCGGCACTGACCACGGTGCTGGTGGTGGTCAGAAGACCGTCAATTTCCTTGCGATCAAGGGCGTCGGGAACGTTGGGCCAGGGGATCAGCACAGGAATGGCCCCCATGGCCTTAAGCCGCAAGGCATTGCCTTCGCCCCCGGCATAGCGGATGCGCAATCCGCGAAGGTCCCCGAAATGATTGACCGCAATGTTGCGGGTAAAAATATGGGCCGGCCCCAGATCAAGCCATCGTCCCAGAACCCGGACATTAAGGTTCTTTTCAAGGGACTGGTTCAATCGCGTTCCGAAATCGCCATCGACAATCTTGCGCACATCGGCAGAGCCGAGCCCCATGAAACTGGGTAATAAAAGCGCATTGAGGTCGGCTGAAAATCGACCAAGGTGCCAGATGCCCGGGGCGGCCATTGCGATCCGTCCGGTCGATAATGCCTCGGCGACATCGCGGTCCTTGAAGGCCTGGGCCGAATGAATGACCCGAAACCTGTGTTCGGATATCTCGGCATTCAGGGTTGCGGCAAATTTCTGAAGGAAAATGGTTTGGAAATGATCGGCGGTGTTTTCTGTCGAAATCAGGATTTCGGCACTGCGCGCGCCAGTGACAGTCAGCGTCATGCAACAGGCGATAACAAGTGCGCGCAATACAGATTTCACGTTCCCGGTCCTTGGCAGAAATTGGCAGGCACCGTGTAAAAGGCGCGCTGTTTTGAATGATTTCAGAATGTTGCCAAAGTAGGGGAAAGGTCGGATAGGTAGCCTTGACCTACATCAAGAAAACCTATCCGATCGTCTAGTTTTTGCGGATGGGGCTTTACCCGACGGGGATCAGCCGAACAGTTTCTTCAGGCTGCGAGGCTGGCAGCGCAGATATTGCGGGGCTGCTTTGACTTCGGCGCCAAGGGTTGCCGCGGCATGCCATGGCCAGCGCGGATCATAGAGAATGCCGCGCGCAAGGGCGGTGGCATCGGCCTGACCGGTAAAGGTGATGGCTTCGGCCTGTTCTGCTTCGGTAATCAGGCCGACAGCAATGGTGGTCATGCCGGTTTCGGCCTTGATGCGGGCTGCAAACGGGACCTGATAGTTCGGGCCAAGCGGGATTTTCTGATCAATATGCAGGCCACCGGAAGACACATCGATAAAGTCGCATCCGCGTGCTTCAAGAAGCTTTGCCAGTTCGACGCTTTGATCGATATCCCAGCCACCATCAACCCAGTCGGTTGCCGAAATGCGGATGCCAAGCGGATAGTCGGTACCGACTTCGGCGCGAAGGGCGTCATGGACTTCAAGAACAAGGCGGGTGCGGTTTTCAAACGATCCGCCATATTCGTCGTCTCGCTTGTTGGCGTGCGGTGACAAAAACTGATGCAGAAGATATCCGTGTGCCGCGTGAATTTCAATCGCGTCAAAGCCGATGCGAATAGCTCGCTTGGCGCTTTCGACAAAGGCCTGCACGATTTCGGAAATCCGCGATTTGCTCAGGGCTTCGGGGATCGGGTCGCCATCACGGAACGGAACAGCCGACGGTGCACATACCTGCCAGCCATTGGCATGGTCGGGATCAATGGCATGTCCACCAAGCCACGGCTTTTCACAGGATGCCTTGCGCCCGGCATGGGCCAGCTGAATGGCAATCGGCATGTCGGAATGGCTGCGCACAGCGGAAATGGTCTTGGCAAGGGCGGCTTCGGTTTCGTCATCCCAAAGTCCGACATCGCCATAGGTAATCCGGCCTTCCGGTTCGACGGCGGTTGCTTCAATGATCAGCAATCCCGCACCGGACTGGGCAAGGTTGCCCAGATGCATCGGGTGCCAATCGGTGGTTTTGCCGTTATCTGCGGAATACTGGCACATCGGTGCGATGATTACGCGGTTATCAAGGGCAAGCTTGCCAAGTGACAGCGGTGAAAAAAGAGTACTCATGGATCATCCTTATCAGGGAGGTCGATCTTCGGACCGACAAACAATGCAAAGAAGCTAATCCGCCAAGCACGGGAGTGCCAGTCTCTGTTTTGGATTTTGTCAAAAATGACAGGCCGTTTAACGGGTTAGGTGGGGCGACCGGGGATGCGACCGCGGACGCGATCAGGGCGGGCTGCAAAAAATTTCAAAAAAATGCGCAGGCCCACTTGCGGAAAATTTCCTGTGCTCTATCTCAAGTTTGCAAAGGGGCATGGTGCCCCGATACGCGTCAAGGTTGCAGCCTGGTCTGGGCCGATGGCGCAAGAATACTCGTCTGTAACGGAGGGTAATTATGACTGGTCTTCAGACTCTTAATGGATCCGCACGTCGTCTTGCATCTGCACCGACCTATGGTGATCCTTTCTCGCTTATTTCCCGTGATTTTGATCGCATGATCGGTTCGATCTTTGGGGATCGCGTAACTGCGTCACAGGCTTTTGCCGATGACAAGGAAGCCGCGAAAACCCTTTTGAACCCGCGTATCGATGTTCACGAAACCGACGATCATATCGAACTGTCTGCCGAACTTCCCGGTGTGGAACAGGATGACGTTGATGTGTCGGTCCTTGAAGGTGTTCTGACCATCACAGGTGAAAAGAAATCCACCCGTGAGTCAAACGAAGGTGCCCGCGTCATCGAACGCAGCTATGGCAGCTTCAAACGGTCGTTCCGCCTGAATGATACGATTGATGTTGATAACATTACCGCATCATTCAAGAACGGTGTTCTGGTCCTTACTCTCCCCAAAGTAGCGGAACAGAAACCCGAGCCGCGCAAGATTACTGTCAGCGGCTAAGTGTTGTCTCTCCTCCCTGAGAAGCTTTCCCTGTGTTGCCTGACGGGCGGTTTTTACCGCCCGTCTTTTTTTATCCGGCTCCTCACATGGTGACCGGGCTGCCCGTCTTCTGGTGTATCCACACTATCAAAGGAGACCCTGAAATGAGCAGCACACTTGGCGATCTGGCCAATGATTATGCGACGGCGTATAAGGCCGATCTTGCATCTTTTCGAACCGAAACCCAGACCGATCAGCTTTGCGCCATTGCCAGTCGTGTCGCACAAAGCTGCACCGCAGTCGAAACAGGTGGCAAAGAAGTGTCCGTCGCGCAAAGTGAAATTTCCGGTGCGATCATCATCGGCGAGGCGACGGCTAAAAAACTTGCCAAGGATGATGCGGCCTGGATCGCACGGCAGGCTGCTGTCAATCAGACAGAACTGCGTAAGAAGGCCGAAGAACAGCAGGCACGTGATCAGACACTTTTATCCAGTCTCAAAGACCTATCGGGAAAGCTGGTCGGTACAAACAAGACCGATAGCGGTTATGAGCAATCGGTCGAAGGATTTGAAGACACCCTTGCATCCGGTGCGCTGGTCGCACCCTGATCCGGTGTCACGTTCTTTCTGGCGGGTCCGGACAGAATTGGCCGGACCAGCCATGTTTTTAGTCACGGGGTAGGCAGCGCCCTTTGGGTGTTGATCAGGTGGTTGTTCGTCAACCAGTTCCCGATGCGGTCGGCAAAGGCCTTGTTTTCCGTTGTTGCCCACTGGTTCTTTCTGAGTTCGAGATAGGTAAAAGTGCCGCCTGCATCATATCCGGCACCAGCCCAGTCACGGCGAACCCGTATGGCGGCAACGACGTCCTTATAGGGGACATTAAGAACCGCAAGTTCACGGGCATAAAGGTTCTGTCGCGCCATCTGGCGTTCGGTTGCCCCGAACCTGGCGGCATCGTTAAAGACGTTCTGCTGGATCGAAAAAGTCGGGCACCAGTATCCCTGCAATCGTACACAATAAACCCATGTTTCGGCAGCCGGTTCCGGCTGACCGGGAACCTTGGGCGGGAAAAGCGCGCCGATTTCATGCGTCCCCGAAAGGCACACGGCCGTGTAATGCGCAAGGTCCTGATCGCCTTTGCGATAGACAATGGCGGGCGTTGCCGGGGATGTGCCGCGGCGTGAAAAGCCATGACCAAAAATCTCGTCGGGGCTTCGTGTATCTCCGCGCCATGCATACAGGGCCCGGTTGCTTTGGGATGTGTTGCGTTTGAGATCCGGCGGCACCCAAAGATAGTCGACATAGGCAAATGCAGAGCGTTCATTTGACAGCAAAGCCCAGAAATCATCCGCGCAATTCGTCCCGTAAACCTTTTGTGTCCGCCCGGAATTTTCGAGGTCCACATTCTCGATATAAAGCTCTATGCCGCCAATTCTCTCTGTTGTCATGACATGCCTCGTTTGAAACAGTGCGATGCATTCCGACGGAGAGACAATGAAACTGTGAGAAACTGGCGAACCGGTTCGGGCAAAAGCAAAAGGCCGGGTTCGTGATCAACCCGGCCTTGGAAATGTGATGTCGCTTGTAAGTGCATGCTTATCCGGTTTTGCTATAACCGATCTTGTGATCGAGCGGCATTTCAAAAAGTCCGGTCGTATCAAACTGTTCAAGGGCCGATATCCATGGGGCGAGATCGATATTCTGCGCCTTGATCCAGTCCGGGTTGTAGTAGGTGTCGCGATAACGATCCCCGCCATCGCACAGCAAGGTCACAACCGATCCGGTTTGTCCGGCCTTTTTCATTTCAGTGATCAGTGACAGGGTCGCAATCAGGTTGGTGCCGGTCGACCCGCCGCAGCGTCGGCCAAGATGCCGTTCGAGATAATAAAGTGCGGCAAAGCTTGCGGCATCTGGAATGCGATACATCCGGTCAACCACGGTCGGGTTGAAGCTGGGTTCGACGCGCGGGCGGCCAATGCCTTCGACCCGTGACCCTGTCGTTCCGGTGACAGAGCAGTCCCCCGTTTCATACGCATCATAAAAGACCGAGTTTTCAGGATCGGCGACGCACAGCTCGCACCCCTGGCCCAATGTGCGTCCATACCGGATATAACGGCCAATGGTCGATGATGTGCCGCCCGTGCCGGCCCCGACCACAACCCAGCGCGGTACCGGATGGGGTTCGCGTTTGAGCTGGTCAAAGATGCTTTCGGCGATGTTGTTGTTGCCGCGCCAGTCGGTAGCCCGTTCGGCAAAGGTGAACTGATCCATGTAGTGACCGTCAAGTTCACGGGCCAGGCGCTGGGACTCTTCGTAAATCTGGCCACTGTGATCAACCAGATGACTTTCGCCGCCATAAAAGGCGATCTGATCGATCTTTTGCTGCGAGGTCGATTTCGGCATCACGGCAATGAAGCGCAAGCCAAGCAGACGGGCAAAATAGGCTTCTGATACGGCGGTTGATCCGCTTGATGCCTCGATAATCGGGGTGTCCCGGGTGATCCAGCCATTGCACAATCCATACAGAAACAGCGACCGCGCCAGACGATGTTTCAGACTGCCCGACGGGTGGGTCGATTCATCTTTCAGATACAGCCCGATGCCATCAAGTTTTGGCAAATCAAGACGGATCAGATGTGTATCGGCAGAACGATTGAAATCAGCTTCGATCATGCTGATGGCGTCTGCCACCCATTGGCGGTCATATGTCATGTTGGTTCCTGACATCTGTTGGATCACGTGGTTTCGACCTGTGCGGATCGGCAATGGGCATCTGTGTAGGGGATTATAATACAAAAAACTACAGTGAAATTGTGTCGATACATTTCTGCAATCACCAGTTTTTTAGGAGATTGGGCTTGCTAACACTTTTTTCAAAGCTAACCTCTAGAATACAAGGTTCCCGATTCTTCCGACCTGACTGGATGGCCCGAAAATCATGGCTGATGACGACAAAGATCCGTTTTCCACACGACATGGTGCATCTGAAATCGGTGCGGCCTATGACGTGCCGGTGCGCGTTTCGACCGTGATTGGCAAAAGCCAGATCCAGGTTGCGCAATTGATGCGTTTGACCCGCGGTGCGGTGCTTGAACTTGATCGCAGGGTCGGGGAGCCAGTTGATATCTATGTCAATAACCGGCTTGTTGCGCGTGGCGAACTTGTCGTGGTTGACGAAAATCTGGGCGTGACCATCACCGAAGTCGTCAAGACCGGCACCATCATCGAGACCCATCACTAAAATTCTGACCGCAGCGTTATGAAGCAAACCCGCCGTTTCTCGGCTGATGGCGGGCATTTTGTCATGCGAAGGAACTTGTAAGGTTCGCAGGCGTTTATCCCTAAACCCCTTTTAAACCCCGCAGTCCGGCCACTGTCTGTTGTGGCAGTTGGCGAACTCATTCAGCCGAGGGCTATCTCATGATTAATCTTCTGACATCAGGCCTTCTGGCTCTGATCGGTCTGGCACTTTCTGTTGGTGGTGCCTGGCTGATTGCAGTCGGAGGGAGTTGGTATTACGCGCTTGCCGGGTTGGCATTCCTGTTGGCAGCGTATTTGTCCTTTGCGCGTAAACCGGTTCTGTTGCCGTTTTACGGTGCGTTTTTATTGGCAAGTCTGGCCTGGGCTGTTTGGGAAACCGGGTTTGACTGGTGGCAACTGGCCCCGCGTGGCGGACTGATTGTGGTGATTGGTCTTTGGCTGATAACGCCGGTGTTTCGCAAAACACTTGTTGCTGCGCCAACGGACAATGGATCGCCGGAAACAAATGCGAAGCGTTCCTTTGTGCTTGAAGGCAGCATCGTGATTGCCGTGATCGTTGCGGTCTATTCCATGCTGAACAATCCCAATGAAATTGAAGGCAATCTTCCGTCGGATGTGGTGGCGGAAAATCCGCAATTTGGCGGTGCGGTCCCCGATGGTGACTGGCATCAATATGGCCGTACCCCGTATGGGCAGCGTTATTCGCCGCTTGATCAGATCACGACCGAAAATGTTGCATCACTCGAACAGGCATGGGTTTATCAGACCGGCGATTTAAAACGCGAAAGTGATGTGCCTGAAACAACCTATCAGGTGACCCCGCTTAAGGTGGGCGAGACGCTTTATCTTTGCACCCCGCATAGCTGGGCGATTGCGATTGACGCCAAAACCGGACAGGAAAAATGGACATTTGATCCGGGTGTTCCGGAAAATCCCGACCGCCAGCATCAGACCTGTCGCGGGGTGACCTATTACAAGGATCCGGCCACGACCGAAACCGGTCCCTGTACCGAACGGGTGTTTCTGCCGACATCGGATGCGCGTCTGATTGCGCTTGATGCCCGGACGGGCGAGGTTTGCCCGTCATTTGGCGACGAAGGGACCGTGCATCTGGAAACCAATATGCCCTATAACCCGGCGGGGTATTATTATTCGACGTCGCCGCCGGTTGCTGCTGATGGCAAAATCATCATTGGCGGGGCCGTGAATGACAACTATTCGACCAAATCGCAATCGGGCGTCATTCGCGCATATGACATCAATACCGGCGCGTTGGTCTGGAACTGGGATTCCGGAAATCCGGAACAAACCGAACCGATCCCGGATGATCAGACCTATACCGCCAATTCACCCAACAGCTGGTCTGTTTCAAGTGCGGACGAGAAACTCGGCATGATCTATGTGCCGCTGGGGAACAAGGTTCCCGATCAGTTGGGCATGAACCGCGATGAAAATGTGGAAACCTATTCATCGTCGATTGTGGCGCTCAGCCTTGAAACGGGGCAGGTGCAGTGGGTGCGCCAGACGGTGCATCATGATCTTTGGGACATGGATGTGCCAGCACAGCCAGCCTTGCTTGATATCACGACACCAGACGGGGAAACCGTTCCCGCACTGGTCGGTCCGACCAAACAGGGCGATATCTATGTTCTTGATCGTCGTACCGGCGATCCGATCATTCCGGTAACCGAGGTGCCGGCACCGGGTGGGGCCATTCCCGAAGATCACACCGCACCGACCCAACCGGTATCGGGTCTGACATTCATGCCCGAACCGCTGACGGGCAAGGATATGTGGGGCATTACCCTGTTTGATCAGCTGGCATGCCGTATTGCGTTCCATGGTTTGAAATATGAGGGTCGCTATACGCCGCCGTCGCTGGAAGGGACGCTTGTCTATCCCGGCAATTTCGGAACATTCAACTGGGGCAGTGTCGCCGTTGATCCCGAACGCCAGATCATGTTCGGCATGCCGACCTATCTTGCCTTTACATCGCGCCTGATCCCGCGTGATGCCGTTCCGCCCCGCGGCAGCGAAAAGGCCAGTGAAATGGGCATTAACCGAAATGAAGGTGCCCCTTATGCAGTGGAAATGGGACCGTTCCTGTCACCGCTTGGTATCCCGTGTCAGGCACCGCCGTGGGGCTATGTGGCCGGTGCTGATCTGCGTACGGGCGAGATTGCCTATAAGCATAAAAACGGCACGGTCGAAGACATGACCCCGCTACCCTTGCCGTTCGAAGTCGGTGTGCCGGGGATTGGTGGTCCGATCCTGACCAAGGGTGGTGTTGCCTTCCTGGGCGCCGCGGTTGACAACTATTTCCGTGCCTATGACGCCACCAATGGCAATCAGCTTTGGGAAGCCCGTCTTCCGGCGGGCGGTCAATCAACACCGATGACCTATGAAACCGATGATGGCACGCAATATGTGCTGATCGTTGCCGGTGGTCACGGTTCGATTGGCACCAAGCCGGGCGATTATGTGATTGCCTACAAGCTTCCGAAATAGGATCACGCGGGCACCTGTTTTGCAGGTGCCCGTTTCTTATGTGTAGGCAAGTGTGCCGGCAAGCCCAAGCTGATCACTTACCAGGGCACTTCACCGGCAAGGCGTTTTTCGACCTGCTGAATTTCGTCGATGCTTAATCTTGGTTCCAGTGCGTCTATGGCCGACTGGGGATCAAGTGGTTCGGCCTCGTTTGCGCCTTCGGGAAAGGTCATTGGCCCGTTTGCGGAACGGCGCAGCCAGTAATACGCATCGGCAAGATTTTGCGGCACACCCCAGCCACGTTCAAGCAATGCGCCATACATGAACTGGGCAGCGTGATTATTGGCCTTGGCGCCGATTTCAAAATAGTGGGCGGCTTCGATGAAGTTTTGCCGTGCGCCGCGCCCATGGAAATATTGTGTACCGATCAAATAGGCCGCATCGCCATTTTCCGGGTCGGTTTTCAGCGCGCGTTTGAAATATTCGGTGGCACGAAACTGGTCATAATGCAGGCCGTGACCGTTAAAATAGAGAAGCCCGATATAATAGATCGCACCACCATGATTGGCGCGTGCGGCCTTTTTGAACCACTTTGCCGCGTTCTCATAGTCGGGTTGGCCCAGATCCCCGCGATAATACAGCAATCCCAGCGCATATTGCGCATAGGGATCATCCTTTTGCGCGGCCGATCGCCAGTAGTCATGGGCCTGTTCAAAATCACCGGACCGATAGGCATAATAGCCGGTCTGGTAGTCGCGGCTCATTTGGCGCGCCTGTCCGGGGTGGGGGATTGCCGCAAAGCTTACGCCGATCAGGGCCGCAATCATCAGCCGTCTGACCAGCTTCAAGGCAGAAGGACGCACGTTCTTATCTTTGTCCGCTGTTATGAGGAAGGGTGTCAGGAATTGTTTTTAAACAGCGGAACGACCTTGCGCGCACGCTTTTCGATGGCCTCTAGCACGTTGCTGATATCGGAACTTTGTTTGATCCGCTCGCCACTGTGAAGCGCGAGATACTGGCCGGCATTCTTGTGTTCGCTGCCCAGCTTGATCACGGTGAAAAGCGGTGTTTCGTGTGTGGAACGAAAGATCGAAAACATTGCCATCCCGTCCAGATGGTCGATCGCGTAATCGCGCCAGGCGCCGCTTGCAACCTGACGGGAATAGGTATTCATGAGCCGCATCAGTTCGGACCGGTCAAAATGCACAAAGCTTTTGGCTTTGCGGTATTTTGCCAAATCGAACAGTGTTCCCATGTGATTCTCCGGCAATGTGGTCGTCTGGCTGTTACAATCCGGGAACGGAAAATGACAGCCATATGACACGGTAGCGTGGATTGCCTTGCGTCTCAAGTTGCAATGGACAAAAACCGGTTCACAGTATTTGTGGCCGGTTTGATTATCCCAGATAATTCAGTGAATTATGCCCTAGAGGCTGCGCGAACGGGTCGGCGGCCAGTCAACGGTTTGTGCCCCGGTGTTATAGGGATCGGGCGTGCGATAGCAACTGACAGCGGCCAGAGTGCGATAGCAATAAAGCGGCGTTTCCGGTACCGGGTCCTTTTTGCAATAGGACTTGCCGTCAATTTTGCGGATGGTTGAGCAATCCTGACCGGTTGAAAGCGAAACCATATGGTCAATCAGGGTTTTGTCGGTGTTGATGATGCTGACAACGTCAAAGGCAAGATACCATTCCCCGCCGGTAAACAGGCTGGTCCCGACAACATCGGACATGGTGGTGCTACAGCCTGATACCCCGGTTCCAAGCAAAGTGGCAAACAACCCGGCCAGTATGCGCTGTCGAATGACGCGCTTGGCATCCTGTCGGTTTTGAACCTTTTGACGACGTTTCATGGTGTCTCCGTCCATCCACCGGGCAAATTTGACCGGTGACAGTGTGAAATCTGTTCCCTTGGATTTATCAAAGCAATCACTGTGCCGAATTGCCCAAAGGAAGGATCATTTTTGTCATATGGGCGGTGGCGGGGTTGTTTTCAGGGGCTTTTGCCGGCATTGCCGCGCGATATGCCGGATCTGGCGCGCGGTCAAGCATTGGCCCACATCGGCGCAAGAGCGTCGATGTCGTGCCGATGCGTGGGAATAATGGCGCTGGCAGGCAATTCTTACCGCTTGGGGGGATTAAATCGAAACCGCGCCGCGTTTTTGCCGCAAATTCGGTCTTTGTTACCCGATCACGGGGCTGACAAAGACGCCCGGATCGGGTTGAAAAACGGCAATGGGGCAAAATAATCGACCGAATGCCCGGATTGGCTTTGTGCAGACTTGACCCCTTGCGTGCTGGCGCGTTAAATCCTTGCCAGAATTAATTCAGATAAGCGGGCAGGTTGCCCGCTTTATTGTGACCGGATTGGAGCCGTTTTCGTGGTTGATATTTTCCAGGAAGTCGAAGAAGACCTGAAGCGCGAACGCACAGAAGAGCTGTGGCGCAAATACGGGAAATATGTCATCGGCACTGCTGCTGTGATTGTTTTGGGTGTTGCCGGGCGTGAAGGCTGGAAAACCTATGAGCACAGCACCAGCATCGAAAATGGTACCCGCCTTGCCAATGCTGTTGAACTGGCAAATGCCGGTGAAGACAAACAGGATGCCGCCCTTGAGGCGCTTGATGCGATCATCGCTGAAGGCAATGCCGGTTTTGTTGCATTGGGCCATTTCCAGAAAGCGGCTGTTTATCTGCGCGCTGGTGCGACCCCGTCGGCTGTGACCGAACTTGAAGCGGTTGCCGGCAATTCCGACATCGATCAGGTTTATCGTGATCTGGCTGTTGTTCAGATTGCCATGAACAGCGCCAATGAAACCAATGCCCAGGAACTGATCACCCGGCTTGAGCCGATCGCGGTTCCGGAAAATACCTGGTATTACTCGGCGCGCGAAATGATTGCGCTGCTGCATATTGCCGCGGGTGAAATCGATGCGGCCAAGCCGCTTCTGACCGAAATTGCCGACGATAACGAAGCACCGTCAGGCATGCGCGCACGGGCAAGTGAACTTCTCAAGGCCGTTGGTGCCTAACTGCGACCAGCAAGGTGGGCCGGGTTTCCCGGCCACCGTGATGACAGCTTGAATCAGGGGAAACGGTTTTGACCACACGCGGTATTAAGTCACTTCTGTGCGTTATGGGGATGACGGGCCTTTTGGCCGGGTGTTCGGGTTGGCTTGGCGGCACCGAAGAACCGCCATTGCCCGGGGAACGCATTTCGGTACTGGCCCTGCAAAGCACGGTTCAACCTGATATCGATCTGTCTGATCAGCGTGTTGTTCTTCCGGAACCCGAACCGATGGTCGACTGGCCACAGAATGGTGGCATTCCAAGCCATGCCTTGCACCATGTCGGTCTGGACAATGATGTTCTCAAGCAGGACTGGTCGATTGATATCGGCGAAGGGTCGATGGATGACAACCTTCTGCTTAATCAGGCAATCATTGCACGTGGCGTGATCTTTACCATTGATGCCAGTGCGGAAGTCCGTGCCTTTGCGGCCAATTCGGGAAAACGAATCTGGTCGCTTGAACTGGCACCGGAAGACGAAGAAGACAGCACGCTTCTGGGCGGTGGTCTGGCCTATGAGGGCGGCATTATCTATGCCACCACCGGCTTTGCCGAAATCATTGCCATTGATGCGCCAAGTGCCACGGTTCTGTGGCGCACCCAGGTCAGCGCCCCGATGCGGTCCGCGCCGACCGTCCGTGGCGGCCGTGTCTTTGCCATCACAGTCGATAACCAGACCATCGCGCTCAATGCCTTGACCGGGGAAACACTTTGGAACCATCGCGGTGCAGCCGAAGGTGCGGCCTTTATCGGTGGTGCCAGCCCGGCGGTGGATCAGGGCGTTGTGATTTCGGCCTATTCGACCGGCGAGATGTATGCGCTGCGTGTGGAAAACGGTCAGGTGATCTGGTCTGATGCCCTTGCCGGGGCCGGGCGCACCGATGCCGTTTCGGCAATCGCTGATATCCGCGGTCTTCCGGTGATTGATAATGACCTTGTGATTGCCACAAGTAACTCGGGCCTGACGGTTGCGATTGATCTTCGGACCGGCTATCGCGTCTGGGAACTTGAGGCCGGAGGCATCCAGTCACCATGGGTGGCCGGCGATTACGTATACCTGCTAACCAATACAAATGATCTGATTGCCTTGCGTCGGAAGACCGGACAGGTTAAATGGGTGACGGTTCTGCCACGTTTTGTCGATCCCGAAGACCAGGAAGAGCCGATTGTCTGGACAGGTCCGGTACTGGTCGGTGACAGGTTGATCGTAGGTAACGAGCAGGGCGAAGTAATGACTGTTTCCCCTTATAGCGGTGACATTCTCGGCAAGGATGAACTTTCCGGGCCGATCACATTGCCGCCTTCGGTTGCGGGTGACAGCCTTTACTTCCTGACTGCGGATGCCGATCTAATCGCATATCGCTGATCAGTCAGTTCGAACATTAGGCAAGGTTACCTTGCAGGATTTGCGATGCGCCGAGGGCAGTGAAAGCCGTCGGCGCATAACGCCTTTTATAACGAGAGTCTGAAAGTCAGATGTCGCTTAAAGTTGCCATTATCGGTCGCCCCAATGTCGGGAAGTCGACCCTGTTTAACCGTCTGGTCGGCAAAAAGCTGGCCCTGGTGGACGATCAGCCCGGGGTCACCCGTGACCGCCGCTATGGCAAGGCACGTCTGGGCGATATGTCTTTTGACGTGATTGATACCGCCGGTCTGGAAGAAGCATTCGATGATTCCGTCGAAGGCATGATGCGCCAGCAAAGTGAAAAGGCGTTCGAGGAATGCGATGTTGCGCTGTTCCTGATCGATGCGCGTGCGGGACTGACCCCGCTTGACAACCACTTTGCCGACTGGCTGCGCAAACGCCACAAGCCGGTTTACGTCATTGCCAACAAACACGAAGGCAAGGATCAGGATCCCGGCCTTTACGAGGCCTATGGCCTTGGTCTTGGCGATGTCGCCCCGATCTCGGCCGAGCATGGTCTCGGCATCGAGCTTCTGTATGACATTCTTGAACCGCATTGGGACGAATGGAAACACCGTCAGCGCGTTGCCAAGCAACATGCCCGCGATGCTGCCATCGAGGCATTGGAAGATGCCGCACAGGAAGCTGATGACGATGTCGATGATCTGATTGATCCCGATGGCTTTGCCGATGACGAGGGCGAAGTATTCCCGTCCTATGAAATCGAATTCAGCGAAGATGACGAAGACGAAGATGGCGAACTGATCGTCGAAGGGGCGCGCGATAACTCCAAAATCCAGCTGGCCATCGTCGGCCGCCCGAATGCCGGTAAATCGACCCTTCTGAACCAGTTGCTGGGTGAAGAGCGCGTCATGACCGGCCCGCAGGCCGGTTTGACCCGTGACTCGATCGCGGTCGACTGGTCCTATGAAGGGCGTCCGATCCGTCTGGTCGATACAGCCGGGATGCGCCGTAAAAAGAAAATCGATGACCGCGTTGAAAAGCTGTCGGTTGCCGATACCCTTCGCGTGATCCGCTATGCGCAGGTCGTTGTTTTGATGCTTGATGCGACCAACACGCTTGATAAGCAGGACCTGACGATTGCACGCATGGTGCTTGAAGAAGGCCGTGCATTGATCATTGCGGTCAACAAGTGGGATGCGATCAAGGACAAGGCAGGCGTCATGCAGGAACTGCGTGACAAACTTGACGTGTCCTTTGCCCAGGCTAAAGGCATTCCGGTCCTGACCTTCTCGGCGCTGACCGGGCGTGGTACGGATCGTCTGATGCCGACAGTTCTTGACATCCACGATATCTGGAGCCGCCGCATCCCGACATCACAGTTGAACCGCTGGCTTGAAGCAACCACCGAACGCCATTTGCCGCCGGTCATTTCCGGGCGTCGCATCCGTCTGCGTTACATGACCCAGGCGAAATCGCGTCCGCCAAGCTTCTTTATCAACTGCTCCAAGGCGGCCGAACTGCCCGAAAGCTATACGCGTTATCTGATCAACGGTCTGCGCGAAGATTTCGATATGCCGGGCGTTCCGATCCGTATCTATCTGCGCAGCAGTGACAACCCCTATGCCAACAAGAAAAAGAAACGCTAGTTTCCGGATTTCTTGTCCCAGAACGACCAAAGCCGCCCTTGATCATCAGGGGCGGCTTTTTGCTGCGTTTTTGGCGGGCGTCATGCGGTTTGATGCATCTGCCTTCTCAGATCAGTTTTGCGGGATCGACGGGCCGTTATCAATGATGTCACGGATATGGTCGGGCAGGTCATCCTCGGTGAATCGTTCCTGGATTTCGCCGTCCTGAACAAAGGCAAAAATATCGGCGATGTCCTGACCGGAAAAATCAATCTGATATCCGAGATCGGCCTGTTGAAGATGAAGCATCTGCTCGGCCCCGCGCCACATGCTGGCAAAAAATTCAAACGGCTCACGCGCGATATTCATGTTCGACGCATCAAGACTTGGGCCGATATTCCCGCCGACACTGTTGACGGAATGACAGACAACGCAGCCGCGTTCGGCAAACAGGTCCTTGCCGCGTGCCGCATTCATTTCAGGCAATGTAATGGACGCGCCATTATGGTCGGTTGCGCGCGCATCATCGGCGGTGCTGATGGTGATGACGGCCCCGATGGCAACGGCAATCGCAACAGTGCCCAAGGATGGAATAAAGCGGAAATTCAAGGCCTGTGTCATCGGCGTCCCTATGTCAGATAAGTGTCTGCTGGGGGCACATGCTATCGGTCCTTGGTACTCAAGCGCAATGGCTTGATGTCGTGGACATAAAAATTGTTTTGAAAATCTGCATTCCGCAACAGAAACACAAAAAAAGGGCCCGTTCGGGGCCCTTTGTCGGTGCGGTATGTGGAATGCTTAATACGCGTTGACCACTTCGCCATGTTTGGTGCAGCTGGCCTCTGCCAGATCGACAAACACATCGGTGATGCTGTCAGGCGTGGGCAGCGTTTCGGGATCTTCACCCGGATAGGCTTCTGCGCGCATTTTGGTGCGGATACGACCGGGATTGATCAGATTGACGCGGACCTTGCTTTCCTCAAGCTCCTGGGCATAGGACAGGACAAGGGCTTCAAGTGCGGCCTTGGTCGCGGCATAAAGCCCCCAGAAGGCACGACCCTTGGCCGAGGCGTTTGAGGTCACGAAAATCGCACGCCCGGCATCAGAAAGCTGCAACAGCTTGTCGACTGTGCGGATCAGGCGGAAATTCGACGTAACGTTGGTTGCGACCGTATTGTCGAAAACCTGTGTATCGATGTGACCGACCGGGGCGATTTCGCCCAGAAGGCCCGCATTGCCAACCACGATATCAAGCTTGCCGAACCGTTCATAAATGGTCGGGCCAATGGCATCGACCTTTTCGAACATGGTCAGATCAAGCGGCAGCAGGCTGATCTTGCCGCCGGCATCGGTGATTTCATCGCTGAGTTCTTCAAGCGCGCCGACATTGCGACCAATCGCAATGACCTGTGCGCCTTCGGCTGCGAAACGTTTGGCAACCGCGTAACCGATCCCGTGCGAGGCACCGGTAATCAGTGCCACGCGTCCTTCAAGGCGCTTTGTATCGGTCATGCAGACTGCCTTTCGACCAGCTGGCTCAGCTTGCGGTCCTTGTTTTCGGCATTGTGATCGGTAAGCCGGATCGGATAGTCGCCGGTAAAGCACGCATCACAGAATGCCGGGCTGTCATTGTCACGGCCCGGAAGACCGGTCGCACGATACAGACCGTCAATGGTAACAAAGGCAAGGCTGTCGACACCGATGATCTTGGCCATGCTTTCGATGTCGTGATTTGCCGCCATCAGTTTGTCTTTGGACGGGGTATCGACACCATAGAAGCACGGGTTGGTCGTGGGCGGACTTGTGATGCGCATATGCACCTCTGCCGCACCGGCCTGACGGACCAGATCAACGATCTTGGTCGAAGTCGTACCACGAACGATCGAGTCATCGACCAGAATAACGCGCTTGCCCTTAAGCTTGCCGGGGTTGGCGTTATGTTTCAGCTTCACGCCAAGATGGCGGATCTGATCGGTCGGTTCGATAAAGGTACGGCCGACATAATGGTTACGGATGATGCCCAGTTCGAACGGGATACCGCTTTCCTCGGCGTAACCCAATGCGGACGGAACGCCTGAATCCGGGATCGGCACGACAACGTCGGCTTCGATTGCGGACTCACGGGCCAGTTCACGACCGATATTCTTGCGCACGTCATAGACGCTTGTGCCTTCGACGATGCTGTCGGGGCGGGCGAAATAGACATGCTCGAAAATGCAGAAGCGCGATTTGACCGGTTTGAACGGCTTGATCGACCGCAGGCCGTCTTCGGTAATTTCAACGATTTCGCCCGGTTCGACGTCGCGGATGAATTCCGCGCCAACGATATCAAGGCCAACCGTTTCCGACGACAGGATATAGGCATCATTGAGCTTGCCCAGAACCAGCGGACGAACACCAAGCGGGTCACGGACACCGATCAGTTTTTTCTGGGTCATGACGACCAGCGAATAGGCGCCTTCGACCTGACGGACCGCATCGATCAGACGATCGACGATCTTCTCGTACAGGCTGGTAGCAATCAGATGAATGAAGGTTTCCGTATCCGAGGTCGACTGGAAGATCGAACCACGCTTGACCAGACGATCACGCACCGCAAGCGAGTTGGTCAGGTTGCCGTTATGGGCAATCGCCAATCCACCGAATTCGAAATCGGCAAAAAGTGGCTGCACGTTGCGAAGCCCCTTGCCGCCAGCTGTCGAATAGCGGACATGGCCAACTGCACGGTGGCCGGGAAGGCTTTTGATCACATCTTCGGAGCCAAAGATATCGCCAACCTGGCCCGAGGCCCGATGAGCGGGAAAATCTTCGCCGTCATAGGAAACAATACCGGCGGCTTCCTGTCCGCGGTGTTGCAATGCATGAAGGCCAAGGGCCGTCAGTGCAGCAGCATCCGGGGTACCAAAAACGCCAAAGACGCCACATTCTTCACGTAGCTTGTCGTCATCAAATGGATTGGTGGTCAGCATGAGTGGGTTCCGCTCTCTCGCCGGTGGCGCACGGACAACGTAATTTTACGAAACCCACACGCCTCACTCGTTAGTGGTCGCCTCGATCAGGCGATCCAAATCATCGCGCGAGGGCCTTGTATACCCGTTTAGGGGCGCGGGTCCAGTCCCTTTTGGTTCCGGACCAAGAAGTTGACGATAGGTTTGCTCGTTTGCATCGGCCCGACGCTGTGCGCGCTCAAGCTCTTGGGCGGTGGTATCGAAAATTTCGTCAGGAGCCATGCGCATAATAAGGAACGCGCCTTCTTCCAGAACCGGGCGGGTACGGGCATCGCGGACCCAGTCGGGTTGCGAATCTGCGGGCAGCAGCCAGGACAGGGCCAAAAAGCCGATACAAACGATCAACGCGCCGCGCAACAGACCGAATACAAAGCCAAGGGTGCTATCAAGACTATCAAGGCCGGAATTCTGAACAGCCCGTCCGATACGGCCGCTCAGGAACGAGAAAATCAGAAACGTAATCAGAAAAAGACCAACCCCGGTCGCCAGATCGGCAATCAGTTCGGACGGGATCAGATCACGGACATAGGGCCGCGCAATTGGATAGCCATAAAGCGCGCACAAACCCGCACCCAACCATCCCATCATCGACAGGATTTCGTGGATGAAACCACGGAAAAACGCAAACACCCCCGACACAAGCAGGATACCGACAACAATCAGGTCAAACACATCGCGTGCGCCAAGATCGGGGAGGGCAGAGAAATCCATCAGTTCGTAAACCTTGTAAGTCAGTCGGTCCGGGTGTGTTCGGGATCAGGTCACATATCGCAAAGTGCGTTTAATACATGCCTTCGCGCGGGCGCACCTTGTCGCGGACATCGTCGCCGAATAGGTTTACCAAATCCTGAAGATGACCGATTTCAGTCTGGTTCAGGCCCTTGATCGACAGCTTCTTCTTGCCCTGGGTGCCGTTCTTGGGGGTATAGGCATTGCCAAAGCCAAGTTTGGTGGCTTCTTTCAATCTCGATTCGAGCTGCCCGACCGGGCGCACTTCACCCGAAAGCCCGATTTCCCCGACAATCACGGTTTCGGCCGGAACCGGTGCATCGGCCACAGCCGAAATCAGGGCGGCGGCAACCGCCATGTCAGCAGCAGGTTCACCAACCCGCAAACCACCGGCAACGTTCAGATAGACGTCAAACTGACTAAGCGGCAGGCCGCACCGCGCATCCAGCACGGCAAGGATCATGTTCATGCGTGCAGAATCCCAGCCAACAACCGCACGACGCGGTGTCGCAAGGGCCGATTGCGCGACAAGGGCCTGGATTTCGACCAGCATCGGGCGGGTGCCTTCAAGCCCGGCAAAAACCGCTGTACCACTGACCGGCGCTTCGCGATCAGCAAGGAAAAGCGCAGACGGGTTGGGCACTTCGACGAGGCCGGCATCGCCCATTTCAAACACGCCGATTTCATCGGTCGCGCCAAAACGGTTTTTGACCGCGCGCAGGATGCGGAACTGATGGCCGCGTTCGCCTTCGAAATACAGAACCGTATCGACCATATGTTCAAGAACACGGGGGCCTGCAATCTGGCCTTCCTTGGTGACGTGACCCACCAGAAGGACCGCAAATCCCTTGCGCTTGGCAAGGCGGATCAGTTCAAGCGCGCAGGCGCGAACCTGTGACACGGTGCCAGGCGCACTATCAAGGGTGTCGGCATACATGGTCTGGATCGAGTCAATGACCACGACGTCATGGCTGCTGGCTTCAAGGGTTGTGATGATATCGCGCAGACTGGTGGCCGCGGCAAAATCGACCTTGGATTTTTCAAGTCCCAGGCGGGCTGCGCGCATGCGGACCTGATCGACCGCTTCCTCGCCCGAGATATAGGCGCATTTGTTTTTGGCAGCCATCGCACCGACGGCCTGAAGCAGGATGGTGGATTTGCCAATCCCCGGATCCCCGCCAACCAAAAGGGCCGATCCCGGAACAAGCCCCCCGCCACAGGCGCGGTCAAGTTCGGCAATGCCGCTTATGATGCGTTTGGGACTGGCGCTTTCGCCTTCAAGGGCGACGAATTCGATGGTTTTGCCCTTGGCACCGCCGGCAATGCCACCTGCTGCCTTGGGGCCGCTTTCGACGCGTTCTTCTTCGATGCTGTTCCATTCGCCGCATCCGTCACAACGACCGGTCCATTTGCGGTATTCCGCACCACAGTTCTGACAGATGAAACGGCTTTGGGTTTTGGCCACAGAATGCTCCGCAGATCAAAGAAAAGAAATGTCCGTAAAGGCGATTGCTGTCGCGTGCGACAGGATCAAAGATGCTTGAGATCAAGTTCAAGCGGGCCTTCGATATCACCGGCAACGAATTGTTGCAAATAGGGGTTATCGGCAGTGTCGATTTCCGAAACCGGGCCGTCCCAGATGATCTTGCCCTGATAAAGCATCGCGACCCGGTCGGCAATTTTGCGCGCACTTGCCATATCATGGGTAATGGTCATCGCACTGGCCCCCAGTTCGCGGGTGCATTTGACGATCAGATCATTGATCACATCCCCCATGATCGGATCAATACCGGTCGTGGGTTCGTCAAAGAACAGGATTTCCGGTTCTGTCGCGATGGCACGCGCCAGTCCGACGCGCTTTTGCATGCCGCCCGAAAGCGATGCCGGGGACATATTGGCGACGTCTGATCCCAGTCCGACATCTTCGAGACGGGCAATGGCGACATCGCGCGCATCGCGCGGCTTCATGCCACGGCCTTCGATGAGGCCAAAGGCCACATTTTCCCAGACCGAAAGGGAATCAAAAAGGGCAGCGCCCTGAAACAGCATCCCGGTTTTGGCAAGCATCGCATCGCGTTCGGCCTGACTGGCGTTAGTCATATCAATGCCATCGACCGTGATCGATCCCTGGTCCGGGGTCAGAAGGCCCAGAACACATTTCAGCGTTACCGACTTTCCGGTGCCCGATCCGCCGATAATGGCAACCGATTCCCCCGGGGCAACGTCAAGATCGACGCCCTGAAGAACCTTTTTCGGGCCGAATGCCTTGTGGACATTACGCAGTGATATCTTGGCGGGATTGCTCATGATGCGGTCCGGCCCTTAACGCGTAAAGAACAGTTCGGTGACGATATAGTTCGAAATCAGGATCAGGATGGAGCTTGAAACAACCGCATTGGTCGTCGCCTGACCGACACCCTGTGCTCCGCCACGCGAATGATAGCCGTGATAACAGCCCATTAGCGTGATGATAAAGCCGAATACGGCGGCCTTCACCAGACCGGAAATCACATCAAGCTGTTCAAGATACTGGAACGTATTGCGGATATAGGAGCCGTCATTAAAGCCAAGCTTGTTGACCCCGACCAGATATCCGCCAAGCACCCCGATGATATCGCCGATCAGAACAAGCACGGGCAGGGTAACCAGACCCGCGACCACGCGCGGAACCACCAGATATTTGAACGGATTGGTCGAAAGCGTGACCAATGCGTCGATCTGTTCGGTGACGCGCATGGTACCGATTTCAGCTGCAATCGCCGCACCAACGCGGCCCGCCACCATAAGACCGGCCAGAACCGGTCCCAGTTCGCGGGTCATGGAAATGACAACCACGGTGGCAACCGCACTTTCGGCTGAAAAGCGCGAGAACCCGGAATAGGATTGCAGGGCCAGAACCATCCCGGCAAACAGGGTGGTCATGGCGACAACCGGCAACGAGAAATAGCCGATTTCGCGCATCTGTTTGAAGATCAGGCGAAAATAGATCGGCGGGGTGACCATGTGGCCAATTGTCCGACCTGCAAACACCGTCACGCGACCAACAAGGGCCAAAAAGGTCAAAAAGATCTGCCCAACCGGCGCAAAGATCGGCATCTGTACTTCGAAGTCCCCTGTTATCGGCCCGCCAAGATTGTATTGTCCGGTGGTTCGGCCAGTTTTTATGGATCAGCTTTCTGTATAAACCCGCCGATAGCGATGTCCAAGCGAAGTTAGAATTTCATAACCGATTGTACCAGCAGCAGATGCGACATCGTCAACCGTCATCTTGTCATCAAGAAGCGATACCATGTCGCCGGCCTTAAGCGGCTTGCCCGGAAGGTCGGTGATATCAACCGTGATCGCATCCATCGAAACCCGCCCGACATAGGGAACGGCATGCCCCTTGATCAGAAGTTTGCCGGAATTCGAAAGCGACCGCAGCCAGCCATCGGCATAACCGACGGCAATGGTGGCGATTTTGGTTTTGCGTTTTGCCTGCCAGGATGCGCCGTAACCGACGGTTTGCGGTTCATCAATGTCACGCACCTGCAAGACCTTGGCCTTAAGGGTGACGACTGAGCGCATCGGGTTGGTGGTTTCCGGCGTCGGGTTGCCGCCCCAAAGTGCAAAGCCCGGACGGCAGAATTCAAGGTGATATTCGTTGTCACGGAAGATCGCCGATGAATTGCAGAAACCGCGCGGTGCCGGGGGCAGGCGGCGATACCATTTCATGAACAGTTCATACTGTTCCTTGGTGATCGGGTTTCCGGCCTCGTCGGCGGCGACCGGATGGGTCATGTAACCGGCTTTTTCAAACCCGTACAGAAGCGATGAATAACGATCGACAAGATGGCTGACATCAAGCGGCGTCAGGCCAAGGCGGCTCATGCCGGTATCAAGATGGATGAATGCCGGGGCAGGACGTTCATATTCCCGGCACAGATTGGACCAACGTTCGATCTGTTCGAGATCATTGAGCACCGGGATCACGTCATTTTCGATGAAGAATTCTTCGTCACCGGGCAACACGCCGTTCAGAACGGCAATCCGTCCGCCGCCGCGCAGAACCGGGAACAGTTCGGCTGCTTCGTTGGCCTGTGCCACGAAGAACAATCGGCATCCCTGCTTTTTGAGGACCGGAACGATGGTGTTGGCGCCAAGACCATAGGCATCCGCCTTTACCACGGCACCACAGGTGCGCCCGGTATAGCGTTTGGTCAGACGTTGATAGTTGTCGGCAACTGCTTTCAAATTGATCTGCAGTTCCGCGCACTCGGCAGCACGGCCGACGGCGGGAAGAACGGTCATTCGTAATACCTCGTGGAATCCGTTTACGGATGGGCGCTGGCCCAAACCCTATTCATATTCTTCTTCAGTGTGATCAAGATCGCCAAACTTGGTGTAGTTCCCGTCAAAGAACAGGCGCACGTTGCCCACCGGGCCGTGACGCTGCTTGGCAACGATTACCTCTGCGGTGTTGTAAACATGGTTCAAACGTTCCTGCCACTGCGCATAGCGTTCACCGAACTTGTCGGTGGCTTCTTCCGGGCGCTGGGCCGGTTCGGCACGTTCGAGATAATATTGTTCGCGGTAAATGAACATCACGACGTCGGCGTCCTGCTCGATCGAGCCGGATTCACGCAAGTCAGAAAGCTGCGGGCGTTTGTCGTCACGCTGTTCAACCGCACGCGAAAGCTGTGACAGGGCCAGGACCGGAACTTCAAGCTCCTTGGCAATGGCCTTGAGCATACGGGTAATTTCCGAGACTTCCTGCACACGGCCATCGCCGCGGAAGTTGGTCGGCGGTGCCAGAAGCTGAAGGTAATCGACGACGATCATGGCAAGGCCGTGCTGGCGCTTCAGGCGGCGGCAACGGGTTCTGAGTGTCGATACCGGCAGAGCCGGCGTATCGTCGATATAAAGCGGAACGGTGTTGAGTTCCTGGGTCGCCAGAAGCAACCGTTCGAAATCCTGTTCGTTAAGGTCACCACGGCGCATGTTATCGCCCGAGACTTCGGCTGCCTGCGACAGCAGACGACCGGCCAGCTGTTCTGCCGCCATCTCAAGGGAAAACACGGCAACCGCACCGGTACGGGTTTCATCGCGGGTGTCTTCACCTGCGGCTCGGTTCTGGTGCGATGCGATGGCCGCGTTGAAGGCCACGTTCATGGCAAGGGCGGTTTTACCCATCGACGGACGACCGGCAAGGATCAGCAAGTCGGACGGGTGCAAACCGCCAAGCTTGCGGTCAATGTCACGCAAGCCCGTGGTCACGCCAACAACGCGCCCGGCGTTCTTATAGGCGTGATCGATATTCTCATAGGCCTTGGCAAGGGCCGGGCCAAAGGCAACAAAGCCCGATTCCGCCGCCCCAGCAGTCGCAAGCGAGAACAGTTTCTGTTCGGCTTTTTCGATCTGGGTGGTGGCGTCGGTATCGAGTTCGTATTTATAGGCCTCGTTGACCACATCTTCGCCAAGCTCGATCAGCTCGCGGCGCAGATACAGGTCATAGATCAGTTTGCCGTAATCCCCGGCATTGATCACGGAAACAAGGTTGTTTGACAGTTCGGCCAGATATTGCGCGCCGCCGATTTCTGCCAGTTCCTCGTCCTGTTTGAAATAGGCCTTGAGCGTAACCGGGTTGGCAAGCTGACCACGTTCGATCAGTTTGCCACAGGCCTCGAAAATGCGGCCATGGCGCCCGTCTGCGAAATGTTCCGGGCGCAGGATATCCGACACGCGCTCATAGGCGGCGTTGTTGTTCAGGATTGCGCCAAGAAGGGCTGCCTCTGCCTCGAAGTTATGGGGAGCCATACGTTCGAGCACCATATCGGCGTCGTCGCCGTGGTTCATATCCAGAGGAGCAAAAAGGGCATCAAGATTGGGATCTGTCATGGGCGGAAAAGGTATCAGTCATCCGGTTGGTCGCAAAGAGTTAATCGGTATAACTCATAGCCGGTATTCCGCAAGCGCAGAGGTCGCACATCCGACAGGTTTTTGAAAGTGCACTCAAAATCCGGTCCGGGCGCTGTCGGGGCATAAGGGGACCAAAAGAAAACGGCACGTCCTTGCGGACATGCCGTTTTCCGAATGGTCTTGGAAGAAAACCCGCAATTAAGCGTTGGTTTCTTCTTCGCCTTCAGCAGCTTCGTCAGCAAGCTCAGCCGGAACTTCTTCTTCGAAGAGTTCTTCTGCAGCTTCCAGAGCTTCTTCTGCTTCTGCTTCCTCGATGGTGCCAAGAACAGCGGCGCCTTTACGGAGCTGCTCTTCTGCATCTTCTTCGGAACGTGCAACGTTGGCGGTTACTTCGATAGCAACTTCCGGGTGCAGGTTGATTTTAACCTGGTGCAGACCAAGGGTCTTGATCGGCTGATCAAGAACGACCTGGGTACGGGCAACAGTGAAACCAGCTTCGGTAACTGCGGTCGCGATGTCGCGTGCGGTAACCGAACCGTAAAGCTGACCGACGTCGGATGCCTGACGAACGAGGGTAACAGCAAGTTCACCCATCTTCTCGGCAACCGCTTCGGCTTCTTTGCGGCGTTCCAGGTTGTCAGCTTCGAGCTGTGCTTTCTGTGCTTCGAACACAGAAAGGTTTGCTTTGGTTGCACGAAGGGCCATGCCCTGCGGCAGCAAGCGGTTGCGGGCGTGGCCCGGCTTGACGGAGACTACGTCACCCATCTGACCGAGTTTTTCTACCCGCTGGAGCAGAATAACTTCCATCACCGATCCTCCTCATTGCTACGGGTCATCGGTTCTTTCCCCCGCAGCCTGATTAAATGCTCAACAATTCCAAGTCCGGTGATCGCAATAAACGACCAGCTGGACAGAACCGCGACGATGTAAAACACCGTCAGTATCATACGTTTTTGCGGCCATCGGGCTGCCTGCCCATGCACCAGCGCCAATCCCTGAAACAGGAACGGCACTGCCAGCACCACCGCGACGTTTCGCGCCACATAGGCCAGGGATCCATCGGCAAAGCCGACCGTAAACCCGGCCAGGGCGAACGCAAACAGTGACCAGCCAGGCAAGGCGAAAGACGCCATTTTCGGTGTCGGACGCAGGTTTTTGCCTGCGCGCACCAGAATTGCCTGTGCGATTGCAGCATTGGCGAACAGCATCAAAAGCCAGCTCACCGCAGCAATCGCCGGGAAGTAAACCTGGAACATGCCAATCAGACCCTGAACATCGGATGTCATAGGGACACCCATTTCCGAGTACATCTGGCTCAGGAACCTTGCGATAAGATCCTGAATGTCCAGACCTTCCGCCGACAGGGTCCCGGTAATGAAGATCATTACCGTTGCGACCATGACGGCCATGGCACTGACGACAATTCCGGACGGCAGAAAGGCAAGATTGCCATTTTCATCTTTCCGGATGACCAGCGCCATGCGGGTCAACAACATCGCCGGTCCGGCAAACACGATCACAAAGACCGTGAAAGGCAGCAGTCCCCCAAAAAGAACAAGGGCACTGCATGCGGCAATTGCCGCAACCAGCAGGCGTTTGGGTCCCTGCCAAAGTCCCGTCAGGAACAAAGGCAAATGCCCGAAATATGAGAGCAAAAGAGCAAGCGGATTTCCTGATAGGACCAACAGGAACAGAACGGCACTGCCAAGTCCTGAACCAATTGCTATGAGGGTATCACGTTGCATCATTTACTCCCGGCCGAGACCGCAAAAGGGTCTCTTGCCGACTGCCTCAGACCTGGTCTGCGTAAGGCAGCAGCGCCAGGAAGCGTGCACGTTTGATGGCTTTTGCCAGTTCGCGCTGCTTCTTGGCCGAAACCGCAGTGATACGGCTCGGAACGATTTTGCCGCGTTCGGAAACGAAACGCTGCAGCAGTTTGACATCTTTGTAGTCGATCTTCGGCGCATCATCACCCGAGAACGGGCAGGTTTTGCGACGACGGAAAAACAGACGACGTCCAGCCATGATTATATCTCCTCGCTATCTGTTAGCCGTGCTGACGGGGACCGCCACGGCGATTACCGCCACGACCGCCGCGCTCGTCGCGGTTACGCAGAATGGCAGACTGTTCTTCTTCGAACTCGTCAACCTTGACAGTCATCTGACGCAGAACGTCTTCGTTCAGGCGCATCTGACGCTCATATTCCGCGATCACATCTTTTTCAGCTTCGATCTGGAAGAGAGTATAGTGGCCTTTGCGGTTCTTTTTGACACGGTATGCCAGGGAACGCAGACCCCAATATTCGGTTTTAGCGATCTTGCCACCGAGACCTTCGATGGTCTGGGTCAGCTTTTCGTTCAGGCTTTCGACCTGTGCAGTCGAGAAGTCCTGACGTGCGATAAACACGCTTTCGTACTTGCTCATAATACTCCTAATCACTCCTTGTGGCTTATCTCTTCCTGACATGACCTCGTGTCATGCAGGCATAGCCGGGCAATCCCGGCAAGGAGCCGTGAGACGGCGGAATATACACTTTTCGCCCATTAGTGCAACGCCAAATGCAAGTTTTCCACAGTCGGGCGTATGGGTGCCGAAATCGGTGCGGCGCGTTGATTTGTCTTGGTCCGGACCCGTTCGGGGGGATTGCGCCAGTGTTGCGCTTTTCTGAGGGCCGATATGCGTGAACTGGTTCACACTTGAAACAAAAAGTTCAAGAGAGTAGGCCTTTTGGCATATGTCGAGCCGGTAACCCGCGCGACCTGTTGGTCATTTCTGTTCAACCAAAGGGATGGTCGGTCTGTTCGGGGCGCGTGATGCACTCCTTGAATGCCGGTTCGTGAACCTTGTCTCAAGACTTGTGGTTAGTGATGGTAGAACCTTCTATTGATGCGGCGTCTTCACGCCGTGCATCGTTGCTCAATTTATGTTTGCTGGCGCTGTGTGTTGGAATTGTCACCGGATATGGTGCTGTTGCCTTTCGTGCACTGGTAGCACTGATCCATAACATCGCCTTTTTCGGTGTCTTTTCGATCGATTACGACGCGAACCTTCTGACGGAGCCGAGCAACTGGGGCCCGCTGGTCATTCTGGTGCCGGTTCTTGGCGGTATGCTGGTTGTGTTTCTTGTGAATAACTTCGCGCCCGAGGCCAAAGGCCACGGTGTGCCCGAGGTGATGAACGCCATTTATTTCGAACAGGGCCGTATTCGCCCGACGGTGGCGTTGGTCAAGTCGGTTGCATCTTCGCTGTCGATCGGGACCGGGGCGTCTGTCGGGCGCGAAGGTCCGATCATTCAGGTCGGCTCGGCGCTTGGATCAAGTATCGCGCAGATGTTCAAGCTCCAGACCGGGCAGCGCATCACCCTTCTTGCCGCCGGGGCCGGGGCCGGGATTGCCGCAACCTTCAACACGCCACTTGGGGCGGTGCTGTTTGCGATTGAACTGATGATGCCCGAAGTTTCGACGCGGACCTTCCTTCCGGTGGTGATTGCAACCGGGGCTGCGACCTATATCGGGCGGATATCGTTCGGGTTGGCGCCGGCCTTTGAGGTGCCGCTTGCCGCCGTTCCGCAAGTTTCGGCAATCGATCTTCAGGCACTTGTTGTCTATGTCATTCTTGGTGTCTTGTGCGGCATTGCCGCCTGGATGCTGATCCGTTCGATGCTGATTACCGGGGCGTTCTTTAAAAAGATGCCGGGCAATGACTATACCCGTCATGCGGTCGGGATGCTGTCGGTCGGCATTCTGATGTATGTGCTGCTGCTGACGGGCGGCAACTATTATATCGACGGTGTCGGCTATGGCACGATCCAGCATATCCTGCGCGGGACAATGACATCCTTGCCGCTGCTGGTGGTTCTGTTCTTTGCCAAGCTGTATGCGACATCGGTCAGTATCGGTTCCGGCGCATCGGGCGGGGTGTTTTCGCCGTCCCTGTTTGTCGGCGCGACCCTTGGTGCGGCGTGCGGTGTTGTCGGCAACATGATTTTCCCCGATGCCGGGATTACCCCGGTCGAGTTTGCCCTGGTTGGCATGGGCGGTGTTGTTGCCGCGGGGACCGGTGCGGCGATGACGGCGATCATCATGATTTTCGAGATGACGCGTGACTATAATATAATAGTGCCGCTGATTGTGGCGGTGGCGATCGCGCTCGGTTTCCGTCGCATGATCATCAGCGAGACGATCTATACGTCAAAACTGGTGCTGCGCGGACGTCATATTCCCAAGGAACGCCACAGCAACATGTTCATGGTCCATCCGGTGCGCGAGGTGATGACCACCAAACAGCTTTATGCCGATGCCGCACTTCGGGTTTCGGAAGTTATCGACAAGGTCGGTCCGTCGCCGGAACCCAACCCGATGATCGTCATCGAAGGGGACCGGATCGCCGGTGTGATCCCGGATGTGACCGCGCTGTTTTCGGTGGCCGGTGACAAGGGCAACAAGGCGCTCAAGGAACTGATCGGCGAGGACTTTGTTGTCGTGGTCGATGACATGAACATGTATGACGTCATCAAGCGCATGGAACGCCGCAAGGCCCGGGCCGCAGTTGTGGTCAAACCATGTCGTGGCGTGCCCCGCCAGGATGATGTTTGCGGCGTGATCACGAAATCCCACATCGCCGATAGCGTGGTGTCGAGCATGCAGCACTATATCGGCTAGGCCCTGGCGGTCGAAGTTGCGATTGTGCAATGCATGATAGGCAATCCTTCAAGAAAGGCAGCAAACATGTCATACATGTTTGCTGCCTTTTGACTTGAAATCATGAATTTCCGTGCCACCTTGTTGGCGAGGTTCGCGCGCGATGAGTAAAAAACCGTATCTGTTCTTGACAGTGGAGGCGGGCACGCTATCAAGGGTGGCTCGATTTTGAGGGGCCGACATACGGCGCAGCCTTCGCATAAGCTTACAAAGGTATATTTGAGATAATGACACGCGCACTCGTTTTCCCCGGTCAGGGGTCGCAAGCGGTAGGTATGGGCAAGGAACTGGCAGATGCATTCCCGGTTGCCCGCGAAGTTTTCCAGGAAGTTGATGACGCGCTTTCACAGAAGCTCAGCGCATTGATGTTCGAAGGACCGGAAAACGAACTGACCCTGACGGAGAACGCGCAGCCGGCCCTGATGGCTGTCAGCCTTGCCGTTACCCGTGTTCTTGAAAAGGAAGGCGGTTTTACGCTGACCGACAAGTGCGATCTGGTTGCCGGTCATTCGCTTGGTGAATATTCCGCCCTTGCTGCTGCGGGCACCTTTGCCATTGCAGATGCGGCCCGTCTTCTGAAAATCCGTGGCCAGGCCATGCAGGCTGCCGTGCCGGTCGGTGTTGGTGCGATGGCGGCCCTTCTGGGCCTTGATTATGCCGATGCGGTTGCCGTTGCCGAAGAAGCCGCTCAGGGTGATGTCTGCACGGCAGCAAACGACAATGCAAATGGTCAGGTAGTTGTGTCGGGCCACAAGGCCGCGGTTGAACGCGCTATTGAAATCGCCAAGGAAAAGGGTGCGAAACGCGCCGTCCTGTTGCCGGTTTCCGCGCCGTTCCATTGCCCGCTGATGCAGCCCGCCGCGGATCGCATGGCCGAGGCGCTTGGCACTGTGGCGATGAATGCACCGGCAAAACCGGTTGTTGCAAACGTCACAGCAGAAAAAACTGACAATCCGGAAACCATTCGTAAACTCCTTGTGGAGCAGGTTTGCGGCACAGTGCGTTGGCGTGAGTCGGTTCTTTACATGAAAGAACAGGGCATTACCGAGCTGGTCGAGATCGGCGCAGGCAAGGTTCTGACTGGCATGGTCCGTCGTATTGATCGTGATCTGAGCGGCACCGCCGTCAATGGTCCGGCAGATATCGAAGCATTCCTCGGCGCGCTTTGATCGCGTTTCGGGAAAAGACGAACCCAAAAGGGAAAGAAAGTTAATGTTTGATCTTGCAGGCAAAACAGCACTGGTAACCGGTGCGACCGGCGGTATCGGTGGTGAAATCGCCAAGGTTCTGGCAGCTGCCGGTGCAAAAGTTGCCTTGTCGGGCACCCGTCAGGAACGCCTCGAAGCAGTCGCATCGGAGATCGGCGACAATGCTGTTGTGGTTCCGGCGAACCTTTCGGATTCCGCATCTGTTGATGGTCTGATCAAGAATACCGAAGAGGCCCTTGGTGGTCAGCTTGATATTCTGGTCAATAATGCGGGCATCACGCGCGACCAGCTTGCCATGCGTCTGAAAGACGAAGACTGGCAGGCGGTTCTTGATGTCAACCTGACGTCTGCTTTCAAGCTTGCGCGCAATTCGCTGCGCGGCATGATGAAACGCCGTCACGGCCGTATCATCAACATCACCTCGATTGTCGGTGTTACCGGTAACCCGGGGCAGACCAACTACGCCGCTGCCAAGGCCGGCATGATCGGCTGGTCGAAGTCGCTGGCACAGGAAGTTGCCGCGCGCGGGATCACGGTGAACTGTGTTGCGCCTGGTTTCATTACCACGGCAATGACCGAAGAACTCGGAGACGCCCAGAAAGAGAAGCTTTTGGGTGGGATTCCGGCAGGTCGCATGGGCGACAGCAAAGAGATCGCAGCAGCGGTTCTGTATCTCGCAAGTGACGAAGCAGCTTATGTCACGGGACAGACCTTGCATGTGAACGGCGGAATGGCGATGATTTAACCCGTTGCGGGTTGCCTTCTTTTCTGTTTAAAAGGGGCCGCTATACCAAATATTGAAATCGGCAATTGTATGTTGTCGGTTTCCGGTTCCCGGGAGGTCCTTCAATAGGGGGAGTAAACGGGCACCACGTGAACACTAACTGACAGAAAACCTATTGAAGGATTTGAGCTATGAGTGATGTCGCAGATCGCGTGAAGAAGATCGTTGTCGAGCACCTCGGTGTTGAAGAAGACAAGGTCACTGAAAACGCAAGCTTCATCGACGATCTTGGCGCAGATAGCCTGGACACCGTCGAGCTGGTTATGGCGTTTGAAGAAGAATTCGGTTGCGAGATTCCGGACGACGCGGCTGAAAAGATTCTGACCGTCAAAGACGCGATCGACTTCATCGAAAAGGCGAACGGCTAATCTTGCCGTGAGACATGGGCGCCGGAGGGCATCCTCAGGCGCCCTTTTCGTCTTTGCTGGATTCATAAAATAAAGGCGTAATGCGGGATGAGACGCGTAGTTGTTACCGGACTTGGTGCTGTAACGCCGCTTGCTAGCGGTGCTCAGATCACTTGGCAGAAACTGCTGAACAGCCAATCCGGCATCAAGGGCATCGATACTTTCGATGTGTCCGATATCCCTGCCAAAATCGCAGGCCTCGTGCCGCGCGGTGAGGGTGAAGGACTGTTCAACGCGGAAGATCATGTCTCGATCAAAGACATGAAGAAAATGGACGATTTCATCGTCTATGGTATTGCCGCAGCAGATCAGGCACTCGCTGACTCGGGCTGGAAACCGGAAACCGACGAAGATCAGGAAGCCACCGGCGTTCTGATTGGGTCAGGTATCGGTGGTCTGCCGAAAATTGCGGATGCTTCGGATCTTGTGAATAACGGCAAGACCCGCCGTGTCAGTCCGTTCTTCATTCCGTCCTGCCTGATCAACCTGGTTTCTGGTCAGGTTTCGATCAAACACGGTCTTAAAGGCCCGAACCATGCTGTGGTAACCGCATGTTCGACCGGTGCGCACGCCATTGGCGATGCATCGCGCATGATCATGCTTGGCGATGCCGACGTCATGGTGGCCGGTGGTGCAGAAGCTGCTGTTTGCCGTCTTGGCATGGCTGGCTTTGCTGCTGCCCGTGCACTTTCGACCGGTTACAACGACACCCCGACCGAAGCATCCCGTCCGTGGGATGAAGGCCGTGACGGTTTTGTCATGGGCGAAGGTGCAGGCTGTGTCGTTCTTGAAGAATACGAACATGCCAAAGCACGTGGTGCGAAGATTTATGCAGAAGTTGGCGGCTATGGCATGTCCGGCGATGCATATCACATCACCGCACCGGCAGAAGACGGCAATGGTGGTTTCCGCTCCATGCGTAATGCGCTTCGCAACGCTGGTGTGAACCCGGAAGACGTCGACTATGTCAACGCACATGGTACGTCGACTCCGCTGGGTGATGAAATCGAACTGGGTGCGGTCAAGCGCCTGTTTGGTGATCACGCAACCAAGCTGTCCATGTCTTCGACCAAATCGGCAACCGGCCACCTTCTGGGGGCTGCGGGTGCGATTGAAGCAGTGTTCTCGATCCTTGCGATCCATGAAGGTGTCGTTCCGCCGACCCTGAACCTGCGTAATCCGTCCGAAGCCTGCAAGGGGATCGATCTGGTTCCGCTTGAAGCCAAACAGCGCAAGGTCAATGTTGCCCTGTCGAACTCGTTCGGCTTTGGTGGCACCAATGCCTCGCTGGTTTTCAAGGCGTTTAAATAGCCGAGCCTCGGGAGTTTTCCCTTGAAGCGTTTTCTGCTTTTACTTGGCTTGCTTATCATCACCGCCGCGCTCACCATTGGTGGGGCGGCGGTGTATGTTTATGTGCAATACACATCGCCAAGCAAACTGGCACAAGGCCGCGACATCATTATCCCGCAGGGGACCGGTGTGCGCGGTATCGCCGAAATTTTCCGTCGCGAACATATTGTTGATGAACCGCTGATCTTTCTGGCGGGGGTACGCGTCAGCGGGCTGGACCGGTCATTACGCGCTGGTGAATATCATTTTCCCGAACGGGTCAGTCCGCGTCAAGCGGCCGAAATCCTTGCTTCGGGTGAAACCGTCAAACGGTTTGTAACCATTCCCGAAGGCCTTCGGTCCGGCGAGATTGTTGAACGTATCAATCTGGTGGATGGCCTGACCGGCGAAATCACAGACATTCCCAGCGACGGTACCCTTCTGCCCGAGACCTATCAGTTCTCGTACGGGGATTCCAAACAAAGCATCCTTGATCGCATGCGCGCAGCTCATGACGAAATGGTCGAACAGCTTTGGCCGGGGCGTGACCCCGACTTGCCGTTTGATACGGTCGAAGAGGCACTGGTTCTTGCATCCATTGTTGAACGGGAAACCGGGGTGGCTGCCGAACGCGCTCGGGTTGCGGGGGTATTTGTCAATCGGTTGCGCATCAATATGCGGTTGCAGTCCGATCCGACGGTTGCCTATGCCATCAGCCCCGACAAACGTCTGGAACGGGCCCTTACGCGTCAGGATCTTCGGTTTGAAAGCCCCTATAACACCTATGTTACCGGGGGACTGCCGCCATCACCGATCACCAATCCCGGACGTGAAGCGTTTTATGCGGTCCTGCATCCGGCAGAGACAAAGGAACTTTACTTTGTTGCCGATGGCACCGGGGGGCATGCGTTTGCCCATACCCTTAAGGAGCATAATCGCAATGTCGCGAAATGGCGGCGTATCCGCGATGCCCAATAGGGCTGGGTGCCTGCGCTAGAGGTCAAACGTAACGGATAAGTGAAAAGGCTGCCAAGTCATTGGCAGCCTTTTGTGTTTCGGTGGGGCAGATGTTAATCGCCGGTTGCGTTCTGATCTGGTGCGGATGCCTTGCGCGGTACACGGTTGGCCACCAGATCCATCAGCCATTGCGGCGTCATTTTCAGAAGGCCGATAATGATGTTCATCTGCCAGGGGAAGGCAATCATCCCGCGGTTTCGTTCAAGCCCGCGTGCGATCTTTCGTGCGGCTTTGTCGGCCTGCATGAAGAACGGCATCGGAAAGTCATTGGCATCGGTGATGCGGCTTTTGACAAAGCCCGGACAAATGACGTTTACCTTGATGCCGGTTGGCGCAAGTGCCCCGCGTAATCCTTCGCCATAGACACGAATTGCGGCTTTGCTGGCGCAATAGGCCGGGGCTGATGGCAACCCGCGCCAGGATGCCTGGGACGCGACCAGTGCGATCTGGCCGCGTCCGCGAACGCGCATGACGTCAATCGCCGGATCAATGGTGTTGAGAACCCCGGCAACATTGGTTGCAAAGATGTCTCTGACCTGTTCGGGGCTTTCGCCAAGACCGCCGGTCCCTGCTGAAATTCCGGCATTGGCGATGACAAGGCTGAGCGGGGCGAGTTCATCACAATGCGTGACATAGGCAGTCATGGTTTCGCGATTGGTGACATCAAGAACATCGGCATAAACATTGGCCCCGGCTGCGCGACATTCGTTTTCAACAAGCCGCAGGCGCGTTTCATCCCGACCGCTGATAAACAGGGTTACGCCGGTGCGGGCAAATTGTCTGGCAAGTGCGGCACCGATGCCGGAACTGGCACCGGTAATCAGAATGGCGTGATACTGAAAGGACATGGTTGCTCGTATGCGGTTCTGAAATACAGTTTGTCGAATTTTGCGGACCATGATGCAGCAATAGGGCAGCATTATGAAATACGGGCATTTTGATCCCGTATTGCAGTTATCAACGTGCCTTGAAACCTTGGCCCTTGGCGCGGTAAAGGGCAAACGTTATAAACGCGCAAACATGAAATCATACTGGATGGGAATATGACCGTATCAAGCATGACCGGCTTTGCCCGCACCGACGGTGCAGCGGAAGGTTTCGGCTGGACCTGGGAATTGCGCAGCGTCAATGGCAAGGGCCTTGATGTGCGTGTCCGTTTGAATGGCGGGTTTGAACGGCTTGAAGCCAAGGTGCGCGATGCGGTGTCCAAACGTTTCAAGCGCGGCAATATTGGTGTAACCCTTAATGTCGTTCGGGCATCGGACAGCGGATCCTATGCTGTAAACCGTGAACTTCTTGCCGAATTGATTGCCATCGCCGAAGATTTCGACAATACCAGCAGCCTGTCAGCCGGAACCATCGCCGATCTGATGAATGTGCGTGGTGTTCTTGAGGCAATCGAACCACAGGAAGACGAGGCAACCCGCGACGCGCGCGACGATGCCGTGCTTTCAAGCCTTGCCGATGCAATTGATCAGATGGCAGCCCATCGTGCGGAAGAAGGCGAAAAGCTTGATGTCATGCTGCGCGGACATGTCGACAATATCGAAGCCACAGTGACGCGGGCGGAAAGCTGTGCTGCTGCACGGGGGGACGCCATTCGTGAACGTCTCAAGCGACAGGTTGAAGAATTGCTCGATGCCGGCAAGTTCGAGCCCGAACGTCTGCATCAGGAAGCCGCCCTGCTTGCGACCAAGGCCGATATCCGCGAAGAGATCGATCGTCTGAAAGCACATATTTCGGCAGCACGTGACATGCTGACCAAAGGCGGTTCTATTGGCCGCAAGCTTGACTTCCTGTGTCAGGAATTCAACCGCGAAGCCAATACGCTTTGCTCAAAGGCCAATGATATCGAACTGACCAATTGCGGCATGGAGCTGAAAGTGATCATTGATCAGCTCCGCGAGCAGGTCCAGAACGTCGAATAAGCGGGCAGGGAAGGAATTCAAAATGACCGATCCACATAACCGTCGTGGTGTGATGCTGGTTTTCTGTGCTCCGTCCGGTGCCGGCAAGACAACCATTACCCGTCAGCTGCTTGAAAAAGATGACCGGATCTCGCTTTCGGTATCTGCAACCACGCGCGACGCCCGTCCGGGCGAAGAGGAAGGAAAGCATTATTTCTTCAAGTCGGTTGATGCCTTCAAGCATATGATTGCTGATGATGAATTGCTGGAATGGGCGGAAGTGTTCGGCAATTATTACGGTACCCCGAAGGCCCCGGTCGAAAAGGCTCTTTCTGACGGGCATGACGTGCTGTTTGATATCGACTGGCAAGGTGCGCGCCAGCTGCGTGACAAGGGCGGTGCGGACGTGGTTTCGGTCTTTATCCTTCCGCCGTCTTCGACCGAGCTTGAACGCCGTTTGCGTGATCGCGGACAGGATGCCGACGACGTCATCATGAAACGTATGGCCAAGGCCGGCGCAGAAATCAGTCATTGGGAAGAATTCGACTATGTCCTGATCAATGATGATCTGGAACGTTGTCTTGCCGATGTGCAGCATATTATCGGTGCCGAGCGGATCAAACGCGGCCGTCAAACCGGCTTGCCAAGCTTCGTCAAAAAGCTTCTGACCGACTGATCAACTGATATCGCAAATGAAAAATGGCCGCTTTACGAAGTGGCCATTTCATCATGGACCTGTGTCAGGCGGACAAAGTCCGCGACGCTGAGTTCTTCGGCCCGTGCAGTTTCGGTGATTCCGGCCTTGTCGAGCAATTCACCAACGTTGATGTTCAGGGTTTTCAGGCTGGCGCGCAGCATCTTACGGCGCTGGCCAAATGCCGCCTGGGTGATTTTGGCAAGACTTGCAAGGTTGATATCTGCCCCCCGGTCGGCTTTGGGGCGCAGTTGCACGACGGCGGATGTAACCTTGGGCGGTGGTGTGAATGCACTGCGATGAACATCAAACAGGATGTCACAGTCACACAGATACTGGCACAGGACCGACAATCGGCCATAGGCCTTGCTTTTGGGGCCCGCGACAACGCGTTCGGCGACTTCCTTCTGGAACATCAGGGTCAGGCTGGCGAATTGGTCGATCTGCATGAGCCAGCCCAGCAAAAGCTGTGTGCCGACATTGTATGGCAAGTTGGCGACAATTTTGCGCGGGGCCGGGCCAAGCTTGGTGACGTCAACGTCCAGTGCGTCACCATCAATGACGTGCAAGGCGCCGGGATAGTGGTTGCTGATTTGCTCCAGAACCGGTTGGCAACGCGGATCGCGTTCAATTACGGTCAGATTTTTTGCGCCATGGAACAGCAACGCACGTGTCAGGCCACCTGGACCCGGACCGATTTCAATGACGGTTGCGTCCTCAAGCGGGGCTGCTGCACGGGCAATACGCCCGGTCAGGTTTAGGTCAAACAGGAAGTTCTGCCCGAATTTCTTTTGTGCCGACAAGCCATGCGTTGCAATGACTTCACGAAGCGGCGGCAGGCCGTCATTGGCCAGTTTTCCAGTAGTATCGTTATCTTCTGACACGTGGGTCAGGCTCCTGTCAGGCGTTTATGTGCCATGTCCGCAGCCATTTTAAGGGCTGCTATCAGGCTATCGGGGCGGGCGGTGCCTTTCCCGGCGATGTTCAACGCCGTGCCGTGATCTGGCGATGTTCTGATAAATGGCAATCCCAGCGTGACATTTACACCACCATGAAAATCAAGTGTCTTGACCGGAATCAGGGCCTGATCATGGTAGGGGCACAATGCAACGTCATAATTCTCGCGGGCTTCATCATGGAACATGGTATCTGCAGGCAGGGGGCCAATAACGTCCAATCCCTTCTTGCGCAATGCGTTGATGGCGGGCTCGATAATTGTTTGTTCTTCGCTGCCCATTGACCCGTTTTCACCGGCATGCGGGTTAAGCCCGGCAATTGCCAGACGCGGCATTTCAATGCCGAAATCCCGTTGCAAGGCCGTTGCTGTAATCTCGCATTGTTCAATGATGCTGTCCGACGTCAGCTGTTTGGGCACCTCGCTCAGCGCGATATGGATGGTCAGTGGAACAACGCGAAGCTTTGAATTGGCCAGCATCATGACCGGAACGGTTCCCGGTCCTGCCAGTTCGGCAAGGAATTCCGTATGACCGGGATGTTTGAAACCGGCTTCATAGAGCGCACTTTTCTGAATGGGGTTGGTTACAACGCCACAGGCCGAACCATCTTCACACAGCTTTACCGCGCGGGTGATGCTCTCGATCACCACAGTGGCTGTATTTGCCGATGCTGTACCCGATATCGGCATGGCATCGCATTCATCAAGTGCCAGAACGGGCAGGGCATTGTCAAAAACGGCGATTGCTTCCGAGATGTCCGAAACAACTTTGATCGGAACATTTTCGCCCAGCTGCTTTACCGCATGATCAAGAATCGTGATCGGTGACAGGACGCAGAATGGCGACAGGCTTTCATCCTTGCGACGCAGCCATGCCTTGAGGCAAAGCTCTGGCCCGATGCCGCCAGGCTCACCGATGGTAAGTGCAATCGGTGCGATTTTGCTCATTCTGTTCCTGCCTTTGCACGATCACATACGGATGTCGATAAAGGCCTGTCGACGCAATTCACGCAGCTTGCGGCGTGCCAGGATATCAAGACGTTCCATCATGAGACGGTTTTCGATGTCCTTGCGATCGGGCAGATTGCTTTCTTCGGTTTTATTGCAAATCATCACCAGCAGGGCACCGCCATCGACCTGAACAATATTGGACGGCTGACCCGGTTGAAGATTGGTGATCGCCTGGGCAACTGGTCCGGACAGTTCGTTGGGGGAAATGCCCTTCATTTCGCCGCTCATCTCGGAGCCAAGGTCTACCGCGACATTTGCCAATGCCTGACAACTGTTTGCGGTTTCCTGCGTGTTGCGCAGGACAGCGACTTTTGCGTCAATCTGCTCTTTTGGCATGGATTGAGACAGGGGAACAAACAGCTGATAAAGGTCAAGCCTTACATCGGTAATTGCCCCTGCATCGCCGACACGCCGGTCGAGAAGTTTGATGATATAATATCCGCGAATGGTCTGAATCGGGGCGCTTACATTGCCCGGTTCAAGCTGATTTACAGCCTGCTGCAGATCACCTGCGAGTTCGCCGGCATATAGCCAGCCAAGATCACCACCATTTGCCGCACTTGCACTTGCAGAAAACTGACGCGCCAACGCACTGAAGTCAGCTCCTTGCTGCAACGCGCCAAGAACTTCCTGGGCGGTTTGATAAACGCGTGTGCTGTCTTGCGGATTGTCTACCGGCAGAAAGATTTCCTGAACGCGATTTCGCGGCTTTCCCTGGTTGTTAATAATGCGCTGAAGGTTTTCGTCAATTTCTGCTTCGGAAATCTCAACCTGACTGCGCATGGAACCCAACAGCCGCTGCCAGGCAACCTGCGGACGGATTTGGTTTTCAATTGTGCCCGGCGCGATACCGCGCTGCTCGAGAAACGCATCAAGCGTCCCGTCGGGCAGGCCTGCATTTTGCTCGATCAGTGTTTTGCCACGGGTGATATCAGCCTCTGTTACTTCGATGCCGCGGCGCTCTGCCTCCTGCAACTGCAAGGTTTCGTTGATCAACTGCTGCAGAATTTGCGGCGCGATCTCGTTGCTTTTTTCCGAGGTCATCCGGATGTTGGATGAAACCGCAACAAGCTTGATACGCTCAACCAGATCAATGATTGAAATCGGATCATCATTCACGACCGCAGCGACGCCGACCGGCGATTGCGCCTTTGCCGGGGCCGCTATTGCCAACAGGGCAATCGCGCCAACGACAGCGCAGATATTTGATATTTTGAAAATCGAAACTTTTGAAATCATGTTTTCTTACAATCCGGCTGCGGAGGCAACTTCACCCAGCGTTTTGAAGACCAGGCGGAACAGGAATTCGTCTGATTCACCAAGATCCTGATCCTGATAGAAGGTGCGACGTATCCGTCCATCAAAGATAAAGCATTCATCTTCATACACAAAGCCGACACCATATTCCAAGGGGTCCGACTGATCTATGTCGTAGCGGCTATATGCCATGCCCGACCAGTAGTCAGAAAAACGACGTTCTGCTTGGAAATAGAGCTCTTCACGTTCGTTGAATTCTTCACTGCCAGCGTCGTCTGTGAAGTGAACATACGTGGTGTTTACGCGAAGTGTGTCAACTGAACCAGCTGTCAGAGCGACCTGATTTCTGTGGGCTGAGAAATCATCTTTATCCAGTCTGTAACGATATGTCAGGTCGATGTATCGGTTTGGGGCAACAGTCAGGCGGCCAACATAGTCCGAGAGCTGTTCATCAAGTCCCGATCCTTCTGCGAATGTATCATTTTCGGCTGCACGGTAACTTTGTCCGAACATTGCACTTGTGTAGCCACCGGTTGGCCCATAGAGCCCCCATTCGAGACCATAACTGGCGCGAAAGCCATCTTCGGCGCGGTCAATGCCACCAAACCGGTCATGGGCAAACAAATTGATGTCATCAAGCTCGAAGGACTGGGAGTCCTCGTTGGGAATCTCTTCCGGGTTGCCGCCATTCGGCGACCAGGCCGCCATCGCAACTGGCGTGATGACCTGATGATATGCACCTTGATCGCTGACAAATGGCATGCGCCAGTCAATCGCTGCCAATGGAAGCACGCGTCCTGTGTATCCGCTATAGTCGTCTTTGTTGTCACGTTCCACGTCAGAGACCATATAGCTGTCGCCGCGCACAGACAGGCTGAGCTTGGTTACATCACCCAATGTGCCAACATGCGGAAGTTCCCAGCCGACTTTTGCTGAAGCGCGGTGCGAGTCCGTTCCGTCCTCACGCGTCAAGGAAAGACCGTCAACATCAAGGGTCGTTATGCTTCCATATTTGGCAGGGGCTGTTTGCCCATGGAATTGCATATGCGGCAGGACGATCGGTGTTGTATCCCTGTCATCACCAGATTTAAGGCCCTGGAAATAATATCCATCAACACGGGTGTAGCTTGCGCCCCGGAAACCCTCCGTAAACAGGTTTGAGGTAAGCACTGAAGGCGAGTCAAACCCATAGCGTGACAGGTATGTCTTCTCACTGGCCTGCTCGGCGTCAAAGCCCCAGCGCCAGGTCGGGTCGATGTCAAAACGGCCTTCGGCGTCAATGTGACCTTGCCAGTCATCATTGCTGTCCTGGGTAACGCTTCCGATTGCTTCGAGTTCGCCCGCATCAAAGCGTTGGCGATACTCGGTTGCCAGCAGTGCACCTTCATCCAGTGTGTAGGTCGGTGTGAAGGTCATATCCTTGCTTTTGTCAATCGCCCAGTAATAGGGCTGACTGAAATAGGATCCGACATAGCTTGTGCTGCCAAAGGATGGCGCCAGAAGTCCCGATTGCCGTTTTACAGTAGGGTCCGGATGTTGCATGTAGGGTGTGTAAAACACTGGAACGCCAGCGAATTCAAGTCGGGCATCTTCGTATTCAACGGTCTTGTTTTCGGCATCGTGAAGCACACGGGCCGCACGGATACGCCATAATGGTGTTCCTGCAGTGCCGTCATCATCGTCGCAAACCTTGCACGGGGAATAGACCGCTTTGGCGATTTCCGTAAAATTACCGGCACTGCGTCGCGCACCTGTGCCTGCCAGGCGGGTATTTTCATCAAGAAGAACATAGATGTCTTTGACAATGCCGTTCTTGAAATCGCCACTGAGCTCGACATAGCTGGCAAAGGTTACTTCACCGGTCGGCTCTGTAATGCTGACATTGCCGGATGCCGTCAGAACGTCCTGACTGCGATCATAACTGACCGTATCGGCAAGAAGGATGCGGCCTTCGCGTGAAATCTCGACATTACCGCGCGCAGTAACAGTTTGCAGCTCACGGTTATAATCAACTTCATCGGCGCTAAACAGGATGGCAGGTGCTTCCTGATCAGATTGTTGTGCATTGATATCCTGGGCTTGTGCCGACGGAATACCGAACTGGCCCCCAAAAAGCACAATGCCACATCCCAGTATGGTACTGGTTGCCAGTCTTTTTATCATTCCCCCCGCAATGGCCATCTGACTAGCCATCCTCAAGATGTAGCAATGTTGAAACCCCGAGTAACAAAGAAATACCGGCGGGTGCCCAGGCTGACAAAATTGGTGGAATTCCGCCAGAAACGCCCAAAGCTGAAATGACGTCGGTACAGAAATACAAGATGAATCCGGTTGTCACACCACCACCGATAACAAGGGACGCCCGTCTACGTCGAGAAAATTTAAGACAGAACGCCGCCGCAATGAGAACCATCGCACACAGCAAAAGCGGGCGCGACAGCAGGCTATGGAAGTGAATACGGTGGCGTGTGGCGTTGAAACCCGCACGTTCCAGCAAATTGATGAATGGCTTGAGGTCCCAGAACGACATGGTTTCAGGTGAGGCAAAACTGTCCTGGATTTTGCGCGCCGTCAGGTTGGTCGGAAGCTTCATGCTTTCGGTAAACTGGCTGGCCTGACCGGGTGTAAAGGTCCAGGCATTATAAAAATGCCAGGTGCCCGGTTCAAGAACGGCACGCGCAGCGTCGATCCGAGTGGTGAAATCATCGGAATTCTGAAAGCGGAAGATTGTTACATTGCGTAGGTCAATCTGGTCATCCTGCTGGCTGCGCACCGCGCGCGCATAAATGACAGCTTGCCCATCCTGTGTGCCCTGGCGCAACCAAAGCCCGCTTGAAGACAAATTCATCACGCTGACATTGTTCTGCAAATAGCGTGCTTCGAGCGTTTCATAGCGCTGTAACAGGATTGAAGATAACGGATTAAGGGCCGCAACCTGAATAGAGCCAAGGATCAATGCGCAAAGAATGGGTGGCAGCAAAAATTGCCAGGCAGAAACCCCGGCTGCACGCGTGACGACCAGTTCCTGATTCCCCGTCAGTTTCCAGAACGAGAACATCGATCCGAACAAAACCGCAAATGGCAGAACCTTTTCCGTCATAAAGGGAATTCTGCTGGTCGCCATCTGGACAACAATGCCGACAGTGGCGTCGGGTTTTCCGCCGGCACGTCTGAGAAGTTCGATCGTATCACCAATCAGGATCAGACCGATCAAAAGAGCCAGAACGGCCAGAATAGAAAACAGAACATGCTTTCCGAAATACCATGTAAGGGTCGGTGACAGTCTCATGCTTCTGCCTCTTCAGCGATCGCGCGTTTGGCGCGGATCTGAGGCCCGCGGAATGTCCAGTACAAGCCCAAAATAATCGGCAGAAACGCGTTGGCATACATCAGCGGGATCAAGGCGGAATTCTTCGCCGCAAGGTTTTTCATCGCAATGCCAAGCGCCTGACAAAGAACCATCACGCCAATCGCAATCAACAGACGGCCGGTCTGGCCCCGCCGCGAGAAACTGCTTGATACCAGAACAGCAAGCGCAATGCTTGCAAATGCAATCGCGTTAAGAGGCGAAATCAACCTGTCATGCCCTTCGGCCCGGAAGGCCCCGATATCGTTTGATGCAATGTCTGGTGGCGTTCCGGTAAGAAGGTTGAAAACACCACGTTCACGGGCCTCGCGATAACGCAATGTCGGGTCTTCTGCACTATGGGCGATATCAACCGCATAGCGGTCAAAATACAGGATCGACATCGTACCGTCTTCGGCGTTGACTTCCTGCCGGTTGCCATCAAGCAGCACAATGCGCGGCCCTTCATCGGTTCGCAACAGCGCGCCGTGCTTTGCCATCATAGTTGTCTGCTGGTCGGGGTCGCGGGAATCGTGGACCAGAATACCGAGCAACTCGTTGTCGCGACCAACTTCGCGCACATAAACGGTCAGACCATCAAGATCGGTAAAGCTTCCCTCCTGCAACAACACCGACGAAAAGTCATTTCGGATTGAGAATTGCAGTTCCTTGAACTGCTGATAGCTGTAGGGAAGGTAAAACAATGTCAGGAAATAACAAACACCTGTCGACAGTAGCGCAACAATCAGCGCTGGCTTTGCCAGCGCCCATTGGTTAAGGCCGGCTGACCGCATAATGATCAGTTCGCGATCCTGGATAAGTTTGTTGTAGGTAAAGACAATAACGAAAAATAACGAAATCGGAATGATGATCGTCAAAAAGCTTGGCAGGAGCAAAGATGTCAGCTGCAAAAACACCGAGATCGACAGACCTCGGTTCACAATCATTTCGACAAAACGCAGGCTTTGCGACAGCCAAATGACACAGAGAAGCCCCAGTGTCACAAACACCATCATAATCAGCTGCTGTTTAAGCATATATCGGGTTAAGCGATTCATCGGGCGGATTATAGAGAAGCAATCAAAAACCGAAACAGGAAATTATCGCCAAATTGGGACAAACCGTACGGAATTTCCGAATGTTGGCGTTTGCAGAAGCATCAAAGCTGTGGGGCAGGGCGTGTATTAGAAATGTCTGCGCCATCGTCGTCTTGTGGCAACGATGGCGCAGCACAATCTCGGCAAAGAGTTTGTCAAAATAGTGGCTGGGTTTCGTGCAATTCTGCTCGGCGGCTATTTTCAATCTGGGTTGCCATAAATGCTGCTTCAGGAAGCAACTGTTCAAAGAAGAACCGGCATGTAGCGATCTTGCGTGCGCCAAAATCGGAAGAAATATCTGCTTTGGCCGCGGCCGTCATGGATCTGAGCATCAGCCAGCCCGATACACAAAGTGCCGCCTGTCGCAAATAAGGGGTTGCCAGAACCTGCATCATCCGGTCATCGGTGCGGCACCGTTGAATGATTGTTGCGGTGCTGTGCTCAAGCGCCTTGATCGCATGTTCAAGGGCCGTTGCCGCATCCCCAACGTCATGGTCTCTCTCTGAGCTGGAATTGCGAGTTTCAGAAATGGTTTTCCGGATATCGGTTATCAGCGCAGCAAGTGCAGTCGCGTTGTCGCGCAAGACCTTGCGCCCGATGAAATCGAGTGCCTGAATGCCGTTGGTGCCTTCATAGATCGGTGCGATGCGGGCATCACGAAGATGCTGGGCTGCGCCGGTTTCCTCGATAAAACCCATGCCGCCGTGAACCTGAACCCCGAGCGACGCATTATCGACCCCAAGATCCGTCGACCATGCTTTGACCAGCGGGATCAGCAGATCTGCCCGTGCCTGCGCGGCAGCTTTGGCTGTCGGGTCGTCAACGTGATGGGCCAAATCAAGCTGGGCAGCGGCATAAAGTGACAATGCACGTGCTGCTTCGGTCGAGGATCGCATGCGCATCAGCATGCGCTGGACATCGCCATGAACAATGATCGGTGCATCTTCGCCGGTTTTCGGATCGCGCCCCTGTTTGCGGGTAAGGGCATAATCAAGTGCCTGCTGATAGGCACGTTCCGAGATCGCGACACCTTGCTGTCCAACTGCCAGACGCGCGTTATTCATCATCGTGAACATATAGGCAAGACCCTTGCCTTCTTCGCCAACAAGATAGCCGATTGCACCACCATAGTCGCCAAATGACAGAACCGCCGTCGGGCTGGCATGGATGCCAAGCTTGTGTTCAAGGGACACACAATGAACATCGTTGCGCGTGGCGATTTCACCGGTCTCGCTAACCAGAAACTTTGGAACAATGAAAAGCGAGATGCCCTTGACCCCGGCGGGGGCATCGGGGGTGCGCGCCAGAACAAGATGAACGATATTTTCCGTCATCTCGTGATCGCCATAGGTAATGAAAATCTTTTGTCCGCTAATGGCATAACTGCCGTCGTCTTTGGGAACGGCGATACTGCGCACTTTCGAAAGATCGGAACCCGCCTGCGGTTCGGTCAGGTTCATCGTCCCGGTCCATTCGCCGCTGATCATGCGTGACAGGTAAAGCGATCGCTGGGTATCCGATCCGTGCGCAATAAGTGCCTCGATCGCACCGGACGTCAGCATCGGGCAAAGCGCAAATGCCATATTTGATGCCTGCCACATCTCCGCGACAGCCGCCCCAAGCAGGATCGGAATCCCCATGCCGCCTTCTGATTCCGGGGCAGATATGCCTTGCCATCCGCCTTCACAGAACTGGGTATAGGCATCCGTCCAGCCAGAAGCGGTTTCGACTTTGCCATTGGCAAGAAGCTTGGCACCTTCCTGATCGCCGATGCGATTTAACGGCGCAAGTACTGATGCCGCAAATTTGGCAGCTTCTTCGAGAATGGCATCAACAAGATCGGCACTTGTTTCGGAAAAGGCCGGTAATCCGGCAACGGTTTCAAGACCGATGACATCGTGGATGAGAAACCGGAAATCGGAAACCGGTGGCGTAAAATCGCTCATGAAAAAAGACGTCTCCCTGAAATGTGAGCCGCCCGCTCGGAACAGTCGACTTCTTGCCGACTTTGATTGTTTGGAACAGCATAACGGTGCATTGCACCAAGATCGAGTCTGTTTCAGCACGGCTATCTGTTTTCTGACTTCGACATTGGTTTAAGGGCGAAATGCGTTTGCCACTGGCAAAAGGACAAAATGCTTCCGATATGAGAATTCACCCTATATTGACCGTGATTGATCGCGATGTGCGCTGAAACCTCGGGTAATTCGGTCTCGAGGGGTCGCCAAGCGTATAAAGGCAGGCTAGACTTGCCCCAGTCGAGAAGCATTCGCATTGCAATATTGGCAATATGGAATACCTATAGTCGCCAGACATGCATGTGAATTGTATCCGGAAGACAAGTTAACAGGACAGGAGTGGGCTTTTGCTGCGTAAAGGATTATTGCCAATTTTGTTTGCGGTGCTGATTTCGTTTGCCGGAACAAGGTTGGTCGCCTGTGCCGGGCCCGCTTGGCCAAGTGACGAAGAACGCAGATTCCTTGATGCCTATCGTGACAGCGTGACTGCTGGTGCGACTGACGAACAATTTGCCCATGCCGACAAACTGTATGTCGAAGCACTTCAGGTTCTTTCCGAAACCTATGTCGAGAAAATCGACCGTGCTGCCTTTGTCGAAAACAGCATCGCGATGCTTGATGAAATCGACACCGAAGACAAATCGCCGACCGGCATTGTCGGGGCGGTTCTTGATGACAGTTTGCACAACCTGGATCCGCACAGCGCCTATATGACAGATGACATGTTCCGTCGTCTTCAGGAAAGCACCGAAGGAAGCTTTGCCGGTGTCGGCATTGTGATCGCCCTTGACGATGACAAGCGTATCCGGATTGTTTCCCCGATTGATGACACGCCGGCCGCGCGTGCCGGGTTGCGCCCCGATGACCGCATCACTCATATCGATGGGTACCAGATGAAAGGCGAACCGATTTCCGAGGCCGTTCGCAGAATGCGCGGACGGGTTGGTGATCCGGTGACTCTGACCATCATGCGCGTCGAAGACAGTTTTGATGTAACTGTCAAACGTGCACGGATCGAAGTCCCGTCGGTCAGTGCCGCGATCATTGACCAGGATATCGGTTACATCCGGGTATCGCGTTTTGATGCGACCACCCTGGACCAGACACAGGAATATCTGTCTGAACTGGAAGACAAGATCGCCAAGCCGCGCGGCATAATTGTTGATTTGCGGCGCAATCCGGGCGGGTTGCTTGATAGTGCGGCGGACATTGCCGATCAATTCCTGACCGATGGGCTGATCGTTGCCACCGAAGGCCGTGGAGAGCGCAAATTGCGCAGTTATGAAGCAGACCGGGCGGACTTCTTTGACAAGGTCCCGATGGCCATTTTGCTGGATCGCGGGTCGGCTTCCGGTGCGGAGCTGATGGCAGCTGCCCTTCGTGAAAACGGGCGCGGTGTGATTATCGGGGAACGTTCATTCGGAAAGGGATCGATGCAGCGGATCATGCCGTTGACGTCGGGCGGTGGACTTAAAATCACCACCGGCTATTACACCACGCCGGAAAACCATATTGTTCAGGGCAATGGGGTTATCCCGGACATCGAAGTCAATCGTGCCGATGCCGAAGAATTCGAACGCGAAATCGATCTGGCCAATGCCTTGCCCGCCCGCCGACGTGATCCGCGTCAGTCGCTGGCAAAGCTTGATGCCAAAAGCTGTGAACAGGATATCGAAATAACCCGCCTTGGCAAAAGCAGCCGGGACAATCTCGAAGACCAGACAGAAGACGCTGACAATCCTTATCGGGATTCTGTTCTGGAATGTGCTGTCGGGTATTTCAATGATGGTCCGCTTGCCGCATATCGCAATCAGGTCGAACCGCTGTTGCGTGCGGGTCTGTAGGACCAGATACCGTATAGAAAACAAAAAGCGCGACCGGTGCCGGTCGCGCTTTTTTCTTGTTTGGTCGCATGCTGTTTACCCGCGGGCAAGCAGATCAATCAGGCTTGAAGTATCCCAGCGATTGCCGCCGCGTTCCTGCACCTGGGCATAGAACTGATCGACAAGTGCGGTGACCGGCAGGCGGGCGCCATTGCGTTTGGATTCTTCAAGGCAAATGCCAAGATCCTTGCGCATCCAGTCAACGGCAAAGCCGAAATCAAACTTGTTCTGAACCATCGTGCTGCCACGGTTTTCCATCTGCCAGCTGCCAGCCGCACCCTTGGAAATGACATCAAGAACCTTTTCCATATCAAGGCCGGCCTTGACGCCGAAATTGACACCTTCGGAAAGACCCTGCACCAGACCGGCGATGCAAATCTGGTTGACCATTTTGGTCAGCTGACCAGCACCGCTTTCGCCCATCAGCTGGCAGGAGCGTGCAAAGGCATCAATCACCGGCGCTGCGCGATCAAATGCATCCTGATCGCCGCCACACATGACGGTGAGAACGCCGTTTTCTGCCCCGGCCTGACCACCAGATACCGGCGCATCAATAAAGGAAATGCCTTGTGCCTTGGCCGCAGCATAAAGTTCGCGTGCGACATCTGCCGATGCGGTGGTGTTGTCGATCAGGACCGCACCCTTGTCCATGCCGGCAAACATGCCGCCATCGCCAAGCATGACACTGCGAAGATCATCATCATTGCCAACGCACGAAAATACGAATTCCGCCCCCTTGGCCGCCTCGGCCGGGGTCGGGGCAGACGATCCGCCATATTCGGAAACCCATTTTTCGGCCTTGGCAGCCGTACGGTTATAAACAGTTACGTCGTGACCTGCTTTTTGCAGGTGACCGGCCATCGGGTATCCCATGACACCGAGACCGATAAATGCACATTTGGCCATTGTTTGCCTCCCAGATACAGATGGACACCAGTAAAGGTTGCGGGGCGGGCAATGTCAATGAAGGCAAATGTCACCACGACAATGTTTTCACGATCTGGAAGACCAGCGTCATTTTACGGGGTTAGTCCTCGTCGAGCTCTTCGGCGACGCTGTGGATGATGCGGCGGTCATAAATCAGAATTTCCGGCCGTTTCCCGGGATAATCAAACTGCGACAGATAAAAACGCATGGCATTGATGCGCGCGCGTTTCTTGTCATCGGACTTAACAATGACCCATGGGCTGTCGGTGGTTGATGTATGGAAAAACATGTCACGTTTGGCCTCAGTATAGGAGTCCCACAGGTTTTGGGATGCCAGATCGACCGGGCTGAGTTTCCATTGTTTGAGCGGATCATTCTTGCGCTGTTGAAAGCGTCTTGCCTGTTCCTTTTTGCTGACCGAGAAATAGAACTTGGTCATGTGGATGTTTGACCGGATCAGCATTCTTTCGAGTTCGGGAACCGATTGCAGAAATTCGCTGACTTCGAACATGCTGCAAAATCCCATGACCCGTTCGACCATGGCGCGGTTATACCAAGACCGGTCAAACAGCGCGATTTCACCGCCGCTTGGCAGATGTTCGATGTAACGCTGGAAATACCACTGGGTCAGTTCGCGATCATTGGGTTTGCCCAAGGCAACAATCCGTGCACCACGCGGATTAAGATGTTCGGTAAACCGTTTGATGGTGCCGCCTTTGCCGGCGGCATCGCGGCCTTCAAAAATGATCAGTGATTTCAGATTTTCGGCCTTGATCCAGTTTTGCAATTTCAAAAGTTCGATATGAAGCGGCGCGATGAGTTCAAGATATTGCTTTCCGCGCATCTTTTTTGCCCGTGCCGCGGGATCGGGATTGATGTCAGGCGGTAAATCATCGGCGATGGCATTGGCGATCCCGTTACCATCCGATGGCTGGTCATCCAGACGGTCCATGGTCATGTTTTCGGAATCCAGCAAGAACCGGTCTTTGGTCTCGGTATCAAGTTGTGACAACGCCGATGACCTGTTGGCTGCCGACCGGCTTTTGCCTGTGCGGCGTGTGGCCTTTGTCAGCAGTTCAGACGTGCCATTCTTTTTCTTTCCGGATGATTTTTTGCCCGCATTCATTGTCAAACTTTCACACTGTATGAAGGGTATGTTGGAAACAGTGCGAGATTAATCAATCATTTGCAATGAACTGGATCAATTCGACCCGATGATGAAAATACCCGACCGATAGGGGGATCGGTCGGGCAGGCGGATTGCAAGTTGTGCAGGTGACGCGAAGGGGGAGCCTGTCTTGGATGTGAAAGCCGTGGGGGCGGCACCAAAACAGGTTCCTTAATGATCAGAAGTGATCAAAGCAGATTGAAAGAGCGCCGGTATTCTTCTTCGGCGTCGGCACGTGTCAGGCCGATATCAAGGAGTTGCGCATCCGTCAGGGACAAAAGTGTCCGGCGTTGACGACGAATGGCAACGAAACGCGCATAACGATCTGCCAATGTGTTGATCAGGCCCGGGATGTGGTGCAAACGCCGTGTGATGGTGATGGTCGAAAGCGCGTGCCGGGCGGTTTGTTGTGGCTCCTGGGATGTCGGAGCAGGGCAAGCCGTGTAAGCCATGATCTTCTCCATGGGTTAATATTGCTAATGCAATGTTTGCTGTGAAACCCATATTGCGGCTATGATTGACGATCGACAAACGACTATTTCTGATCAATTGGATTAGCTGATCTAATCCATAACCGGAGAAACCCGATGCGGCTGCCACCCCTGCAATCCTTGCGCGCCTTTGATGCCGCAGCCCGGCATCTGAGTTTCACCAAGGCGGCCGAGGAACTTTTCGTTACCCAGGGGGCGATCAGTCAGCAGGTGCGTCAGCTCGAAGAATACCTTGGGTTCAAGCTGTTTCATCGTCTGCCGCGCCAGATCTACCTGACCGAGGAGGGGGCCCAGCTTGCCCATGCGACCACTGCGGGGTTTTCCCGCATATCGGATGAAATAGAACGTCTGATGCTGGTCGAGGAGGCCGGTGTTGTCACCGTCAGTGTTCTGCAAAGCTTTGCGGTTAAATGGCTGGTGCCGCGTCTGGGATATTTTCGGGAAGCCTATCCCGACATTGATGTGCGCATTCATGCAGATGACCGCATGGTTGATCTGCGTACCGAGGGGATCGATCTTGCCGTGCGGTTTGGCAGTGGTAAATATCCCAACCTGAATTGCGAAATGCTGATGCGTGACGAATCATTTCCGGTGTGCAGTCCGGCATATCTGGCAAACAGCCCGGCCCTGAATACACCCAGGGATATTGCCGGTCACCAGTTGCTTCATGATGCAACTGCGATCATGGATCATCCCCATGCAGCGGACTGGGAATTCTGGCTTGATGGTGTTGGTGTCAGCGGCGTCGATGTCAGTCGCGGTTTGCGATTCAATTCCGGTGATATGGTCATTCAGGCGGCCCTTATGGGGCAGGGGCTTGGCATGGCGCGCACCAGTCTTGCTGCCCTTGATCTCAAGGCCGGGAACCTGGTGCGGCCGTTTCCGCAAACCGTTGCGTCAAACGGGGCCTATTACCTGGTTTACCCGGAAGAACATCTCAGACGGCCGCGGGTGCAGGCGTTTGTGAACTGGCTAAAGGGCGAGGTTGCCCAGACGTTGCGTGAAATTGACGAAGATGGTGCGATGGCACCCGATTGATCAGGCCGTCGGGGCAACTGCCCCGGCCGGTTCCTGGATCAGATCAAGCCAAGATCGCGTAACTCATCGGCCATGTCATCGGGCAGCGTTTCAGTACCGCCGCCCTGTTTGTCATCGGGCGGGCATTTGTCTTCGGTCAGGTAACGCCATCCCTGAAAGGCACGATGCGGATAGGGGCGGGTTTCGATCAGTTCGGGATCAAGAACGATACGGCAATATTTGGTGCCTTCTTCATTGACGAATTCTTCAAGATCAATGATGCGCTGGCGACAGCGAATGGCCCCTTTGATCACCCAATAGATCGAACCACCATCCAGAATCTCGTCGCGGCGTTTGGGCGTCATGCGCGTGGTGTGGAAAATCCGGCCATAGTTTTCCTGAAACCATGTCTGCCATTCCCGCAGTCCTTCCGGGGTTTCCGTGCCGACGCTGAGTTTGATGATATGCAGTGGCATTTCGTGATCTTCTTTTGGGGCGTTTTGTCACAGGGATATGTTCCGCGTTCTGACCTAGAACCCCTACGATCAGGGGTCAAGGACGGATTAATAAAACACATAAATTAGTGTATTTAAGTCTATTTCACAAAAAAACTTGACCAATTTTGGTTAATCAGACAAATTCTTGTGCAGAAAAGGTCCGATCAATGGACCAAACCCGAGAGATTTACAGGCTGAGAGAACCGAATGTCCCTGCAAGTTGTCACGGCAAACCGTCTTGATGATGGGTTGGTGGTGTTTTTGACCGCACAAGGCGGTTGGAGCGAAAACATCAATGACGCCCGCGTTGCCGACGGAAAAGATGCCGCAGAGGCGATGCTTGCCGAAGCAAGCGCCCCCGAACTCGACGTGGTTATCGTCGGGCCGTATCTGATTGATGTCGAACAGCAGGACGGTGGACTGGTTCCGACAAAATACCGCGAAGTTCTGCGCACCAAAGGCCCGAGTGTCCGTGAAGACCTTGGCTATCAGGCGGTATAAGGAGAGACCCGATGTATCGTTACGACGATTTTGACCGCCAGCTTGTTCAGGAACGCACCGAACAGTTCCGCGAACAGGTAAAACGCCGTCTGGTCGGTGACATTACCGAAGAACAGTTCCGTCCGCTGCGTTTGATGAATGGTGTGTATCTTCAGTTGCACGCCTATATGCTGCGCGTTGCCATTCCCTATGGCACGCTGCGCGCTGATCAACTGCGTCAGCTTGGCATGATTGCCCGCAAATATGACAAGGGCTATGGCCATTTCACCACGCGCCAGAATATCCAGTATAACTGGCCGAAGCTTGATGAAATTCCTGACGCATTGCTTGATCTTGCCAATGTCGAGATGCATGCCATCCAGACGTCAGGCAACTGCATTCGTAATACCACGACCGACCAGTATGCCGGTGCCGCGGCCGATGAAATCGAAGACCCGCGTCCCTATTGCGAACTGATCCGCCAGTGGTCGACATTCCACCCGGAATTCACCTACTTGCCGCGCAAGTTCAAAATCGCCGTGACCGGTTCGCCCAATGACCGTGCTGCGGTCAAGGTTCACGATATCGGTCTTCGCATGCATCAGAACGACGCAGGCGAAACCGGCTTTGAAGTCATCGTTGGCGGTGGTCTTGGCCGTACGCCATTTGTTGGCAAAACCGTCCGTGACTTCATCGGCAAGAACGACCTGTTTTCGTATCTTGAGGCCATCCTGCGTGTTTATAACCGCTTTGGCCGTCGCGATAACAAGTACAAGGCCCGTATCAAGATCCTGGTTCATGAACTTGGTGTCGAGGAAGTCCGACGTCTTGTCGAAGAAGAATGGGAACAGATCAAGGACGGTTCCCTGCGTGTCGGCGATGAAGAAATTGCACATTACATTGCGCAATTCGCACCGCCTGCATTCGAAGACCTGTCTGATGACGATGCCGATTTTGAACGCCACAAGGCGGAAAATCGCGGCTTCTTTAACTGGGTGCGTTCGAACGTGGTTGCGCACAAGCAGCCGGGCTATGCCATTGCCAACGTGTCGCTCAAACCGATTGGCGGCATTCCGGGCGATGCAACCGATACCCAGATGGAACTGGTTGCCGATCTTTCGGAAAAATACAGCTTTGGCGATGTCCGTGTGACCCATGAACAGAACCTTGTTCTGCCGCATGTGAAAAAGGCCGATCTGTTTGCCCTTTGGACCGCCCTTGATGCGGCGGGTCTGGGGACGGCAAACCTTGGGTATGTCACCGATATCATTTCCTGCCCGGGGCTTGATTATTGCGCGCTGGCAACCGCACGTTCGATCCCACTGTCGCAGCGCATTTCAGAACGTTTCGGTGATCTGGAACGCCAGCATGACATTGGCGAACTCAAGATCAAGATTTCCGGCTGCATCAATGCCTGCGGGCATCACCATGTCGGCCATATCGGTATTCTTGGTCTCGATAAGCGCGGCAAGGAATTCTATCAGATCACCCTGGGCGGCGATGCCAGCCAGGATGCATCGATCGGCAAGATCGCCGGTGCCGGTTTCTCCGAGGCCGAAGTGGTCGATGCCATCGAAAGTCTGGTGACCAAATATATCGAAATCCGCGAAAGCGGCGAACGTTTCATCGACACCTATCGTCGTGTCGGCATGGACCCGTTCAAGGAGGTGCTTTATGGCGATCGTTAATAATGACAGCGTGATCGAACAGGAATGGATCACCGTTGATGCCGAAGGCGATCTGCCATCCAGCGATGAAAACCTGATCGTGCCGCTGGCACGGTTCAAGGAAGAACGCGACAGCCTTTTGGGACGCAATGGCGGTTTGGGCGTACAGCTCAATCCCGGTGACGCGCCCGAAGATCTGGCGGATGATCTTGACCGTCTGTCGATCATTACGGTCAATTTTCCGGCCTATACCGACGGTCGCGGTTATTCATACGGGCGCGTTCTGCGCGAACGGATGGGGTTCAAGGGCGAATTGCGCGCCATTGGCGACGTGCTGCGTGACCAGATCCTTTATATGCATCGTTGCGGCTTTGATTCCTATGAACTCAATGTCGATGGCGAAACGGCCTTGACCAAGGTGCGCGCCGCATTGAAGGAAATGACGGTCTATTATCAGCCGACCGGTGACGGCCGCGTCACCGCCCAGTCCCTGCGCGAACGCCGTCGCGCTGCGCTGGATCAGAAAGCATCATGATTTCGGGCCCTTTGGCCTGATAATCATACCGAACAGACAGGGCCGTGTGGCTCTGGCACAAGGGCACCCGATCGGGTGCCCTTTCTTTTTGTTCTTTTATGTCTGGTGGTTAGGTAGCTGGATCATTTAATCGATTGCCGCTTGCCATGCGTATGCAACCTGTAATATGTGACATTGTTCACACAAAATCCGGCGCAAGCCTTTGCGTTTCTTATATTTAAATAAGCCCAGTCTATGTTGGGCGACTTGGCGATAGGAGCGCTTCATGATCGCGGCATTTAACAATCTGAAAATATCGGCAAAGGTGTTTGGTGGCTTTGGGGCCATCCTTGTCCTTTTGGCGGGCGTCTCCATGATCGGGGTGCTGTCGATTGGCAGTGTGGGGGATGATTTTGTGCGCTATCGACAGGTCGCATTGCAATCCAACCAGGCCGGTCGTGTGCAGGCCAACCTTCTCGAAGCACGGGTTGCTGTAAAAGATTACCTGCTGACCGGAAATGCCCAGTCCGCCCAGCGTGTCAAGGACCGCCTTGCCGCGACTTCTGCACTTAATGATGAGCTGGCGGCGCTTTTGACAGAAGATGACCGCAAGGAAGATGCGCGTCTGGCAAGCGAGAGCCTTAAAATCTATTCCGACGCATTTGAAAAGATTCTGACATTGCCAGCAGGGGATCCGGCGCGCGCAGATCTTGTGACCAATACCCTTGATCGAGTGGGCCCGATCGTTGCCAAGGAACTTGAAGAACTGAAACTTGATGTCAAAGCCGAACAGGATGAAATCGGACCGCGTGCAACAGCGGCGGCCGAACAGTCGGTCATCATCAGCGAAATCCTTTCGGGATTTGCCATCATACTCGGGATTACAGCGGCATGGTTCATCGGTGCTGGCATCTCCGGTCCGATCCGCAAGATCACCGATGCGATGAATGATCTTGCCAGTGGCAACAAGCAGGTTGAAATTCCCGGTCAGGATCGCCGCGACGAAATCGGCAATATGTCCAAGGCGGTTCTGGTCTTTAAACAGAACATGATCCGGGCTGATGAACTGGCCGCCCAGGAGGCCGAGGCCGTCAAGGTCCGCGAACAGCGCGCCCGGAAAATCAGTGAACTGACCACCGGCTTTGATGCGGATATCTCGGTGGTTCTGAAAACGCTGGCGTCGGCTGCGACCGAAATGCAGGCAACCGCAACCGGCATGAGCAGCACGGCCGAAGAAACCAGTCGCCAGTCGGGTATTGTTGCCGCGGCTGCCGAACAGGCATCAACCAATGTTCAGACCGTGGCCAGTGCCACCGAAGAACTCAGCGCGTCGATTGCTGAAATCAATCAGCAGGTCAATCAGTCCACGGCGGTGGCCCATCGCGCGGTCGAGGATGCGGAAAAAACCAACGCACAGGTCCGCGGTCTTGCCGAAGCCGCCCAGAAGATCGGCGATGTTGTCGGCCTGATCAGCGACATCGCGGAACAGACCAATCTTCTGGCCCTGAACGCCACGATCGAGGCCGCCCGTGCCGGCGATGCGGGCAAAGGTTTTGCCGTTGTCGCCGCAGAGGTCAAAAACCTTGCGACCGCAACATCGCGCGCGACCGAGGATATCACAGCCCAGATCACCGGCATTCAGAATGAAACCAATGGTGCGGTGAATGCGATTGCCTCGATCTCGACGACGATTGCCGAGATCAGCGAAATTTCAGCAGCAATTGCAAGTGCGGTCGAACAACAGGGGGCTGCGACCCTTGAGATCACCCGAAACGTGCAGGAAGCATCGGTTGGGACATCCGAAGTCACAACCAATATTGTCAGCGTGAATGAAGCAGCCGATTCAACCGGTACCGCGGCCGAGCAGGTTCTCAGTGCCGCAGCAGAATTGTCCAAGGAATCTGAAAACCTGCGCAGCAAGGTCGAGCAGTTCCTGAATTCTGTACGGGCAGCCTAGGCAAGATCAGACAGCGTAAGGGTCATCAAAAGACAGGGGCCCTTCGCCGTTTCATATTCCCGCCCGGCCTTGAATCCGATTGCTTCATAACACCGGATAGCGCGTTCGTTTTCGGGATCCGGATCAATACCGATCATTGGCGCACCGCGTTCAAACAGCATGCGGGCCAGTGTTTTCAAAAACATCTGACCATGCCCGCATCCCATCATGTCAGGCACCCCGATAAACGCATCCAGACAGCGTGTCTGGGCGGGTAGGGGATCAAAATGCGCCTGGGGCCATTGATGGGCGTCGTAATGCTGGGCAAAGGCAAAGGGCCGATTGCGGTATGACACAATCAGCGTTGCCATTTCGGCCAGTTCGACATCTTCGGAAATCAGTTCAATCTGTTCGACCGGATCGCCCCACCAGCGGATAACTTCGGGGACATGCAACCAGCGTCCAATCATTGGCAGATCATTTGGGGTGGCCCGTCGGAAGCTGTAATTTGACGGGCCCATTCATTATTCCCCGGAAGTTTGCCGCTTTGCCGCAAAGGCCAGATTGACCTTCGAAGCACTTGATCTTCCTATCTGATCACAAATCCAGCTTCCTGTCTCGGCAAGCTTTTCAAGATCAATACCGGTCTCGATCCCAAGGCCGTTAAGCATATAGATAACGTCCTCGGTCGCGACATTGCCACTGGCCCCCTTGGCATAGGGGCAGCCGCCAAGACCGGCAACCGAACTGTCGATGGTGGCAACACCCATCTGAAGGACGGCCAGCAAATTGGCAAGCGCCTGACCATAGGTGTCATGAAAATGTGCGGCCAGTGTTTCGACCGGGACATGTTTGGCAACGGCGTCGATCATAGCCTGTGCCTTGGTCGGTGTCCCGGTGCCAATGGTGTCGCCAAGACTGATTTCATAGCACCCCATTTCATAAAGGGCCTTGGAAACCTCGGCGACTTTTTCAGGTGCAATTTCGCCTTCATACGGGCAACCCAGAACGCAGGACACATAACCGCGGACGGCAAGACCGGCCTCCCGGGCGGCATCCGTTACCGGACGAAAACGATCCAGGCTTTCGGCAATCGAACAATTGATATTCTTTTGCGAAAAACTTTCCGATGCCGCGCCAAATACCGCCACCTCGGTCGCGCCGCTGGCGATGGCGGCTTCCAGCCCCTTAAGGTTCGGGGTCAGCACCGGATAGGTCACGCCATGCTTGCGGGTGATCTGTGCCATGACCTCGGACGCATCGGCCATTTGCGGCACCCATTTCGGGCTGACAAAGGCGGTGGCTTCGATCACCGATAGCCCGGCATCATTCAGCCGGTTGATCAGTTCAACCTTGGTGGCGGTCGCAACCATGGTCTTTTCGTTCTGAAGCCCGTCGCGTGGGCCGACTTCAACGATTTTAACCCGGTTTGGCAGATCGGAAATCGCGGCCATTACTGGGCCTCCTCAATCGCGATCAGTTCAGCACCATCATCAACCTGATCGCCGACGGCAAAGAACACTTCCTTGACCGTGCCCGAAACGGGGGCGGAAATGGTGTGTTCCATTTTCATCGCTTCCATGACGACAAGCTTGTCCCCGGCGGTTACGGTCTGGCCGGGTTCGGCCATCACGGCGATGATTTTACCGGGCATCGGGGCGGTCAGACCGCCACCGGCACCTTCGTTGCCACCGGCTGCTGCCAGGGGATCAAAGATATCAAGACGATCAACGCGACCGGTGCGGAATATTGTCATACGATTGCCATCGCGCAGGACCGTTGCCCGTTTGCGGACATTATCAAGTTTGGCAACAATCGCGCCGTTTTCATCATAATCGGCAGACGCGATGATAGCGCTACCATCGGGCATATCGATGACATAGCCGCTGTCGCGGTAATGGACTTTGACCGCGATGTCCGATCCTTCGTGACGCAGGATCAGGTCATGGTGGTTATCGTCATTCAGACGGAAACCGGCCGTGCTGTTCCAGGGCGAATAGGGATCGTTGCTTTGGGCGGCATGTGCTGCGGCCTCGGCATCGCGGGTCAGCAGGATATCAAGGGCGGCAAATGCCAGGGCCTCGTTATCGGGTGTTGCCGGTGCCGGGATCAGGTCATCCTGATAATGCGGGATAAAGCCGGTTTCGACTTCGCCGCGTTCAAAGGCCGGATGACGGGCAATATTGCCAAGGAAACCGGTATTGGTGGTGACCCCGACGATCTGAACATCATCAAGGGCCGATGCCATACGGCGCAGAGCCGATTTGCGATCAACATCCCAGGTGATCAGCTTGGCGATCATCGGATCATAATGGATCGAAACTTCGCCACCTTCGTACACGCCGGTATCGACGCGCACATGGTCGGTTTCACGCGGCATGCGCATATGCACAAGCTTGCCGGTGGCCGGCAGGAAATCGTTCTGCGGGTCTTCGGCATAGATGCGAACTTCAAACGAATGGCCGTTGATCGACAGTTCTTCCTGCGCCTTGGGCAGTTTTTCACCATCGGCAACGCGAAGCTGCCATTCCACCAGATCCTCGCCGGTGATTTTTTCGGTCACCGGATGTTCGACCTGAAGGCGGGTGTTCATTTCCATGAAATAGAAACTGCCCGATGCATCAAGAAGGAATTCAACCGTACCGGCCCCCTGATAACCGATGGCCTTGGCGGCATCGACGGCGGCCTGACCCATCTGGGCGCGGAGTTCCTGGCTCATGCCCGGGGCAGGGGCTTCTTCGATCACTTTCTGGTGGCGACGCTGAAGCGAACAGTCACGTTCAAACAGGTAAACCGCGTTGCCGTGGCTGTCGGCAAAGACCTGAATTTCGACATGGCGCGGTTTGACAATCAGCTTTTCAATCAGGCAATGATCATCGCCAAAGCTGCTGGCGGCTTCGCGTTTACAGCTGATCAGGGCATCCTTGAAGTCGGATGCCTTTTCAACGGCGCGCATGCCCTTGCCACCACCGCCGGCCGATGCCTTGATCAGAACCGGATAGCCGATTTTGTCGGCCTCGGCAGCCAAAAGGTCGGGGTCCTGATCTTCGCCGTGATAACCGGGGACAAGCGGCACACCGGCCTTGTCCATGATTTTCTTGGCTTCGGATTTGGAGCCCATTGCACGGATGGCACTTGCCGGTGGTCCGACAAAGACGCAACCGGCTTTTTCAAGCGCGTCGGCAAAACCGGCATTTTCCGACAGGAACCCGTAGCCCGGATGAACCGCATCGGCCCCGGATTGCGCGATGACTTCAAGCAGACGGTCGGTGCGCAGATAGCTGTCCTTCGGGGCCGGGGCGCCGATGTGATAGGCCTCGTCAGCATGTTTGACATGCAACGCATTGGCGTCCGCGTCGGAATAAACGGCAACGGTTGCAATACCCATGCGACGGGCGGTCTTGATCACGCGGCAGGCAATTTCACCGCGGTTGGCGATCAGTAATTTACGCGGCATTATTTCTTGCTCCAGTTCGCTGGACGTTTTTCCAGAAAGGCACCAACACCTTCGCGGCCTTCATCGCTGGTACGCTGATCGGCGATGCGGTGCGCGGTATCGTCAATGACAGCGTCCGAAATCGGCTTGTTGGCAACCGCATAGATCAGATCCTTGGCGGCATGCATGGCAGCCGGGCCATTGGCCAGCAGAATATTTGCCATTTCATCGCCGCGCGCAGCCAGTTCATCACCCGCAACGATTTCATGCACCAGTCCGATCTGTTTGGCGGTTTCGGCGTTGAACCGTTCGGCGCTCAGGAAATAACGGCGGGCCTGATTAACCCCGATGGCATCGACCACATAGGGTGAAATAACCGCCGGGATCAGGCCAAGCTTGACCTCGGACAGGCAGAAACTTGCGCGATCAGATGCAATCACGATGTCACAGCACGCAGCCAGGCCAACCCCGCCGCCAAAGGCAGCCCCGTTGACCAGCGCGATGGTTGGTTTTGACGCAAAGTTCAAAACCTTCATCAGTTTGGCAAGTGCCCGTGAATCGGCAAGGTTTTCGCCGTGGCTATATCCCGCCATGCGCTTCATCCAGTTCAGGTCCGCCCCGGCCGAAAAGCTTTTGCTAGCCCCGGTCAGAATGATGACGCGGACAAGCGGATCGGCATCAAGGGTTTCGATCTTGCCGGTCAGATCCGCGATCAGAACATCATCAAACGCATTGTGAATGTCCGGGCGGTTCAGTGTAATGGTCGCGACACCGTTTGGCGCAATTTCGCAGATGGCGGCATCAGTCATGTTATTGCTGTTTACATTGCTCATGACGGCCTCACATCCTAAAGACGCCAAACCGGGTTTCTTCGACCGGTTTGTTAAGGGCGGCCGACAGGCCAAGGCCAAGAACCATGCGGGTATCAGCCGGATCAATCACGCCATCATCCCACAGACGCGCCGATGCGTAATAGGGGTGGCCCTGTTCTTCGTATTGGTCGCGGATCGGGGCCTTGAAGGCTTCCTGTTCTGCTTCGGGCCAGGTTTCACCGCGCTTTTCGGCTGCATCGGCACGAATTTGGGTCAGAACATTTGCCGCCTGTTCGCCGCCCATCACCGAGATGCGGGCATTTGGCCACATCCACAGGAAACGCGGGCTATAGGCGCGCCCGCACATGCCATAGTTGCCAGCCCCGAACGATCCACCGATCAGGACGGTGAATTTCGGCACATTGGCGGTGGCAACGGCGGTCACAAGCTTTGCCCCATCCTTGGCAATGCCGCCGCTTTCATATTTGCGGCCGATCATAAAGCCGGTGATGTTTTGCAGGAACACCAGCGGAATGCCGCGCTGAGCGCACAGTTCGATGAAATGCGCACCCTTAAGGGCGCTTTCGGAAAACAGGATGCCGTTATTGGCAATGATCCCGACCGGATAGCCAAAGATACGGGCAAAGCCGGTCACAAGGGTGGTGCCGTACTGGGCCTTGAATTCATCAAATTCCGAACCGTCGACGATGCGCGCGATGATTTCGCGCACGTCATAGGGTTTCTTCGTGTCGGTCGGCACAACGCCATAAATTTCGCGCGGGTCGTAGGCCGGCGCGCGTGGCTCGGTCAGGGTCAGGCCGGGGTTCTTTGTCCAGTTCAGGTTTTTGACAATGTCGCGCGCAATCGAAAGTGCGTGATTGTCATCCTGTGCGTAATGGTCGGTAACACCCGATGTTTTGCAATGAACGTCTGCACCGCCAAGGTCTTCGGCCGAAACGACTTCGCCGGTCGCGGCCTTTACCAGCGGCGGACCACCTAGGAAAATTGTGCCCTGTTTGCGAACGATGATGCTTTCATCCGACATGGCCGGAACATATGCGCCACCAGCGGTGCAGGACCCCATGACAACGGCAATCTGGGGGATGCCCTTGGATGACATGGTTGCCTGATTAAAGAAGATGCGCCCGAAATGATCACGGTCAGGGAAAACATCATCCTGACGGGGCAGGTTGGCGCCGCCGCTATCGACCAGATAGATGCAGGGCAGATTGTTTTCGAGTGCAATTTCCTGGGCGCGAAGGTGCTTTTTGACGGTCATCGGGTAATAGGAGCCACCCTTGACCGTCGCATCGTTGGCGACAATGACGCATTCAACACCCGACACCCGGCCAATGCCGGTAATGATGCCGGCAGCCGGCACATCCTCGTCCCCATACATTCCATGTGCGGCAAGTTGGGAAAGTTCAAGAAATGGCGATCCGATATCAAGAAGCTGGCGAATACGTTCACGCGGCAAAAGCTTTCCGCGGCTGGTATGACGTTCGCGCGCGCGTTCTCCGCCGCCAAGTTTTACTGTGGCGATCTGTTCACGCAGGTCAGCCACCAGTTTTTCCATGTGTTCGGCATTGTTGCGGAATTCTTCCGAGCGGGAATTCACCGCAGATTTCAGTACCGTCATTGTCCGTCTGCACCGTTTGTTATGGGCAATCCGTCGCCCGATGGGTTGGCGTTCATGAGGTTGTTATGGGGTAAGTTTACGTAAGCGTCAATATTAAATCGGTATTTTAGTACCGGAATTGTATATATACAATGCGCACATCGGTTATCCGCAGTTTTCTGCGGGTTTTTGGTTTGTCATTACGTTGCGCTGCAATGATGAAGTTTGGTCCGCCATATCAATGTTGCCCCGGATTTTGCAAAATCCAGTGGTGACGGGGCCAATTTTAAATCGGGAAATTCGGGTGGGCTGGATTAACTGTCGCTCGTGCTTCGGCGCAGTGAAATCCACTGTTCAAGCTGATCGAGGCGATCGTTCCCGAAAAACGGCTCGTCCTCATAGAAGAAGAACGGGGATCCGAACGCGCCCATGGCGATGGCTTCGTCGGTTATTTCGCGGGTGCGCTGTTTCCAGCGCGGCGATTCGACGGCCTGGCGCATTTCACCGGGATTGATTGAATGGCGGGTGGCAGCGGCAAAGACATTTTCCGGATTGGCCATATCAAGTCCGTCGGCGAAATAGCCGCGATAGATATCCTTGGCAAAGCGGCGCGCCAGTGATGGTGAGCGTGATTCAAGCCAGTAAAACGCACGCGTCGGTACGAGCGCGGAATAGGGGAAGTTTTGCGGAATGTTGAACGGTGTGCCTTGCAGGCGTGCGCAGCGTTCCATGTCATGGCGGAAATATTTGCCACGAATCGGCTGGCTCAGAAGCGGACTTTGCCCGGTTTGCTTAAACGCAGCACCAATCATGAAGGGACGCCAGATGACCGTAACGCCAACCCGCGATTCGAATTCTTCCATCCGCTCGGCAGCGAGGTAACCATAGGGTGAGGAGAAATCGAAATAGAAGCTGACTTCGGACATATTCCTGCACCTGATCTGTTTGCTTTGTTTTGGGCAATAACCAACCCAAACAGGTTTTCATCCTGTTTGTCTTTGTTCGATAGTGCGGCATTAAGCTATTGCAAAGCAACCAAAAAACAGCAGATCAGGGGATCGTGATGCCCGGGCGGACTTTTACTTCTTCCATCACGACATATGTATGAGTCTGGCTGACGCCCTGAACCGAGGATAGCCGTTCAAGGAACTCGCGATAGGCATACATGTCTTCAACCCGAAGTTTGGCAAGATAATCAAATCCGCCCGCCACCATGTGGCATTCCTCGATTTCCGGCAGCTTGCGGATGGCTGCGGCAAAGACATCAAAAACATCCGGGGTTGTGCGGTCCAGGGTGATTTCGACAAACACAACCAGCGACTGGTTCAGCTTGCGCGGGTCAAGCGTTGCCATATAGCCGGTGATAAACCCGTGCTGTTCAAGGCGACGCACGCGTTCAAGGCACGGTGTCGGGCTAAGATTGACGCGACGGGACAGCTCGACATTGGAGATGCGTCCGTCATTTTGAAGTTCACGCAGGATCTGCTTGTCGATCTTGTCGAGACTCTTTTGGTTCTTCTGCATATCGAATGTCTTACCAGTGTTTGTGACTGCACAAAGGCGAATTGTTTGGATGATATATCGTATTTTACGGAAAAATGGCAGCACATTTTTAGGGTGAAATACTAATGTCTGAGGCCATAGAGGTGCCATCAGGCTCAAAAAGCAGTGTTTTGTGCTGTTTTGCGACCCGTCAAAGTCAATAATACCAGGGAGAGGTCGAACGACATGTTCCGCGCTGAATTGCCCCAACCCAACGATATCCGCCAGCAGATCCGTGATGCGTATCGCGCGGACGAAGAAGCCGCCGTCGAACGTCTGATTGAAAAGGCGCGCCTGTCCCCCGAACAGACCGCGCGCGTTCAGTCACGCGCCTATCAGCTGGTTGCCAATGTTCGCAAGGCCGACAATGGCAAAAGCGGCATTGATGCGTTGCTCCATGAATATGAATTGTCGAGCAAGGAAGGCGTCATTCTGATGTGTCTGGCCGAAGCATTGCTGCGCGTGCCAGATGCCGTTACCGCCGATAAACTTATTCAGGACAAACTGTTTGATGCGGATTGGCAAAGCCATCTGGGCCATTCCGACAGTTTCTTTGTCAATGCGTCGACCTGGGGGCTGATGCTGACCGGGAAGGTCATCAAATTCGGCAAGGCGGAAAAGGCCGACCCGGGCCGTTTGCTTAAACGCATGATCGCACGATCGGGCGAGCCGGTCATTCGCAAGGCGTTTAATCAGGCCATGCGCATCATGGGCCGCCAGTTCGTGATGGGCCGCACCATTGATGAGGCCGCCGAACGTGCCAAGGCGAACGAGGAAAAGGGCTATCGCTATTCCTATGATATGCTGGGCGAAGCGGCCCGCACCATGGAAGACGCCGATCGCTACTACAAGGCATATGAAGACGCGATCAATGATATCGGTCGGGTTGCCAATGGTCGCGGTCCGATCGACAGCCCGGGTATTTCGGTAAAGCTTTCGGCGATCCACCCGCGCTATGATTTTGCCAATTATGACCGCGTCATGAATGAATTGACGCCGCGGCTGAAACAACTGGCGTTGCTGGCCAAGAAATATGACATCGGCTTTACCGTCGATGCCGAGGAAGCCAACCGTCTTGATCTGTCGCTTGATGTGATCGGGGCGGTGTTTGCCGACCCGGAACTTGATGGCTGGGAAGGATATGGTCTTGCCGTGCAGGCCTATCAGAAACGGGCCTATTACGTTCTGGAATGGCTTGCTGATCTGTCGGTCAAGGTGGGCCGCAAAATGATGGTGCGCCTGGTGAAGGGCGCCTATTGGGATACCGAAGTCAAATTCAGTCAGGAAAACGGGTTTGAAGGCTATCCGTGCTTCACGCGCAAGGCATCGACCGACGTTTCCTATCTGGCCTGTGCAAAGCTGATGCTGTCGCGTCGTGATGCATTCTATTGCCAGTTCGCAAGCCACAATGCCCATACCGTTGCCTCGATCCTGGAAATGACGGGCAATGATCGCACCTTTGAATTCCAGCGCCTGCATGGCATGGGCGAAGCCCTTTATGAGCAGATTGTCGACAAGGACGGCGAAAACGTTCCGTGCCGTGTTTATGCCCCGGTCGGTACCCACGAAGACCTTCTGGCCTATCTGGTGCGTCGTCTGCTTGAAAACGGTGCAAATACAAGCTTCGTGAACCGTATCCAAGACGAGCAGCTTCCGATTGAGGAAATGATCGCCGATCCGATCGAAAAGATGGCGGCACTTCCGCGCAAAACCCATCCGAAGATCCCGGCACCGGTTGATCTTTATGGGGCGGGCCGCGTCAATTCGCGCGGCATTGATCTGACCGATACCAACAAGCTGCTTCCGCTCAATGCCAAGCTTGCAGAATTCCAGCGCAAGACCTGGTCGGCTGCGCCGTTGATTGATGGCAAGCAGGTCGCGGGAACGCCGATTGATGTCGTCAATCCGGCAAAACTTGGCGAAAAGGTCGGTGACCTTGTTCAGGCCACCGAAGCCGATGTTGATGCCGCTGTTGCGGTCGCGGTCAAGGGCTATGAAATCTGGAACAAGACACCGGCATCTGAGCGGGCGAATGCGCTGCGTCGTCTGGGTGATCTGCTTGAAGACAATATGGACGAGTTCATCGCCCTGTGTCAGCGCGAAGCAGGCAAGCTTTATTCCGATGGCGTTGCCGAAGTGCGCGAAGCGGTTGATTTCTGCCGCTATTACGCAAACCGGGCCGAGGAAACCTTCCGCGAGGGAACGGTTCTTGAAGGACGCGGCGTATTCGTCTGTATCAGCCCCTGGAACTTCCCACTTGCGATCTTCCTTGGGCAGGTGACTGCGGCCCTTGCCGCAGGGAATGCGGTTATTGCCAAGCCGGCCGAACAGACATCACTGGTTGCGGCCCGTGCCGCCGAGTTGATCCTTGAGGCCGGTATTCCGGGTGCCGCATTCAATCTGCTTCCCGGGCCGGGACGCGTTATTGGTAACCAACTGATCAATGATCCGCGGATCGCCGGTGTGGCCTTTACCGGGTCGACCGAAACCGCACAGGTGATCAACCAGGCGCTTGCCAAACGTCCGGGCGTTCCATTGCCGCTGATTGCAGAAACCGGTGGTCAGAATGCGATGATCGTTGACTCGACCGCCTTGCCCGAACAGGTGGTGCAGGACGCGATCATTTCCGGCTTCCAGTCAGCGGGGCAGCGTTGCTCGGCCCTGCGTGTCCTGTTTGTTCAGGAAGATATCGCAGACAAGCTGTGCCACATGCTGGTTGGCGCGATGAAGGAATTGCGGGTCGGCGATCCGAAATTCCTTGATATCGATGTCGGTCCGGTGATTGACGAAAAATCGCGCAAGACCCTTGAAGCGCATGCCGAACGCATGAAAAAGGAAGCCAAGCTGCTTCATGCCTGTGATGTTCTGCCGGAGTGCAAGGAGGGCACGTTCTTTGCCCCGCATTGCTTTGAAATTCCGTCGCTTGATGTTCTTGAACGCGAAGTCTTTGGTCCGGTCGTGCATGTGATCCGATACAAGGCCCGTGATCTTGACAAGGTTCTCGATCAGATCAATGCATCGGGCTATGGCCTGACCATGGGAATCCATTCCCGTATTGACGGCACCGTGCGTCAGATTTCCCAGAAATTGCGGGTTGGCAACTGCTATGTGAACCGCAACATGATCGGTGCGGTGGTCGGTGTTCAGCCGTTCGGCGGGCAGGGCAAATCCGGAACCGGACCCAAGGCCGGTGGTCCGCACTATGTCGAACGGTTCGCCAAGCCGATTGCCGTCACCGGGAATGCCGATCAGGAAGCCGGTTTTGATGACCGTTCACCGATCATCGTCAAGGATGTCATTCCGTCTGACGAATATGCCGCCATGCTGGGTGCCCAGGAAACCTGGCAGGCTGTTGATGGCAACGAACGGGTGCGCATTCTTGAAAAGCTTGCGGCAAAGCTGACGGCTTCGGGCAAGGCCGAACTTGTTGCCGGTGCGCATCACATCGCCAATTTCGCGGCGGTTTCCGAAAACGGTTTCGTTGCACCCAAACGGATGCCCGGCCCGACCGGTGAAACCAACGACCTTTATTGCCTTGGTCGCGGTGTCTATCTGGTGCAGGTCGACAAGGACGCTGAACCCGCCCGTGTGATCCGCCATCTTGGTGCCGCACTCGCCGCTGGTAACGCGGTTATTCTGGCCGGTGATCAGAAGTGGCTTGGCGATATTCCGGCTCTGGTGATCGATGCCGGATTGCCTGACAAGCTTGTCAAATCGGTTGGTACCAATACCGGCCTTGGCGCGATGTATGACGGGGCGATTGCCGGTGTGTCCTGTGTCGCGCCGCTGGATCGGGTTACGGCCTTCAAACAGCTTCTGGCAAAGCGCGATGGCGCGATCCTGTCGCTGATTTCCGATAGCGGTGCCGAAGATGACGGTGCGCTTCCTGATGAAGCCTTCCTGCATCGCTTTGCCACGGAAAAGACCATCACCATCAATACCACGGCGGCCGGTGGCAATGCGTCGCTGATGTCGATGGATGAAAACTGATCCACCTGCGATGGTGGCAGATGCATGGACCGGGATGAAAATTCCGGTCCATTTTTCTTTCATTCATTTTATTTTATGTACTATGCGGCCCTGCGCATTTGCGGCGGGCTTTTTTTTGTCAAAATTCACTGCAATAGATGAAAGAGCCAAAAGCATGTTGCGTTAATTCTGATCCACTTTGCGCGATATCGGCCCCTGTTCGAAATCAAACGAAGGCCAGCAGGGACAAGGCCGGACCGGTGGTGTGAACCACTGGAAAACCGGCCGACTGAAGCCGGACAAGGTGAACCAGATTTGATGCAGCAGGCTTTTAAAACAGGAACAGATCAGGATTTGTCGCGTTTGTTCAGAATGGATGACGGATCGCGACACATTCGGATCGCCCGATATTTTTGAACCCATGCCGGGCAGGCATGAAAAGGAGAACATTGATGATCAAGGTTAACCGAGGCTGGCGCAGTGTGATGAAGACGCTTTCGGTCTGTGCAGTTTTGGCAGCGCCGCTTGCTGCTTGTGGACCGCTTCAAATGCCGCTTGAAGACCGCACGGGTAACGACCAGTGGCTTGATACCCAGATCAAGTCAGGCATCCTTGGCGAGTTTTCCAAAGTGGATCACACCTATCTGATGGATGTGAATATCGACATCTGGAAACAGAATGTCATGGTCACCGGCATGGTTGATTCAAAGGGCAAATATTACGATGTGATGTCGCTGGTCAAACAGGATAACCGCATCAAGACGGTTTATGATCATCTGGTGATTGCCGATCAGGAAACCATCGATGCCTATCACCGCGCCGAAGACCAGTATGGCAAAAATGCCGTGCCGGCGGATTCGGCCACACAGTCCGTTTCCGATGTCTGGATCGAAGGCCAGATTAAGGCATTGTTATTGGCCGAAAAAGGTGTGAGTTCCGTCAACTATCGTTGGCAGGCCGTGCAGAATGTCGTCTATATCATGGGCGAAGCGCAGACCGATGAGGAGCTTAACAAGGTGCTTTCGATCGTGCGCCGGATCAAAGGTGTATCGCGCGTGGTCAGTCATGTAAGCGTTGCCTGATCTTACTGTAAGTAAACAGTTTTTCGAAAATTCCCCGCAAAGATTAAACCCTGCGGGGAATTTTTTTGTCGCTGAAACTTGCGAAAGTGTTTGAAAACTATTCGCAGTTACCTTAGATGTGAGTGCACGTAATTAATAACTGATTGCAATCGCACTTATGTATGTCTGCATCTGCAACGCGCTAAGGGAAAAAGACGTCCGCCGTGCCGCTGAAGAAGGCGGTGCTTCGCGTCCGGCAGAAGTTTTCCGTTTTCATGGCTGTGCCCCACAATGCGGCAAGTGCGCCTGTCACATGCGCGCCGAATTGTTGCAGGCAAAAACATGCGGCAATTGTGATTGCGAAGATGCAGCAGCCGTAACCGCGAACGTCGCACCAATCGCGGCGGAGTAAGGTCACCTGATCTAATCGTTATATTAAGAAGGCGAAGCATATACAGCTTCGCCTTTTTGGTTTGTCCTGTTTGATCCAGACGGTTCTACCTGGATCACGCCGCCTTGCGGCTTAGGCCAAAACGTTCTTCTGCCAGGCGGTCGGCGACAAAGCCGGTCGACAGGTTTTGCTGTTTGGCGCGTTCAAAGATTTCGCGCACGGTGCTGGCGATGCCTTCGATATGTTTGTTGGTTTCGGCCACCGGCTTGCCTTCGCGGCAATAGTGGACTTCTACCACGCCGCCGGCATTGATGACGTAATCAGGGGCATAAAGAATACCGGCTTCGCGCAACATGTCGCCATGGCGGTCATGTTCGAGCTGATTGTTCGCGGCACCGGCAATGATACCGACCCGCAATTTTTCGATGGTCTTGTCATTGATCACCCCGCCCAGCGCGCAGGGCGCAAGAATATCGGCCTCGGTGGCAAGGATATCGTCGACCGAAACGGCAGTGGCGCCAAAGGCATTAACCGTGGCGGTGACGCTGTTATTGTTCAGGTCTGCGACAATCATCTTGGCCCCCGCATCATGGAGCATCTGACACAGGTGATAGCCGACATGGCCAAGGCCCTGAACGGCAACCCGCAATCCGCTCAGATCATCGCTGCCGAATTTGAAGCGTGCGGCTTCTTTAAGGCCGATGAACACGCCATAGGCCGTGAACGGGGATGGATCACCGGTGCGGGCCGGGTCGGAACCGTCATTGATGCCGCCGACATGTTTGGTCTGGCTTGCGATCTGTTCCATGTCTTGGGGGCTGGTGCCGACATCTTCGGCGACGATATAACGCCCGCCCACCTGGTCAACAGCGCGGCCCATGGCGCGGAACAGTTCCGGTGTCTTCTGGCTGCGCGGGTCGCCAATGATCACGGATTTGCCGCCGCCAAGCGGAAGGTTGGCAAGGGCTGACTTGTACGTCATGCCGCGCGACAGGCGAAGCACATCATGAATGGCTTCCTGTTCGCTGGCATAGGGCCACATGCGGCAACCGCCAAGCGACGGACCAAGATTGGTATTGTGGACGGCAATGATGGTTTTCAGGCCAGTGGTTTCGTCACTGGCAAACACGACCTGTTCATGGCCATCAAATGCGGTATCGGAAAAGACGTTCATCCTATTGCAGCCTCCTGGCAGCATCATTGTTCTGGTGCAGGCTGATGCCTGCTTATTCTTTTATGTTTGATGCATTGCCGATCCGATCAATTTCAAATTCATCGAACAGCCAAAAAAGAACGTTTCGGTTGGGGCGTGATGATGGCTTGGAATTTTATGATCATTGCGCATTTGCTTTGAAATATTATTTCGCGGCCTGTGCGCTGCAGCATGTGGTCGGCGCGCGGAAGTGACCCTTCGGGGTCGGGATATGATTCTTTTTGATCGGAAATCGCGCATAAAAAACGCGATCCGGTCGGTATTGTGACTGCATTTGTGACAATCAATTTTCCAGTCGCGATTTTTTGCGTGCTATGCGCGCTGATCACCGCTGGCCGGGCGTTTGACGGAGAAGCAGCTATGACAAAATCGCACTTGAAACCGGAGCAATTAACCGTGAAATACGAATTAACCGGACAATTTACGGCTCGTTAAGGCACGAAACGTAAGCTGATGGTTGGGTATCTTGTGGTTGAGATTCCCGGTTCAGGACACGACGGCGTCTGGGCGGCGCCGCCGGACAAAAAAGTAAGGAGATCGGCGGAAATGTCTGCATTCACAGACCATCGCCAGACCGTTTTCGAAGTTGAATTGCACAACCAGGCCGTTCGCGAATGCGTCAAGGAAAACCGTTCCCACGATATCTTTGACGACCGTTGGGCGGATGTGCAAACCCGTGAAGTTGCAGCTTGCGACGAGATGAAGGCCCTTGCCATGATCGAAAACACCTATCCGTCGTCTGACGGATTTGTTGTCGATCACGTCAAACGCCTTGTCTGAGGGGACAAGAAATCTGGTTGCTGATCTGATCAAAAACCAAACGAACGGGGCGGGAAAAATTCCCGCCCCGTTCGTTTGTGGATGATGTTCTCGCAGGTGATCAAGCCCGGGACTTAGCCAAGGGCGCGGTCAACGAAATCAAGCCGGTCCTGTCCCCAGAACATTTCATTGCCCACGAAATAGGTCGGAACACCAAAGATGTTGCGATCGCGCGCGGTCTGGCAATTGTCATCGTAAATCCGGGCAATTTCCGGAAGGTCGGCATTCTCAAGATATTCCAGTGACAGCCCGCTTGCCGAAAGCGCATCGCGAATAACAGCCGGATCGGTAACGTCGCGTTCACGAAGCCAGATGTCGCCCATCAGGGTTTCGGTCAGGTCTGCGACATCCTTGCCGTCTTCCTGGACTGCAATGATGGTCCGCGCGGCCAAGGTTTCGTCGACCGGGAAGAATTTGGGGTGCAGATTGATGGGAAGATCAAGAAATTCCGACCAGCGTTTAAGTTCTATCAGGCGGTAATCCTGACGCGGTTTCGGGCGTTTTGCCAGGGGCACGCCGCCACCATGTTCCCAGACATCTGCCGCGCGGCAGGGCTTGTGAATGATGTCGACACCATGTTTTTTGGCAATGTCGACGGCGCGGCGAAAACCGAAAAACGACCAGGGCGACTGGACGAAAAAGTAATGGATGATCGGTTCGGACAAGTTGGCCTCCTGTTTCTGCAAGGCAGATTATATTTTATCAATGCCCTACAGTGCCCAAGCCCGCCAAGGACGTCAAATGCCAGTCGTCGCGAAGGCACGACGATACGATCATTTATGCGTGAAGGTCGTTTTTCGGTAGAACGGGATCAGTAATCAAGCCACCAGGCATATTCATCAAGACCCCCAAGCAGGGCGCCGTCAAAGCCCAGCTTCATGATGCCGCCAAGATAACTGTTCTCGCTGCCATAAATCAGGCTTTGCCATTCACGTTTCCAGTAATAGACGTGATGTTCCTGACCCCAGCGGGCCAGAAGGTTGCCTTCGCCGACAAAGTCCGGGGAACCGGCGCGCCAGTTGCTTTGCCAGTAATAGCGATATGTTTCCGCCGTCGCGACATTGATATAGGCCATGATGGTGCGCGGTGTGCCGGTCTTTTTGTAGCGCAGGCGCTTCATGTCATCATAGGTCAGCGGGATGGTGCCCCGATGGAATGGATCAATGATCAGCGTGTCGTAGTTTGTTTGGGCCAGCGCATTGATATAGGCATCTTTGGTGCCATAAGGCGAGCTGTCCAGAACCATGGCAAAGTTTTTGGCCTGACGCAGATTGTCGACCACATGCGGGTTGGAATTGATCGGAGTGATTGGGACCTTCGCAAGACTTGAAAGCTGCATGCCCGGTGGCGGGGCTGCATAATAAAGGGCGTCCAGCCCCGAAAGCCGTTGGCGTGCGGTCTGCATATCACCGAGTTTGTCGGTATAATCAACGACCAGATATTTCAGGCCTTCATATTTCAGCCGTTCAAGGTAGCCGAGGATATATTTGCTTTCCTCGTCCTCGGTCGGTTCGCCGTAATTGTCATAACCGAAAAACGGTGCTTCGGTCAGGATACCGTCAAGGGCGCGCAAATAATCGCGTGCGGGTTCTGCGGTGCCGCGGGCGGCAAACAGGGTGGTTTCCAGATATTCGGTCAGCTCAAGCCCGTTCATCGCCACAATCGAAAAGTCGCTGCGATAGCTTTTTGCCCAACGACTGATGGCAATCACATAGTCACGCATCTCGTCGGTGAATTCGACTTTCGGCTTTCCGGTATCAATCCCGGATCCGCGGCCGGAACTCAGACTGTTCGGGGCAATGGTAAATGGTTCAAGTTGCTGGGCATGAAGGGCAAGCGGGCTTGACGCCATCAAGGCGCTGCCAAGTCCCAACATGCTTTTTGCAAGAAAACGGCGTCGCGACATGGTGGATGGGAAATGCCGGCCTTCTGGCAGCAATGCCCTGTCCTGTGTGCGAACCGAATTTTTCTGGCGTGCTTTTCCCATTCTTTACCCGTCGCTGGTTACCCAAAATGGCTTCACGATGCCGCTTGGAGGTCGCCTTTTTGTGTCATCAGGTCGGTTACCCGGGCACCGATCGCAAGTGACGCAGTCAGTCCGGGTGATTCAATACCATAGAGCATTACAAGTCCATTAAGACCATGGACCTTTTCATCGGCGATCATGAAGTCGCGGGCGGCTTCGCCGGGGGCCTGAATTTTGGGGCGAACCCCGGCATAACCGGTCTGAAGGGCATCTTCATTGAGGTCAGGATAATATTTGCGGATGGCCTCGGCAAAGGTAGACCGGCGTTCCTCGGGAACATCGTAATTTGGCTGATCAACCCAGGTGACATCGGGACCAAACCGCGCCTGGCCACCCAGATCAAGTGTCAGATGAATACCAAGACCGGCCTGTTCAGGTGCCGGATAGATCAGGGTGGAAAAGGGGGCCTTGCCCGACAGGGTAAAGTAGCATCCACGTGCATAATGTTGCGGCGGAACGGTGTCGGATGGCAAACCGGCAAAGTTGCGACCAACCGTCTGGCTGTGCAATCCGCCCGCCACCACCAGTTCGGCGCAGGTCAGGCTCATTTCTTCGCCATCGGCATCACGGGTCGTCACCGTATAAAGCCCGTTTGCGTGATCAACTGATGTGACCTTTGTATTGAGGGCAAGTGTGGCACCGTTATTTTCCGCTTCGCCCAGCAACGTCACCATCAGCTGATGCGAATCAACGATGCCGGTGGACGGGCTGTGAAGGGCACCGACGCAATTCAGGGCGGGTTCACGTTCAAGGGCTTCTTCCTGACTAAGCCAGACAAGGTCCATCACGCCACTTTCACGGGCCTTTTTTTCAATTCCACCAAGCGCATCAAGCTGGTCCTTGGCGGTGGCGACGATCAGTTTTCCTGTGCGTTTGTGATCGATGCCATTTTCCGCGCAGTAGCGATACAGCATTTCCTTGCCGGAAATGCACAGTTTGGCTTTCAGGCTGTCCTTCGGGTAATAGATCCCGGCATGGATGACTTCGCTGTTGCGCGCACTTGTTTCCGTGCCGATTGCATCATGCTGTTCAATGATCAGAACTTCACGGCCGGTATTGGCAAGAGAACGGGCACAAGCCAGTCCGACGACGCCGGCGCCAATGACGATTGTTTGGATATCTGCGGTCATATTCTGTCGTTTCGTTGGGGCGGAAATTTGAATGATGGTGTGTAATGATGGTGTGTCTGGTCAGTTTGCCTGACGGAAATAAACAGCCTGTCCCTGGTTGTCCTGTCCGTCACCGGTAACGGTCGCCGCACTTTCACTGGTGTAATGTCCGCGGGCAAAGCTGCTGTCATTGCAGTAAACATACCAGCTGCCGAACGGCAAAGTTCCGGTCTGATATGCGCCGCCTTCGTGGCGCCAGATACCTTCGCAATGGCGCTGGTCGTCATCAAGGATCATGGTGCCTTCGCCGGATGGCTGATCAAAACGCAGCATGCCTGTGCCACGAACGCCTTGCCAGTTGGTTGTGATCCGGATGCCATCTGTCGGTGGCGGTGTCGTGGTTCCGGCGGGTTGATCGGTATCTACGGACGGGGCCACTTCGGCAGTGGCTGGCGAGTTTTCCGGAAGTTCGATCAGCAGCCTGCCAAAGAACGCGGCGGCGAATTGCTGGGCGTCGATCATCGGCAATGCATTTTGCGGCGAAACCACGCCTGCCTGGGCCTGGACAAGGCCGGGTGTGCAGTAATAGCCAAGAATACGGCTGCCGCGCTGTGTCTGGGTTTGCGGATCCCACTGACCGACAAAGGCCACGCATTGTGACCCCTGACGGACAAACGGCGTCAGGGCAACCGGACCATAGCGCGTATCCTGGACAAAGCCCTTGCCATTGATGGCGGTGCGGTCCTTTAGTGCGTCAAACATGTCAAGCAGACGGTCCGGTGCCATGGCGGTGCTGAACCGGAAACCGGGTGCGGATGTCGTGTAAACGGTTTCGAGATAAAGGTCGCTTGCCGCTGTTTGCGGCTCCTTGGGGGTGCGCGGTGCGAACCATCGACCCACAAAAACCGTACTGTTGTCGCGATACTGACGCAGGAAGGCTGTCTGGCCATCGAGCTGTGTTGTGAAGTTAACGGGGCTTTGATCGGCGGGAATCTGTTCAAATGCACCGGCCTGTTGGGCTGATGCCACATGCGGCACAGAAATCGCCAAGCTGGCAAATATGGCGCCAAACACCGCCGCCCGATACCTCACATCGCGTCCTTTCATTTTGTTTTCAGGCGCATTTTTGCGCTGTGCTACCCTTATCTTTACCTTTGTGCATAAGGATTGGCTAGTGGTCAGTCGTTCGACATTGTCGAGATGAGTTTCTTTTACCTTGATTTTTACTGATAAAGTGGCTCATTGGGGTGATTGGTCATTGGGGACACAACCAATAAGCCTGAATAACGGAGCAGACATTCATGACGGTGCAAGAGACCAGCGCCAACGGGGACAGCGCAGGCCAACAGACTGCGACGGACAAACAACCGCAGTCCAACCGCGCCCATGTGATCGTGATCGGGAACGAAAAAGGGGGATCAGGCAAGTCGACCACGGCGATGCATCTGATTGTTTCCCTGATGAAGATGGGGTTCAAGGTCGGATCGCTTGATATCGATGCCCGTCAGGGGACCCTGACGCGTTATGTCGAAAACCGCACGGCATTCAACGAGAAAAAGCGTCTGAATCTTCCGGTGCCCGATCATCGCCCGATCTATCGCAGCGAACTTCCTGATGCCAACGAGGCCAAGCTTGACGAACGCGAACGCTTTACAACCGCGTTGGGCGAAATGGTTCTGAGCTGCAATTTCGTGGTCATGGATTGCCCGGGCAGTGACAATTATCTGTCGCGTCTTGCCCATGCCTGTGCCGACACATTGATTACACCGATCAATGACAGCTTCATCGATTTGGACATGCTTGCGCGAATTGATCCCGACAGTCTGGCGATCAAGGGGCCCAGCATCTATGCCGAAATGGTGTGGGATGCACGCAAACGCCGGGCGGCGATTGATGGCGGGACCATTGACTGGATCGTCATGCGCAACCGGTTGTCCCATCTTGATGCCCGTAACAAGCGCGATATCGCCGAAATTGTCGAAAAGCTTGCCGACCGCATCCGGTTCCGTCAGGCGCCGGGCTTCGGGGAACGTGTCATTTACCGCGAGCTGTTTCTCAAGGGGCTGACATTGCTGGACCTGCGGGAAAAAGGTGTCGGTATCCCGATGAGCATGTCCCATATGGCTGCCCGTCAGGAAGTGCGATCGTTGCTCGAAGTGATCGGCTTCAAACCGGCAGAGGGCGAAGAGTTGCCGATCTGACCACCTGCGGCCTATATCTTGATGGACCCGACACAGTCCAACCGACATATAAAGCAGGCAGGTCACCGTGAGCCGCAAAGATATTATCCGTGACACGTCAAGCAGCGGGGAAGTCGATGACTTCCTTAAGAATGCGCGTGATCTTGCTGTGCATGCACCGGCATCGGGTCCGTCGCAGGGGCGACTGATCTTTGCCATGGATGCAACTGCCAGCCGCCAGCCAAGCTGGGACCGGGCGGCGGAAATTCAGGCCGAAATGTTTGACGCGGTGGATGGCGTCGGCGCACTTGATATTCAGCTTGTGTTCTTTCGCGGTCTGTCTGAATGCAAGGCAAGCGGGTGGTGTCGTAATGCCGGCACGCTGCGCAACTATATTTCAAAGGTCAGCTGCCATGCCGGTCATACCCAGATCGAACGTGTTCTTGCCCATGTCGAACGTGAAGCCGACACCCATAAAATAAATGCCCTGATTTATGTCGGTGACTGCCTCGAAGAAAACCCGGACCATTTGGCGCCGATTGCCGGGCGCCTGGCGTTAAAGGGGGTAAAGGCCTTCATGTTCCAGGAAGGAAACGACCGCGATGCCAGTTTCGCCTTTGGGGAAATTGCCCGTATTACGGGTGGCGCTTTCATGCAGTTTGATGCGCATTCTGCTGCAAAGCTTCGCAAATTGCTTGGCGCGGTGGCGAGCTATGCGGTCGGCGGGCACGACGGTTTGTCTTTGTATCAGAAGAAAACCGGGTCTGATGATGTCCTGATGCTTGGCCATCAATTGCGGAAACGTTCCTGATGCAGTGGGTTTTAATCGGTATTGCGGTCTTTGTTGCTGTCGGGTTTCTGATCCGCTGGCTGGCTGAGGCCGAGCCGAAGGATGTCCGCAAAATTGGTCTGTTCCTGATTGTAGGGCTTCTGGTCTTGCTTGCAATCTGGCTACTTTTGACCGGTAAAATTGCCGCAATGTCAGCAGCTTTGGCCGTAACAATGCCATTTTTGGTGCGGATGATGAAACTCGGTTTTTTATGGCCATTGTTTCGTCGGGTCTTTGCCCATTACCGGCGCCGGGCGCGTCCGGGACAGATGGGTGGAGGATCTGCCAATACCGGTGGTGTTGGTGGAATATCTGAAATTCGCACGGAAATTTTGCATATGCTGCTTGATCTTGAAACCGGACAAATGAAGGGAACGGTGTTGACCGGATCCTTTGCCGGAAAAGATTTAGACAGCTTGGGGGTTGACGACCTGCAGTTGCTTTTTGTTGACTGTTGTCGTGCAACGGACCAAAGCCGGACGGTTCTGGAAGCCTATTTTGATCGTCGGCCCGATTGTTCGGGTTGGCGGGAATGGCCACAGAGAGATCATGGCGATCACGATGCGCATTTCAGGGGAAACGACCGCAACAATGGCAAAAGAAGCCAGGGCAATAACGAAAGTGCCAGCACGGCGGACATGACTGCAGATGAAGCTCGACGAATCCTTGGTGTGGGGGCCAATGCCACCCGCGCGGAAATTAATCGGGCTTACAAGATCCAGATCAAGGCGGTCCACCCCGATCATGGGGGATCAGACTATCTGGCTGCACAAATCAACACCGCGCGAAGCCTTTTGTTACGGCTATGTAAAGATTAGCGTGAATTATTGGTGCGCTCGCTTGATAGATGTTCTTGAAATGTGGCAGAAGCATAATTGCCTGCACTTCCTGAACGAAGTGGCGCGCAGCGGTTGAAAAGGGAAGTTGTGAATGTCGAGAAAGATCAAGAAGGCTGTTTTCCCGGTTGCAGGTATGGGAACCCGTTTTTTGCCAGCAACCAAGGCCATGCCCAAGGAAATGCTGCCGGTTGTTGATAAGCCCCTTATCCAATACGCTGTTGAAGAGGCCATCGCCGCAGGCATTGAAGAATTCATCTTTGTGACGGGGCGCGGTAAAACGGCAATTGAAGACCATTTTGACCGTTCCGCCGAACTTGAAGCCATCCTGACCGAACGCGGCAAAACCGACGCGCTGGAAACAGCACTTGCCATGATCCCGGAAAACGGTCGTGTGACCTATACCCGTCAGGGTAATCCGCTTGGTCTTGGTCATGCGGTTCTGTGTGCCAAGTCTCTGGTCGGGGACGAGCCGTTTGTGGTTCTTCTGGCAGATGACCTTATCCAGGCCAAAACGCCATGCATGAAGCAGATGGTCGAAAGTTATGGCCGGACCGGTGGCAACATGGTTGCCGTAATGGACGTGCCGCGCGAAGAAACCCAGCGATATGGCGTTCTGGAAGTCGAAGGCACCAATGGCCGTCTGGTCAGTGCATGCGGCATGGTTGAAAAACCGAAACCCGAAGATGCGCCGTCAACCTTGTCGGCAATCGGGCGCTATATCCTTGATCCGGGTATTTTCGAAGTTCTCGAAAACATCCCGCGCGGGGCTGGCAATGAAATCCAGCTTACCGACGCACTGGCAGCCATGATCGGTCACGTTCCGTTCTATGGATACCGTTTTGAAGGCCGTCGCTTTGATTGCGGCAACAAGATCGGCTTTCTTAAGGCGACCATGTCATTTGCGCTTGCGCGCGATGATATGCGCGACGATGTTCGCGAACTCATTCATGAATTCGCCGAAGGCGAAGCAGCAGAATAATTATTGAATTTCAACAAGAACTGACCGGAACGGGCAACAACTGTTCCGGTCAGTTCGTTCTAAATTGGGAATAAACATCCATGCGCGTAGCAATGATCGGGACCGGATATGTTGGACTTGTTTCCGGTGCCTGTTTCTCCGAGTTCGGTACAGACGTGGTTTGTGTCGACAAGGATGTGGAAAAAATCGCCCGTCTTGAAGACGGTATCATGCCAATCTACGAGCCCGGTCTGGATGTTCTGGTCGAAAATAATGTAAATGCAGGGCGCCTGACTTTTACCACCGATCTTAAAGAAGGTGTGAAGGATGCTGATGCGGTGTTCATCGCCGTCGGGACTCCGACCCGTCGTGGTGATGGACATGCCGATCTGAGCTATGTTTATGCCGCGGCCGAAGAAATCGCCGAGGCAATGGACGGCTTTACCGTAATCGTTACCAAATCGACGGTGCCGGTCGGGACCGGACGTGAAGTGGAACGTATTATCCGTGAAAAGCGCCCGGATGCCGATTTTGCCGTGGTTTCCAATCCGGAATTCCTGCGTGAAGGCTCGGCGATTGGCGATTTCATGCGCCCGGACCGCGTTGTCATCGGTACGAGTGACGAGCGGGCCCGCGAAGTCATGTCCGATCTTTATCGTCCACTGTATCTGATTGAAACGCCGATTGTTTTCACCACGCGTGAAACATCGGAAATGATCAAATATGCCGCCAACACCTTCCTGGCAGCCAAGATCACCTTCATCAACGAGATCGCCGATCTGTGTGAAAAAGTTGGTGCAGATGTGCATGACGTTGCGCGTGGCATCGGTCTGGATGGCCGTATCGGCAAGAAGTTCCTGCATCCTGGTCCGGGCTATGGCGGGTCCTGCTTCCCGAAAGATACGCTGGCGCTGGTGCGTACCGCCCAGGAACATGGCAGCCCGCTGCGCATTATTGAAACTGTGGTCGATGTGAATGCAAAACGCAAAAAATCGATGGCAGATCGTGTGATCGCAGCTTGTGGCGGTTCGGTTGAGGGCAAAACGATTGGCATCCTTGGTCTGGCGTTCAAGCCCAATACCGATGACATGCGTGACGCGCCGAGCCTTGATATCATCCCGGCGCTGACGGCTGCTGGTGCCAGGATCAAGGCATTCGATCCCGAAGCAATGGAAGAAGCGCAGAAGCTTCTGGACGGGATCGAATATTGCGATGGTGCTTATGACGCGATTGACGGCGCAGACGCGATGGTTGTCCTGACCGAGTGGAACGAATTCCGCGGTATGGACCTCGATCGTATCAAGGATGCGCTTGCGCACCCGATCGTTGTCGATCTTCGAAATGTTTATGATCCGACCGAAATGGCAGAAAACGGTTTCAGCTATTCCTGTGTCGGACGTGCAACTATTGGAGGCTAATCCAAGCTATGACGAATTCCGCCGGATACAAGTTTGACAGTTCCGTTTTGCGTGAATACGACGTGCGTGGTGTGGTCGGACAGACCCTTCATGCTGCCGATGCACATGCATTGGGCAAGGCCTTTGGGACCATGGTGCGCCGTTCCGGTGGCAAGCGCGTCGCCCTGGGACGGGATGGACGGTTAAGTTCCCCCGAACTTGCCGAAGCTCTGACAGAAGGGCTGCTTTCGACCGGATGCGATGTTGTGCGTATTGGTCGCGGTCCGACCCCGATGCTGTATTTTACGGTTTATGACGAAAAAACCGATGCAGGCATCATGGTGACCGGGTCTCACAACCCGTCAAACTATAACGGGTTCAAGATGCTCAATGCCGGGAAGTCGGTTTTTGGTGACGCCATTCAGGAGCTGGGCAAAATTGCCGCGGCCGGTGATTTCGAAACCGGGCAGGGCACGGTAAGTGACATCGACGTCGAAGACCGTTTTGTTACGCGTCTTTTGGCGGAGCTTGATTGTGATGTGCCCAACCCGATGACGATCGTCTGGGATTGCGGTAATGGTGCTGCTGGTGATGTTGTGCGCAAATTGACCGCACAATTGCCGGGAACCCATCATCTGCTGTTTGACGAGGTCGATGGTACTTTCCCCAATCACCATCCGGACCCGACAGTTGAAGCCAATCTGGTTGATCTGAAGGCCGCCGTTGCCAAGCATAACGCGGACTGGGGTGTCGCCTTTGATGGTGACGGTGACCGGATCGGCGTGATTGATGGCAAGGGCAATGTTCTTTGGGGTGATCAGCTGTTGCAGATCTATGCGGCTGATGTGCTGGAACGCAAACCCGGTGCGGCGATCATTGCCGATGTCAAAGCCAGCCAGACTCTGTTTGACGAGGTCAACCGCCTTGGTGGCAATGCCATCATGTGGAAAACCGGTCATTCATTGATCAAGACAAAGATGATCGAGGCAAAAGCACCGATCGCCGGTGAAATGAGCGGGCATATCTTCTTTGCCGAACGTTATTACGGCTATGATGATGCAACTTATGCCGCCGTGCGTCTGTATCGCATTCTGGTCCAAAGCGGCAAAAGCCTGGCCGAATGGCGTGAAGCAATGCCGGTTGCCGTCAATACGCCCGAAACACGTATTGAATGCCCCGATGATCGCAAATTTTCCCTGATCGAAGAAGTACGTGCACGCCTGGCCGAAACCGGTGCCGAAGTCAGTGGTATCGACGGTGTTCGTGTCAGCACCGACGACGGCTGGTGGTTGCTGCGGGCGTCCAACACCCAGCCGGCAATTGTTGCGCGCTGTGAAGCCGGTGATGATGCCGGTCTCGCACGGCTTAAGGCACAGGTCACCGATCAGCTGGTAAAAAGCGGACTGAAATCGGATGATTTCTTTGCGCCGGGTGCCGGGCACTAGGTTTCTGATCCAACCAAATCTGGGTTCAAGCCCTGATCTGAATGTTCGGGACTGCGATCCAAAAGAAAAAGGCTGTCAGGTAAATCTGACAGCCTTTTTTCGTATCAGGGATTTGGTCGGAGCTTAGCCCGCGTCACCGGAATTGACCGGGATACAGGCAAGGTTTTCACGACGCAGGGCCGCGCAGGCTGCCCGTGCTTCATTCTCGCCATCAAAACCAAGAAGGCGCGCACGATAGACAACGCCGGTACCGCTGGCCTGTTGCTCAACCGCGGCACGGGTCAGGCGCAGGACATCTGGCGCGGTGCGGGCAGCGGCAAGAACGGCTTCCTGGGCGCGGCGCTGATCGCTGAAGGCACCAACCTGGATTGCCCAGCCGCTATTGGTTTCCGGTTTCAGACGGGTCACAACGGTTTGGGTATCAATCCGGCCCGGTTCTTCGACTTCGCGCAATGTTTCACGCTTTGCCATCAGCAACTGTGCATCGGCAGGCAGGATTTTGTCTTCCGGGCTGATGCGGGGCCGGGGAACGCGAATTTCGCCTTCCTTGGTCAGTTCGACATAGGCGCGATCCAGCAGCTTTTTCATCTGGTCATCACGGGTGCGGGCCGTACGGCCGCCAAACACCACGCCAATCAATCGTTTTCCGTTCCGGTTGACCGATGCCACAAGGTTAAAGCCCGAGGCATTAATGTAGCCGGTCTTGATCCCGTCTGTCCCGTAATAGGACGCCAGAAGGTTGTTGTGGTTGCCATAGGTACGGTTGCCAAAACGGAACTTCTGGGTCGAGAAATAATGATAATAGCTGCCGAAATTCTTACGAAGTGCAACGGCAAGCGTGATCATGTCGCGTGCTGTTGTCATCTGCCCGCGATTGGGAAGGCCCGATGCATTGCGAAATGTCGTGCGCTTCATGCCAAGGCGGCGGGCCTCGGCAGTCATCATCTGGGCAAATTTGATTTCGGTACCGCCAAGATGTTCTGCCACAACCACGGCAACGTCATTGGCGGATTTTGTTACCAGTGCGAGGATCGCGTCCTTGACCGTAATGGTCTCGCCAGGTTGAAGACCAAGCTTCGACGGGGCCTGGCCCCAGGCGCGTTTGGACACTTTCATCGGGGTTGAAAGCGATACCTTGCCATTATCAAGCGCGTCAAAAAGCATATAAAGCGTCATGATCTTGGTCAGTGACGCAGGGTACACTTTATGGTCTGCACGGTATTCATGAAGCACATCACCAGTGTCACCATCGATGACCATGGCGGTATAGGTTCGTGCGATGGCCTTGTTCGGGACAAGGGTCGCAGAAAGCATGATTGCTGTCAGACACAAAAACGCAGCCAAACAGGCACGCAAGAAACTATTGCGTGTCACAAGCGGTGTCTTGGCCAACGCATTTGGCCCGTAAGGGGTCGTTAAACGCATTATTCGGGCTCGGCTTTCGGTAGTCCCCAAGAACTAAATAAGACCAGTTTCGCATCCCAGCCTTAAACAAATGTTTAAGAGCGTCAATTTTTCGGCTTTTCTAAACGCGGCCATTCTGTGACCATCTTTCTGCGCGAACGTCACTTTTATATCTCCTGATCGGCAAAAAATCGAGGATCGAATGGTTAAATTAATCGCCCCATTTCTCAATAAGATAGGTATGCGTCGCGCCGGTTTGAACAGTTTGGCTGTTTTGTCGGTTGCTGCAATCGGGCTTGCTGGTTGCTCCTATACGCAAAACAGCGACATCAGCAATCCGCTGGTCAGAAAGTCAGCCTGGTTTTCCTATCTGAACGCCGATGACCTGCGCACGGCATGTTCTGCTGGCGATGCAGAAGGGCGGATTCGCATCATCTATAATGCGGATTATTACGACGAAGTGCGCGTCTTCGAGCTTGATCCGCATGCCGGTAATCAGCAATTTGACCTGACAACCCGCGTTTTCGGCCCGGCACAGGTTAAGGAAATCAATGTCGAAATCAACGCGCCCCTTGGTGCGTTCGGCGGGGAACACGCAACTGATGTGATCGGGCGTGATGATTACATCGCGATCACCGATGCCCTGCAACAGGACGGATTCGGCACCCAGAAAGATCGCGACGGTATCCGGCTTTATTCTGATGACTATTACTGGGTCGCGCTTGGATGTTCATCGGGATATGTGACGCTTGCGACATGGATGTCGGGTGTTGACGATCTGCGTGCACTCCAGTTCCCGGAAGTTTTGACCGAGCTTTCAAGCATCGACCGCAAATTGCCGGAACCGCCGGCAAAGGAAAATGCGCGGTCTCAATCTGCTGCCCAGGTTCAAACCATTCAAAATAACGAGTCCGGGACATTTTATCGGACGGTGCGCGGAAACATGCTGCGCTAAGCCATAAAATTCAGAATGCGATCACGATGACGGGGATGTTTGGGAAAACGTCCCCGTTATTTTTTTTGGTGAGCCCGGTGGGACAAGTGCGCGCAGTGCAAGCTGTTAGATGCTTGTTTGGTTTGTGCTTTTGACCGACCGCAATTCGACGGGCGAGTGTGATGTGCTGATTTGTCAGGGCAGCTGTGCTTTGCGTCGCGGTTTTGTCACCAAACTGTTCTTGACCTTTGCGGGTAATTCCATCTAGGGTTATGTTGCAATGCAACATGAATTTGGGGCATCTGCCCCGGCAAGAACGAGGTTAGAAGCAATGGCTGTTTCAAAACAAAAGACCTCTGCGAGATCTGGCAAAAAGGTCTCGGCTGCTGCCAAGGCGGCACCTGCTGCGTCGGGCAACGCCAAAAAATCCACATCTGTTTCAAAGCCGGCGGTGGCGTCTGAGGGTGCCGTAAAGCGTGTCGTGATGACGTCATCTGAAATCGAAGCGGCAGCAAAGCAGGCTGACGCAAAGCCTGCTGTTTCAAAATCAGAGGTGATTGTAAGCATGGCATCGGCTTCCTCGTCTGGATCCCCCGCCGCGACCCCGGAAAAGCCGGTGGCAGAGGCATCAAAAACGCCATCCGAAGCCGCAACATCCGGTTCGGAAAAAACCGCAGAGCCTGCAAAAGCGTCGGTGGCAAAAAGTACGGCGGCACAACCGGCGACTCCATCTTTAAAGCAGAGTGACGCCCCCAAACCGACCAAGCGGGTGGCATCCCCGACGTCGAAAAAGTCGGCGTCGGCTACTGTGAAGAAGCCGAAAAAGTCTGCTTCATCCGCCACCCCATCCCCATCCGCGTCAACAAAGCCCGGGGCAGAGGCAAAACCGCGATCGGTTGCCAAGGCCCCCGAACAGTCAAGCGCGCCAGTTACCTCTTCTGATACTGAAAGGGCGAGTACCGTGAGTACGACAAGCAAGTCTGCGCCAGCAGCCAAAAAAGCCACTTCCTCCGCAGCCCCGAAAAAAGCAGCAGCTCCCAAAAAGGCCGCTGCCGCAGTCGCGGCAAAGCCTGCCAGCAAGCCTGTTGCAAAACCAGCAGCCCCCAAAATCGTGGCAGCATCGACCGATACTGCCAAAGCCGCCGCAACGCCTGCGCCATCAGCGAAAAATGATGATGTGTTCGGTTTTGGTGCGATGTTCATGGATCAGGATGCCATGGAAAGCTATCTCGCCCTGTGGAAGGCGCCTGAAATGGATGCCATCATGACCGCAGGAAGCGATGCGATCGAGGAAAGTATTTCTGTCGCCAACGAAGCATTCAGCAAGCTTTTCGATACCATGACCGGTCAGTCGGACGTGTTTTCCGATGCGGGCTCGCGCATGGCGGCCCAGTGCGAAGAAATCATCGAAGCACAGCAGAAAAACATTGGTGAGGCATTGCAGGCTTCCATGACCCTGTTTGAAAAGACCGAGGGTATCGGGACGGAACTTGCCGGATGGATGCAGCGTGAAATCGAAGCATCACAAGCCGATATCGACGCCCTGGCCAAGGCCGAAAGCCTGTCTGATATTCAGGATTTGCAGGCAAAAATCCTTAAGCGTTATGTCGATAGCAGCGTTGCCGAAACCGAAAAGGTTCAGGAAATCATGTTTGCGGCCATGACCGACAGCATCACCGCAATGTCAAAAGCAGCAAATGCCGTGATGAAATGATCCCAAAACGTTCGGGTTTCCGTATTCTGCAATGAAGATCAAGGCGGGCATGACATCGCGTCATGCCCGTTTTCTTTTGGGCTTGCGTGATTTGTCGCCGTTTTCGGGTCGTGCCGACAGCCGGGTTTGCATGAAGTTTATCGGGTGATCTTGCAGCGTGTCATTCTCAGCCTAAATGAATTGAAGATAGACGATAATTTAGTGACACGATTTTAAGCTGCGGCCTTTGAAAGAGCCTGGCAATGACCTATCATGAAGTTCATGCAGGAAATAAGGGTTCCGGTAAGTAGACGATGACTGAACAGGATAATGACGGCACTGATCTGCCAAACACGGGGATCGTAACAAAGACACGGCCCAAGACGAAAAAGCCGTCCATGTACAAGGTGCTGTTGCTGAACGACGATTACACTCCGATGGAGTTCGTTGTGCACGTATTGGAACGGTTTTTCGAGAAAGGCCGGGAAGAGGCCACCGAAATCATGCTTCAGGTTCACCGCAAGGGCGTTGGAGTATGTGGTGTGTTTACGTACGAAATTGCGGAGACCAAGGTTAACCAGGTCATGGATCTGGCCCGCCAGAATCAGCATCCGCTGCAGTGTACCTTAGAGAAGGAGTGACATATGCTATCGCGCAATCTTGAAGAAAGCCTGCATCGTGCGCTCGCATATGCGTCGGAGCGCCGCCACGAATATGCCACTCTAGAACATCTTCTTCTGTCTCTGACCGAAGATCAGGATGCGCTCGCCGTGCTCAAGGCATGCCGGGTTGATATTGATCGCTTGCGCTCAGACCTTCTGGAATTTGCCGACAGCGAACTTTCCGGCCTGATCAGCGCCCGGTTGATCGACCCGAAACCGACTGCCGGGTTCCAGCGCGTTATCCAGCGGGCTGCCATTCATGTCCAGTCATCCGGGCGCGAGGAAGTAACCGGTGCAAATGTGCTGGTCGCCTTGTTCTCGGAACGGGAATCGCACGCGGTTTATTACCTGCAGCTTCAGGATATGACCCGTCTTGATGCGGTGAATTACATTTCCCACGGCATCGCCAAGGCGTCCGAGCTCAATGAACGTCGCATCCCGCGCGGTGCGGATGAAGAGCCGGTTGCCGGTATGCCGCCAGAAGGTGACGACAGCAGCCCGGCGGAGGGTGAAGCTCTTAAGGCGTATTGCGTCAATCTGAATGTCAAAGCCCAGAAGGGCAAGATTGACCCGTTGATCGGTCGCCAAAGCGAGATCGAGCGCACTATCCAGGTCCTGTGCCGTCGTACCAAAAACAACCCGCTTTATGTCGGTGACCCGGGTGTTGGCAAAACCGCCATCGCCGAGGGGCTGGCGCGTCGGATCAATGATGGCGACGTGCCCGAAGTTCTGGCGGATGCCACGATCTTTGCCCTTGATATGGGCGCGTTGCTGGCCGGGACCCGGTATCGCGGGGACTTTGAGGAGCGCCTGAAAGCGGTCGTCAAGGAACTCGAAGAATACGAAGGAGCAGTCCTGTTCATCGACGAAATCCACACTGTGATCGGTGCCGGGGCAACATCGGGCGGGGCAATGGATGCGTCCAACCTGCTCAAGCCGGCCTTGGCCAGCGGTTCGCTGCGTTGCATCGGGTCGACGACCTACAAGGAATTCCGTGGTCATTTTGAAAAGGACCGCGCCCTTGTTCGTCGTTTCCAGAAAATCGATGTCGAAGAACCGTCCGAAGAAGATACCGTCAAGATCCTCAAGGGCTTGAAGCCCTATTACGAGGATCATCACAAGGTCAAATACACCAACGAAGCCCTGCGTTCGGCGGTGGAACTGGCGTCGCGCTATATCAACGACCGCAAGCGGCCTGATAGTGCGATTGACGTGATTGACGAAGTCGGTGCATCGCGGATGTTGATGGCACCAAGCAAGCGCAAGCGCACGGTGGGCAAGCGCGACGTCGAAGAAATCGTCGCGAAAATTGCCCGCATCCCGCCAAAATCGGTTTCGACCGATGACCGCAAGGCATTGGCAAATCTTGAACGTGATCTGAAAACCGTTGTCTTTGGCCAGGATAAGGCGATCGAGGCGGTAGCAAGTGCGATCAAGCTCGCGCGTGCGGGCTTGCGCGAACCTGAAAAACCGATTGGCAGCTATCTGTTCTCGGGGCCGACCGGGGTTGGCAAGACCGAGGTCACCAAACAGCTGGCAACCGTCATGGGGATTGAATTCATCCGCTTTGACATGTCGGAATATATGGAACGACACAGCGTGTCGCGCCTGATCGGTGCGCCGCCGGGCTATGTCGGGTTTGATCAGGGCGGTCTTCTGACCGATGCTGTTGATCAGCACCCGCATGCGGTGGTTCTGCTTGATGAAATTGAAAAGGCCCACCCGGACCTGTTCAACATCCTGCTTCAGGTCATGGATCACGGCAAGCTGACGGACAATAACGGCAAAACCGTTGATTTCCGCAATGTCGTTCTGGTCATGACCACCAATGCCGGCGCATCGGATATGGCCAAGCCGCCCATCGGCTTCAAGCGCGAAATGCGGATCGGCGAAGATGAAGAGGCAATCAAGCGCACCTTCTCGCCGGAATTTCGTAACCGTCTGGATGCGGTTATTCCGTTCGCCAATCTGCAGCCCGAAGTGGTCAAGATGGTGGTCGACAAATTCATCCTACAGCTTGAAGTTCAGCTTGCGGATCGGAATGTGTCGATCGAACTTACCGAAGCCGCAAGAAGCTGGCTGGCGGAACGTGGCTATGACGTGGCCTTTGGTGCGCGTCCGTTGGGTCGTGTGATTCAGGAGCATGTCAAAAAGCCGCTGGCCGAGGAACTTCTGTTTGGCAAGCTGTCCAAAGGCGGGGCAGTGCTTGTCGATATTGAAGACGATGCGGTCATCTTCCGCTATCCGGAAGATGGCGATGACAAGAAACACGTCAAAAAGAACCCGGAAATGGTTGAAGGGTAAAACGACACCCGGACTTGGTGTGTTGTTAATCATTGGCGGTTAAATTGTGCCCGGGATGTTGTTTCCCGGGCACAATTTTAAAATAAGAACGCCAGAACACGATGAGCCAGGCTGCACAAAGAAAATATCGAACAGAGGTCGAGGAATTCCTTTCCCGGCTGGAATTGCGTGCGCGCAAGCTGATTGCGTTGGCCGACAATCTGGAAAAAACCACCGACAAGATGGATGTTACCGGGTATCGACCCTTCCGCGAGGAGGTCGATAACTTCAAGGCTTTGTCGCTGGTGATCAAAGAGCGGATGAACAAGCTTGAGTCGCATCCGAAAAAAGAAGAACTGGAAGGCCAGTTTCATAAGCTTCAGGTCCTGATGCTGCGTCTGGTGATCAAGACCAGTCTGAAGTTCTTCTTTGTCATGAGTGCCAAAGAAAACCTGCCGCTTGGCGCGCGCGAAATGTTTCAGAGCGAGCTGCGCACTTTATACGAAGCAGAACGCATGATCTCCGATCCGCGCTATATCAGTCAGCTTGATGAATCCGCGCGCGATGATCTGGAAACGGCCAAATCCATTCTGGAAGAAATCATCGAAAAAGCACCGGCCTTGCTGAATTTCGGGGCGCAGAAGAAAAAACGCCGCCGCTGATAGCCGGTGAAAGTCGGAGCTGTTGCGTGTTTTGGAATTGCAATTTGCAAAATGCAAAGATCGGTTGTTGCATTTTGCAATCTTTGCATTTTGAAATGCAAAGATCATTTAAACCTGTTCAGATGGTCAGGTTCGGTTTCGATGAAAAATCCCTAAAAATTGCGATTTTTCACGGATTTAAAAAGTTGGCACACTTCCTGCTTATGTCATGTCGGACAGTTGTTCTTTGCAGGGGCGCGTTTCGCGTCTGGAACAACGTAATCTTCTGCAGTTTGCTCGTGTCCCAACCAAACTCAGCGGCGGTTTTTCCGCCGCTTTTTTCTTTCCCGGATTTCAAAATCTTGCAACTGGTACTCTTGTCGATGTGCCCGCAATCCACATATTGAATCGTGTGGAAGTCTACCCGTGCGCTTCCGCTAGTGCCTTGTTTCTAACAAAAAGTTGTATGGATGCTTTTCCTTTGGTATAAAGACCTATACTTTTAGTTAGTGCTTTCTTGGCTGTAAACAAAGCTGTGGGAGGGAAACCGATGAAGTCTACGAGAAGTATGGTCCTGACAGGGATACTTGCGGCAGCGATATTTGCTGTGCCGCAGGCTGCCATGGCCAAGGCAGAGCTGCCAGGCAATCCGAATGATCTGATTACAGATGCGCTTATCAAGGATATCCGGGGATGGTTGGCCAACCCGGTCGTGGCTTTGTCGATCAATTCCCAGAACCGTCTGCGAAAAGACATGACGCAGGATCAGATTGACGCCGCGGACAAACAATGGCGCGCCGAACGCGAAGCCGATGATCAGCCCCTTGTGGCGGCAATTCTTACCAATCCGCTTTCCAGTTATCTGACCCAGGTGCAGGCCCGTTCCGGCGGTCTTTATGCCGAAATTTTCGTCATGGATGCGGTGGGCTTGAATGTCGGACAGAGTTCGATCACGTCGGACTTCTGGCAGGGCGACGAGGGCAAGTTCCAGAATACTTTCCCCAAGGGGCCCAACGCCGTCTTTATCGACGAAGCAGAATATAACGAAGAGTCTGATTCCTGGCGCTCCCAGCTCAACATGACCATGAGCGACGAAAACCAGCAGGCGATTGGCGCTGTGACCATTGAGGTCAATTTGAATGAACTCGTGCGGCGCGGCAGTCAGTAGGGAGAAACGCCATGAATTTCTTTAAGGATCTTTCCATCCCCGCCAAACTGACAACCTGTTTTGCGATCATGATTGCCGTGATCCTGATGGTTGCCGCCGCGGGCATGTTTGCGACCATGCAGGTCAAAAACGCCAATGAACAGCGCGATTATCTTTCCACCTTTGAACGCGATTATCGCAACCTTGACCGCGCCTATCTGATGGCCCGCCAGGAACTGATCTATTTCCTGACCACCGGCGACCGCGAAGGGTTGCTCAGCTATCAGAAGTCGCTTGAGGAAATCGACACCCGCACCGACGTGCTTAAGGGGTATAGCTCGATCAATGCCGATATCGCGACCTTGATCGAGGAAATGGATGGCGCAATTGATCGCTGGGAAGAGATTGCCGACGAACAGGCGAAGCTGATGCGTCACTATCTGACGGTGAACCATGCTCGCGCGATCGAAGCATCGGGTGAACCGCGTGAACTGTCCGATCGCGTCAGCATGATTGCCGGTGATCTGGCCAAGGCGATTGACCAGCTTGTGCTTGATGTCGAAAGCAAGGTCGATCAGGCCATGCAGATTTTCCAGGTTACACTGGGTGTCGGTGTTGTGCTGCTGATTGCGATGGCCGCCTTGTTCGGTGGGACGCTGTCGCGGATGATTGCAACGCCAATCCGCAAAATGACCGAAGCCATGGGCAGTCTTGCATCGGGCAACCTCGATATCGAAACGCTTGATATGAAGCGTAATGACGAGGTCGGTGCAATGGCCAAGTCGCTTGAAGTCTTCAAGGAAAATGCCCGCGAACGTGCCCGCATGGCCGAACAGGAAAAAGTCGAAGCCGAACGCCAGGTTGCCCGCACCAAGAAAATGGGTGTCCTGACCAAAGGATTTGACGAAAAAATCCAGGATGTCCTGAGTTCGGTGAATGCGGCCCTTGATGAAGTCCGTTCTGCATCCGAGATCCTGACGTCACATGCGGTTCGGGCCAATCAGGATGCCCAGAACGTGGCCGAACAGGCCGAAGAATCATCCACCAATATCGAAACGGTGGCATCGGCAACCGCACAGCTTTCGGCGTCGATTTCGGAAATCTCGTCGCAGATTGCCCGGGTTACCGAAATCACCCAGATTGCGGTCGGTGAAACCGAACGGACCAATGAACGGGTGGAAAAACTCAACGAAGCCGCCCAAAGCGTTGGCGAAGTCGTCAATCTGATCAGTGACATCGCCGATCAGACCAACCTTCTGGCCCTGAACGCAACGATTGAATCCGCGCGCGCGGGCGAGGCGGGCAAAGGCTTTGCCGTTGTGGCGGGCGAAGTCAAAAACCTGGCATCCCAGACCGTCAAGGCGACCGAGCAAATCACGGCAAAGATCGTTGAAATGCAAAGTGAATCCGGTGCCGCGGCCGAAGCCGTGCGCGGATTTGCCGACACGATCCAGAAAATCGACGAACTGATGTCGGTTGTCGCCAGTGCCGTCGAAGAGCAGGGGGCCGCGACCGAGGAAATCTCGCGCAGTGTCGAAGGTGCTGCAAACGGCAATATTGCCATTTCCAACGCGGTTAAAAGCGTTGCAGTGGCGACCACGGAAAGCGGTGATTTGTCGAACGGACAGCTCGACAGTGTTGGCAAACTTGCCGCTGCCAACGATGAGTTGCGCACACATGTCAACGGCTTCCTGGACGACGTCCGGACTGTCTAGGTCTGCTTGAAAATGATCTTTCAAAAGGCGCAAGGGCAACCTTGCGCCTTTTTGTTTGGCGCTGCTGTTTTGGACGGCATGCTTCTGCCCGCGGGGATTTTGTCCGCGCGATTTAGGATGTGCGATTTAGGATGTGCGATTTAATCAGCGCGAATTAGTCGTCGTCAATTAGTCGGGGGCCTGAATCTTGCGATAGGGGCTATGTTCGGCAAGGATATAGTCCCGGTCCTGCGCGATATGGGTTTGTTCCTGTCTCAGGAATTGCGCGACAGCGCGCCGAAGCCCCGGATCGGCAATCAGATGCGCCGAGTGGGTAACGACCGGCTCGTAGCCGCGCTGGATTTTATGTTCACCCTGTGCTCCGGCCTCGACCGTTTTAAGGCCATGGGCAATGGCGATATCGATTGCCTGATAATAGCAGGTCTCGAAATGCAGAAGCGGCGTGCGGTCAATCGTGCCCCAGTTGCGGCCATAAAGGGTATCGTTGCCAATCAGATTAAGCGCACCGGCAACCATTTCATCATCGCGAAAAGCCGCCACCAGAACCGTGCGGTCGCGCAATCTTTCATGCAGAAGATCAAAAAACGTCCGGGTCAGATAGGCCTGTCCCCATTTGCGATCGGATGTATCGCGATAGAAATGGTAAAATCGGTCCCAGTGATGGGGTTTAAGGTCATCACCGCGAAGTGATTCAAACCGGTATCCGGATTCAAGAACCTGCTTGCGTTCCTTGCGCAGGTTCTTGCGTTTGCGCGAATTCAGTGCGGCAAGAAAGTCATCAAAATTCTGATAGTCGCGATTATGCCAGTGATACTGGATGCCGCTGCGTCGCAGGAAACCGGCATCTTCCATCAGACGGCTTTCGTCATCGTGACAAAACGTCACATGCAGGGTCGCCATGCCAAGCTTTTCGGGCAGCATTGCCAACCCGTCAATCAGGATGCGCCGTACGGAATCCGGATCGGGATGGTCATTGGCTACCAGCAATCTGGGCCCCGGAACCGGGGAAAACGGCACGGCTGATTGCAGTTTGGGATAATATTTGCCGCCCGCCCGCTCATAGGCCTCGGCCCAGCTCCAGTCGAACACATATTCGCCGTAAGAATGGGCTTTGACATAAAGCGGCACAATGCCGATCGCCCGGCCTGCTTCATCATTCAATACCAGATGAAACGGCTGCCAGCCGGTTTGCGCATTTGTCGATGCGCTGTCTTCCATCGCCGACAAGAAGGCAAAGCTGACAAACGGATTGTCCGTACCGGCACATTTATCCCACTGGGCTTGGCCGATGGTGTGGATATCGGTGACGGTTTTGATTTCGGCAGGCAATTCTTTATCCCCTGATCAGGCTGTCATGCGGTTGGTGACCCGTGCGGGTCTTTGTTTTTGTACGCATTAGCCGGTATATGCGTTCAGAAGATAGGGGCAATGCACATTTACGCAAGGGAAAGCCTTTGACGGACGCGCTTCAAGGCCCTATTTCATTGGTCCACGGGCCGTTATGGAACGGCCTGATAAACGGCTCGGGGATTATCCCGTGTCGCCCTCGCGAAGAAAAGGATGGTGCGCCGTGAACAGCAAACTTTCGTTGGAGAAGGACAAGATCAAGATCGTCCTGCTCGAAGGTATCCATGAAAACGCTGTAAAGATGTTCAAAGAGGCCGGCTACTCTAATGTCGACCATTACCCTGCTGCGCTCGACGCGGACGAACTGAAGTCCGTCGTCTCCGATGCGCACTTCCTGGGCATCCGTTCCCGCACCAAACTGACCGAAGAAATCATCGATTCCGCCTCCAAGCTGACCTCGATCGGCTGTTTCTGTATCGGCACCAACCAGGTTGACCTGACTGCTGCTGCGATGCGCGGTATTCCGGTCTTCAATGCGCCGTATTCGAACACCCGTTCGGTGGCAGAACTCGTTCTGGGCCAGATTATCATGCTGCTGCGTGGCATCCCGCAGCGCAATGCGGCGGCTCATAACGGTGGCTGGCTTAAAAACGCCAAGGGATCGTTCGAAGCCCGCGGCAAGACGCTTGGTATTATCGGCTATGGCCATATCGGGTCACAGCTGTCGGTTCTGGCCGAATCACTTGGCATGAACGTCATTTATTTTGACGTGATCAACAAACTTGCCATGGGCAATGCGACCGCCTGTGCGTCGATGGACGAACTGCTGGCGAAATCCGATGTGGTGTCGCTTCATGTTCCGGCCAATGAGCAGACCAAAAACATGATCACGGCGACTGAGATCGCCAAAATGAAAAAGGGCGCGCACCTGATCAATGCGGCACGTGGCAACGTGATCGTGATCGAAGATCTGGCGGCTGCTCTTGAAAGCGGTCATCTGGCGGGGGCGGCACTTGACGTCTTCCCGGTTGAACCGGCTGGCAAGGACGAAGAATTCGAAAGCCCGCTGCGTGGTATGGATAACGTCATCCTGACCCCGCATATCGGTGGTTCCACCCAGGAAGCACAGGAAAATATCGGGATCGAAGTGGCCGACAAGCTGATCACGTATTCCGATAACGGTTCGACCCTTGGCGCGGTCAACTTCCCGGAAGTATCGCTTCCGGTCAAGGATCGTTCCCACACCCGTTTCCTGCATATTCACCGCAACGTTCCGGGCGTGCTGCTGAAAATCAACGATGTCTTTGCATCGCGTGGTATCAATATCAGCGGTCAGTATCTGCGTTCTGAAGGCGGCGTTGGCTATGTCGTCGTCGAAGTTGACGAGGAAATCAAACCGGGGGCCGGCGTGCGCAAGGAACTTGCTGCCATCGACGGTACGCTGCGCGTGCGTTTCCTGTTCTGATCAGGTTCTGATCGGGCATCGATCAGATTTCAAACAAAAAGGGGCGGGTGCCATATGGTGCCCGCCCTTTTTCTGTCTTGGGGCAAAAATACCCCGGAGCAATTTCAATCTGAGCAGAACCTGCTCTAGAGTTTGCGATACATCACCAATGCATCGGTTTCGCCAAGGGTCGGGTGCATGAAGGCACCGGGCAGGCGGCCGACAATTTCAAAGCCGAGTTTCGGCCATAAATGAACAGCCGCCGCATTGCTGGCGATGACGAAATTGAATTGCATGGCGCGATAACCAAGCTCCTTGGCGCGGACAAGCGAATCCTCGCACATGCGGCGCGCAATACCGCGGCCGCTGGCCTTAGGGGATGTCATATAGCCGCAATTACAGACATGCGATCCGCCGCCGCCCTGATTTTGCCGGATGTAATAGGTGCCAACAACATTGCCGTCTTCTTCGGCGACCAGCGTCACCTTGTCCGGGGCCATCCAGTATTTGATGACGTCATCGTCGCTCAGATCACTGTCGATGGCATAGGTTTCCCCGGACCGTAATGTCGGGGCGACGACATCAAGAATGGCGGGGATGTCTTGCTCGGTTGCGAGGCGGATATTCATCTGATGGCTCGTTCGGTGGCATAGTGGGCGGGTAAATCCGGAACCGCTGGGTTCTGACCCTAACTATCGCCGCCCGAAAGCGTTTGTTCAAGAAATTCCGGTTCGACCTCGAACGGAAGATTTGCGCGTCCGGCCAATGCCTTGGCCAGTTCATTGCGATATCGTTCGCGCGGGATTTCCAGAACGCCAAACTGTTTGAGATGGTCATTCACAAACTGCGTATCCAGAAGGCTGAAGCCCCCTTGGCGCATCAAGGCAACCAGATGAACCAGCGCGACCTTTGATGCATTGGTGGCACGCGAAAACATGCTTTCGCCAAAGAATGCCTTGCCAAGGCTGACGCCATAAAGCCCGCCGACCAGTTCGCCATCTTTCCATGCCTCGATCGAATGGGCACAGCCCATCTTGTGAAGCGCGCAATAGGCTTCAAGGATATTGTCATTGATCCAGGTATCGTCGCGGGTATCGGTCTGTTCGGCGCATGCCCGGATAACGTCGGGAAAGGCGCGGTCGACATGGATTTTATAGATGCCTTTGCGCACGGCCTTTCTCAGGCTGCGCGGGACGTGGAAGCCCTCAAGCGGCAATACACCCCGCCATTCCGGGTCGATCCAGTAAAGGGTTGGATCATCATGACTTTCAGCCATGGGAAACAGACCGACGGAATAGGCGCGGATCAACAGATCAGGGGTCAGCTGGTTCGACATGATCGCAGTGATAATCGTTTTTGTCCTGTCTATCTGACGTCAAAATACATATGATAACGCCGTCATGTCAGACAAGGTGTCATATCAAACATCACGGGATCCGTGGTCAAGTCTATCGGCGCAAGATTAATGATTTAATGCCGGATAACCTGAAGTCACGCCATAAAAAAACGGGAACCCGAAGGTTCCCGTTTGATGTCTGTATCCGGATCGATCACAGAGTTTTCTTCATGCCCATGAACTTTTCCAGCCAGTGGATGTCATAAGCCCCTTTCTGGATGTCCGGGTTCGCCAGAAGCGTCTGGTGCAGCGGAATGGTGGTTTTGATACCGCCAATCGCATATTCGGCCAGTGCACGGCGCAGGCGCATCATGCATTCTTCACGATCACGGCCATGTACGATCAGCTTGGCAATCATGCTGTCGTAATAGGGCGGGATCGAATAGCCGGTATAGATACCGCTATCGACGCGCACGCCAAGGCCGCCCGGTGCATGATATTCCTTGATCTTGCCCGGAGACGGGACAAAGGTCTTGGGATCTTCTGCATTGATACGGCATTCAATGGCATGACCATGAATTTCAAGGTCTTCCTGCTTGAATGACAGTTCAAGACCTGCTGCAACGCGGATCTGTTCACGCACCAGGTCAACACCGGAAATCATTTCCGTGACCGGGTGTTCCACCTGAAGACGGGTGTTCATTTCGATGAAATAAAACTCGCCATTTTCATACAGGAACTCGATCGTGCCGGCATTGCGATAGCCCATGCCGATCATGGCATTGGCAACGGTCGAACCGATGCGTTCACGTTCTTCCGGCGTCAGGGTCGGAGACGGTGCTTCTTCAAGAACCTTCTGGTGACGACGCTGCAAGGAGCAATCACGTTCAAACAGGTGAACGGCATTGCCGTGGCTGTCACCGATGACCTGCAATTCGATGTGGCGCGGCTTGCCCAGATATTTTTCCATATAAACCGCAGCATTGCCGAAGTTCTGCAATGCTTCCTTACGGGTCATGGAAAATGCTTCGGCAAGGTCTTCTTCGCGTTCAACGACTTTCATGCCGCGACCGCCGCCGCCACCCGATGCCTTGATCAGGACCGGATAACCGATTTCCTTGGCGCATTTGCGGGCTTCGTCAACGGTGGCGATTTCGCCATCGGACCCCGGAACGCACGGAATGCCAAGTTTTTCGGCCGTCTGCTTTGCGGTGATCTTATCGCCCATCATGCGGATATGTTCCGCGGTCGGGCCGATAAAGACAAAGCCGTGTTCTTCGACCATGGCTGCGAAATCGGCATTTTCTGACAGAAAGCCATATCCCGGATGGATGGCTTCGGCGCCGGTGATTTCAGCTGCCGACAGGATGGCCGGAATATTCAGATAGCTGTCTTTGGATGCTGCCGGGCCGATGCAGACCGATTCGTCGGCCAGACGCACATGCATGGCGTCCGCATCGGCGGTGGAATGCACCGCGACAGTTTTGATGCCCATTTCACGGCAGGCGCGCTGAATACGAAGCGCGATTTCGCCGCGGTTGGCAATCAGGATTTTGTCGAACATGCGGTTCTTACCCCGGCTTATTCAATAATGATCAGCGGTTCGTCATATTCGACCGGATGACCGTCGGTCGCAAGAATCTGGGTCACTTTGCCCGATTTCGGCGCACGGATCGGGTTGAAGGTCTTCATTGCTTCGATCAGCATCAGGGTCTGACCTTCGGCAACGGTCGACCCGACCGAGATGAACGGAGCCGCACCCGGTTCCGGTGCAAAGTAAACAACACCGACCATCGGTGATTTCACTGCGCCCGGATGGGATGCCGCATCAGACGGCGCCGCAGCAGCGGCAGCAACCGGTGCCGGAGCCGCCGCAACCGGTGCAGCAGGGGCTGCTGCAACCATGGTGCCCTGGCGGGCAACACGAATGCGGTTGTCACCAGCGGCAACTTCAATTTCGGTCAGATTGGTGTCGTCCAGCAGCTCTGCGAGCTGGCGAATGGCGTCATTGTCGATGTTGAACTTGCTCATTTCGATATCTTTTATGATGGTGTGTGGATCAATCCGCGCATGGCATCCAGGGCGTGGTTATAACTCTGGTCGCCAAAGCCATAGATCATACCGTTTGCAGCGTTTGAGACGTTTGACAAAAGTCTTATGGCGTCCCGCTTTTGAATATTGGACAGATGGACCTCGATCATCGGCAAATCTGATGCCCCAATCGCATCGAGGATCGCAACCGATGTGTGCGTATATGCCCCAGCATCGCAAAGAATGCCAGAATCTTCTTGTCGGGTTTCCTGAAACCAGTCAACCAGTTCACCTTTGTTGTTGTCTTCATGGCAGATGGCCCGAAGGCAAACAGCCGTGTCATTGACTTCACATCGATCCTTGATCACGTGCAATGTCATCTTACCCCAGACATCCATTCAGGCGTTTCAAGGGCCGTTTTCCGACCATACGCCCAACTTTTGGTGCTGCGTTTATAACACGACCAAAGTCTGACGCAACGTTGCAATAAGCATCGGCAATGCAGCATTGCATCGCTGCTTTGTCATTATCGAACGTCGTTGCGATGACTTCCGGGGCTTCGGATGTCTGCATGGACAAAGCCGGGCTTTGTCCATAACTGGTCATAACCGGCTCTGCTCATCACAAGACAGCTTGCCTCGGGCAGGGCAGCTGCGCATACTGCGCGGCAATCATGAAGATTTTGATACCACAGGGATTGAACGAAAAAGATGCTTCTGACGATCAACGGTGAAGACCGGACTATCGAGAATGCCGCAAATGTAGAAGAACTGCTGGGCCAGTTGGGCATTGCCGCAACCAAGGTCGCGGTTGAGCGAAATCTCGAAATCGTGCCCAAGACAGCCTATGGGCAAACGGCACTTGCCGATGGTGACAAGCTTGAGATCGTCCATTTCATCGGTGGCGGTTCGGGGGAAGCCGATCTGGCGGCCGCAGATGATGACGGTTTTGTCGTTGCCGGTAAAAAATTCTCGTCGCGTTTGCTGGTCGGCACGGGCAAGTACAAGGATTTCGAAGAAACCAAAATCGCCATCGAGGCATCCGGGGCCGAAATCGTCACTGTTGCTGTGCGTCGCGTCAATCTGACCGATCCCAACCAGCCGATGCTGGTCGATTATGTCGATCCGAAAAAATACACCTACCTGCCAAACACCGCGGGGTGCTTTACCGCCGATGATGCGGTGCGGACCCTGCGTCTTGCCCGCGAAGCCGGGGGCTGGAACCTGGTGAAACTTGAAGTATTGGGGGATCAGGCGACGCTTTATCCCAATATGCCCGAAACGCTCAAGGCGGCCGAAGCCCTGATCAAGGACGGCTTTGACGTCATGGTCTATTGCAGCGACGATCCCATTCAGGCCAAGATGCTCGAAGATATGGGATGCTGTGCCATCATGCCGCTGGGATCGCTGATCGGGTCGGGCATGGGGATCCTTAACCCCGTCAATATCGCCCTGATCAAGGAAAATGCCAATGTGCCGGTACTTGTTGATGCCGGCGTCGGGACGGCATCGGATGCGGCCGTTGCCATGGAGCTTGGCTGTGACGGGGTTCTGATGAATACCGCGATTGCCGGGGCAAAGGACCCGATCCGCATGGCGCGCGCGATGAAGCATGCCATCATTGCCGGACGCGAATCCTTCCTGGCCGGTCGCATGCCCAAAAAGAAATATGCTGATCCGTCATCCCCGCTGGCGGGGATCATCTGATCTGCATGCCATTTGCGTAAAACAAAGGCCCGTTTCGATTTCGAAACGGGCCTTTGTCGTTTTGTTCGGACTGCGCAACGGTGTGACTGCAAATGTTGTCACGATGGCGCAGGGGGCAAAAATCAGGATGCTTCTTCAAGCCCGGTTTTCACCAATGCATTGACGCGATCCATATCCGCGCCCGATACCATGGTGCCATTGATGATAAAGGCAGGCGTTCCGCTGATGCCGACGGTGCGCGCCATTGCCGCATATTGGGCGATCATGCCGCCGATTTCGGGCGACTGCATGTCTTCGCGCATTTTGGCAACATCGACACCGGCAGACGCGGCAAGCTCGTCAATGCGTGTGTCATCAAGAAGGCCACGGTTGGCCATGAAGGCTTCGTGGATTTCCATATATTTGCCCTGCTTGTCGGCGGCCAGTGCGGCGCGTGCGGCCGTGGCACTTTCTTCACGCAGGATCGGGAATTCAACAAAGATGGTCCGGACTTTGCCGTCATGCTCCTTGGCGATATCCATCACGCCATCAAAGGCACGCTTGCAATAGCCGCAATGATAGTCAAAAAACTCGATTACAGTGACCGGGGCATCAACCGGGCCCAAAGACGGAACCGAGCTGTCAGCCACCAGGGCATCCCAGACCGGGGTGATGGCTTCTGCCTGCTGACGGGCCTTTTCAGTGGCCTGCCAGACCTGAACATTCTGGATGGCGCGCAACAGCACATCCGGATTTTTCAACAGATAGTCTTCAATCAGGCTTTCGACGGCGGCTTTTTGTCCATCGCTCAGCGTTTCATCGGCCTGCGCAAGCGAAGCACCAAACAGCATGGTCGTGGCAATCGCGCTGCAGCCAAGGAAGCGTTTTACAATCTTGGAATTCATCGGGTGTCCTTCTGTGACTGTGGCCGCTTGTGGCCTGACGGTTAAGAGTTGGTTCTGTGATACGGGATCAGGCCGCTAACGGGAAAGTAAAATATGCGTTAGATAGGTGATCCCACTCACAGGAGGTTTATGGTCGCGACCCGGAACAATCCCGATCCAGACAAGGCGCACCTCGTCGCTTCTGGCTTCTGGCCAGTACCGACGATAAAGGGTCGAAAGATCAAAATATTCGCGCTGCCATTCACCATATTGAACTGATGGCTGTCCGACGGGAATGCGGACAAGCTGGTCAATTGCCGGTTTGCCCGATCCAAGATCATTTTCCCGCCAGCTTCCCTGGCTTTGTCGGCGAAATCCGAGTTCCAATTCAATGTCGCCAATCTGGGCCGTGCTGTTGAATTGCCAGTCAAACGACAGATATGGCGAGGCCAGAACAATAACATTGGTCCGACGCCCGAATTCAAACGGTCCAAGCCCCGGACGGGCTGCCAGCGCGATCCGACCGTCCTTGTCAGACCATTGTAATGGCAGATCCGACGCTGACGTCGATGTCCGGCTCAAATCCGGGCTTGCGGAAGGTTTCTGATCAACGGTCCAGTAGCGCGGCGGATGATCAAGCGAAAAGGGCGCGTATAGAAGTTTCAGATCACCACCAACATCAACCCCGGCCCCCGGAAGGGCACAGGCCGTGATCTGGCTTGTTGCCATCACCAGCACCCAAACGCCCAAAAGGCGTTTGAGAACCGGAAATGTTTTGAAGATTGCGGACATTGGCGCGAAATACGGCCAAGGCCCGATCACTTCGGTGCGTCCTTGCCGGGTTTTCCATCCGGATTGGTGGCCTGCAAGATATCCTGTGCACGCAACCAGGCGGCCGATCCCTTGTCTAGTTTACGGTCGGCCTGAACGGCGTGATAGCTTGCTGCCTGACGGTCGCCGGTCAGAAGGCTGTATTCGGCCTGTGACAGGGATGCTTCGCCTTCATTGCCAAGACGGTTTTCGACAATGGCGCGGAAACGCCATGCCGATGCATTGCCGCGTTCACGTGACAACACGCCCATCAGGTTGGTTTTGGCAGCTTCGAGATAACTGTTATCGCCGGTTTCAATCATCGCATGCGCCAGCAACAGGCGGATCAAAGGCGCACCGTTTGACAGTTCTGTTGATTTTTCAAGCGGGGCAATGGCTTCCTGCGCCTTGCCAAATTCCAGCAGAACCTGACCTTTAAGTTCTTCGAAATACGGGTTGTTCGGTTCAACCGCGATCAGGTTTTCGATGATCTCAAGGGCAGGGGCCAGTTCGGAATTCTGGTAATAGGCAATGGCACGCGCATATTGCCCGGCGACGCTTGTGTCGCTTTCGGGATAGGTGCGCAACGTATTTTGCTTTTGATTGGTAAAGGCATAAAGCTTGGCGCGCATCCGTGCATGACGTTCATACAGATCGTCACTGACCTTGGCGTCTTTCAGCGTTGAATTCGCAACATAGTTTTCGAGAAACTCGACACGTTCCGTGGTCAGCGGGTGGCTTCGCATATAGGGGTCCTGGCTTGCCGTACTCAGCAATTCCTGACCTTCAAGCGTTTCCATGAATTCCATCATGCCGCGTGCGGAAATACCCGCCGCCGTCAGATATTTGACACCGGCCTGATCAGCACTGCTTTCCTGGGTTCGCGAGTATGCCAAAAAGTTTCGGGTGGCGATATTCTGCCCGCCCAGAATCGCTGCGGTACCGACATCAGACCGACCTGCGGCCACACCGGCAGCAACGCCCGCAATGGTCGAAAGGATTGAAATTGCCGATGCGTTGCGCAACTGATCATGTACCCGCGAAAGGTGCCCGCCGGTAATGTGACCGGTTTCGTGGGCCATCACCCCGATAACCTGTTCGGGAGTCTCTGCTTTTAACAACAGCCCAGTATTGATAAAAAGCTTTTGGCCACCGGCAACAAATGCGTTCAAGCTGTTGTCAGAAACGATATAAATGGACACACCATTCGGATCGAGCCCCGCCGCTTTGAAGATTGGCGTAGCATAGAGACGAAGGGTTTCCTCGATCTCGGTATCGCGGATAAAAGAAAGACCCTGCGCCAAAACCGTGCTAGGCAGGGCAACAAGGAAAATGGCAGTGAGAGTAATAATGCGTCTGAGCAAAATGTGCGTTCCATATTTTCGTTCGACTGATGTCGGTTCAATGCCGACGCGCAAGCCATCATGGCGGATCGCGTTCGCAATCGCAATGACTGCCGGTCTTGCTGCCTGCAGTAGTACTAATACAGAAAATCTTGGTCAAATAGGGGCAGTGACCGGATATTTCGGTGGTGTGGTCGCAGATGAGCCACGCGCCGTCCGGGTTGCACGGGATGTTCTGTCGGCTGGCGGGACGGCGGCGGATGCCTCTGTTGCGCTTTACGCGACCATGACCGTGACCAAACCGTCGGTCGCCGGGATCGGCGGTGGCGGGGTGTGCGTTGTGCATGAACGCGAAGCCAAAAAAGTCGAAGTTCTTGATTTCTGGCCCCGTCCGGGGACACGCACCAGCGCAGGCCAGACCGCAACGACCATTCCGGCCGTGCCGCGCGGTCTTTATGCGCTTAGTGCGCGTTTCGGGCGTTTGCAATGGGCGTCGCTTTTGAGTGCGGCGGAACAATATGCCCGCCTTGGCGTGCCGGTTTCACGGTCGCTGGTCAATGACATCGAAGCCAATCGCGATCGCATCGAAGCAAGCCCGGCCTTGCGCGAAACCTTTATGCCGAATGGTAAATTGCTCGAAGTTGGTGATCGCATCCGGTCTGTGAACCTTGCAGCCCTGCTGACGTCGCTTCGGGTCAAGGGGCCGGGGGATTTCTATAACGGGGCGCTTGGTGCCGATATTGCCGCCGCGGTCCAGAATGCCGGTGGTACGCTAACGGCTGATGATTTGCGCAACTATCGCCCGGAATGGAAATCGGCGACCGAGGTCAAACACGGTAACGAAATCCTGTATCTGGCCTATCCGCCACGTGCGGCGACGGCGCCGGCGGTGATTTCAGGTGGCGGTGATGTGGCCGATATCCTTAATCGTTATCTTGCCGATATTGATGCCGGAAACTTGGCCGGACAGCCGATGTCGGGTCGCAGCGGCTTTGTCGTTGTTGACCGCGCGGCCAATGCCGTGGCCTGCATGACCACCATGAACACACCGTTTGGCGCCGGACTTGGTGCCGATGCGTTTGGCTTGAACCTTGCTGCCGGTGATGCGGCACAGGCGGCAACGCCGCTGATGGGGCCGGCTTTGATGGTGAACCCCTTTGTCTGGGAATATTATTACGGCATTGCCGGAACCGGGACGCCTGCCGGTGCAACCAAGCAGATTGCCACCATGGCAGAAGACCTGATCGGTGCCGGTGCTGCATCGGGTGTTGCGCTGAATTCCAGTGGCACATCGTCGGTCAATGTCATTCGTTGTCTTGAAGGGGTGCCACCCCATCCCGAAAGCTGCCAGTTTGTTGCCGATCCTGCCGGCGGCGGCATGGCGGGCGTGCGATAACCACACCATTTCCACAGGGCAGGGTCATCCTGCCCTGTTGCTTTTGATCAATATCCAGGACCCCACATAATGGCTTTGAAACAATCACAGCGCGGGGCAATTTCGCCCTTTATTGTTATGGATGTGATGCGTGCCGCCAATGCGCGCGAAACCGAAGGAAAAGCTGTTTATCATCTTGAAGTCGGCCAGCCCGGGACACCCGCACCACGCAAGGTACGCGAAGCAGCCGCCAGGGCACTTGATGCCGATCTGATCGGTTACACCAATGCGATGGGCATTGACCCCCTGCGCGAAGCCATCGCCGGGCATTACAAAACCAAATTTGGCGTGTCGGTTGATCCATCCCGTGTATGCGTTGCCAGCGGATCGTCATCAATCTTTGTTCTGGCCTTCCTTGCGGCGTTTGATGCTGGGGATCGGGTGGCGATGGCTGCACCGGGCTATCCGGCCTATCACAACATCCTGAGCGCGCTTGGCATTGAAACAGTCAATCTGCCCGCAGGACCGGAAACCCATTATCAGCCGACCGTGCAGATGCTGCGTGATCTCGACGAGCCGATTGATGGCCTGATCGTTGCCAGCCCGTCCAACCCGGCTGGCAGCATGATTGATGTTGAAACCTATCGAGAACTGGTAGCCTATTGCCGCGAAAACGGCATTCGCCTGATCAGTGACGAGATCTATCAGGGCATTTCATTTGGTGATGTGGCCGAATGCACTGCCCTTGAATTCGGGGATGAGGCGATCATCATCAACAGTTTCTCGAAATACTTTTCCATGACCGGCTGGCGTCTGGGCTGGGCGATTGTGCCGCCGGACCTGATGCGGGCAGTCGAATGCTTGCAGCAGAACCTGTTTATTTCAGCCCCGGCTCTGTCACAGATCGCAGCTGTCGCGGCCTTTGATTGCGAAGACGAACTTCAGGCCAATATCGCGGCCTATGCGCGCAACCGTGAAATCCTGCTTGATGGTCTGCCCAAGGCCGGTTTCACCAAATTCGCCCCGGCGGATGGTGCGTTCTATCTTTATGCCGATGTGCGCGAACTGACCAAAGACAGCGAAGCATTTTGTCGCCAGATGCTCGAAGAAACCGGCGTCGCCACCACACCGGGCACCGATTTCGACCGGATGCGCGGCAAGGGCTATGTGCGTTTCTCGTTTGCGCACAGCGAAGCAACCATGATCGGTGCGGTCAAGGCGTTGCAGAACTGGAAGCGTTAACCGCGTAACGCCTGTAACGAAAAAGGGCTGCCTGACGGGCAGCCCTTTTTATTTGTCTGTAGCTAGGGTCTTAGCGACCAAGGCTCCACCAGCCGCGTTTTTTCGGCTTCGGCTTTTCGTCCTTGGCCGGTTCAGCCGCCGGGGCAGCTTCCGGGGCCGGGGCGGGCGCAGGAGCCGGTGCCTCGGTTTTGGCCGGTTCGACCGGTTTCGGTGCTGCCGGCTTTTCAGCCGGGGCTTCAACCTTGGGGGCCTCGGATTTCGGGGCCGGTGCGGTTACTTCTGCCGGTGCGCTTGCCGGGGCCGCTGCGACGTCCGGTTTGCTTTCGGTAACCGCTTCGGGTGCCGGGCCGGTCTGGATCGGGATGTTTTTGACATCGCCGCGTTCGTTGCCACCTTCGCCACGTTCCGGACGGCTGTTGCGGTCACGACGGTTACGACGGTTGTCGTTACGATCGCGGCGCGGACGGGCCGGGGCCGGGGCAGTGGTGCTGCGGGTACGACCGGCGCGGACACCTTCCTGATCAAAGCTGTCGGCATCCTGACCTTCGCTTTCGGCGTCGATCACGGTGTTTTCTTCGGAACCGTCCGGTGCTTCGTGATCACGGTTGCGGCGTGCTGCCGTCAGGGCCGGATCATCGTTGGGCGACCGGGTACGGTTACCGTCAAAGTCCTGACGACGCGAACGGCGACGCCCCCCACGCTTGCCGCGACGGCGGCGTTTGCGGTTGCTGTCTTCGTCATCATCATCAGATCCGTTGCGATCCGAACCATCAGCATCTTCGGCGTCGCTATCTGCGGCGTCCTGCTGGTTTTCGGTACGATCATCACGATCATCGTTACGACCACGACGGCGGCGGCGACGGCGGCGGCGTTTGCCACCCTGATCGTCATCATCACCGCGGATGATTTCTTCTTCTTCGTCGTCGGCTTCAACCGGGCTTTCAATCGCCGTCAGGGAAACACTGTCGGTATTGAGAACCGGTGCAGCTTCTTCCTGTTCGTCACCTTTTTTCGCACGGGTGCGTTCAATGCGGTGATCTGGCGAAATCAGGCTGTCATCGCCAAAGATCATGACGGTAAAGCCGTAACGCTGTTCGATTTCGGCCAGCGAATCACGTTTGCGGTTCAGGATATAAAGCGCAACTTCGCTTGCGACGTGAACGGTAAGCGCACCGGACCGGCGACGCATGCCTTCTTCCTCGATCACGCGCAGCAGATGCAGGGCTGCACTTTCGATCGAACGGACAAGGCCGACACCACGGCAATGCGAGCAAACCTCGAACGCGCTTTCAACAAGCGACGGACGCAGGCGCTGACGCGACATTTCAAGCAGACCAAACGGGCTGATACGGCCGATCTGAAGACGCGCACGGTCATTGCGCATGGCTTCTTTCAGCTTGCGTTCAACCGATGCCTGGTTGCGGTGGTCTTCCATGTCGATAAAGTCGACAACAATCAGACCGGCAAGGTCACGCAGGCGCAACTGGCGTGCCAGTTCTTCGGCCGCTTCAAGGTTGGTCTTGTAAGCGGTTTCTTCAATATTGCGTTCGCGGGTCGAACGGCCGGAGTTCACGTCAATCGCGACCAGTGCTTCGGTCGGGTTGATGACGATATAACCACCGGATTTAAGCTGTACGACCGGATTGAGCATCGCATCAAGCTGGCTTTCCACCTGGAAACGGTGGAACAGCGGCACGCCCTGATCCTTATAGGGCTGCACGCGTTTGGCATGCGACGGCATCAGCATTTTCATGAAGTCTTTGGCAACCCGGTAACCGTCGTCGCCTTCGACCAGAACTTCATCCACATCACGCGCATAAAGGTCGCGGATCGAACGTTTGATAAGGTCGGCTTCTTCGTAAATCAGGCAAGGTGCCTGGCTCTGAAGGGTGGTTTCGCGAATACGATCCCACAGACGCATCAGATAATCGAAGTCGCGCTTGATCTCGGCCTTGGTCCGTTCGGCACCGGCGGTGCGAACGATCACGGCCATGCCGTCCGGAATCTCCAGCTCGGCCAGAATCGATTTCAGACGCTTGCGGTCCTTGGCGTTGGTAATCTTGCGCGAAATTCCGCCACCACGCGGGGTGTTGGGCATCAGAACGCAATAACGGCCAGCCAGCGACAGGAAGGTCGACAGGGCAGCACCCTTGTTGCCGCGCTCTTCCTTGACGACCTGAACCAGAATGATCTGGCGGCGTTTGATGACTTCCTGAATTTTGTAGCGTTTCTGAAGCTGACGGCTATGCGACTCAACGAATTCGTCGGTGTCGTCACCGCCAAGATCTTCGATCTCTTCTTCTTCGGTGCCGGCATCGGCAGACGGTGCGTCTTCTTCGCTGTCGTCACCGTCGGCGTCGACATCAACGCTCAGTTCTGCGACGTCCGCCGACATGGCAGCATTGCCACCCGACGGGGAATTATCGTCATCAGAACCGCCATTGCTGTCTGCATTGGCATCACCCGATGCTGCTTCGTCAGAAGACGCATCGCTTGCCTGTGCGTCGGCATCGTCGGATTTTTTGCGACGGTTGCGCGTGCGACGGCGGCGCGGCTTGGTTTCTTCTTCATCAGAAGAAACCGCACCATCAGATGCGCCATCCGACGGATTGGCTGCATCGGCATCAACCACAGTTTCCCCATCACTCGCATCTGATTCTGATGCGTCCTGGGTTTCGTCCTTGTCCTTTGCGCGCGGCTTGCGGCGCGAACGCGAACGGGTCGATTTCTTTTCTTTTTTCGGGCTGTCGTCGGTTTCGCCAATATTGTCTTCGACAATTTCGGCGTCCTTGACCTGTGCGCCACCCTGGCTCAGGGCTTCGCGGTCGGCAACCGGGATCTGGTAATAGTCGGAATGGATTTCACTGAAGGCAAGAAAACCGTGGCGGTTTCCGCCATAGTCAACAAAGGCCGCCTGCAACGACGGTTCTACTCGCGTCACTTTGGCGAGATAGATGTTACCCTTGATTTGTTTTTTGGTCGATGTCTCGACGTCGTATTCTTCTAGGCGATTTCCATTAATAACAACGACGCGGCTTTCTTCCGCGTGCGTTGCATCGATAAGCATGCGTTTAACCATTCGGAACCTGTTCCTGGAGGTCCCGCCAGTTCAATGCTACGCGCATTGCTGCGCTGATATGCAAACAAACCGGCGTGACCGGAGGCGCCGTCCAATAGGGTCGCGATATGTCCTGTATGTCTATGGTTCATCGCGTGTCGGCTGCTCTTCCGGTTCGGACCTGGTTTTGATGTTGAAACAAAAATAGGTTGCGTATTTTCGAGCGCGCCAAGGCAGCCTTTTTCAGGAGGGCTCTATCGGGAGCGGGAATTGCCGCGTCACCGAGACACCGACCGTAAGAACTGGTCTAGTCGCGTCCTCAGCCTGGTGGCGTTTAAGTTTCATACCACAAAGCATAGGAATCTCGGGTGCAACATATCCGGTTTATTCGCCTGCGACAAACAGTTTTGTTGCATCATATGACGACTTTCTGACAGTGATCCGTCAAAAGGCGAAGAATTCCGCGCAGTTTCACCTTTGGCGATTAAATGCGGGCAAATCCATGAAAACGCGATGTTTTTGGCCGGTTGGCGATTTAACGGGATGGGCCAATGGCCGCAAAACGCGTCTTTGGAACTTCTTGCTTTGGTCAATTGCCCGTTAACCAACGCATTGCTATAAGCGACTATCTCACCTTTGGCAGGGTAACCAGGCACAAGCACGACAGATGAATTCACCGCATGCAAACACATATTCCCATGTGCGATCTGCTTTGTTGTCTTCGGGTTTTCAAAAACTCGCAAGACTTGCGATCGCATTGTTTTTGCTGCTGTTTTCAGTCCAGCTTGTAACATCGACTGCCAATGCACAGGCGGCAAAGGTTCTGGGGGCGCGTCTGGGCGTTTATCCGGATTATACCCGCTTTGTCATCGATCTTGATCGCGATGTCGAATTTACCTATTTCCTGCTGCCCGATCCCTATCGCATCATCATTGATATGCCCGAAATCGATTGGAGCGCCCCGCCCGGCAAGGTGACTTCGGGGGGCGGGCTTATTTCGGGATTGCGCTATGGTCTGTTCAAACCCGGTACGTTCCGTGTCGTTCTTGATGTGGCCGAACCGTCACTGGTGTCCAAAATTTTCGCATTGCCGTCATCAGGCGGCAAACCCAACCGTTTGGTCGTCGATCTGAAACCGGCAAAACGCGACGCCTTCCTGACCGCGTCACGCGAAAGCATGGAAGCTTATTCCGCACGCAGCCGCAATGACACCAGCGCCACAGAACAAAGTGTGGATGTGGCTGTCAAATCCGGTCGTGGCGGCGATGAAAAGCCGCTTATTGCGATTGATGCCGGTCATGGCGGTGTTGACCCGGGCGCCATCGGGGTTGGCAATGTCTATGAAAAGGACCTGACGCTGGCCGCGGCCCGGCAGCTTGCCGATACCCTGACCGCATCGGGGCGCTATCGCGTGCTGTTGACACGTGACAAGGATGTCTTCCTGAAACTGCGTCAGCGCGTTGAAATTGCCCGCAAAAACGGTGCGGATCTGTTCATATCACTGCATGCGGATTCAATTGCCAATCCCAAACATCGCGGTGGATCGGTTTATACGCTGTCTGAAAACGCATCGGACAAAGAAGCCGCAGCCCTGGCGTCAAAGGAAAACAAGGCCGACGTGATTGCCGGTATTGATCTTTCCGATGAAAATTCGCTGGTGCAAAGCATCCTGATCGATCTGGCCCAGCGCGAAACCATGAACCTGTCGGCAACGCTTGCCGCCAACATGGTCAGCCAGCTGTCCAAAAGCATCGAACTGCAACGCAGAACACATCGCTTTGCCGGATTTGCCGTTCTGAAGGCGCCTGATATTCCGTCGGCCCTGTTTGAAATGGGGTATCTGTCCAATGCGACCGATGCCAAACTGCTGCAAAGCCCGGCCCATCGCAAAAAGATTGCCGAGGCCGTCTTGCGGGCAATTGATATCTATTTCGAAAAGCACAAATTCTAGCAGCGGTGTTCACGGGAACTGCATTCCCTGAACGCTTCCGGTCTGTTCCGTTTGCCGGCATCGACATTTTTTTAAGCGGGCAGATGGTCAGTCATATGCAGGTTTTGCTAAACTAAAAGTTCCCTTAAGTGAGAGCTGTCACAACCTCGTCACTTTTTTGCCGCTATAATAGTGGTTAGTGCGGGGATCGCCCTGCGGGAAACGGTTATCCGTTGGGACATTGCATTTCTGATGATTGTGCATGAATATGCGCAACCTCAGGCCAACAAAACGAAAAAAGACCTGCTTATATGCGCATTTTACTTAGTATTTTCGGCTTTCTGTTTTTGATGGGGATCGCAGGCGGCGCCGGCGTTCTGGCGATTTTCTGGCATTTTGGTCAGGACCTGCCCGATTACACCCAGCTTGAAGATTACGAGCCGGAGGTCATGACACGTGTTCATGCATCTGACGGTGCGCTGATTGCAGAATATGCACGCGAAAAACGTGTCTTTGTGCCGATCACCGCCATCCCGCACAAGGTGATTGATGCCTTTGTCGCGGCCGAGGACAAAAACTTCTTCTCCCATCCCGGGATTGATTTCGCGTCTGTTTTGCGTGCGGCTGTCACCAACGTTGTCAATATCGGCACCGGTCGTCGCCCGGTTGGCGCATCGACTATCACCCAGCAGGTCGCCAAGAACTTTCTTCTGACCAACGAAGTGTCCTATGAACGCAAGATCAAGGAAGCAATCCTGTCTTTCCGTATCGAACGGGCATTTTCCAAGGAACATATCCTTGAGCTGTATCTGAACGAGATTTATCTGGGCAGCGGGGCGTATGGTGTTGCGGCGGCGTCGCTGCGCTATTTCGACAAGTCGCTCGATGAACTCAATATCGAAGAAGCCGCCTATCTTGCCGCCTTGCCAAAGGCGCCTTCGAATTACCATCCGGTCCGCAACCATGACGAGGCAAAGGCACGTCGTAACTGGGTCATCGGCCGGATGCTTGAAGAAAAATACATCACCGAGGCCGAAGCACAGGCCGCATGGTCTGCGCCGCTTGAAGGAAAATCCCGTGAATCGGTGGATACCTATCAGGCTGATTTCTTCGCCGAGGAAGTCCGTCGCCAGCTTGTTGATCGTTATGGCGAAGGCATGCTTTATGACGGTGGTCTTTCGGTGCGATCGACCGTTGATCCGCGCTTGCAAAGTGTTGCCGACAAGGCCCTGTTTGACGGGCTTGTTGCCTATGACCGTCGTCATGGCTGGCGCGGGCCGATCACCCAGATCGATCTGAATGACAATTGGCAGCAGAAATTGCGCGAAGTCGAAACCCCGGGCGATATTCCCTGGGATATTGCGGTCGTACTTGGCACCGATGCCAATGAGGCGATCCTTGGCCTTAAATCGGGCGAGCAGGGCCGCATTCCGTTGCGCTTCCTGACATGGGCGCGGCCCTGGCAAAAAGGTCAGACCTTGGGCCCGGTGGTCAATCGTCCGTCTGATGTTCTCAAGCCCGGTGATGTGGTTTACGTCAAACATTTCGCCGAACTTGATGGCGAAAAACTGCCGCCAAACACCTATGGCCTGCGCCAGATCCCCAATGCCAACGGGGGCCTGGTGGCGATGGACCCGCATACCGGTCGCGTTCTTGCGATGTCGGGCGGCTTTTCGCATGATCTGTCGAAATTCAACCGCGCAACCCAGGCCCGTCGTCAGCCGGGCTCGGCCTTCAAGCCGTTTGTCTATCTTGCGGCCCTTGATCAGGGCTTTACCCCTTCGACACTCGTGCTTGATGCGCCTTTCGTGATCGATCAGGGGCCGGGACTTGGCAAATGGAAACCGGGTAACTATAGCGGCAATTTCTATGGTCCATCGACCATGCGTCTGGGGATTGAAAAGTCGCGTAACCTGATGACGGTGCGTCTTGCCCAGACCATCGGGATGCCGATCGTTGCCGATTATGCCGAACGGTTCGGTATTGTCGATGATCTGCCCGAAGTTCTGTCCATGTCGCTTGGTGCGGCGGAAACGACTGTGATGCGCCTGACCGCGGCCTATGCCGAACTGGTCAATGGTGGCAAGAAAATCACACCGACCCTGATTGACCGTATTCAGGACCGTCGGGGCAATGTGATCTATCGCCGGGACGAACGTGATTGCGCCCAGTGCCAGGACGTTGCCTTCCGCAATCAGATGCCGCCTGATCTTCCCGATACCCGTGAACAGCTGACCGACCCGGCAAGCGCGTTCCAGATGGTCCATATCATGGAAGGCGTGGTGTCGCGTGGCACGGGCCGCACGATTGCCGAACTCGGTTATCCGCTGGCTGGTAAGACCGGCACGACCAACGATTCACGTGATGCGTGGTTTGTCGGGTTCTCGCCTGACCTTGCGGTCGGTGTTTATGTCGGCTTTGATGACAACCGTTCCCTTGGTGACAAGGAACAGGGTGCCAGTGCCGCAGCCCCGATCTGGAAGGAATTCATGCGCGGTGCCCTTGAAGGCACCAAAGCCATTCCGTTCCGTACCCCGCCGGGCATTCGCATGGTCCGCGTCGAAGCCCGTACCGGCATTCCAGCCCGTCCGGGTGATCAGGACGTGATCTGGGAAGCCTTCAAACCCGGAACCATTCCGGCATCGAATGACAATGTCATTGATGGCGGCTACAGCGGTGTCGGCGGTTCTGACAGTGGCAATGGCGCGGTTTCAGGACCCGGCGGCATTTACTGACGGATTTGCTGACCGGCTGATCTGGCCTGAATGAAGACATCCAAAACCCGGCAGGGAAATCTTGCCGGGTTTTTGCATGGTTGCAGGGGTTTCAACCGCGGCAAAAACTGCTATAAGCTGCGCCGAGTTTGCCGCAGCCGGTTTGTCCAAACCGGTCTGGGGCCCAACAAATTTCTGATGAATAACGGAGACATCAATGCGCGCCGAAGCACAGGCATTGGTCGATGAAATCAAGCAGTCAATGGCACTGCTGAGGAGGCATCTTTGACTGGGATAACGCTCTTAGACGCCTCGACGAACTGAACGCACTGGCCGAAGACCCGACCCTTTGGGACAACGCCGCCAATGCGCAAAAAGTCATGCGTGAACGTACCCAGCTTGATGATGCCATCAATGGCTATAAAAAGCTCGCCCAGGAGCTCGAAGACAATATCGAACTGATCGAGCTTGGCGAAGCAGAAGGCGATGCAGAAACGGTTGCCGAGGCCGAGGAAGGCCTGCGTGCCATTCGTGAAATCGCATCCCAGCGTGAACTCGAAAGCCTGCTTTCGGGTGAGGCTGACGCCAATGACGCCTATCTTGAAATCCATGCCGGTGCCGGTGGTACCGAGGCACAGGATTGGGCATCGATGATGGCGCGCATGTATTACCGTTGGGCAGAGTCCAAGGGCTACAAGCTTGAGATGCTCGAAGAAAGCGCGGGCGAGGAAGCCGGCATCAAATCGGTGACGTACAAGATCACCGGTCACAATGCCTATGGCTGGCTCAAGAACGAAGTGGGCGTGCATCGTCTGGTGCGTATTTCGCCCTATGACAGTTCGGCACGCCGCCATACCAGCTTCTCGTCGGTCTGGGTCTATCCGGTGATTGATGACGATATCAATATCGAAATCCTCGATAAGGATCTTCGTGTTGATACCTATCGCGCATCGGGTGCCGGTGGTCAGCACGTTAACCGTACCGATTCTGCGGTTCGTATTACCCATATTCCGACCGGTATTGTCGCACAGTGCCAGAACGACCGTTCACAGCACAAAAACCGCGACACCGCGATGAAGATGCTCAAAGCCCGTCTGTATGAGGCAGAGCTGCAAAAACGCGAAGCCGAAGCACAGGCGGTTGAAGACAGCAAAACCGATATCGGTTGGGGCCATCAGATCCGCTCCTATGTTCTTCAGCCCTATCAGATGATCAAGGACCTGCGCACAGGCACCGAAACATCCGATACGCAGGGTGTCCTGAACGGCGACCTTGATGCCTTTATGGCAGCCGCCCTTGCCGCCAAGGTTACCGGCTCGGCTGGCGAGATCGAAGATATCGATTGATCGGTTGCCCTTAACCGGTTGAAATTACAAAACACCCCGCCGATTTCCCGGCGGGGTGTTTTGATTCTGATCCAAAGACGTTGCAATCGGGCAGGGTGCCAGGCGGCGGAAAAAGGCGGTTTGCCCGCAAAAATCCAATTTCTGTCACAGAATTGCCGAATAGCTTTGCCATGGTGTGGCCAAGCGAGACCTGCCGCATATAAACAAAATTCCAGACATCGACTGGTCACTGGCAGGCTTGCTCAGAGCAAACATCTATTGTCAGGTGAAGTCCCAAATGGCCCAACAGTCCCTTGGTCCGGTCGCAGTCGGCGACCAGTTCAAACTTGCTACTCCCAACGGTCCGGTTTTCGAGGTTGTCAAAATTCGTGAAATGAAACCGGTGGATCATGCCCTGATCACCAAGGTACGTGACACGAAATCCCCGACATTGATCGCGGTCACAACCCTTTTGAACCGTGACTTTTATGTTCCTGTTCCCCCTGAACGTCGCCAGGCCCCCGATAATGACGGGATCTTGCGCGGCATCTGATTGTCATGTGGGGCGCATCACTGTTTTGCGCCCGGAGTGCTTAAAAACAGTTGGCATGGCGGTCCTGAACCGGTGAAATGGTTGAAACAACACGCCAGTTCATCAGGGACCGCCAACATGTCAGACATCACCCCGGATCAGTACATTCTCGACAAGCTGTTTTCTGTTCTGGAAAACGACATTCTGCCCAAAACCCGGATGGGGGTTGCTGATGGCAACAAGCTTTTCGGGGCGGCGATCCTGCGCAAGGCCGATTTGGCACTTGTGATTGCCGAAACCAACAATGAAACCGAAAACCCGCTATGGCATGGCGAGGTGCATTGTCTTAAACGGTTCTATGAAATCCCCGCAGATCAGCGCCCGGCGACTTCGGATCTGATTTTCCTGTCGACCCACGAACCCTGTTCAATGTGTTTGTCCGCCATCACCTGGGCGGGCTTTGACAATTTTTATTATTTCTTTTCTTACGAAGATTCCCGCGATGCCTTTGCCATTCCCCATGATCTGAAAATCATGCAGGAAGTCTTCACCCTGAAGGACGGGGAATACAACAAATCGAATGCCTTTTGGGAAAGCCATTCGATCATGGGCATGGTTGCCGATCTTCCTGAAAATCAGCGGGCGGATTATATCGCCCGGGCCAAGGCGCTTTCCCATGAATATGACCGCTTGTCCGCCCAGTATCAGAATGGCAAATCCGACAATGACATCCCGCTGAACTGACGGTATCGGGGGATTTGACGTCTGAGTCCGAATCTGGCGAGTTTTGATCGCCGGTTCTGATACACTGCCGGGCATGGAACAGCTCAATAACGATATATGCTATCAGGCACTCAAAACCCGTGATCGCCGGTTTGACGGACGGTTTTATACCGCGGTTCTGACCACCGGGATTTTTTGTCGGCCGATCTGCCCCGCGGTCACGCCAAAGCGTGCCAATGTGGAATTCTATCCCAGTGCAGAGGCCGCAATTGCCCACGGGTTCCGCCCGTGCCTGCGATGCCGGCCCGAAGCAGCGCCGGGAAGTCCGGCCAGTGCCGGTGTCCACGCGACGGTGGCCCGTGCCATGCGCCTGATTGATCAGGGCGTGCTTGAAACCGGATCGATTGCCGATCTGGCCGACCGGCTTGGGGTCGGGGACCGGCATTTGCGCCGGATATTCAAGGAACATACCGGTGTAACGCCCCAGGAACATGCCAAGGCCAGACGCCTTTTGCGGGCGCGCCAGCTGATTGTTGATAGTAACCTGACCATGATTGAAATTGCCGACATTGCCGGATTTGGCAGTTTGCGGCGGTTCAATGATGCCATGAAGCAGGCCTATGGACAGGCCCCGACGGCCTTTCGCCGGGGGATCAAACTTAAATCGTCGCAGGCCCGTTCCGATGACAGGGGCGATGATGATCCGTTTGCGCCGCGCAATGACGATCTGATTTTGCGATTGCGCGCCCGTCAGCCGTTTGATGCCGAATATCTTCTGGCATTTTTCCGGGCACGCGCCATTCCGGGGCTGGAAGCCGTTCGTGACCGCATCTATGCGCGCGGCTTTGCCATGAGCGATCAGGTCGGACTTATGATCTGTCATTTCAGTCCGGATCAAAGCGGGGTGGATGTGATCCTGCGGGGGCCGGCCCGCGAAGCAGTGCTTGAAATCGGCGCACGGGTCAGACGCCTGTTCGATCTGGATGCCGATGTGCCATCAATCACCGCACAGTTTGCCGAAGACATGCTGCTTGCCCCCCTGATTGAAAAGCGCCCGGGGCTGCGCGTTCCGGGATGCTGGGACCGGTTTGAACTGGCCATGCGGGCCGTTCTTGGTCAACAGGTCTCGGTTGCCGCGGCGCGCACTTTGGCGGGCCGTCTTGTCGCACGGTTCGGTGCCGAATTGCCGGGCGATCTTGTTGCCGGAACCAGAGTGACGCATCTGTTTCCCGATGCGCCACAGCTTGTCGGTCAGGAACTGATATCCATCGGACTTACCACCCGTCGTGCGCAAACATTGGCCGATGTCATTGAACTGTTTGCGGATCGCGCATCCGATCAGAAATCGGGCGAAACCCTGATTGCCGATTTGACGGGGATAAAGGGTATCGGCCCCTGGACGCTTAATTATTTCGGGCTGCGTGGGCTTGGCGATCCGGATGCCTTTCCGGCGGCGGATCTTGGCATTCTTAAGGCATCGGCGATGGGCGGCGGACCGGACAAGGCCAAGGCACTTGATACCCTGTCTGAAAGCTGGCGTCCATGGCGGGCCTATGCCGCGCAATATCTGTGGTCGGCACTCGAAGGAGAAGGATGATGACAACGACAATCTATGTAACCCGCTATGCCAGTCCGATTGGCCAATTGTCTCTGGCGACCGTTGACGGCAAGCTTGTGCATCTGGATTTCGAAAACAATGATGACCGCCTGAAAACCATCCAGACCCGGCGGTTCAAAAAACTCAACTGGGTCGAAGATCGCACTGCCACCCCGAAATCCGTGATCGACTGGCTTGATGCCTATTTCAATGGCGATGTGATGCCGCTTCCGGTTGATGCCATCAACATGATCGGTACGGATTTTCAAAAATCGGTCTGGGATGCCCTGATCACGATCCCAAGTGGCAAAAGCATATCCTATCGCGGGTTGGCCGATCAGCTTGGCAATGCCAAGGCCGTGCGTGCGGTGGCACGTGCCAATGCGCTGAACCCGGTGTCGATCATTGTGCCATGTCATCGCGTGATCGGATCAAATGGCACACTGACCGGCTACGCCGGGGGGCTTGATCGCAAGAAATGGCTGCTCGATCACGAGGCCGCCATGCTGGCGCGTGCCGCGTGACATTGAAAACAAAAGGCTGCCAGATGGCAGCCTTTTGCATCTCGGGATATGAAGATTGATCAGATCGACATCACGATACGGCCATCAATCTTGCCATCGCGCATGCGGTCAAAGATCGAATTGATGTTTTCCATCGGTTCGGTCGTAAAGTGCGAATGCACCTTGCCATCGCCTGCAAATTCCAGCGCTTCCTGAAGGTCGGCACGGGTACCGACGATCGAACCGCGAATGGTTTTGCGCGACAGAACCGTATCAAAGATATCAAGTTCGAACGTTCCCGGCGGAAGACCAACCAGCGACATGGTGCCACCACGACCCAGCATGCCGACACCCTGTTTGAAGGCGGCGCGTGAAACTGCGGTTACCAGAACACCGTTGGCACCGCCCATCTGTTTCTGGACTTCCGACACCACATCGATCTCGGATGCATTCAGGGTCCAGTCCGCACCAAGATCACGGGCGAGTTTCAGTTTGTCATCGGCAATATCCACGGCAATGACTTTCATGCCCATGGCCTTGGCATATTGCACGGCCATGTGACCAAGTCCGCCAATCCCCGAAATCACAACCGTTTCACCGGGTTTGCATTCGGTTTCCTTCAACCCCTTATAGACGGTCACACCGGCACACAGAACCGGGGCAGCATTGCCAAATTCAAGCGGCTTGGGCAGATGCCCGACATAGTCCGGATCAGCCAGAACATATTCCGCAAAGCCGCCATTGACCGAATAACCGGTATTAAGCTGCTCGCCGCACAGGGTTTCCCACCCGGTAATGCAGTGATGGCAATGTCCGCAGGCCGAATGCAGCCACGGCACGCCAACCCGATCGCCTTCCTTTACGGACGTAACCCCTTCGCCAACTTCGGCAACAATGCCGACACCTTCATGGCCGGGGATAAAGGGCGGATTGGGCTTGACCGGCCAGTCACCCTCGGCGGCATGAAGATCGGTGTGACAGACACCCGAAGCTTCGATTTTCACAAGGATTTTTCCCGGCGTGACTTTCGGAACGGTCACTTCTTCGATGGAAAGCGGTTTGCCGAACGCGCGAACGACGGCGGCCTTCATAGTGCGTGGCATGGTCGTGCCTCCTGACGGAATGGAATATGTGCCGCACCGGTGCGGCTGTCTCATTCTCGGAAAAAGGCTAAACCTGATTGCTTATGCACGCTTTGCGCTGGGTCAAATTTTAAAAATCCCAGTTCGCGACATCGGGCCTAAAGATCGTCTGCTTCGCCCGGCAGTTCCAGAACATAGTCCTGATAATAATCCGGCGGCATGCCGGCCTCGTAACGCGCTTCGTCATTGAATGGCGGTTTGAGAGGCCCGCGGAAATGCTTGCGCAGCATGTCATGCCAGGTGGTGTAATAGGGCAGACCACGCTGGTCGCAGACATATTCATAATATTTGCGCCCCGCAGCAACATGGGCGATTTCATCATGGGCGATGATTTTAAGGATGCGGGCACTTTCCGTGTCCCCATGCGCCAAAAGACGTTCAATGGTGGGCGGCGTTGCGTCAAGCCCGCGTGCCTCAAACACCATCGGCACCACGGCCAGACGTGGCAGGATGTCATAGGCCGTATCCATCGATGTTTGCCACAGGCCGTCATGGGCGGGCAAATCACCATAGGTCGCACCCATTTCGCCAAGGCGCTTGTTGATCATTTTGAAATGCCGGGCCTCGTCATCGGCGACCTGTACCCAGGCATCGTGAAAATCCCGCGGCATGTCGGCTTCGGGAAAGCGCACGCAAAGATCCCAGGCCAGATCGATGGCATTAAGCTCGATATGGGCCAGCGCATGCAAAAGCCCAATGCGGCCCTGGACACTGCCTTTTTTGCGCTTGGGCATTTTGTTTGGCGCCAGAAGTTCCGGTTTGGCCGGGCGACCGGGACGATCGGGCAGGTCGGTTGCCCCGACCTCGGTAATCTCGCCATTGCGCCACATCGCGGCGAGTTCGGCCGTTACATCGGCTTTTTCGGTCGCATCTTCGGTCAAAAGCGCACGTTTGGCTGCTTCGGCAAGGGTAAGCTTGGTCATGACGGCCCGGTTTTCAGAATGATTTTCAGATCGGCTTTGTCTGCCATCTGCCGGGGATATGGTCAATGGCCAAACAAAAGGGCGGCCTGCAAATTCGCGCGCCGCCCCTGTGATACATCGTGACAGATAATGTGCTGCCTACGGATATGTCGTTATCAGGTGATGTTGAACCGTGCCAGTGCCTCGGCCAGGTCTTCACCAAATGCATTGCCCTTGCGGATGATTGCCGTGCGGCACGGAAGATCCTGCAAGGACGGGTGGTTCGGTGCATCGGACGTCAGAACAGCCGTCGGGATGGCGCGGGTTTTTGGCATGGCCTGCAACGCATTGGCCAGATCAACACCGCTCAGCTCATCAATGGTTTTGGCAACAATGATGAAGTCGGGGCGGGTGCGAACGGCAAGTTCGATGGCCTCGAACGAGGTTTGCGTTACGGAACTGCGATAACCGCATGCGGCGAGTTCGCGTTCAAGAATGGTTGCCATGGAGCGCTGCGGGATCACCAGCAATGCTTCGACATTGGCCTTTTTAAGCCAGTTCGGATCAATGTCAGGGGCACGTTTGGACGGCAATTCACGGACAAATTCCGCGGTATCGGTGCCGCCGGCGGTCATGTCACCTTCAAGCAGGCTTTGGATCTTGTCGACAAAGGCCTGGATATCTTCGATGGAACCTTCATTCAGTTCCTTGCAGGTGGTGACATAATCGGCCAGACGATGACTGGTCAGATTGATCAGTGGAGCCGCAACCGATTTGCCCTTGTAACGCAAGTTGAAAACTTCGCGCTGGATAGAGGTCAGGTGTGCGGGATCGCTTTTGCCACGCGCATTTTGCAGATGGACATCAATCGCACTGATGATGTCATGTGCCTCATCGCGAAAATCCGCAAGCATCTGATCGTCGAGATCAACAACATTTTTGTTCATAGCAATACCTGCTTTGCCGGCGTGCCGGTTTGTTTTCTCTGAACAGGTGAAAAGCACCTTCACCCAAACTCCCATATGTAAATTGTTATCCTGACATGTAACCCAAGGCAACAAAATCAATGTGTTGGAATGGCCGTTTTGGCAGTTTGGCGGGTTAAATTTTAAAGTCGGCGAAGGCCAAAAAACAAAGGCCCGGCAATCAGTTGCCGGGCCTTGCGGGGTAACGGGACCAATTGGTCTGCTACGAGTGTCATTTTTTTGATCAAAGGGCGCGAACGGCCTTGAGAACCTCTGCCACGTGGCCTTTGACCTTTACCTTGCGCCAGGCATTGCGAATGACGCCGCTGCCATCAATGACAAAGGTGGACCGTTCAATGCCCATGAATTTTTTGCCATACATGCTTTTTTCTTTCCAGACGCCGAAATCTTCGCACACGGTACCGTTTTCATCCGATGCCAGAATGAAGTTCAGGTCATGTTTGGCCTTGAACTTGTCATGGCGGCTGACACTGTCCTTGGAAATGCCGATGATCTGGGCATCGACGGCGCTGAAGTCCGGCTCGGCATCACGAAATTCACAGGATTCCGTGGTGCAGCCCGGTGTCATGTCCTTGGGATAGAAATAGATCACCACCGGTTTGCCTGCCAGATCGGACAGCTTGATGCTGTTGCCACCATCGGTTGGCAATTCGAAATCCGGGGCCTTGTCACCTACTTCAAGTGTCATGTTCCATCCTTTGTCTGTCTGTGTCGCTGTGCGATCCGTTCCGCACTGAAAATACAATCCTTTATAAGGATGGCAAGGCCAGCCGGATCATTTCGATCCGGCTATTGTGTGGTTTCGGGCGGGCTGACCTTTTCGGCCGGATCGGCGATGATCCGGTCATAGATCGTTTTGATCCGGGTTGCCGTGGTTTCGATTTTGTCCTGAAGACTTGCGAAATCGTCACATTTTCCGGCCCGTGCCAGCATCTGTTGCAGGTCGGTGCTGGCCCGTGCAGGATCAAACGGTCCTTCGGTCGTCAGGCGCAGCATTGCCTGAAGCGCTAGCCAGAACGACCCGGCATTGGCCAAAAATTCCGCTTCGTCATTTTCAAGAATGCCGGCCGTGCCAAGCCGTTTGAACACGTCGCGTGTGGTTGGCGACAGGATGTCGGCATGGTCATGGGCGTGACGCAGTTGCAAATATTGCGCGATGAATTCCAGATCAACCAGCCCGCCGCGCCGCATCTTGATCGCCCAGGGGTGATTGTCGCCTTTGCCGGCTTCCATGCGGTTGCGCATGTCATAGACCGCGCGCACCAGCTGATCGGGGTCACGTTCCTTGCGCAGAACGGCCGTTGTGGTGGCAATCACCTTGTCACACAGCGATTGCGGCCCATAAACCGGGCGCAACCGCGTAAGCGCCATGTGCTCCCACGTCCAGGCTTCATTGTTCTGATAGGCTTCGAAGCTTTTGAAATGGGTGGCAAGCGGGCCTTTTGACCCGCTGGGCCGCAGGCGAAGGTCGGTTTCAAACAGAACACCTTCGGCGGTGGGGGCGGAAAGGGCGTTGATGTAACGCTGGCTCAACCGGATGAAATAATGTCCGGGTGACAGCGGTTTTTCCCCATCAGACTCTTCGGCTTCTTCGGGCACATCATAGATGAACACCATATCAAGGTCCGACCCCGGGGACAGTTCCTGCCCACCATGTTTGCCAAGAGCAAATACCGCAAGCCCGCCATCGGCAAAGGTGCCATGCTTGGCGGCGAAATCATCAGCAATGCGCGGGAACAGGGCGCGAATGGCAACATCTGCCACATCGGCCAGTGCACGACCGGCCTCGTGCGGGGTCTGGCGGTTCTGGATGGTCTGAACGTCAATCTGGAATTTCTGGTCATTGGCCCAGCGTCGCGCCACATCCAGCCAGTCTTCGACCATGTCTTCACGTGACAGGCGCGCATCAAGTTCTGCCAGCATGCTGTCGGCATCGGGCAATTCTTCATGGAAGCCCGACATCAGAACGAAATCGAGAACCGACGCGTTGCGCCCGATATATTTGGCCATACGCGGGGCGGTTCCGGCGATCTGGGCCAGAAGTTCAAGCAGTTCCGGGTGCGCGGTAAACAGCGAGAACAGCTGAACCCCGGCCGGAAGACCTTTCAGGAACTCGTCAAAGGCCCGGAATGCCATATCCGGGTTGGTGGTTTTCGACAGTGCCCCCAAAAGTGTCGGCATCAGTTCGGTCAGAATTTCACGCGCTCGGCGTGACCGGGTGGCGCGATAGCGCCCGTGATGCCAGCCGCGCACCGTAACCGATACATTTTCGGCATTCTCAAATCCCATTTCACGCAGATTGGCAAGCGTGTCGGGATCGTCTTCGGTGCCGGTAAAGACCAGATTGCCGGTCGTGCTGTCGCCGGTCAGCGGCGTGTCATCTTCAAACAGTTCGGCATAGTTGTTTTCAACATTGCGCAGATGAAGCAGCAGATGATCCTTGAACGCATCAAGTGTCGCATAGCCAAGGAATGTCGCAAGGGCGCGCAGCCCGTCATCCGTATCGGGAAGAGTCTGGGTCTGCTGATCATTGATCATCTGAAGCCGGTGTTCGACCGTGCGCAGAAATTCATAGGCCGCCAGCATTTCATCGCGGACTTCCTCGGATACCTGTCCGAATTTGGTCAGGGCGCGCAATGTGTCACATGTCGCCTTGCCACGCAGCGCAACTTCGCGTCCGCCCCAGATCAATTGCTGTGTCTGGGCGAAAAATTCGATCTCGCGAATGCCGCCGCGGCCAAGCTTGATGTTATGGCCGGGAATGTTGATCTTGCTGCCGCCCTTGTGGGCGTTGATTTGGCGCTTGATCGAATGAATGTCCTGAATGGCAAGGAAATCGAGATGTTTGCGCCATACGAACGGTCGCAGGATTTCCAGAAACTCGTTGCCGGCCGCCCGGTCGCCGCCAACAATGCGGGCCTTGATCATGGCCGCACGTTCCCAGTTCTGCCCCACCGTTTCATAATAGGTTTCAGCCGCAATCATCGACAGGATCGGCGGGGTCGATGCCGGATCGGGACGCAGGCGCAAATCGGTTCGAAACACATAGCCGTCCCCGGTGCGTTCTTCCATCACGCGTGTGATGTCGCGCACCATACGCACCAGATCCTGTTGCAGGCGATCCTCATCAAGATAGGTGACAATATCCTGATCATACAGGAAGATCAGGTCGATATCGGATGAATAGTTCAGTTCACCCGCACCCAGTTTTCCCATGCCGATCGCAAAGATCCCCGATCCTTCAAGCGGGTTTTGGGGATTGGGCAGGTCATATTTGCGCTGGCGCGCCATCGCACACAGGCAATGGGCCATGGTGAAATCAAGTGTGGTTTCCGCAGTTTCGCTGATCGCTGATGTGACTTTATCAAGCGGCCATGCCTTGCAGATATCGGCCATCGCGATCACCAGTGCGGCCCGGCGTTTTGCCTTGCGCACCGTGGACATTGTTGTCGCCTGATCAAGATCACGGGCATCCGCACTTTGCCGCACCGGATCCAGTGCGGTGGCAAAGGCATGATCAAGGCCGCTTTCGAATACTTCGCAAACAATGTCGGGATCGCGCAGGCACAGATTGGTCAGATAGGGGCTGTTACCAAACAGGGCTGCCAAAACCGCCTTGCTTTGGGGATCGGACGCAATATCGCCAATTTTGGATGCCAGACTTTCAAATGCCGGGCGATCGCCAAGGGCGTTCCATCGTTCAAACGCATTGGCAACACGTTCGGCATCAAAGGGTTGGGGCAGGTCCTGTGAAATCCAGGAAAGAGACACTTTTTGCTTTCCTTGTATTGCGAAAAGGTAACGAACCGGGCTATGCACAAACTTGTGCCTGATTGCATGCTCTTGGCAAGGAGATTGCAACCCCGATCATACGGGTGACTGTCTCTATGTAGCTTTTCTGCGATCGGACAAAAAGGGATTAGATCAATACTGGCAGTTCCGGTGATACCTGTTTCGTCTTGCAGAACGGAAACACCGGCCAGAACGTGTGCAGTGGTGTTATTGCGACATATGATATCAGGAAAACAGGATAAATAAGGGTGCGCCTCGTTAAAAGCTTTGCTGGATGGCTGGCGCTGATTTTGTCGGCGGTCGTGCTGTTTGTTGGCGTATTTGCAGCAGTCACCATCTGGCGACTGTCTCAGGAACCTGTGTCCCTGCACCGCATTACCCCCTATATCGTTGATCATCTTAACAAGTCGATGGGTGAAAACCGGCTGTCTGTTGGTGACGTCGTTTTGCGCTGGCGCGGATGGGCCGAAAAATTTGATGTCGGTTTGCGCGATGTCGTGATCATTGGCGGGGATGATCGTGAACTGCTCCATATTCCCGAAGCAGACGTGGTGTTTTCCAGCAAGGCCCTGTTTGAAGGGGTTCTCGCACTTCGTGAATTGAACCTGATCGGGCCGCGCATTCGCCTGGAACGCCGCGCCAATGGGCAGATCGATATCGGCTATGTCGCCGAAAACCCCGATGGGACAGCACCACTTGCCGGACCGGACGAAGACACACCCGTCGAACAGCAAGACCCGGTTTATGACAGCGGGCGGGGGGCGTCGGTCACAATCGATTTGCCCGAAAGTGACGCTGCGCAACCGGTTCTTCCCGAAAACACCGAAATACAGCCCGCACCGCAAACACCCGATAACGAGATCGAAGTGGCAACCGCGCCGATTGAAAGATCAGGCAGCGAAATCCTGCGCGATGTGGTCTCGATCCTGTCTGGTGAACGCACCGATTTCCCGGCTGCGGCCTATTTCGAAAGTTTCGGGATTGTAAATGCCGACCTGCAGGTGCGCGATGAACAGCTTGGCATCGTCTGGGCCGCGCCGCAGGCGGAAATTCTGTTGTCGCGCAAGCCGCTTGGCATCGGGGCCGAAGCCTCCTTGCAGGTCAGTGCAGGTGCCTTGTCGACCCGGGTCAATGTAACCGGTGATTACAGCACAAGCAGCGGTGAAATCGATCTCGAAGCCCGCATCGGCGAGGTGGAGCTTTCCGATCTGGTCAGCATCTCTGACATCTTTGAACCGATGCGCGATGCCTATGTCCCGGTTTCGGGGGTAATTCGTGCCAAATATGATGTCAGTGGAAAGCTGGTTTCTGCTGCGACCGATCTGGAAGTCGGAAGCGGGGTGATTTCCCTGCCATCCGAAATCCGCGCGACCTATCGGGTCAATGACGGCAAAATCGTCACAAGCTATGTACCGGGCCGGTTCAGTGTTGATGACGTGACGCTCAATGTCGGGGATGCCACGGCATCGGTTACCGGTGTCGTGCTTGATCCGTTTGGCAAATGGCAGCTTAGTCTGGATGCCAAGGCAACCGATGTGGCCACAGATGATCTGGATCGGCTGTGGCCGGAATCGGTTGGTGAAGATGCCCGTATCTGGGTTGTGACCAACCTGTCGGACGGTATTGTTCATCAGGCCACCCTGCATACCGAACTTCATCAGGATGACGCCGGCGACGTGGTGCTTGATGTGCTGGGCGGACAGATGACGATGTCCGGTGTCACGGTGCATTATCTGGGGGACATGCCCGATGTGCATGATGCCGGTGGCCGCGCCGAATTCGATGAAACCAGTTTCAATATCTATGTTGATCGCGGACAGGCGGACGGGCTGACTGTAACGGATGCCAGCATCCTGTTCACCAAACTTGACGAACCGGTCCCGCTTGCCGAAATCGAAGTGGTCGCCAATGGCAGTGCGCGCAAGGCGCTTGAACTGATCGAAGCACAGCCGCTTGGCTTTGCCACCCGCCTTGGCATTGATCCGGCCCAGATTGCTGGTGAACAGGCGACCCGCGTGCGCCTGAATTTCCCGTTGCTGCGCGATGTGACATTCGACGATGTCGAGGTCGCGGCAGCATCGCGCATTCAAAAGGCCAACATCACCAACGCGTTCCGCGAACTTGATGTCAATAACGGCAGTTTCGAACTTCAGGTCAACACCAAGGGGCTGGAACTGACCGGTACTGCATCGATCGGTAAGGGCAAAACCGCGATCAACTGGGTTGAAAGTTTTGATACTGCGGCCAAAATCCGCAGCCATTATAGCCTGTCTGGCGATCTTGATCTGGCGGTGATGCCTGATGTGGAACTTGATGTTGCGCCCTATCTTGCCGGGATGGGCAAGGGCAAGGTCGAAATCAGGGTTCTGGATGACCGGGTCGAGATCAAGGGGGATGTGGCGCTTAATGATGTTGCCATCACGCTTCCGATGGAACGGGTCAACTACACCAAACAACCCGGTGCCGAAGCGAAGGCAAGCTTTGATGTGGCTGTGCGTTATGAAGGTGGCGGCACGCTTAAATCCTTTGCGGTGATGGCACCGGCACTGGTGGCGTCCGGCACGGGCAAATGGCGCGGTGAAAACCCGATTGCCGATCAATGGTCCTTTGAAATCGACAATACCCGTTTTCGTGAAAATACCGGTCTTTCGGGAACGATCAGGCTTGCCAATGATGACAGGATGCTGGTGGACCTGCGCGGGGCGCAGTTTGACTTGCGACCATTTGTCGAGGATGAAACATCGCCTGAACCCGCAGAAGGCAGCGACACCAAACCGTCGGAAAAGCGCAATGTCATTGTCAATCTGACCGGTGGCGGCTTCCTGCTTAAGGGGGCGGAGCCGCTGCTCAATGATGGCAAAGTCACCTTCCGGCAGAATAAAGAAAATCGCGAAATCGAAATCACCGCCCGTCAGTTGATCGCGACCCCTTGGATCCTGTCGGATGACGCCGAAGAAACCGGCAAGCCAAAGGATGCCAAGGCACCAAACAGCGGCGGCATCGGACAACGCGCCAGCCGCGAAGGCGGAACGACCGAGATCTTCCTTGATATCGAACAGATGGTGATGGCCAATGGCGAACTGTTTGGCGATGTCAAAGGATCGATCCATGTTGTCGGACAGGAATGGGACCGGCTGGTTTTGAATGGTTCGCTGGCGGACCGGGCCACCATATTTGCACAGGTCAGCCGCGATGATTTTTCAACCCGCAAAGTCAGTCTGACGACCGAAGATGCCGGTAAATTCCTGCGGGCGCTTGATATGTATGAAAACCTTCTGGGCGGGAACATGACGGTCGAAGGCACGGTCGATGAAAGTGACTTTGCCCAGCCATTTACCGGATCGGTCAAGATCGGCGATTTCCGTGTCGTCAACGCACCGATTGCCGCACGTGTCCTGGGGGCGGCGTCTCTTTCGGGGCTCAGCGACGTTTTGCAAGGAAACGGCATTTCCTTTACCGAACTGAATGGCGATTTCACCTATGTGAATGATGTGCTGACCTTGTCAAAGGTCGCTGCCAACGGCACCGCGGTTGGTGTTACCGCGAACGGATCGATTGATCTGGCAAAATCCGAAATCCGCCTGGCCGGGTCGATTGTGCCGATCTATGCCATCAATTCGGCCCTTGGCGTGATCCCGATCCTTGGCGATCTTCTGGTGGGAGAAGAAGGCGGGGGCATCTTTGCGCCGACCTACACCATCGAAGGCGACCTTGGCGAACCTGATGTGACGGTCAATCCGCTTTCGACATTTGTGCCCGGCGTGCTTCGCAACCTGATCACCGGTGCCGAGCCCGGCTAAGGCCCAAACCGGCTAAGGCCCGCACCAATCAAGTTGATCGGCCCGGAAACGGGATGATGTTAGCGCTAACAAACGGAAAAAGCCCCGCGCAAATTGCACGGGGCTTTTTAAAATTTTGACCGGATATGTGTGATCAGACCGGCTTGATCAGGACATGGCGTTTCTTGCCAGCAGACACCTTGATCACGCCATCGGCATTCACTGCATCTGCGGTGATGTTGGCATTTTCGTCGCTGACTTTTTCGTCATTGATCTTTGCTCCGCCGCCCTTGATCAGACGGCGTGCATCGCCACCGGATTTGGCAAGATCGGCACGACGGAACAGATCGAAGGCCGGGATACCGGCATCAAGATCGGCCTTGGCGACTTCCACGGTCGGCAGGTCGTCGGCCAGAACACCTTCTTCAAAGGTTTTGCGTGCGGTTTCAGCAGCGGCAAGGGCTGCTTCTTCGCCGCGGCAAAGTTTGACGGCCTCGAATGCCAGAACTTTCTTGGCTTCGTTGATTTCCGAACCTTCAAGGTTCGCGTATTCGTCGATCTGTTCAAGCGACATCTCGGTGAACAGACGCATGAACTTGATGACGTCGGCATCTTCGGTGTTCCGCCAGAACTGGTAATAGTCATAGGACGACAGGCGTTCTTCGTTCAGCCAAACAGCACCGGCCGCGGTTTTGCCCATCTTTGCACCCGATGCGGTGGTCATCAGCGGGGTCGTCAGACCAAACAGCGATTTCTCGTCAACGCGACGACCCAGTTCAACACCATTGACGATATTGCCCCACTGATCCGAACCACCCATCTGCAACATGCAGCCATAGTTGCGGTTCAGTTCGACAAAGTCATAGGCCTGAAGGATCATGTAGTTGAATTCAAGGAAGCTCAGCGACTGTTCGCGTTCCAGACGCAGCTTGACCGAGTCAAAGCTCAGCATCCGGTTGACCGAGAAATGGCGACCGAAATCACGCAGGAATTCGATATAGTTCAGCTTGTCGAGCCAGTCGGCATTGTTGACCATGACCGCATCGGTCGGGCCATCGCCAAAAGTCAGGAACTGCTGGAAGACCTTCTTGATGCCCGCCATGTTGGAGGCGATGACTTCGTCGGTCAGGACCGGGCGCGCATCATCACGGCCGGTCGGATCGCCAACACGCGTGGTGCCGGCCCCCATCAGAACGATCGGCTTGTGACCGGTTTTCTGCAACCAGCGCAGCATCATGATCGATACAAGCGATCCGACATGAAGGCTGTCTGCGGTGCAGTCATAACCCACATAGCACACCACCGTATTTTCCGATGCATAGGCATCAAGGCCTTCAAGATCAGTACATTGGTGGATGTAACCGCGGTCATGCATGACGCGGAGAAAATCAGACTTCAGTTCAGTCATGGTTTTTTGCGCTATGTTGGTTGTGATAGAAAATTCGACCCGCCCAAAGTGCGGAGGCGATGATCTAGCACAGAAAACATGCGCAGGGCAACGCATCGGCGCGCAGATCTGCAATCCGGGTAACGATTTCACCAGAATTTGGCGTTAACCTGCGCAAACAACCCGAAAATACCATGCGGAGCACGACATGACGCAAGACTGGATCACAGCAATCGGAATGATGAGCGGCACGTCACTTGATGGTGTCGATGCGGCTCTGATTGAAACCGATGGCATTGATGTACGTCGTCTTGATCAGTCTGTTTTTGTACCCTATGCGCCGGAACTGCGCGAACGGATGCGTGAATGTTTCGGCAATCGCAGTGCCACCAATTTCGAACATGTTGTGGCAGATGATTTGACACAGGTTCATGTTGATGCCGTTAACATGTTGCTGGCCAAGGCCGGGATGTTGCCCGGCGATATCGGGATTATCGGCTTTCACGGGCAGACCGTGTTTCATGAACCGGCATCGGGGCTGACCCGTCAGATCGGAACGCCGCATATGCTGGCGGAAAAAACCGGCATTCCGGTGGTCGCCGATTTCCGTCTGGCCGATGTTGCCGCGGGGGGCGAAGGCGCGCCACTTGCCCCGATCTATCATGCCGCCCTGATGAAAAGTGCCGGGGTCGAAACGCCGGTGGCGGTGCTTAATATCGGTGGCGTGTCCAACGTCACCTGGATTGGCGACGGTGCGGGCGGTGCGGATCTTCTGGCCTTTGATTGCGGGCCGGGCAATGCACGTCTTGATGACTGGATGTTGCGCCATACCGGCAATCCGGTTGATCTGAATGGCGCGGCGGCGGCGTCCGGAACGGCGGACCCGATGGTCGAAATCAAGTTCCTTGAAGACCCGTATTTCGACCGTGTACCGCCAAAGTCACTGGACCGCGAAGACATGGCTGCGCGCATTGACGGTCTGGTGGCCGAGGCAAGGCTGAACGTTTCTGACGGTGCGGCAACGCTTGCCAATTGCACGGTTGCGGCCATTGTTGCGGGGGTAAACCATTTGCCTGTCGCGCCCAAAAGCTGGTTTGTCTGTGGGGGCGGGCGCCACAATCAATATGTGATGGAAACGCTTGCAAGTCGTCTTGGCGTGCCGGTGCGTCCGGTCGATGACCTTGACTGGGATGGCGATGCGGTCGAGGCGGAATGTTTCGGCTATCTTGCCGTGCGTCACTTGCGCGGCTTGCCGCTCAGTTTTCCGGGGACGACCGGGGTGCCTGCACCGTGCTGTGGCGGGAAGCTTTATCCAACGAAAAAGGCCGCCTGATCAGGCGGCCTTGATTTCGAGATCGTCATACATGCTGGCGGGTAGTTATGCGCCGCGCTTGTCGAGATAGGCGATCGAATGCTTGATCACGTCATCTTGCTGTTTGGCAAAATAGTGATCGGCACCGTCAATCGTGCACATGTCGACTTCGATGCCTTTCTGGGCATTGAGCTTGTCGGCAAGCTTGTTGACCGAGGCAACCGGAATGTTGGTGTCCTGTGATCCGTGGATCAGGATGCCCGATGACGGGCAGGGGGCCAGGAAGGTGAAGTCATATTCACTTGCCGGGGCTGCAACCGAAATAAAGCCGTCAATTTCCGGGCGGCGCATCAAAAGCTGCATGCCGATCCACGAACCGAACGAATAGCCGGCAACCCAGGTTGCGCGCGCATTGGCATTATAGGTCTGCATCCAGTCAAGCGCAGATGCCGCATCCGAGAGCTCACCGATGCCCTGATCGTAAACGCCCTGCGAACGTCCGACGCCGCGGAAGTTGAACCGCATGACGGAATATCCGCGATCCTTGAACATGTTGAACATGTTGAAGCACAATTTGTTATTCATTGTGCCACCCTGCTGCGGGTTCGGATGCAGGATAAGTGCGATGGGCGAATCGTCAGCGCCGTTATGGTGATAGCGACCTTCAAGGCGACCTTCGGGGCCGTTAAAAATGACCTCAGGCATGGATCAGACTGCTCCTGTCCACGAATGGAATGAAGTGTGTAACAAAAATATCCGAGTCTTTTTGTAAGTTTTTTCGTCTTTGCGCATAAATTGCTTTGGGCAAATACTTGACCAAGTTACTCGGTTATCCTATATTCCGGCTAACCCGATGGTGCCGACAAAACCCGATCTTGCGAGTGTCGCGAGGCCGGGCGTAGGCGTGGCTGCCGGGAATCGAAGGTACTAATTACACAGTGGACCGCCCCATGTTCAAGCTAATTCGTCAGGAAATTGACGCGATGATTGCCCGCGACCCCGCGGCACGCTCCCGTTGGGAGATCGCGCTCTGTTATCCGGCGTTTCATGCGATCATGGGATATCGTGGCACACACTGGCTTTGGCAGCGCGGTTTCCGCATCACGGCGCGTTTTCTTTCGCAGATCATGCGCTGGCTGACCGGGATTGAAATCCATCCGGGTGCGACCATCGGCAAGCGGTTCTTCATTGATCACGGCATGGGTGTCGTGATTGGCGAAACCGCCGAGATCGGGGATGACGTAACCCTGTATCAGGGGGTAACCCTTGGCGGGACGTCGCCCAGTGTGAATAGCGACGGGCAGCGCGGCCTGAAACGCCACCCGACACTTGAGGATGGTGTGATTGTCGGGTCCGGGGCACAGATCCTTGGTCCGTTCACCGTGCGCAAGAATGCCCGTGTCGGCGGCAATGCTGTTGTGCTTTCCGAAGTGCCCGAAGGGGCAACTGTGGTGGGTATCCCCGCCAAGATCGTTCGCCGCGAGGCCGATGATCGTTTCTGTGCCTATGGTACGCCGCTTGGTGATCTGCCCGATCCGGTGGCGCGCGCCCTTGAAGAGCTTGGCCGCGAGGTACAGTCGCTGCGCAATCAGGTAACGGCACTCGAAGCCGAAAAAATCGGCGCAGCGGGAAAATCGGGTGGTGATGTGATGCCGGAAAAACCGCGCATCGTCGCATCGTCGGAATAATTGGCGCCTATCGCGCAAAGTCGAATGAAAAGCCCGCTGTCAGGTCCGTGTAAACCCGAACCCAGGCAGCAAGGCAGGAGGACGCACCGTGAAGCTGAGTACCAAAGGCCGCTATGCCGTTATGGCGATGGTCGATCTCGCTGAAAGCAGCAAGGACCGACCGGTCGCACTTGCCGATATTGCGGACCGTCAGGAAATTTCGCTGTCCTATCTTGAACAGCTGTTTGGCAAATTGCGCAAAGGCGGGCTTGTCCGTTCCGTGCGCGGCCCGGGTGGTGGTTATCTTTTGGCCCGAACGGCCGATGAAACCCGTGTGGCCGATGTCATTCTGGCCGTTGACGAGCCGATCCGCGCAACCCGTTGCAAGTCCGGATCGCCCAAGGGCTGCAAGGCCAACAAGGGCCGCTGTCAGACCCATGAATTGTGGGAAGAGCTGGGCAACCAGATTTATCTGTATCTTGCATCGGTAAGCCTTGCAGATGTTGTGGATCGCAATGTCAGCGGATCGCTTCGGGTCTTCCCGGGCAAAACAACTCAAATAGAAGAGCCGTCACAGGTTGCGGCACAGTAAATGCTCCTCTATATCGAGAGCAGATGCGAATAAGGATGATTACAAACTGATGGCCGACCAGGTTTATCTCGACTACAACGCAAGCGCGCCGCTGTGCCCCGAGGCACGGCAGGCCATGATCGCTGCGATGGATGTTGCAGGTAATCCGTCATCGGTTCATGCCAGCGGACGTGCCGCGCGCAAGATCGTCGATCATGCCCGGCGCACCATCGCGGATCTGGTGGGCGGTGATTCCGAACGGATCATTTTCACCAGCGGCGGGACCGAGGCCAACAACCTGGCGCTGAACGGACTTGAAGACGTCACTGTCTTTACCAGTGCCATCGAACATCCCTCTGTCATAGAGGGGCGCGTGGATGCAAAACGCATTCCGGTTGATGGCAATGGTGTGGTTGACCTTGATGCGCTTGAGGCGATGCTGAAGGAAGCGTCGGCTGCCGGGCAGAAGGTTCTGGTATCGGTCATGCTGGCCAATAATGAAACCGGCGTGATCCAGCCGGTGGCCAAAGTGGCGCTGCTGGCGCGTGAATACGGGGCAAAGGTCCATTGTGATGCCATTCAGGCATTGGGCCGTCTGCCGGTGGATATGGGGCGCTTGCTGGTTGATATGGTGTCGGTTTCGGCCCATAAGATCGGCGGACCCAAAGGAATTGGCGCTTTGGCGATCGCGCCCGGCGTAATGCTGGTGCCGCAGATCCGGGGCGGTGGACAGGAAAAATACCGCCGTGGCGGCACCGAAAACGTTCTGGGCATTGCGGGCTTTGGCGCCGCGGCCGAACGGGCAGGGGCCCAGTTGGCGAACATGGCGAATGTCGCGGCCTTGCGCGACCGCCTTGAAACGGAATTGGCATCAGAGGCACCTGAGCTTCTGATCGCTGGTAAGGGAACGGAGCGACTGGTGAATACAAGTTGCCTGATCTTGCCGGGAATGCCGGGGGAAACCCAGGTTATGGCGCTGGATCTGGCAGGTGTGGCCATCAGTTCGGGATCAGCCTGCTCGTCAGGCAAGGTACGTGAAAGCCACGTGCTTAAGGAAATGGGGGTTTCCGATGCCGGATCGGCCATCAGGGTCAGTCTGGGACTGGAAACCACCGACGAAGATATTGATACATTTATCCGTGTTTGGAGCCGGATGAGGGGCAATGCAGCGCGTAAGAAAGCGCGTCACGCTGCCTGACAAGAGAGTGAGTGAGGAAGCCTTAAATATGAACGAGCTTAAAGCAAAGCCGATCTATCTGGACTACCAGGCCACGACGCCGACCGACCCGCGTGTCGTCGAAGCGATGCTGCCGTATTTCACCGAGAAGTTCGGTAACCCGCATTCCCGCAACCATAGCTTTGGCTGGGAAGCCGAAGATGCCGTTGAAGTCGCCCGTGCCCAGGTTGCCAAGATCATTGGCGCATCGGCCAAGGAAATCATCTTTACCTCTGGTGCGACTGAATCGAACAACCTCGCACTCAAAGGTGTGATGAAGTTCTATGGCAAGAAAAAGCCGCATCTGATCACGGTCGTGACCGAGCATAAATGCGTGCTCGACAGTGCCCGTCACCTTGAGCAGGAAGGTTACAAAGTGACCTATCTTGGCGTTAAGGAAAACGGCCTGATCGACCTTGAAGAACTCAAGGCTGCGATCACCGATGAAACCGCACTTGTTTCCGTCATGGGCGTGAACAACGAAATCGGTGTCATTCAGCCGCTGAAAGAAATCGGTACCATCTGCCGCGAACGCAAAGTGTTCTTCCACACCGATTGCGCACAGGCCGTTGGCAAGATCGATCTTGATGTCGAAGACATGAATATCGATCTGATGTCGATTTCCGGTCACAAGATCTATGGTCCGAAAGGCATCGGCGCGCTGTTCGTCCGCCGTCGTCCGCGCGTTCGCGTTATCGCCCAGATCACCGGTGGTGGTCAGGAACGCGGCATGCGTTCGGGTACGCTTCCGACCCCGCTGATCGTGGGTCTTGGCAAGGCATGTGACATTCTGTCCAACGAAATGGCCGAAGAAAACGCCCGTATCGCTGAACTGCGTGATTACACCTTGCAGCGTTTCCGTGATCGTCTTGCCGACATTTATCTGAATGGCGACGAAAAAGAACGCGTTTGTGGCAACCTCAATGTTTCCTTTGCCTATGTCGAAGGCGAAAGCCTTCTGATGGACATCAAGAACATTGCGGTTTCGTCGGGTTCGGCATGTACCTCTGCATCGCTTGAGCCGTCCTATGTTCTGCGTGCGCTTGGCGTTGACGAAGAACTTGCACATACCTCGCTTCGTATCGGCATCGGCCGTTACACCACCAAGGAAGAACTCGATACCGCTGTCGATGCGATCTGCACTGCGGTCGAGCGTCTCCGCGAGATGAGCCCGCTTTGGGAAATGGCCCAGGAAGGTATCGACCTCAAGTCGATCGAATGGGCTGAGCACTAAGAAGCGCCTGAATAAACGTCATTGTCTCGCGAGAGACCACAAGAAGATTGGAGAGAAATCATGGCTTATAGTGAAAAGCTGATCGACCATTACGAAAACCCGCGCAACGTTGGTTCCATGGACAAGAACGAACTGTCTGTTGGTACCGGCCTTGTTGGTGCACCGGCTTGCGGCGACGTCATGAAGCTGCAGATCAAGGTCACCCCGGAAGGCATCATCGAAGACGCAAAGTTCAAGACCTTTGGTTGCGGTTCGGCGATTGCGTCGAGCTCGCTGATCACCGAATGGGTCAAGGGCAAGTCGCTTGATGAAGCCGGTTCGATCAAAAACTCGCAGATTGCCGAAGAACTGGCGCTTCCGCCGGTCAAGGTTCACTGCTCGATCCTCGCTGAAGATGCCATCAAGGCAGCCATCAGCGACTACAAATCCAAAAACGGTGCGGCTGACGCTGCTGAATAAGCAGCGTCCCAACCGCCACGTTTTCCGGAATTTGGGAGAATACCATGGCTTTACCGTCACCGATTTCTGTCACGCCAGTTGCCCTTGATCACATCAAGGCGTTGCTTGATAGCCGCGGCAAACCGTCGCACGGCATTCGGCTTGGTGTGCGCAGCAAAGGGTGTTCGGGCCTGTCTTACACGCTTGAATATGCTGACGATGCCAGCGGCTTCGAAGAAGTTGTCGAGCTGGAAGACGGCGTGAAAATCCTGATCGACCCGAAAGCCATCATGTTCGTGCTCGGCACGGAGATGGATTACGAGGTCAACAAGATGGAAGAAGGTTTCGTCTTCCGTAACCCCAACGAAAAAGGTCGTTGCGGGTGCGGGGAATCCTTCCACGTCTGATCGGCCGGGCTTTCCCTGCTTTCTGTTTGGTCATGGCCCCGGTTTCATCGCCGGGGCCATCGGCTGAAAAGGGCGGCCTGATCCATAGTCCCGGCTGCCTTTTGACTGATTTGTTATTGTTTTAATCCTCGGAAGTGCATCGCGTGAGCAATACAGAACATCCGGCACACAAAGCTTGCTGGTCCTGCAAGGGGCCGGTCGAAGTCAGCGCACTGTTTTGTGATACCTGCAACGCCATTCAGGCCCCGGGTCAGCTCGACCATTTCAAACGGTTCGGTCTGGAACGGTCCTTTGACGTTGATATCGACGCGATGGAGGCAACCTACCTCAAACAGCAGCAGCAATTGCATCCCGACCGTTTTGCATCGAAATCCGGTCGCGAGCAGGCTCTGTCTTCCCAGCAGGCTGCCAGCCTGAACGAGGCTTTCGAGACTCTTAAAAACCCGGTGTCGCGCGCCCATTACATGTTGCGTCTGGCCGGGATCGAACCCGAAGGCGGCGAAGGCCATACTGTCAATGATCCGGAACTTCTGATGGAAGCGATGGAAATGCGCGAGGCACTTGATGATGCCGATGACAGGATCACCATTGATGCAATGATCAAGGATACCCGCAAACAGGCGCGCGCCTGTGAAAAGGACCTTGGCCAGGCACTCGATCAGCAATCATATGACGTTGGCAAAAAACTGACCACCCGCCTGAGATACCTGATGAAAATGACCGAGGAAGCGCGCGCGAAGAAATCGCGCCTTGCCGCTGCCTGATCATTTCAAATAACCGATACGGATAGAATTCATGGCTCTGCTTAAAATCCACGAACCGGGCGAAACGCCGCTCCCCCACGAGGACGAGCGCCAGATCGCTGTTGGTATCGATCTGGGTACCACCAACTCGGTCGTTGCGATTTCACGCGGCGAAAAACCCGAAGTCCTGCGCGACAAATCCGGTGGCAATGCGATTGTGCCGTCTGTCGTCTATTATGGCGATGACGCACCGGTGGTTGGCGAAGACGCCCGCGAACATATCAATACCGATGCCAATCGTGTGGTGTCCTCGGTCAAGCGCCTGATGGGGCGCGGGCTTGAGGATGTCAAATCCGTTGCCGGTACGTTGCCCTATGACGTCGAAGTCCCTGAAGGCAGCGACGATGGTGCGGGTGAACCGATGATGGTGCGCCTCAATGTCGGCGGGCGGGTTCTGACCCCGGTTGAAGTGTCGGCCGATATTCTGCGTGCCCTGCGCGCACGCGCCGAGGAAGGCCTTGATAAACCGGTCGAAAAGGCGGTGATCACGGTTCCGGCCTATTTCGATGATGGGGCACGCACCGCGACCAAGGATGCGGCGAAGCTTGCCGGGATCGAAGTTCTGCGTCTGGTCAATGAACCGACCGCAGCCGCCCTTGCCTATGGCCTTGATAACGGGGCAGAGGGGCTTTACGCCGTTTACGATCTTGGCGGCGGAACGTTTGATATCTCGCTTCTGAAAATGCAAAAGGGCGTCTTCCAGGTCAAGGCAACCGGCGGTGACGCCGCCCTTGGCGGGGATGATTTCGATCACGCCATTGCCGAACATCTTCTGGCTGAGCGCAAGGACGGCGGTGCAGCCGATTCCCTTGATGCATCGGATGCCAAACGGCTGTTGAAAACAGCACGCAAGGTCAAGGAAGGCCTGACCGATCAGGATGCGGTCGAGGTCTCTGTCGATCTGAACGGGTCGGTGACCAGCCATACCGTAACCCGCACCGCGTTCGAGGCAATGATCGCCAAGCTGGTATCGCGTACCATCGCGATCACCGAGCAGGTGCTTGATGATGCCGATATCCTGCCCGAAGACGTCAAGGGCGTGGTGCTGGTCGGCGGGTCAACCCGTGTGCCTGCGGTGCGCAAGGCGGTGGCCGATCTGTTTGAGCAGGAACCGCTGTCTGATATCGACCCGGACGAGGTCGTGGCCCTTGGCGCCGCCCTTCAGGCCGAGGCGCTGACGGGGGGCTCAGACAACCTTCTTCTTGATGTCACGCCGCTGTCGCTTGGTCTTGAAACCATGGGCGGGATTGTTGAAAAGGTCATTGACCGCAACACCCCGATCCCGGTCGCCAAGGCCCAGGAATTCACCACCTATCAGGATGGCCAGTCGGCCATGATGATCCATGTGGTGCAGGGCGAACGCGAAATGGTCGATCAATGCAGGTCACTGGCCCGGTTCGTTTTGACCGGCATTCCGTCAATGGCGGCCGGTGCCGCGCGGATCCGCGTGCAGTTCAATGTTGATGCCGATGGTCTTTTGACGGTGTCGGCACGCGAAGAAACCACCGGCACCGAACAGGAAGTCGCGGTCAAGCCGACCTATGGCATCAATGAAACCGATATGGCCAACATGCTGCGCGACAGCATGGTCCATGCCCGCGAAGATATGGAAATGCGCGTCCTGACCGAAGCACGGGTCGAGGCACGGCGCAATATCCTTGCGGTCCGGGCGGCCATGGCGGCCGACCGAGCACTTCTGAGTGCCGAGGACGAAACCAGTATCAACAACGCCATCACCGCCCTTGAGACGGCGATGGCCGGCGATGATCGCGATGCGATTAACGAGGCTGCCGAGGCCCTTGAAAATGCGTCGCGGCCCTTTGCCGAAACCCGAATGGATAGCCGGATCAGACAGGCGCTTGCCGGTCAAAATGTCGATGAAGTGAATTAATCGGCACCGGTGGAATTGACAAACCGGTCAAGTACGGCGATTGTCCCGAACAACCGCCAAGGTCAGGGCCGGACAATTGCGTTGTGACAAGCAGCGCAGCAAACAGAGATCGAACGAAAAGTATTACCGAGGAGAAAGGCACAGATGCCTAAGATCGTTTTTGTTGAGACCGATGGCACCGAAAAGGAATTCGAAGTTGCCGACGGCCTGTCCGTTCTGGAAGCTGCCCATAAGAACGGCATTGACCTTGAAGGTGCATGCGAAGGTTCGCTGGCTTGCTCGACCTGCCACGTTGTTCTGGACGAAGAATGGTTCGACAAACTTGACGAGCCATCCGAAGACGAAGAAGACATGCTTGATCTTGCTTTCGGCCTGACCGAGACGTCGCGTCTCGGCTGCCAGATCATCATGAGCGACGAACTCGACGGCCTGCGCGTCAAGCTGCCGGCTGCGACCCGCAACATGATGGTCGACAAGTAAGTTTGACCTTCTTTTGACCGGTGTGTTTTGCGCCCCGGGCACCAAAGGAGACGGATATGCGTTGGACAGATATTCAGGACATCGCGATCGAGCTTGAGGAAGCCCATCCTGACAAGGATAACCTCAACCTTCGCTTTACCGACCTGCATAAATGGGTCTGCGAGCTTGAAGGTTTCGAAGACGATCCCGAGAAATCGAACGAAAAGATTCTCGAAGCCATCCAGATGGCCTGGATCGACGAACGCGAAGACTGATTTCGAAAGGGTTGAGACGTGCGCCTTTCGGCCTGCACCCTGACCACGAAATATCAGACCAGCCTGCTTTGCGCGGGCTGGTCTGTTTTTGTTTGAATGACCGCCATCACCGCCATGATGGCCGATACCGCAAAACGGGACGAAACATCCATGAGCCAGACCGCCACCTTTACCGATATCATTCCGGACGACAGCCTGTTTGGCAAATTGCGTGCGCGCGCAAGCGACGCCTGGGAAAGCTATGTCTGCCATGACTTCGTCAACCAGCTTGGTGCCGGCACATTGCCCGAAGCGGCCTTCAAGCATTATCTGATCCAGGATTACCTGTTTCTGATCCAGTTTTCGCGCGCCTATGCGCTTGCGGTCTACAAGGCCGAAGATTTGACCGCCATGCGCCAGTTTTCGGGCACGGTGCATGCGATCCTTGATATGGAAATGAGCCTGCATCTTGAGTTTTGCAAAGGCTGGGGCCTGTCCGAGGCCGATATCATTGCCGAACCCGAAGCACGTGCGTGCGTGACCTATACCCGCTATGTGCTGGATCGCGGGGTGCAGGGCGATGTGGTTGATCTTCAGGTTGCCCTGATGCCCTGTATGGTTGGCTATGCCGAAATCGCAAACCGCCTGATGGCAAGTTCTGATACAAGGCTGGACGGCAATCCGTACCGGGCATGGATTGAAATGTATGCGTCCGCCGAATTCCAGGACGTGGCCAAGGCCGAAATTGATTTGCTGGAACATACTGTCGCCAAGCGCGGCGGTCATGATCGCATCGATGGTCTGGTCGATACCTTTGCCATGGCAAGCCGCCTTGAAGCCGATTTCTGGCAGATGGGACTTGATCTGGCAAAATAGGCGAACATCGCTTATATAAGCTCGAAATATTGCGTGCGGGTGGCGGAAATGCCGCCCGTTGCCTTTTTGGATTAACTTCTTGTCGCTGCGGCCTTGACCCGCAGATGGGTGGGAAAAATGAACTCTCTTGGCTTTGATAAGGCCCCTGAAGACACGCGCGTGGTTGTAGCCATGTCGGGTGGTGTGGACAGCTCCGCGGTTGCGGCCCTTCTGAAATCGGAAGGCTATGACGTGGTCGGCATCACGCTTCAGCTTTATGATATGGGTGCCAATGCGCCGACCCGTGCGAAATCCTGCTGTGCCGGGCGCGATATTTATGATGCGCGCAAAGTGGCCGAGGATATCGACATTCCCTATTACGTGCTCGATTACGAATCACGCTTCCGCGAAGAAGTGATCGATGATTTTGCCGACAGCTATATGCGCGGCGAAACCCCGATCCCGTGCGTGAAATGCAATCAGACCGTCAAATTCCGTGATCTGCTTGAAACGTCCTATGACCTTGGCGCAGATTGCATGGCGACGGGCCATTATGTGCAGCGTAAACTCGGTGCCGATGGGCGTGCGCAGTTGCACCGTGCGGCTGATCCAAACCGCGATCAAAGCTATTTCCTGTTTACCACAACCCAGGAACAGCTCGATTTCCTGCGCTTCCCGCTTGGCCATCTGATGAGCAAGGCCGAAACCCGTGCCCTTGCCGCCAAGTTTGGTCTTGAGGTCGCCGACAAACCCGACAGCCAGGACATCTGCTTTGTCCCGGATGGCAAATATGCCCGTCTGGTCGAACGCCTCCGTCCCGAAGCCGGTGAGCCGGGCCAGATCGTTGACCTTGATGGCAATGTCATGGGCGATCACCGTGGCCTGATCCATTACACGGTCGGGCAGCGTCGCGGTCTTAATATCGGGGGTACGGCAGAACCGCTTTATGTCGTCAAACTGGTCCCGGAAAAACGTCAGGTCGTGGTTGGCCCCAAGGCCGCCCTTGCCAAGAAAATGGTCTATGTCAAAGAGCTCAACTGGCTTGATGGCGACCAGATCGATGAAAACGGGGTCGAGGTCGAAGTCAAACTGCGCTCGGCCATGCAGCCGACCACGGCAACCGTCTTCCCCGAAGCTCGCGGCGAAGCCCGCATCGAACTCCATGATGCCCAGTTCGGCATCGCCCCGGGGCAGGCCGGTGTGTTCTATCAGGGCGAACGTGTCCTTGGTGGCGGCTGGATCACCCGCGAGGAGCTGATCAGCAATACCGCCACGGCGGCATAAGGCCATCTGATCAACGATTGTGGTGGGCGAGGGCACATGTTCCTCGCCCGCTGGTTTTGTGGAAATCTTTTTTGACAAAAACGTCAAAAAGGCGCTTGACGGGGACGGCTCCCTGACTTAAAAACCGCCTCGTTCCGAACGATACGGAACACCACAAAATACTTGTGGCGGAGTAGCTCAGCTGGTTAGAGCAGCGGAATCATAATCCGCGTGTCGGGGGTTCAAGTCCCTCCTCCGCTACCAATAACAGAAAAGCCCGATCCGATGGATCGGGCTTTTCTGTTATGTGGCTAACGCGGGGAGAGGGCTTAACCCCCGCGGGTTCACGAGAAAGCGACGCAGGCAGCTTTCGAGAGACGTTGTGCGAACCGCGCAACGGTCCGCAGGGCAAAGCCCAAGGATAAAAAGCAGCCCAAAGGCTGTTTTTTACAATTCCCTCCGACCTTTTGCCTGTGCGGTGATCTGGATTTTCATTCGTTAATTAGACCTGTCCGGTTATTCGAGCGTCTTACTCTGTCCCAAGTTTCGAAATTTCCATAAACTTATGAAGTCCAGTTAAGTCTAAAGGCTCAATGCTATTGCGCGAAAAAGAGACCACGTATCTTTGTCCACCATATCGCTTGTCTTCGCATGTGAGACTGCTACCAGATGCTGTATAACTCTCTTTAAGCTCAGGGTGTTGGGTCGCCCAATTAGCAATAGCTTTTAGGTTCGCAGGCTGGAAGAATGCATCCATTGCATTCGTCTTTTCGGTCAAGTCTGCGATATTATTTGCTAAGTCTACGATCAGGTTTAGCTTGCTGCGTAATTGTGGGGTTGTAAGGCTATTGGTTTGAATTCCATCAAGTTCGACATATGCATTTTTGAGTCTGTCAGAGATCAGCGAAAGCTCTTCCTTTATTGGTTTTTGAGATACCACAAATTCGCGACCTCCGAACCGGCCAACAACCTTATTTTGAGTGACGTAATATTTTTTCGGTTGAGGCTCTTTTTCGCCCATACGCCGCCTTTTTTTCTTTTCTGTCGTGGTAAGCTTATCCCATTCGTCCTTTTGGTTTTCATAGTTTGATGTTTCTCGCTCTTCCCTAGCGAAATCCCGGATTGTTTTGGGAATTGTAAGCTCTCCTGCCGACTGAGCTAAATAGCGTTTGAGATCGGGAAACTTGTCCACTAATCCGATTTGCAACTCGTCATAAACAGCGAGAAGCTCACTCTCATTCAGAATCTCAAGAAATTCGAGAAATTTTGAGAATCCTGCTTGGACCCTCTTCAGCCGACTTAGTTGAAGGCTTCGTTTCATCTGTTCAGTAAAATCTCGGCTGACTTGTTCAAAGTGGGCCGAATAGTGTTTTTTACCGCACAGATGTCCGATAAGAAAACGCTCACCTGTACTTGGCAGTTTAAGCACAAACCCTTTCGAATGGTTGGGGTGGCTAACTTTGCAGTATACACATTTTACAACACCATTTTTTGCATGATCAGCATTCCGCAAATCATATTGGTATTCAATGATTGGAATTTCGGTGCTGCTTGGCCGATGATCAATTAAGCCGTCCAAGGTAAGGGGATCTTTTACCCAGAATTGACGGTTGATAAGTTCGTCATCGTTTGCGACCAAGAATGTCTCCGTTTGTCAAAATACAAATTTTGTTCCTCTGGTGTATTAAACATCAGATTTTTTGAAACTTAAAGTTTCAATTGTGGTGTCGCACTCTATCTTTTGGCTTTCTCAAAAACAAAACCCGCAGCGGGTAAATGCTGCGGGAAGGGGTGTCGGGTTTGTGCGCAGCGCTGGCTAAAGAGCGCGTCTTGCCGCCTCTTCAAGAAAGCCGGATACTGCGCGTTTACCGTGTTTTGCTTCGATCAGGTCGATCAGATTGGCATCGATTGTCAGGTTGATGCGCCGCTTTTTACCGGGGATGGTTGCGGTGATGGCGACGATCCCAATTGCGCCATCTGCAAGCTCGACAGAGGGGCTTGGGACCGGGATTGCTTGGCCGTCTTCATGCATGCCTTCGATATGGAAGTTCAGGGCTTCAGTCCCCATTTCCACCAATTCTGTCATAGTATCTGCCGCACTGACGCAGCCCGGGAAATCCGGAAAGGAAATCCCGAAGCTGCCATCATTGTCGGTATGCACCAAACCCCAATAGGTCTGTTTCATTCTGTTGTCATCCTGTTTCCCATTTCCCGTAAGGAACCGGAAAGCCATTTACAGCAGCTTTATACCCGATTGCCTTTCAATGCTTTTGACGGTGCCTTTAGGGAGATCCCGTTTGGGATGTGGCACTGTCACGCGCCCCGGTTTTGTCGGGTGCGCTAGCTGATGGTGACTGCCTTTCGTACGAATGATTTCCCAGCCATCATCTTTCAGCCGTTTGAGTATCTCTCTACTGTCCATAGCCCCCTTTCATAGTTTCAGTGCGCATTATGCGCATTGTCTGAGGGCGGGTCAATATAAATGCGCATAATGCGTATTATGAGGTTTTCGTGCCAAACCGCTTAACCAACCTTCCATCAATCACCGCCAATCCAACCCCGATCACGCCCATCCCGATGATGTGCTGAACAAGAAGCGTTTCACCAAGGAAACCGACACCGAGCAATATCGCGCTGACCGGGATCAGGAAGGTGACGAGCAGAAGGTTGGATGCCCCGGCGCGTTTGAGGATCGCGAAATAGAGGATATAGGCAAGCGATGTCGAAAGGGCGGCGATGCCGAAGACTGCCATCAGGGTTTCGGGGGAGGGTACCGGCAGGGTCCAGGGGCGGTCGATGGTCGCGGCAAGCGGGATCAGCAGGATGCTTGATGCGCTGGTCATGCCGGCTGCGGTCAGGATCGGGTTCATGCCGCCAAACCGTTTGCCAAACACCCCGGTGCAGCCATAACAGAATGTCGCAAGCAGGATGGCAAAGGGGGCAAGCGGTGCCAGTGCAGATGCCGGTTTGAAGGCGTTTTCGCCCTTGGCGGCAATGGTTTCGCCACCGGGCAGGCCGATGATCACCACCACCCCGGCGAAGCCGATCAGCACACCCAGCGCCTTGCGCAGATTGAGCTTTTCATTGTCGGTGGCGATATGGGCGATGACGATGGTGAATAGCGGGGTGGTCGCATTGAGGATGGCGGCAAGGCCGCTTGCGATATGGGTCTGTCCCCAGACAATCAGCGAAAACGGCACAAGATTGTTAAACGCCCCCATAATGACAATCGCGCCCCAGAATTTCGGATCGCGCGGGATCGGGATGTGACGGAGCAACACCACCCACCACAGGATCAGTGACGCAATCGTCACCCGACACAGCACAAGCGTAAAGGGCGGAAGATCGGCAAGCGCGATTTCGGTAAAGAAAAACGATCCGCCCCAAAGAACCGAAAGAATGAGCAACATCGCCCAACTTGTTCCATCCATCTTGAGATCGGGCATGCGTTGTGGCTGTGTCGGCATGGGGCGGGTTTCCTGTTTGCGCAAATGTCCCTGACGGGTGGTCGTGGCCTTGGGCGAGGTGGCAGTGGCGGCAAGTCGGTTGCTGTCATCTGGCGGATCAACAGGTTTGCCTGATTGATGATTTTCTTCAAGCGCAAAGCGTTTGGGCGTGATTTCGGTAGGGAGCATGATTTTGTCCGTTCTTTGCTGGTGCTTGTCGGGGCTGGTGCTTGTCGGGGGACGCCCCGGTGACACGCAAAAAAAATAGGCGAGCAACAATCTTGCTGCTCGCCATTTTCGGACCTGAAGCCTGATGACCGGTATTTGGGGTTATTTGACCGGCGCGGTATTTCCCGGAAGGCGGATGAATTTCGGCAGTTTGGCAAAGATCGTGATATTGCCCAGCAACACCATGGCAAGGCCGGTCGCGCCAATCGTGGTCCAGACATAGCCTTCAAGGAAGGTCGATACCGTAAGGGCGACAACAGGGAACAGGACAGTGACATAGGCCGCACGCCCCGCACCAACCCGGTTGACCAGCGCGAGATAGGCGATAAACGCCACCACCGATCCCGGAATGGCCAGATACAGCAACCCCCCGATATAGATCGGGTCGGTCGGCATCACCGGTGTCTGGCCACGCAAGGTGGCAAAGATAAACAGCAACACCGTGCCATAAACCATGCCGCGCGCAACCGCATCGCGATTGGGGATGCCCATGGAATGCAGCTTGACCGATACCATGTTGCCGCAGCTGAACACAGCCGTCCCGCACAGGGCCAGCAACATGCCGGTAATCGCATGGGGATTATGCGACAAAGCGTAAATCTGATTGGCAAACAGGCAGGCAATCCCGCCAAGCCCGAATGCCGCACCAAACACAAAGCGCACACCCGGACGATTGCCATAAAAGGCCCAGTTGCCCAGCGCATTGAAAATGGTCGAAGTGGTGAAAATCACCGCCACAATGCCCGATGCGATATAGGCAGTGGCCGAATACATCAGGATAAAGTTGATGCCAAAAAGCCCGCAGCCCAGAAGCACGATCCACGGATGGGCGCGCCATGGCACCGGGCGCCATTTGCGCGACAGCACCAAAAAGCCGCACAGCACGGCCGCGGCAAGGGCAAAGCGATAGAAGATCGACATTTCAACCGGGATCGGACCGATCTGGAGCTTGATCGCATACCAGGTAAAGCCCCAGCAGAATGTAACGATGGCAAATAAAAGGGCAGTCATTTCGGGGCTTTCAAACAGCGTGGCGCCGTAACGGCACAGAAAGGGAAGCGTGGTGACGCAAGAAGGGCTTGGTTGTGCAACGGCCATGTGGGGCATAACCGTCATGCCCGATTAAGCCATAAGCCGGGATTTTGTTCTTTCACGTTCTTGCGGTGTTTTTGGGGGGATTGACGAAAATCTCAGGGTTATCGGCTATTGCAATTTTGTGGGGGCTTGGCCTTGATTATGCCGTCCGGTTATAGGGGCCGGACCATCAGCAAGAAAAAAGCATGATCATGAATGACCGGGAAGGGGAGCCGGATGAACGGGGAATGGCAACCGGAACTTCGGGCCTTGCGATACTTTGTCAGTGTCGCCGAAGAAAAAAGTTTCACCCGGGCGGCAAACCGCCTGCGCATTGCACAGCCTGCACTGAGCCGTCAGATCAAGCGGCTTGAGGAAGATCTGAAGGTGCAGCTGTTTACCCGCACGGTACGCGGGGCGGACTTGACCGAGGCAGGCGAAATCCTGTTGCGCCGTGCCTATCTGATGTTCAATCAGTTGCAGCAAACCCATCATGACATCACCATTCATTCAACCCATCTGGGCGGGGTGGTGTCGGTGGGGATGCCGCCGACACCGGGGGAATTCATCGCCCCGCGTCTGCTTGAGCGCAGCAAGGCGCTATATCCCGATATCGAATTGCGCTTTGTCGAAGGCTTCAGTGCCGATCTTGAACAGAAGATGGCCAACAACGAAATCGGGGTTGCGGTCATGCATGACCCGACCCCGCGCGATGATATCCAGATCACCGAACTTCTGGTCGAACATCTTTGTCTGGTCGGGCGGTCGGGCACGCTTTCAAAGCCGTCCTACAGCCTCAAAGAGGCCGCAAGCTATCCGCTGATTATGCCGAGTCGACCGAATTTCCTGCGCATTCTGGTCGACAGCTATGCCGAAAAGCATGACGTGTCGCTCAATATCGAAACCCGGTCGGACGGGATCGGCCATACCAAGTCGCTGGTGCGCTATGGCCACGGATTCACGATCCTGACCTATGGGGCGATCATTTCCGATGTGCAAAGCGGCGTACTCGAAGCCATGCCGATTGTCGATCCGGCAATCACATGGCGGCTTTGCGTGGCCATGCGCATGGATCAGGGACGCAAACGCACCCTGAGTGTTGTCGAACAGATGATCCACGAGATCGTTGATGATCTGGTTGCGGCCGGTATCTGGAAATAGCCATGCCGCAAAGGTATGGGAAGCATAATTACATAGTATTTGAATTATAGGTCGCGGCGCGACTAATCAATGAGGACCGGCAGATGGGCATCTGTCGCAAACAAGAAGATTGGTAACCAGGCCCACGCGGCCCAGGGAGGAATGATGAAACGTTTTGGTAAAGGCGGGGTGATTGCATCCGCTGCAATGGCGATGGTTGCGCTTGGGGTTGCGACCACTTCTTTTGCAAATAATGCATCGGCAGAAACCTATAAATGGTTGACCTTCAAGCCGCAGGGTGCCGGCGACGCACAGGCGATTTCGACCCAGTGGTTCGTTGACGAATTCAAAAAACGCACCAATGGCGAACATGAAATCGAAGTTTTCTGGGGCGGTTCGGTTGCCAAAACCCGTGAAATTCCCGATGCGCTCAGTGCCGGCGTTGGTGAATTCGGCGATATTGTCACACCGTATTTTGCCGATAAATTCCCGCTTAATAACGCCGTTGGTTTCTTCATTCCGCAGCCGAATTCGACGATCGAAATCGCGCATCTGATGGAAAAATGGCACGCCAAATATCCGCAGTTCAGCCAGGAACTGGCCAATTACAACCTTAAGGCCGTCGGGTTCCGTCCGCTTGAAAGCTATGGCCTGCTGTGCACGTCACCGATCCGTTCGCTGGCCGATCTCAAGGGCAAGCGTATCCGTACCTATGGCTTTGCCTATCCGGCACTGGTCGAGGCACTTGGCGCAACCCCGGTTTCGATTGCAACGTCGGAAGCTTACGAAGCACTTGAAACCAGCATCCTCGATTGCACGCCGATTGGTCCGGCGCTGGCCTATGGCTGGAAATATGACGAGGTTGCCAAATACTATATCGAAATTCCGCTTGGCGCATCGTTCGGTCACCTGATCGCGATGAACCTTGATACCTACAACGCCATGGATGATGCCACCCGTGCGGTGGTCGACAAGCTCGGTCAGGAATATGCCGACGCCTATAATGACGAGCTGGAAAAAACCATCAAGGACGTCCGTGCCGGCTGGCCGGCCAAGGGGGTTGAAGTCATTCAGTTCCCGAAAGAAGAACTGGTCTCCGTGATCAAGGACGAACGCATCCAGGCTGTCCGTCAGGAATGGATCGCGCGCGCCGAAGCCGCGGGCCTTCCGGCCCAGGAAATTGTTTCGGAACTCGAATTCTAAGAGTTGCCGACATTCACCGCCCCGGGAATGCCCGTTTCCCGGGGCGGGTTTGGCACCATGAAATATGGTGACGCGGATTAAGTGGAGTTTCCATCAATGTCGTTGTTCGAACGGATCTGCCAGTCCTATGGCCGGTTCCTGCGCGGCTGCGGATTTGTCGCAGGCTACACAACCTTTGCCATGATGATGCTGGTTGTGGCCAATGCAGTGTCGCGCTTCTTATTCAATTCCCCGGTGCAGGGCGCCCTTGAAATCACCGAAACCATGTTGACGGTTCTGGTGTTCCTGTCGCTTGCACTGACCCAGTATGAAGGTGGCCATATCAAGGTCACGGTCGTTCTTCAGCACATGCCGGTCTTTATGCAGAAACCGTTGCGTTTGTTCGTTCTCGCACTGGGCTGCGTGTTCTTTGCCTGGTGTGCACAGGCGGGCTGGGAATTTGCGATGCGGTCCTTTGCGATCAATGAACAGCAATGGGGATCGGTGCGCTATCCGCTTTATCCGGTCAAATTTGTGATTTTCTTCGGACTGACGATGCTTGCCATTCAGTTTGCACTCGATTTCATGCGTGAACTGATCGGGTCTGCGCCAAACAAGGAGGCCGTGGGCCAATGACGGGGCTTGAAATCGGATCTTTGGGCATTGTGGCCCTGTTTGCCGCCATCCTGTTTGGCGCGAATGTGATGGTTGCGCTTGGTGTTGTCGGGGCGGCCGGTCTTGCGGCCCTGGTCGGGACCAAGGGGGCGACCGCCATGCTGTCGACGGTGTTTTTTGACACCACGCACAGCTTCCATTTCAGTGTTATTCCGCTGTTTTTGCTGATGGGCTTTTTTGCGATGCGCGCGGGCCTTGGCGAAGACATGTTCGAAGCCGCCACCAAATGGCTTGGCAATTTAAAGGGCGGACTTGCGATTTCGACCACGATGGGGGCGGCGGCATTCGGTGCGGCGTCCGGATCAAGTGTCGGGACAGCCACGGTCTTTACCAAGCTTGCCCTGCCGGAAATGCTCGCACGTGGCTATGACAAACGTCTGGCATCGGCATCGATTGCCATTGCCGGGACGCTGGCCGTGATGATCCCGCCCAGTGCGCTTGTGGTGGTCTATGGCATCCTGACGGATTCAAGCATCGGCGGTTTGCTGGTTGCCGGTGTCATTCCCGGCGGTGTCTTTGCGGTTCTTCTGTGTATTGCGACCTATTTGACCGTGATGCGCAATCCTGATCTGGCGCCGGTTACCGCCACCAATGTCCCGATGAAGGAAAAGCTTTATTCCCTTCGTCTGGCCGGGCCGCTGCTGTTTGTCATCATTTGCATCATTTCCGGGCTTTATCTTGGGGTTTTCACCCCGACCGAGGCCGGCGGCATTGGTGCGGGACTGACCTTTGTTCTGGCAATCATGCGTCAGCGCAGTATCCGCAAACTGGAACTGAGCAAAACCTTGATGGATACCATCAAGACGTCGGGCATGATTTTCGCGATCATCATCTGTGCGCTGGTCTTTTCGAAATTCCTGGCACTGAGCGGTGTGGCCAATGCGATTGGCGGTTTCCTGATCGGGCTTGAGGTCAATCGCTGGATCGTCGTTCTGATCATTGTCGGCATCTATTTGCTGCTTGGCATGATGATGGATGCGCCGGCATTGCTGGCCATCACGCTTCCGATCACCCATCCGGTGATGATGAACCTTGGATTTGATCCGATCTGGTTCGGGGTGTTTGTGGTGTTGCTGGTGGAAATCGGCGCGGTCACACCACCGGTCGGGATCAACTGCTTTGTCGTGCAGGCGGCCTCTGACGGGCGGGTGCGTCTCGAAGATGTGTTTCGCGGATTGTTGCCCTATATCGCGGCCGGTTTTGTAATGTTGCTGTTGCTGTGCCTGTTTCCGCAAATGGCACTGTTCCTGCCAGAATCGATGAATTGAGGATCGCAGGATGAATTCAGCACAAAACCTTTTCCCGTTTGACGGCAAGCTGCCCGGACCGAAACTGTTGCGATCAACCCTGACATCCCCGTTCGGGCGCAAGGTCCGCATTGCAATGGATGTTCTGGGATTGTCCGGACGCATTGATGTTCAGCCCGCCGACACCCGTGATCAAAGCGACACCCTGCGTCAGCAGAACCCGCTTGGCAAAATTCCGTGTCTGATCCTTGAAGATGGCAGCATTCTTTATGACAGCCGGGTGATCATTGAATTTCTTGATCGCTGGTCGGGACAAAACAGACTGATCCCCGAGGCGGTGGATGAACGGGCCCGTATCTTGACCCGTGCGACCCTTGCCGACGGGATCGCCGATGCTGCCTTGTTGATGGTCTATGAAGGACGTTTTCGTGATCCGTCGCAGATTTCGGAAGTCTGGCTTGATCATCAGCGCGGTAAAATCAGCCGGGCGCTCGATGCGATGCAAACCGCTTTGCCCGATCCGCGCAAAACCGATGTGGTGTCGATCAGTCTGGCCTGTGCGCTGGGATATCTTGATTGGCGCCAGCCGGTTGAATGGCGGCAAACCTATCCGGTGATTGTTGACTGGCTTGACGAATTTGCGGCTGCCGAGGCGGCCTTTGGACGAACCGAACGCCCCGCGGAGATCCCGGCATGACCCGTATTGCATCCCTGCAACCCGAAAACCTGACCCCGCGCCAGAAAGAAGTGTATGACGCCATTGCATCCGGTCCGCGTGGCCGGGTGCGCGGGCCGCTCGCCGTGTGGCTCAATCGTCCGGATCTTGCTGATCGGGCACAGGCGCTTGGCCGGTATTGCCGCTATGATTCCCTTCTGGAACCGCGTCTGTCGGAACTTGCCATTCTGGCGACTGCGCGTGTCTGGAAATCCGAATTCGAATGGGCCGCGCACAAGGTCATCGCCCTTAAGGCCGGGATCAGCCCCGAAATCGTCGAGGCGATCCGAGCCAACCGGCAACCGGTCTTTGAAAACGAAGACGAAGCGGTGGTCTATGACTATGCGATCACCCTTCATACCGAACGCCATATTGGCGACGAGCTTTATGCCCGCGCGGTCAAGGTTCTTGGCCAGGATGCGGTCGTCGATCTGACCGGTATCCTTGGCTATTACACGCTGATCTCCATGACGATCAATGTGTTTGAACTGCCGCCGCCCGACGGGGCTGTACCCGAACTGGAATAGGGTTTCGGGACCACACTGTTTTTGACATCAATACCAACGAGGATGGCCATGAATACTGCGCCCATCACCTATAAACCTGCGCCAACGCAGCCGAAATTCACCATGCCCAAAGGCGCTTGCGACACCCATTGTCATGTTTTCGGTCCTGCTGCTGTATTTCCCTATTCACCGCAAAGCAAACTTCAGCCGGGCGATGCGCCCAAGGAAACGCTGTTTGCCCTGCATGACATGATCGGCATTGAAAAATGCGTGATTGTCCAGTCGGGCGTGCACGGGTTTGACAACCGTGCCATGCTTGATGCCATGAACGCCCGCAAGGGTGATTACCTTGGTGTTGCGCTGTTGCCGGTAACGGTCGAAGACGACGAAATCCGCCGTCTGGATGATCTGGGCGTTCGCGGCATCCGGTTTAACTATATGGCCCATCTTGTACCCGGGGCATCGATTGACGAGCTTTTGCGTCTGGCCGACCGTCTGGCCAGATTTGACTGGCACCTGCAAATCCATATGGAAAGCAGCCTGATCGAAGGCATGGCAGATGGTCTTGCCAAATCAAGCGTGCCGGTGGTGATTGACCATATGGGGCGCGTGGATGCGTCGCTTGGTCTGGATCAGGCACCGTTCAATGCATTGCTGCGCCTGATGGAAAACGATCATCTTCTGGTCAAGGTGTCGGGCTGTGAACGCGCATCGCGTCAGGACGCGCCATATGGCGATGCGGTTCCGTTTGCACGTACCCTGGTCGAACGTTTCCCCGACCGTGTTCTGTGGGGGACAGACTGGCCACATCCGAATTTCCGGGCCGATGCGCCTGATGATGGCGTTCTGGTCGATCTGATCCCGGAAATCGCCCCGACTGCTGAATTGCAACAGGCACTTCTGGTCGATAACCCGCATCGTTTTTACCGTTTTGACAAATAAGGGGGCCGGTATGACAAGACGCCTTGAGGGACGTATTGCAATCGTAACCGGTGCCGGATGTGTCGGGCCGGGCTGGGGTAACGGGCGGGCAACCGCAGTCCGTTTCGCCGAAGAAGGGGCAAAGATCTTTGCAGTTGATCTGAACCCGGACGCGCTTGAAGAAACCATCGAACGGACCCGCAATGTCGGCGGTGAAATTGTCGGTCATATCTGTGACATCACCGATGGTGATGCTGTTGCCGCGATGGTTCGCGCCTGTGTCGATCATTTCGGGCGGGTGGATATTCTGGTCAATAATGTCGGCGGCTCGGCCAAGGGCGGACCGGCTGACATGACCGAGGATGTCTGGGACAAGCAGGTCGATTTCAATCTGAAAAGTGTCTATCTGACCTGCCGCAATGTTTTGCCGATCATGGAAAAACAGCAAAGCGGGGCGATTGTGAATACATCCTCGACCTCTGGCATGCGCTGGACCGGGGCGGCACAGTCGGCCTATGCGGCAACCAAGGCCGCCGTCATCCAGTTTTCCAAGGTGGTCGCGGTGGAATATGCCGCCAAGGGTGTTCGGGTAAATACCGTTGTGCCCGGGCAGTTGCACACCCCGATGGTCGAAGCCCGCCTTGCCGGGCAACGGGCTGGCGGCGATGTCGATGCGTTGCTGGCGCAACGTCTTGCGCGCATTCCGCTTGGGTTCATGGGCGATGGCCGCGATACCGCCAATGCGGCGCTGTTTCTGGCATCGGACGAGGCCCGCTTTATCACCGGGACCGAAATCGTTGTTGATGGCGGCATGACGGCGCGCTGTGACTGATCAAATGAACTTGTAAATTTCTACCGGACAATAAACTTCCTTCTGCGTCATGCAGTGTGCGGCGATGGGCCTTGGCTCATCGCCATTCTTTTTTTCCGGCTTTTATATATTCTTGCGCAAATCAGGGCAGGGATGCGTGGAACGGGCTTTGCAACCGGTAAGGCCGGTGCGATGATCGTATTCTGGAATTTCAGGATGCCTTGATGTCAGAGCCGCTTGCCACAGAATGTGCCGGATCGGGTTTTCAGCCCAACGGCCGCTATCAGAAGTTTGAAGTCTTCAATCAGTTGATCGGGGATGCCAATCTGCTGCGCGCCGGGGATTTCGGTGACGGCATTTCGGCGGCCCACTGGCGGCGCAAGGCCCATGTCACCACCAGATATACCGACCCGGATCATCACACGATCAGCCTGTATATCAATGGCGGAACAGGCATCCAGCGCCAACTTGGTCCCGATCCGGTAACCGGTGGCGGACCGGGGCGTTGTTGCCTGATGCCGGCTTTCATGACGTCGGACTGGCTGGTTCAGGGCGAGGTGGAGCTGTTCCACCTTTATATCCCCCATGCCGCCTGGGAACGGGCGGTGGTCGAGGCCTTCGACATCGAACCCAATGCGGTCGAGGTGCCTGAGAAAACCTTTTTCCTTGATCCTCTGATCGAACAGACCGTGCGTCAGGCCATGCTGCCGCTTGACTGGAATGTGCCGGCCGACCGGATGGCCATGTCCAATGCCGGGCAATTGTTGATGGGGCATATGCTGCGCAGTTATTCGACGCGGCGCGACCTTGGCTTTGCGGTGCGCGGCGGATTGTCCCCGGTTGTCAAACGGCGGGTTTTCGACTTTGTCGAAGCCCATCTTGACCAGCCACTGACCATCGAAGATCTGGCAGACGTTGCCGATTTGTCGGCCTATCACTTTGCACGCATGTTCCGCAAAACCGTGGGCGAGGCACCCCACAAATTTGTTCTGCGCCAGCGTATCGAACGCGCCATGGAAATGTTGCGCGATGACCGGGCATCGGTTGCCGAAATTGCACTGGCCACCGGGTTTTCAAGCCAGGCACATCTGACCACACGGTTCAGCCACTTTACCGGTCTGACCCCGGCGAAATACCGCAATATTGCCCGCTGACGGCGGGGGATAGAGGTCTGCGTATCAAATCCCGTCTGCCTGTCGGCTGTTGATCCAAAATCACTGTGTTGCATGACCAGAAACCGGCGGGGTGTTCCCGTGTTCCCGGATTCTCGGATCGGTGCGACCTGTCTGGGTTGCCTGGGTGTTCGGTCGTTCGGTCGTTTTAGTTGTTTGTTGGGCTGTTTCGCACCGCCTGATCCAGCCTGCTCGAAACGCACATAAAGCGGATGGCAATTTGACCATCAACACGCGCCTTTTTACCGCGCGACATATCCCGAAATAACACCGGTTTTCGGACCGAACGGCAGTGCATCCTGACCGCTATTTGCGTGTTGGTTGATTACAAGCGCGCCGATCACAAAACGCATAATCAAAATAAATAATTGAAATTAAACGATTTTTACAAGTTGAGAAATCCGTTGACAAGATCGCTGAATCGTAATTAGGATTTCACAACAACTAAAATATCAATTTAGGCAAAATGCCAATCCAACGGGAGGACATCCAAATGAAAGTGACTGTGAAAACACTCGGACTTTGTGCCGTGCTGGCCGGTGCGGTGGCGCTGGCGGTGCCGGCAACTGCGGCAACCACGCTTCGGATCGGAACGGTTTTGTCGCCGAATGATCCGATGGGCCAGGGACTTGAAAAATTCAAGACCGATGTGGAAAAGGCGACCAATGGTGATGTGATCATCGAGGTGTTCCACAACTCGCAGCTTGGCGATACCACCGAAATGATCGATCAGGCCCGCGCGGGTGCGGCGGTCGGCACCGTGACGGATGTGGCCCGTCTTTCCAGTTTTGTACCGTCACTTGCCATCATGTCGGCACCGTTCCTGTTTGATACCTATGAACAGGCCGACAAATTCGCCCTGTCGCCGGAATACATTGCCTGGGGTGACGAGTTGCGCGAAAAATCCGGTCTCGTGATGATTGCATCGAACTGGTATCAGGGCGCACGCCATGCCCTGACGCAAAAGCCGATTTCAAGCCCGGCCGATCTTTCCGGTGTGCGTATGCGGACCATCGGTGCGCCGGTCTGGATCGAAACCATTCGTGCCATGGGGGCAGAACCGACCCCGATTGCATGGGGCGAAGTTTACACCGCCTTGCAGCTTGGCTCGATTGATGCTGCCGAAGCCCAGCCGACCGCCATCTGGAATGCCAAGCTTTATGAAGTGATCAAGAACGTCACCAAGACCGGTCACATTCAGCTGGTTACCGCTCTTGTTGTCGGGGCACAGGCGTGGGATGAAATTTCCCCGGAAAACCAGAAAATCGTGCGCGATCTTGCCGTCGAAGATGGCCGTTACGCATCCCAGTTGACCATCGAACTGGGTGAAAAGGCACTGGCCGATGTTGCCGCAAGCGGTGTGACCGTCAGCGACGTCGATCTGGCCCCGTTCAAGGAGGCTGTCGCACCGGTTTACAAGATGCTTGATCTCGAAGCAGAAGCCGCGACCGTCAAAAAGGTTCTGGGCCGCTAAGTCACACGGCCTGACCAATCTGCCTTGCCTAGGTGCGTTGCCTTGCGGTTTTCGGGGCAACGCACACCAAACATCAGGATGGAATTGAATACATGCTCAAGCGAATTGAGTTTGCCTGTGCCGGGGGGCTTCTTGTTGCTGTTGTTGTCCTTGTGGCCATTGCGTCGATTGCGCGCGCCATGGGATCGCCGATCATCTGGTCGGTGGAAATGGCGCAATTGATCTTTGCCTGGCTTTGCATGCTGGCAGCCGATATCGCCATGCAGGAAGACCGCCATTTCGGCCTTCAGGTTTTGCAGGAAATCTTTTCGGCGCGCACGGTTGGCCTGATCGAGATTTTCAACATTCTCGTGGTCATCGGTTTCCTTGGATTTCTGCTCTATTACGCGTGGGGCAATATGATCCTGATGCATCCGCGCCTTGTAGGTGCGGCCCAGATTAATGCCTCCTACATCCATGCGTCGATGGTGGTCGGTATCCTTCTTATGATGCGAACCATGGTGTTCCAGCTTGTTCGGCGCATTCGGACACGGGGGACCATGTGATGTTGATATTGATTGCTGTTCTTTTTGCGGTTTTCCTGATTATCGGTATGCCGGTGGCCTTTGCGCTGGGCCTGGCATCCATTCCGGTCTTTGTCGTCAGTGGCGCCATGCCGCCAACCGTGGTCATTCAGAAAATGGTGACCGCGACCCAAAGTTTCCCGCTTCTTGCCGTGCCGTTCTTTATTCTGGCTGGCAACCTGATGAATGTGACCGGGATTACCTATCGCCTTGTTAAATTTGCCCGTCTTCTGACCGGCTGGATGGCCGGTGGTCTGGCACAGGTTTCAATTGTGCTTAGTTTCATGATGGGCGGCATTTCCGGGTCCGCTGTTGCTGATGCCTCGATGGAGGCGCGCCTTCTTGGTCCGAGCATGATCAAACAGGGCTATTCCAAGGCCGCTACGGCAGCGGTCCTGGCATTCGGGTCGGTCATTACCGCAACCATCCCGCCCAGCATCGGGTTGATCCTGTTTGGTTTTGTCAATGAAGTATCAATCGGGCGCCTGTTCCTTGCCGGGATTGTGCCGGGTATTTGTCTGACCCTTGTTCTGATGGCGACATCGTGGTTTGTGGCGCGCAAAAACGGGTATCAGCCTGATCTTCCGGAAATGCCGGGCCGTCGCGAATTGTTGAAAAGTTTCTCGGAAAGCATCTGGGCACTGGCCTTTCCGGTGATCCTGATTGTCGGGTTCCGCTTTGGCCTGTTTACGGCGACCGAGGCGGGGGCGTTTCTTGTTTTCTATGCGCTGGCGGTCGGGATATTTGCCTATCGCGAACTTGATTTCACCAAGTTCAAGGAGGCCGTGACAAGTTCGGTTTCCGATCTTGGCATGGTGATGTTGCTGATCATTATGGCGGCGGTTCTGGGCTATGCGATGACCATTGAACGTGCCCCGCAACAGATTACCGAATTCGTCACGACCCTGACCGAAAACCGGGCGATGATCCTTGTGCTTGTTGTGGCGGTTCTGGTGATCAGCGGCATGTTCCTTGAAGGGGCGGCCAATATCCTTCTGGTGACGCCGATTGTCATGCCGGTTCTGGTCAATGCCGGGTACGATCCGGTTCACATGGGCATCCTGATTGTCACCCTGATCAATTTCGGCGGTCTGACACCACCGGTCGGGGTCATCATGTTTACGGTCTGCGGCATTCTTGATGTCAAAACCGGGGCTTATAGCCGGGCATCGATCCCGTTCTTTATTGCCATGGTGATCTTTTTCATCCTGATGGCAGCGATCCCGAGTTTGACGTTGTTGTTGCCCAATGCATTAATGTAATCAGTGATCTCAAGGATTTAGGCATTCAAAGAATTGCCAGGGAGATAGATGAAAATGAACACATCTACGAACGGACTGATTGGGATCCATGATGGCGGGATCAAGGGCAATGCCCATGTCCCGGCCTCGGCACTGGTGTATGAAGATATCCGCAACCGGATCATTTCACTGGCGCTGTTGCCCGAAACGACACTGGTACGTGCCGAACTGGCCGACAGTTTCAAGGTCAGCCAGTCACCGGTGCGCGAAGCGATCATGCGTCTTGAGCAGGACGGGCTGGTCGTGTCCTATCCGCAGTCGCGCACCGTGGTCACCAAAATCGACGAGGCCCGCATCCGCGAAGAACATTTTCTGCGGGTTGCCGCCGAATGCGAAGTGGTGCGCCAGCTTGCCGATATCAAGGAATCCGCCGCGGTGACCAAGGCCAAGGGTATTCTCAAAATGCAGGAAGCCCTGGTTGGAGACATCGAACAGATTGATCTGTTCAAGCAGCTTGATGACAGCTTCCATGCCGCTTTGTTTAACGGAGTGAACCAGTCCAACCTGCATCTGCAAATCACGGCGCGCAGCGGTCATCTGGCGCGGGTGCGCACCCTTGATCTGCCGCGTGCGGGCAAAATGGTGTCCGTCCTTGAAGGTCACAAAGCCGTCATCGACGCCATCCAGTCAGGCGATGCCGCCACGGCCGTTGCCGAAATGCGCCAGCATCTGTCTGGTACCATGGAACGTTTGCCACTGATCATCGAAGAAAACAGATCGCTGTTTTCCTGATACCGCGTTTTCCGAACCCCGATGGTGGGGTGTTGCTGAACTGGTGCGTAGCAGAAGACCGCTACGCACCATTTTTTTATGCGCGTTTGGCAAGTTTCCAGATCCCGGTCTGCGCTGTCTGTCGGGCATAATCGGCAAGCGATGTCGGCATGCGGCCAAGGATATGCTCGATATCCCCGGTTGGTGCGCTGTTGCGTCCGTCAAGAACTTCGGAAAACAAATAGGAAATCAGACTGCGGAAGTCCTGCGGAACGCCGTCGCTTGCCAGTCCGGCATCAAGCTGGTCAATCGTGATCGGGACGAAATCGATCTTGCGGTTGGCACTGTTGCCAATGATCGATGTGACGTCTTCAAAGGTCAGGGCTTCGGGACCGGACAGTTCATATGTATTGCCGATATGTTGCGGATCAAGCAGGCAGGTTACCGCGCAATCGGCAATGTCATTGGCATCAACAAACGGTTCGGGAATATCACCCGCGGGCAGGGCAAGGGTGCCGGCCTGGATATAGGGCAGGAAAAGATCCTCGCTGAAATTCTGAAAGAACCAGTTGGCGCGCAGAATGGTGGCCTCTGCACCGGATTGAAGCAGTACCTGTTCAGCACGGTGGGCGGCTTCTTCGCCGCGTCCTGACAGCATCACAAGACGTTTCGCACCATGCTTGAGGGCTGCTTGCGCAAAACGGGCAATGGTTTCGGCCGATCCCGGAACCGCCAGATCAGGCTGGAACGTGATGTAAACGGCATCAATATTGCGCAAGGCGTCGTCCCAGCTTTCAGGTTTGGTCCAGTCAAATGCAGGGGACGTGCTGCGTGATACAGCGCGAACGGAATGTCCAAGGGCGGTCAGTTTTTCCGCGACACGGCGGCCGGTTTTGGCGGTCGCGCCAAGAACCAGAAAACGGGGTTGTGTGGTCATATTGCTTGCTCCTGAAGGGTAAAACAAAATGTGAGCAATCCTCACATTTGCCAAATGTGATAAATCCTCGTATTTTGATCGTCAAGAGAGTTTGGCAGTCACAAGCCCGTGAACGGTGCCGTATACGGCATGTCCCAAGGGTCAAAACAGGACGTAACCAATTGTCGGAAAACGCGAAAAAAATGCGCAAGGCACCCACACAAAAAAGAAGTCGCGAACGTGTGGAAAATATCCTGAAAGTGGCCTGTGAGCTGATCGCAGCCCAGGGAAGCGATGCCATGAAGATGGGCGAACTGGCCCAAAAGGCAGGAGTCTCGATCGGATCGCTCTATCAATATTTTCCCGACAAGGCATCGGTCATTCATGCCCTTGCGGATCGCTATAACGACGAATCCCGTCACTGCATCGAAGACGCACTGGCAGACGTTTCATCGGCAGATGAACTTGTCCGCGCGTTTGATCAGCTGATTGATACCTATTACGAGCTGTTTCTAGCCGAACCGGTGATTTGCGATATCTGGACCGGCACCCAGGCCGACAAAACCTTGCGCGATATGGAAATGGAAGTCAGCCGCGCCAATGCCGCCATGCTGACCAAGGCGATATTGCGCATCCGGGGAAATGATGGCGATGCCAGTACGATCGCCGCGCGTTGTCTTCTGATCATGTATAGCGGCGAAGCCACCATGCGGCTTGCCATTTCGGTGCCGTCAAAAGAAGGCCGGGAAATCGTTGCCAGCTATAAACGCATGGTGGGGCGCGAAATTACCGATATGACCCGCGTATGATTTACGGGCATCAGGCGGATTTTGCCTGATAGGGGCCATCGCCCGGCCGACCCAGCAGGAAGCCCTGCACATAATCGACATCATGTTCGATCAGGAAGTCGAGTTCTTCCTGACGTTCGATCCCTTCGGCAATGACTTCGATTTCAAGCTGTTTTGCCAGTGCAATCAGCTTGCTGACAATGGCCTGCTTGTAATTGTCATGGTCAACATGATCGACCAGTTCGCGATCGATCTTAATGATATCGGGGCGCAGTTCGGGCAACATGTTCAGGGTCGAATAACCCGATCCGACATCATCAAGTGCCACCCGAAAACCGGAATTGCGATAGGACTGCAAAATCGCACTCAGATGTGCGGTGCTGCGGACCTTTTCGGTTTCAATGACTTCGAACACCACATTGTTGCGGTCAAGATTGCATTCCTCGACAACGTCGATGGTGGATCGCAGGCAGGAATCCGGATCATAGATCGAACTTGGCGTGAAATTGATGAACAGGTTCCCCGAAACCCCGGCCCTGGTAGCGTTGCGTACATTGGCTGCGCGCGCCGCACGGTCAAGCTGAAACAACAATGTGGCTGATTGCGCTGCTTCAAACAGCTGGCCGGGATTGATGACGCTGCCATCGCGCGCCGCCCCGCGAATAAGGCATTCATGGGCATAAGGGGTGCCAAGATCACCGATCGGAAAGATCGGCTGAAATGCCGAATTCAGGCGATTTTCACGCAACAGATCACCGAGCCATTCCGCACCGATCGCGGCGCGAATGGCCCCCAGACTGGTGACGCGACTGATATCGTCAATGTCGGGTTTCTGGCCTTCTGCCATGATCAGAGCTTTGGTGTCGGCCAGTTCTTCGGGCAGAAGATCCTTGGCGATGGTGTCGATCAGTTTGCGCAAACCCGGACGACTGTAATGGATCGAAAGGGTGGCGACACTTGGCGTTTTGTCGACCGACAGCGAAATCGATTTGGCACCGGCAAGAATTTTACCGGTGGTATGTGCCACCGGTGGCCACAGATAAAGTGTGCCCAGACGTGGGGCAATTTCCGGAACCGCGTCGCATTTTTCGCAGTATGTCACCTTCTTCTCCCCGTCGGGTTGTCACATGGCGGTCTGGCTGTCAGGCCGGGTGGCTAAATTCCAATATTGTAATTTTTACCATACGAGATGCGCTGATTAAAAGTTCAGGAAGAAAAATATATTTTTCAAGACGATAGGGCGCTTTTTCTGTGTGGCAGAAGTCGATGAACTTTCACCGGCGTCAGCGTGTTTTCAATCGTCGGCTCATGTCCTGTCGCTTGTGGCCGTTTGCAATGGTCAAACCATTTACTTCAATCTGAAAGTGAATTCGGTTCAGTCAAGACCGACCAGCGTCCTGCAATAGGCTATGAAGTTCTGCATCTATAGTAATGGTTGTGGTTATATTGTCACAATATCGTGATCTTTGGTGTTCATATCAACATTTGTGCTGTGCGATAAATGTTAAGTGACCTATAGTCGTTTCGTGCTTGGGGAGGGGGCGTGAGATTATTTGATCGCATCCAGGGACAGATTAATGACGCAGTCAAAAAAGGATATTGCCGGGGATCTTAAGCGGGCAATGTCAGCAGCCGACTTTGATACGGCTGCCAAAATTGGTGCCCGTATTTTACGGCTGCATCCAAGACGTACTGATATAGAGATTATGACTGCTGTCAGCGAGTTGCAGGGGAAAAATCCTGCGTCTGCAGGTCCGCGTCTTCGCAAACTGTTTCGCACTGTCCCGACCAATGACAGACTGTTCACGGCTGTCGCCCAGAATCTGCTGCAATATTCATATATTACAAGTGACTTTGGTTCATTCGAGTCGGTCCTTGAGGAGCGCCTTCGCGCTGCACCAAAGGACGGATTACTGGCCTTTTTACTTGCCGATGTTCTGTTTCGCGCAGAATCATATATTAGTCCGGGAATGTGCATTGCGCCTAAACTTTTACGTGCTATTTCGGTACTGAAAATAGTTCCGGAAAACAGTTCCCATTTCAATAATGCGCAGACATTAATGGCGCGTATTCATTTGCATCAGGAAGATCACGCACAGGCTTTTGCGGTTCTGGAAAAGGCGGTTGCGCGGCAACCTGGCAATCTTGAATTGCGGGTGGTTCTTGCATCAAGTTACGCCATTGCAGGCGAGGTCGAGCAGGCGATATCAACCAGCCTGTCGATCATCAACGATCGTCCCGGATATTCAGCTCAGCCTTATATGGTCATCTCCTTCATGCGTCCCCAGGCCATGCCCGAGGATGCTGTCAAACATCTTGAGGCGATCCTTCAGAACCCCAAATCAGACAGTTCCGAAAAATACAGGGCCGCCTATGCTCTGGCCAAGATCGCCGAAACCGAAGGCGATATGGAACGGGCCTTTGCCTATTACGGCAAGGGACATGCGGCCAACCGCGCTGCCCGCCCGTTTGACATGGAACGCGAATTGCGTGAAATGAAGACGCTCGAAAACATGGCGCGCCAGGCCGCCGCAACGGATATGTCATCGGGCGATGTGATGGCACTTGATGCCAAGGGCCCCAAACCGATCTTTATCGTCGGCATGCCGCGATCGGGAACGACGTTGACCGAACGCATTCTTGGTGCGCATCCCGATGTGTATGCGGCCGGTGAAATCGGTGATTTTGCCAAGGCGGTCAATGATGTCGTTGGCAAAGGCCGAATTTCCGAACAATTGTCGCGTATTGATGACAAGGCCGCGCACAAGATCAGAAGCCAGTATCTGGAAGCAATGCGTGCCTATGCCCCGGAAAAACGGTTTGTCACCAACAAGACACCGGCCAATTTCGTACGCCTTGAAATGATCCGCCGGGTATTTCCCGACGCACCGATCATTCATACCCATCGTCATCCGCTGGCAACCTGTTTGTCGGTTTACACGACACCCTTTGCCATTCCGATGCGCTATTCCGATGATCTTGGCGAGCTGGCCGATTACTATCGTGCCTATGTCGGGCTGATGAATGTGTTCTTTGAAACTGACCGCAACGGCATGCTTTATGATCTGTCCTATGAGGATCTGGTGGCCAATCCGGACGTTGTCGCAAAGGACTATCTGGCGCATTGCGGGCTGGACTGGCATCCGGAATGTCTTGAATTTTACAAGACAGATCACACGGCCACCACGGCAAGCATGATCCAGGTCCGCCGGCCGATTTTCAAGGACTCGCTTGGCAAATGGCAACGGTTTGAACCCTATATCGGCCCATTGGCGACGCTTGTTTCCGATGCAGACGAGACAAAGGTCAAGACAGCACAGAAATCATCACGCAACGCGGTTGCTGCGTGACGTTGCTGCGTGACGTGGCTGGGGCTTCGGGCTAGAAGGTATTCATAGCAAAAAATACCGACAGATCCGGAGCGTCCAAATGACCCTGTCCATTCCAAAGGCCGAATTGCATCTGCATCTTGAAGGGGCCCTGACGCCTGCGCTGGTGCGCACCTTTGCCAAGCGCAACAATCTGACCCTGCCTGATGACATCTATGATGAACAGGATCGTTATATCTGGGGCGATTTTCCGGAATTCCTCAAAAGCTTTGACAAGGCCAGTGCGGCCATCCGCACCAAGCAGGATTATTCGGACCTGACCCACTTTTACCTGACCGAACAGGCAAAGGTCGGCGCGCTTTATGTCGAGCTTTTCTGTTCACCGACCCATGCCGCTGATTGTGGTCTTTCCTATGACGAACATCTCGAAGCGGTGGTCGATGGCATTGACCGTGCCGAAAAGGAAACCGGGATTATCGGCCGGATCATCATGACCTGTGTGCGCCATGTTGGTGGCGATATCGCGGTCAAGGTCGCGCGCGAAACAGCAGATTGCGGGCACCCCTATATTGTCGGGTTCGGCATGGGCGGGAATGAAAGCATGTTTTCGCAAGAAACGTTTTACCCGGCCTTCAAGATCGCGGCGGATGCGGGGTTGGGCTGCACCACCCATGCTGGCGAGGTACAGGGACCGCAAAGCGTCTGGGATGCGATTGACAAACTGCCGGTAACCCGTATCGGCCATGGCGTGCGGTCAATCGAAGACCCGAAACTGGTCGAAACATTGGCAAAGCGTGGAATTGTTCTGGAAGTCTGTCCGGGATCAAACATTTCACTGTCGGTCTATCCGGATTATGCATCCCATCCGCTGCGCAAATTCCATGATTCCGGGGTGAAAGTCACATTGGGATCGGATGATCCGCCCTTCTTCCACACCAGCCTGGCCGAGGAATATCAGCGTGCCAAGGATGTGTTCGGTTTCAGTGATGCCGAGCTGCTGGGGGTAACGCGCACCGCGATCGAAGCGGGTTTTGTTGATGACGCGACCAAGGCAAAATTGCTGGCCAAACTCTAGGCCCGGTTGTTATGCCAAAAAACAAAAGAGCGCCCGGTGTGATTGCCGGGCGCTCTTTGTTTTATTGGGGGAGGGCCTTACCAGGGCGTCTTGCCCAGAAGCTTTTCACCAAGCGGGGTCAGTTTCGCCCGTTCATAGCGGGTCTGTTCCCAATTGCGCGGATCACCGGGAAAGGCATAGCCGCGCGCAGGCAACCGTTCGGACCAGCTTTTAACCCGCCAATCGACAAGATCCTGTTCCTCGGGTGTGGCCGGTGCCATGGAAATATATTGCGCGATGCGGGCCTGATCGGACCGGTTGGCGCGAATGCCGTGGGCCAGCAGGCTGTTGAAAATCACAAGATCCCCGGCCTTCATGGCAATGCGTTTGGGTGTATAGGGCACCGTATCCATATCCGGGCGGAACGGATCACGATCCGCAGGGGCGGTTTTGCGCCATTCTTCGAAATTCGCAAACAGATCGGGTACGCACTGGAACCCGCCCATGTCATCGGTGGTATCAACCAGTGACAGCACACCTTGCACATTGATCGGCAGTGGATCGGCACTGGTATCGGCATCCCAGTGAATGAAACCGTCAAAGGCACGCGTGCCCTTGTTGGGCGTATTGAGGTTGGCACGATCAATCGAAACCCAAAGATCGGTACGATCCCAGATATCGACAAAGGCGTCATAGACCCGCTGGGTCTGGCGGTTATCCCAAAGGGTCTGGTGATTGTAAATCTCGACCATGCCGGAATTGTTCAATTCCTTCATCGCATTGTCGCGCATTTGCGGGCGGCCCCAGCTTTCCGGATCGTTGGGGTCCATTTCTTCGAATTCCCACAAAAGATCGACGGTCGCCTTGACCTGTTCGGCGGGGACTGCGTTTGGAACAACCACATATCCATATGTCTGCCAATGGGCAAAATCGTCTTCGGACAGGACGCGTAACGGAAGTTTCTTTTTCAGATCGCGCAGCTGTGTACCGCTGACTTCCTTGGTGGATGCATTTCCCGGACGGTCACTGTTCGGGGCCATGGTGGGCGTCATGGTCGGGGCATTGGCAAGCATGGACATGATGTTCCTCCGTCATCCTGTTTTGATCTGGAAAAATTAAAACAGGATGACAGGCACCTGCACACTGACAGGGCGGACAAAGAATGATACTATTTGGCCAAATTAATCCAGATTATGTTCCGTAAAGGCGTGGATGCGATCTGATGAAGCTTTTGTTCGAACATGTTCAGATTGCCCCGGACCGATCATGGAAGGGCCTGTATCGCAATCTTCTGGCGATCCCGTTTGAATGGCATTTCCACCCGGAATATGAACTGACATTAACACTTGGAAGTTACGGGCAGCGTTATGTCGGTGATCATATCGGGTCTTATGGCGATGATGATCTGGTGCTGTTGGGGCCCAATCTTCCGCATACTTGGCATTCCGCGAACGCCCAGCCGCCATCGGCCAGCCACGGCGAATTGCGTGCCCACGAAGCCGCCCTGCAGGTTGCGGGGACAATAAAGGGACATCAGGCCTTTGTCTTCTGGTTTACGGCCGACTGGATCAATACCGTTTGCAAAACCATGCCCGAACTGGCCGGGCTTGAAACCGCGTTGCAGCTGTCGCGTCGCGGTGTTCAGTTTGATGCGGCAACGGCCCGAAAAGTCGCGGCATTTGCCCCAGTCTTTGAACAAGGCACACCGGCAGATCAGCTTGTCATGTTGATCGACGTGCTTCGGACATTGCTTGATGCGAGCGACCTGACACCGCTGGCATCTGATCGTTTCGATGCGGCAATTCCCGATCATGATGATGCCAGCCGACTGGGCAGGGTTCTTGATTTGCTGCATGGCAGTTATTTCGAACCGGTCAGCAGTGCCTGGATCGCGCGCAATGCCGGCATGAGCGAACGCACCTTGCGCCGGTTTTTCCAGCGCCATATGGGGTCTACCATTCAGGATTATCTGATGGGGTTGCGGCTGGGTCGGGCGGCAAGCTTGCTGTTATCGTCAGATATGCCGATCTATCGGGTTGCCGAAGAAGCCGGTTTTCAAAACCTGTCGCATTTTAACCGACAATTCCGTCGTCACCGCGGAATGGCACCAAGCAGCTTTCGCAAATCACGGTTCGAAGGCATCCCGAACCCCGTCGCGCAAACCCGCCATTCAAAGGCCTGATAGCCTGATAGCCTGATGGCTTGTTGGGCGGAAACAGGCGGAATCAGGCCCCGTAAAGCTCCATATGCCGGTCAAAAGCCGCCCAGAACTGATCACGATAAAGATCGCGTTCCTGCAAGATTTCATGTCGGGCTTCGGGGATTTCCCGGATCGTTACATTCGGGAAATGGCCAAGCAGATCTTGTGTCGTCCGGTTTGAAACGACCTGGTCATTGCCCGCCAGAATGATGGTCATTGGCGGAAGTTTCTGCGCCATGTCGGGCTGTGCCAGGCGATCGGCTGTGTCCGATTGTGCCCTAAAACAGGCATCAAGCCATCCCGCCGATGTGCCGCCAACCACCAAATCGGGCGCGGCTTGCAGGATCGTACGGTTAAGGTCATGGCGGTGCGGATCAGATGTCAGGATGTTTTCCGGATCAAATTCTGCAAGCGGGCTGAGGTTTCGTTGCCCGGGCAGATATTGTTTGTCAAAACCATATCGGCACAAGCTGCCCGACAGGATCTGGGCGGCTATCGAAAACCATCGCGGGCCACCAAGCCCGAAGAACGGCGCAATCATCACGACACTTTTCCAAAGATCAGGCTGATCAAGCAACATCACCATCGCCACCAGCCCGCCGGTTGAATGGGTCATGACGGTTTCACAGGTAATGCCGTGCTGATGTTTGACGTGATCAATGACGTGACGGGTATCGGCGCCATAATGGGCAACATCACGCACATATCCCATCATCGGGTCCGGGGTGGCGCGTGAAGACCCGCCATGTCCACGAAAATCGAATGTCACGGTGCCGTATCCGCGCCGGGCCAGATCGTTCGCCGTCTCGCGGTAGCGTTCAACAAATTCACCGCGCCCCTGAAGAATAAGAACATGCCCGCGAGTATCGGGCGGGGTCATGATGGCGATGCGTAACCGCACGCCATCAGGGGCGGTGAAGTGATCAATGGTAAAATCCATCAGATCGGAAGATGTGCCTTTGCCGGGACGTGATTGCACGGTCATTGCGCAGCAGGCTGTTTGTTTACGCCAAGCGATGCTGCAACAAAGATTGCCATCTTGTCCATCATGGCGTTGAAATCAGGATTAAACGTGCCCCGGCGCAGGGTCCCGGGGGTTGCCGATTTCAACAGATTGCGTTCGCCATAAACCGTATCCGTCCCGGACTGGCAGGATGCAAGTTCGTCGGGATCATCATAATGGCCGCAATCAAGCACCGCACCATCAAGACCGTAAACCGGGTTTTCCGGGCTCATAGTAATGGCGGTATGGGCGTGATTGATGGTTCGCATGTCGTCATTGGCGGATTTCACGATATCGATGTCATCACATTGGGGATGTTCATCAACAGTATTGATTTCGCCCTGATACCAGATCATCTGGCGGATCGGGCTTTGGGCCTTGTTGCAGAAATAGTCCAGGGCGGCCAGCGGGTTGACGGTCTGGTCATCGGAACTGATGGCAACAAAAACCGGAACGTTCGAAGCCGGGATCGATGCATCGCGATACGGCGCGGTCAAAAGATGAAACTCGGCTGCTGCATTCATTGCCATGGACCCGTATTTTCCGGGATCATTTTCAGATCCCTGACCGACCCATTTTTTGACATACCGGACATAAGGCGTCAGCCATGCCATATCGCTTTTGGCAGCAAGCCCCGGGGACAGCATGATCATGGCACTGATGCGCGGATCATTGCTGCGCGCGGCGATATCACGTCCGATCAGGGTGGCCCCGGTTGAATAGCCAATTGCGATGATATGTTCGATATCCTTGTCAAAGGCCGTCATGCCGTAATTCACGGTATCCAGCCAATCCTGATAACTGACATCGATCAGATCACCGGGCGCTGTGCCATGGCCGGGCAACAGCACGCCGTTAAAGGTGGCGCACGGGAAATCCCGGCGCAGCTGATCGCGCACATCGCTTAGCCAATAGGGACTGTCTGTCAGGCCGTGAACAGCCAGAAAACCGACTTTTTCACCGTGGGCAAGTCCGCGTCCGGCCGTTAGACAGGCGGCCTCGTCCGCCCCAAGGGAATAGGGGCTTCGCATATCGACAACCTGATCAATATCGAACGAACCGAACGGGTTTGCTTCGGCCTCGAAACGGGCCGATATGACATCGCGAAGCTGCTTGCGCGTTGCAGTGACATAGTCATCAAAGGCCAAACCGTTGGCCGGGCTTGTGACGGCATTGCCGGACGGCTCATATTGCCCGAACGCCTGCGTGCCAATGCCGATTGCCATGACAGCACCCAGGGCAAGTGACGTGATGCCGGTCCGTATCGTGTGTCTTTTGACCATGGGGTGGCTCCGTATCGGTTGGCGCAATCAATTGTAATCGATATCGTTTCAGGCAGAACGCGATGTTAACCCGTCTGGTGGCCGGGTGCGAACAACAAAAAAGCGGCCCGTATCCAGACCGCTTTTTCTAAGTCATCATCGTGACCTGTTTGGGGCAGAAAGTCAGATGCCCGTTATTCAATGACTTCCCAGCTATGGGTGATTTCGGCGGCCTTGGATAACATGATCGATGCCGAGCAGTATTTTTCTGCCGAAAGTTCAACCGCACGTCCGACCTTGGTTTCATTAAGGTTCTCACCCTTGACCTTGAAATGCAGGTGGATTTTGGTGAAGACCTTGGGATCGGTTTCAGCGCGTTCTGCCTTGACGTCGGTTTCAACATCAAGAACATTTTCGCGGCCTTTTTTCAGGATGTGCACAACGTCAATCGACGAACAGCCGCCAATCCCCAGAAGCAGCATTTCCATCGGGCTCGGTCCAAAGCCGTTATCCTTGTCCCCGTCCATGACAACGCCATGACCGGTGCCGCTGGTGCCGGTGAAGGTAAGGTTCTCAAGCCACTTGACGCGTGCTTCCATGATAGAATTCCTGTGTTTGAAAAATCATTGTCCCATCCTCTAGCGCGGTTATCGCGCGCCTGCAAGTTGCGATCCCGACAGACGGGATGCAAAATGGCCGATGGCGGACTTCGGGTAGCAAACTGTTATAGGTGTTTTTACTTTCCCGCGTAATACTGTCCCATGAATTCAGACCCTTATGATGTAGGAGTAAAGGGCATGTCACAGGATACAAGCCGCAGCAAAAGCCGTTTTATGATGGGCATGGAACATGTCCTGCGTGAAATCAATCACGAAATCATCAGCCCGGCCATACCTGACATGTCGGTGGAAAACGCGGTGCCGCTTATGATTACGGTTGCCCGGTTGCGCGCCGATTATCTGAAATATGCGTTCAAGCTCAGTGCTGATCGCACCGACCAGCACCCGACCGAGGAAGAGCTTAAAAAGCTCAGACATTTGCGCGAAACCTATCAGGAAATGCTGGCGGCGGCGCGTGAACTCGAACATTGCATTGATCGCGGCTATATCGATCTGCCCATTCCGACGAAATAATCTGCAACGACAAGGCCGTAAGGCATTCTTCTGGCCGCAAGAAAAATAATGACTTATCCTCAAGTATATGCAATGGGTGTTGCTTATATAAAGAAAGACCGGTCAAAAAAAGGTCTGAGCTGGGACATCTATATAACATAGCCGAGGGAGCACGTCGTTTTGCGGCGTGCGGGGTGTCTTGTCAGTTAGTGTGGATGTGGTGGCAACAGCAGCGTTGTCACGTGATAGTCTTGTTTTTCTTGATAAGGGCGATCTGAAAATCGTTCATGTCAATCCGGCCGCCGAGAAACAGCTCGCTGCGGCGAAAACTGTTTTGCGTGCCGGAACCGAAATCAAACAGTTTCTCGCCTTCCTTGCCAAGAAGGGCGAATTCTCCGACGGGGATTCGGTCGGATCGGTTCGCCACGCGCTGGGCGCGATTTCATCTGGCGGCCGTGCGGATCTGCCGGGATTTCGGCTCGAAAAGACGGTGTTTTCCTGGCATTGCGATACCGGGCCCGGCAATACGATTGCCCTGGTCCTGCGTGATGGTGGCAAGGCCCAGGAACTGGCGCGTGCATTGGCAGACCACAAAATCTTTATCCAGCATCTGATCGATGTGTTGCCGACCCCGGTTTACCTTAAAAACCTCGAAAGTGTTGTGACGCGCTGTAACGGTGCCTTTGCGGAACTGTTTGATCTTCAGGTCACCGACGTTATCGGCAAAAAGCTTGTCGAAGTGGCGCCAAAAGACCTGGCCAAGACCATTACCGATCACGAAAAGGCATTGCTGGTCAAAGAAGGCCAGGTGCGTGATGAAATCTCATTCGCGCTTGGCGATGACAACCGGACGGCTTTGTTTGCCGCATCAAGCCTTAAGGGGCCAAGTGGCAGCATTGCCGGCACCATCGGATCCTTGATTGATGTCACCAGCCTGAAAAAGGCGCAGGCCGAAGTCGCCGAGGCAGCCCAGCGCCTGACCGGGCTTCTGGAAAGTGCACCGATCGGTGTCGGGATTTCCAGCCGGGAAACCGGGGTGTTCCAGTTTTTCAACAGCACCTTTGCCAACATGCTCGACATCAAGGACGAAAAACAACCGACCGATGCGATTTTGTTGTCGGACCGTTATCGCCAGCAGTCGCTGAGCGACATGGATATGCTTGGCGAATTGCATGATGTCGAAATCCGGTTGCGCCGCCCGAACATGTCCGAGGCCAAATGGCTCAAGACATCGCTGGAACCGCTGTCGTTCGAAGGCGAGGAATCGGTTCTGTGGTGGACCAGTGACATCACCAAACAAAAACACGCGGCACGCGAACTGCAAAACAAGGCCAATAATGATGAACTGACTGGTTTGGCCAACCGGGCGCGCTTCATGCAAAAAATTGATCAGTGTGAAACCGTGCTGCGCGGCACCAACACCCCGGCCGCCATGTTCATTCTTGATCTTGACGGGTTCAAGAAACTCAATGACGAGAAGGGGCATGCCGCCGGGGACTGGCTTCTGAGCGAGACCTCCAAACGGCTGAAGCGCGCGGCGCGCCGGGCCGAAGAGGTCGCGCGTCTTGGCGGTGATGAATTCACCATGCTGTTCATCAACAAGGGCGGTGAAAAGGAAATGATCGAGATGGCTGATGCCATCTTGTCGGAACTCAATCAGCCCTTTGTCTGGAAAGGCGAAGATTGCGGTGTGACCGCATCAATCGGTTTTGCGGTCTTTGATGGCGGCAGCAGCGACATGAACGAACAGCTGCGCCGTGCCGACAAGGCAATGCATCAGGCCAAGGCATCGGGCAAGGCACGCCATTGCCTTTATACCCCCGATCTTGAACCGGAACTGCATCAGGACTGACATCAATATCAGATAGCCAAAAGGCCAGCGTCAGCTGGCCTTTTTTGTATCGGTGTCGCGCGGGTTGCCCTGTTCATCAAGGCCCAGTGTTTCCAGTAACGGACCAAGATGTTTTGCATAGGGCTGCCAGCCCTTCAGGCTGGTGCGATAAATCGGTTTGCGGACTTGCAGGGCGCTGTGTGTGCGGACCTGACGTTCGTTCTGATGGAAATTCAGACAGGCATCATCCCAAGGCAGGCCAAGGAATTCGATCAGTCGACGGGCTTCTGTTTCAAGATTGTCGACGACATTTTCGTAATCGACTTCGATCAATCGGTCCGATGGCAAAACATCGCGCCAGTGATCCATAAACCGTTCATAGGTATTGTAGTAATGCCCAAGGTCACGCTGGTCATAGGCAAAGTTCTGCACACCGCCAAACCGGCGATTATAGATCGAAAAGCATGATGCCACCGGATGACGCCGGCAATGGATGATCCGGGTGTTTGGCAACATCAGTGCCAGCATCCCGGCCCGCGTGAAGTTTGAAGGCAGCTTGTCGACGATCCTGCGGATGGTGGCGGTGCCGTTATCGGTGCTGCCGGACTGGATGCGCGTGATCCGGCCCAGTGTTTCCTTGCGGTATGCCTGACCAAGTATACGGATGAAGTCATCATCGTATTTCATGACATCTTCGCGTGCGGCCCCGTTTTTGACCTTATGCTCGATCAGGGCGTGATGGTGATAGACCATGGTATCAAGCTCGCCCGCGCCGAATACATCGGGGTGTGAACTCAGGATCTGCTCGGTCAGGGTCGTGCCCGAACGGGGCATGCCGACAATGAAAACATGCTGAGGTTCGTCGGCATCGTTACGAACCGGACCAAGATGGGCAAACCGTTCGGCCGGAAACCGGTCACGAACGTGATCAAGCATGTCTTCGATTGCAGCGGGGGTGTAATTGATGGTTTGGCGTTTGGTTCGGTTGGCTTCGGCAAGCGCCTTCATTGCGGCATCGACATTTTTGGCTTCCATTTCGACCTTGCCGATCGAAAACAGCAGCATTTCCTGTTCGTTTACCGGCATCGATTGATAGCGGCCCGACTGATAGATATCGTAAATGACGGCACGTGCCGGGTGGTCTTCGGGCACACGTGTCGCCAGGGTCAGGCAATGCCATGCCCGCACATTATGGGGTTCCTGCGACAGGACAATTTCAAACAATGCGCAGGCTTCGGCGACATTGCCCAGTTCCTTCTGACATTCGCCAATACTGATGCGGATATCATTGATCGCCTTGGCATCGGCATTGGCCTGTGCACATTTCAATGCCTTGCCCAGATGTTGCAGGGCGGCTTCGATATCATCAAGCGACAGCAACACAACCCCCATGGCACTCCAGGCGGTCCAGTCATTCGGCGCAAGAGCAATGGCACGTTTAAGATGGGGAATGGCATTTCGGGTGCCCATGCCGCGGGCTTCAAGAAGCCCCAGCTGCAAGTGAACTTTCCCGTCAAGCGCAAAGCGTTTTACCGCGGCATTCAGAACGGTTTTGGCTTGTGCCTCATACCCGGCATTGGCCAGAACGGCCGAAAGATCGGTGAAATAGACGGGCTTGGGCGATGCGCAGTTACATGCGCGCTCAAGACTGCGGACCGCATCGGATACCTGTCCGCTTTCATTGCAAATCAGCCCGTTGATCTGCAACAGATCACCATTGTCGGGATAATCTTTCAGAAGCTTGCCGCACAGCTTGCGGGCCGCACGTCGATGCCCGGAACTCCATTGCGTCCGGATTTCAGAAAGCCCGGTTGCCAGTTTATGCGCCGGTACCGATGGCGTCGTCCCGCGATTGCCCGGCAAAGACGTGCTGTTTGTGGGCGGTATGGCCGGTTGCAGGCGAAGTTTGGCCCGCACATGGGCGGCGTTTGGTGCTGTTGTGCTTTGATCGTCACTCATGGCCGACATCCTGTTTGCTCAGTGATGCGGGCGAATGCAAAGCCCGCCCATTATGAGCAAACACGTATCAGCAGGCAAAAACTGGCGCGCGACGTGACGATTTTATGGTGTGATCAGTTCGGATTGATGCCAAGTGCCTCGATCAGCGGGGTCAGTTCCTTTTGATAGGGGCGCCAGCGTTCCAGACTGCTGTTATAGACGGGCTGGCGGACTTCAAGGGCGCTATGGGTGCGGACTTCACGCGTGTTGGCATAAAATTCAAGACACGCGTCCTGCCAGTCAAGGCCAAGGAAATCAACAAGCCGACGGGCTTCGTGATCAAGGTCGGCAATGACTTTTTCATAATCGACCGAGATCAGCTGATCCTTTGACAGGGTCTTTTCCCAATAGGCCATCAGATCGCGATACGCGACATAGAAATTGCCGATTTCACGCAAGTCACACAGATATTTATGTCCGTCGGCAAAGAAATGGGTAAAGCATGAAAACGCGGTATCCATCGGATCGCGGCGCGCGTGAATGATTTTTGAATTGGGGAATGCCATGGCAATCAGGCCGACCGACACAAAGTTGCCCAGCATCTTGTCAACGATATAGCGCGGGCCTTTGCCATTTTTCAGAACTTCCGGCGGCAGCATCCGCAATACTTCGTCACGATAGGCCTTTGCAAACAGGGCCAGCCGTTTGGGATCGGCCAAAAGTTTTTTATGGGCGGGCAGGGATGGGAAGCCATCCCCGTAAGCCCGCTTCAAAAGCCCGGGCAGAGTGCGAATTTCCCCGACGCCAAACGCGTCGCTGTGACTGTCAAGAACCTGTTCAAGCAGGGTCGATCCGCAACGCGGCATGCCGACAACAAAGATGAATTGCTGTTCATCCCCGGTTTCGCTCAGAGTGTTGCCGGCTATCGCATCCGGAGTAAAGAAATTCGGCAGGTTTGCAAGGAAAGCCAGGGTCTTTTCCTCGTTATAGTCGATCTGTTCACGCTGATAGGCATTGGCCTTGAGGTAATGCGCCATCGCGGCTTTGCCGTCATCGCGCGTCATATAGGCAAGGCCAAGCGCATGGTGCAGATATTGCAGATCAAGCTTCGATAATTTGCCGCGTTCCGCACCGATCATTTTCTCGACCGTTGCGACATCATCGTCGGTAAATGCCTTGAGCGTGGCCAGTTCCGCCCATGCACGCGCGACATATTTTGTCTGGGCGATTGCGGCGCGAATAAGGGCTGTGCAGCCGTCTTTGTCGCCGATGGTTTTAAGGTGATCGGCCTTGGCCATCAGGGTATTGGCAATATCGGCTGGCGACGGCTTTACATCCGCATCCGATGTGCTGGCACCCTGCATGATTTCAAGTGCCTGGTCATAAAGTTCGGCGGCCTGTTTGGGCCGCGATGATTTGGCGACCGAATTTGCAAACAGGGTCCATCGTTGCCAGTTTGACGGACTTTGGGCCATCACGTGACTGAACAGCTTGACACCCTGATCAAAGAAACCGTTCAGGATCAACATGCTGCCAAGCTGGGCCTGGATTTCCTGATTGCCCGGATCGCGCTTCATCGCAACCGTCAGGACATTCTGGCTTTCGACATACATTTGCTGTTTGCCAAGCAGTGATGCCAGATCAAGGAAATACAGGCTTTGGCTGTTGGGCGCCTTGCAGGCAAATTCCAGATGTTTGATTGCCCCGAATATATTGCCCTGCTTTTCCAGCACGCCGGCAAAGAAATGCAACAGCGGCCCGTCATTGGGATTGGCCCGCAAATAGGTCGAAACAAGGTCGTAGGTCTTCTGGGATTTGCCCTGCGCCCAAAGTTTCTGCGCCTGCTCCAATACCTGTTCGGGGGTCTGCGATGTCGCCGTGTTCATGAATTTTCCCTGTCGCTATCATGCAGGCCAAGTGCGGATAAAAGTGGCTGAATATAGGGTTCGTACGGTTTCCAGCGTTCAACACTGGTTTGATAAAGTTTTTGACGGACTTGTGCCGCACTGGCGGTTCGAACCGACCGCCTTGCCTTTTGGAAATCAAGCACGGCATCGTCCCATGGCAGACCCAGAAACTCTATCAGGCGATGTGATTGCTGTTCGATGTCCGAAACGACGTCTTCGTAATTGACTTCAATGAACCTGTCGGCAGGAAGAACCTTGCGCCAATGGGCCATCAAATCGTCATAGGCGCGATAAAATTCGCCAAGCTCTGTCTGGTCACAGGTATAGACCTGCAAATTGGCAAAGCGCTTGGAATAGCACGACAAACAGGTATCAACCGGATTGCGCCGACAATGGATGATCTTCGCACCGGGGATCGCAAGCAAGATCAGCCCCGCCCAGGAAAAGTTGCCAAGCATCTTGTCGATAATGACCCGGGTGTCTGGTGACGGGGCAAACATCTCGGCCAATTCATTGCGATACAGGGTGGCCAGTTCACCAAGAAGGTCGCCCGATGCGATCTTTTCATGGTCGCCCGGCGTGCTCGGGAATAATTGCCCGAAAAGGCGATCCTTGAATTTCGGAAAACTGCGCAATTCCCCGGTCGGCAGGGTGTCGGGATGGCTTCCCAGAATTTGCTCGGTCAAGGTGCTGCCAGATCGCGGCATGCCGACAATGAAGGCATATGTCGGGTCATCCTTGCCTGCCTCGGGCAGGTTTTCAAACAGGCTGGCCGGAAAATAATCGGCAATGGCGCGCACGCGCGCACAGGCAATTTTTGAATCATAGCCTTGCTGGTTTTCGTCCTGACCGGCGAAATCCGATCGGCGTAATGCATTTGCTTGATCAAGGTGGGCGATTGCCTGTTTGGCATCGCCGCAATCCATGAACGCCTTGCCCAGGGCAAAGCCGATTGTTTCGCGGTCAAATTTGTCCAGTGCCGGGTCATCCCGGTTCAGCAGGGTCACCATGGTTTTTATATCGTCACTGTCGGCAGTGAATTTGGTGATGTCGGAAAGATCTTGCCAGGCCTGTCCACAGGCGGGATTGGCTTTCAGCACGTTGCGAAAACAGGTGCGCGCGGCTTCCATATCGCCAAGATGCCGGTGGGCTTCGCCGGTCAGAAGCAGGGTGCGTTCAAGCCGCTCGGGATTGTTGCGCGCAAGTTCGGACGCCCGGTCAAGGTAGGGGATCGCTTCCTTGTCCCGGCCGACCTTGACCAGTGCCGATCCAAGATTGCTCAGGCTCGACCAGTCGTCCTTGTTAAAGGCAATGCCCTTTTCAAGGATTTCAATCCCCTGGGTGACGAATTCCCGCTTAACAAGCACAACGCCAAGCTCGTTATAGGTCGGGCCATGGGTTGGAAAGCGGCGTAGTGCGGCAAACAGAATTTGCTGCACCAGATCGAACTTGCCCATCGCGCCCAGAATACCGGCAAATTCGTGGAAATATTCGACCTTGGCATCCGCACTGTTGCAAGCATTCTGAAAGTGCCGGGCGGCATCCGGCAGCTTGCCGGTTGCGCGCGCAACTTGTCCAAGAACAAACTCGGCCGCTGGATAACCGGCAATCAGCGAAAGCACCTGGTTGGCGGCCTTTTGCGCATCGGAAACCCGGCCCGTTGCCAGCGCATTTTTGGCCGTCCGCACCAGTTTGTCGGCTTTTTGCCGATTGCGTTTTTCGGAAAAACTGGGCGTTGAAGGTTTGCTGCTCATAGGTCTGATTAAATCCCGATACGAAAGGTCAGGTCAAATCTTATCGGGAAGGGGTAAGCAAACCGTTTAATGATTGCCGACCGTTGCACAAAAGAAGATGTACAAATGAAAACGCCCGGCCAGATGGCCGGGCGTTTCCGATATTTCGCGTCTTCCTTTCGGGTGAAAGGAATTAGCCGCTGTAATACATGTCGAATTCGACCGGGTGCGGAGCCTGTTCGAAACGAACGACTTCTTCCATTTTCAGCGCGATATAAGCGTCGATCAGGTCGTCGGTCATAACGTCGCCCTTCTTCAGGAACTCACGGTCAGCATCGAGGCTGTCGAGAGCTTCGTGAAGCGAACGGCAAACGGTCGGAACTTCTTTGAGCTCTTCCGGCGGAAGGTCATAGAGGTTTTTGTCCATTGCTTCGCCCGGGTGGATCTTGTTCTCGATACCGTCAAGGCCAGCCATCAGCATTGCAGAGAATGCGAGATACGGGTTGGCAAGGGCATCCGGGAAGCGGATCTCGACGCGCTTGCCCTTCGGCGAAGCGGTGTACGGGATACGGCAGGAAGCAGAACGGTTACGTGCAGAATATGCCAGCAGAACCGGTGCTTCGAAGCCCGGGACCAGACGCTTGTAGGAGTTGGTCGTCGGGTTGGTGAAAGCGTTCAGTGCTTTGGCGTGCTTGATGATGCCGCCAATGTAGTACAGAGCGGTTTCAGAAAGATCAGCATAGCCGTTACCAGCGAACAGCGGCTTGCCTTCGTGCCAGATCGACTGGTGGGTGTGCATGCCCGAGCCATTGTCACCGAAGATCGGTTTCGGCATGAAGGTCGCGGTTTTGCCATACTGGTGTGCAACCATGTGGATGCAGTATTTGTAAACCTGAACGGCGTCAGCATGTTCGATCAGGGTGCCGAATGCGATACCCAGTTCGTGCTGCGACGGTGCAACTTCGTGGTGGTGCTTTTCGCAACGCACGCCCATTTCGTTGATGTAGTTGACCATTTCGGCACGAATGTCGTTTGCCGAGTCAACCGGCGGTACCGGGAAGTAACCACCCTTCGGACCCGGACGGTGGCCGCGGTTGCCGCCTTCGAATTCGGTGCCGGTGTTGTACGGACCTTCTTCGGAGTCAAGCGCGTAAGCCATGCTCTCCTGCGAGGTGCTCCAACGAACGTCGTCGAACATGAAGAATTCCGGCTCTGCGCCGAAATATGCGGTGTCGCCGATACCAGCCGACTTCATGTAAGCCAGTGCGCGTTTCGCGGTCGAACGCGGGCAACGCTCGTAACCCTGGCCGGTTGCCGGTTCGATAACGTCGCAAACGAGGATCAGGGTCGGCTGTGCGGTGAACGGATCAACAACAGCGGTCGACGGATCCGGCATCAGGATCATGTCGGATTCGTTGATTTCTTTCCAGCCGGAGATCGACGAACCGTCGAACATGATGCCGTCAACAAAGACGTCTTCGTCGATCGTGCAGATATCCTGCGCGGTGTGCTGCCATTTACCTTTGGTATCGGTAAAGCGCAGATCGACAAACTGGATGCCTTTTTCTTTGATCAGATTAAGTACAGAAGCAGCGTCAGACATGATGCAACCCTTTAAAACTCAAATTTAGTTACCGTACGGTGTTCATTGACAGGCAAGACCGATCAGATCGCGTCGTTGCCCCGTTCACCGGTACGAATACGGATCGCGTCCTCGAGTGAGGAAACGAAAATTTTACCGTCGCCGATACGGCCGGTATGAGCGGCTTGCTGGATTGCCTCAATCGCACGCTCAACCAGCGTGTCCTCAACGACGATTTCCAGCTTTACCTTCGGCAGAAAGTCCACAACATATTCGGCGCCGCGATACAGCTCCGTGTGACCTTTCTGACGGCCGAAACCTTTGGCTTCGGTGACGGTAATCCCTTTGAGGCCGATCTCCTGAAGGGCCTCTTTTACCTCGTCAAGCTTGAATGGCTTGATGATGGCTTCGATCTTTTTCATTAAGCGCCCTCTGCTTTTTGCGAGAGTTGCGTAGAACTCGGAAAGCGTAATGCTTCGCACGGTGTCTGTTGCACGGACCATGCCAAGTTTGGTCCGCGGTGGCATTCTAAGGATTCTTTGCGCGAAAACCCAGCAAAACCCATGAAATTTTTAAGATTTTCTTGATTGCAGGTGATCGAGTTTTAGGCAAAATGATCAAAAAATATGCAAACGCCCTGCATCATTGCCGGGCAGAGTGATCCGGATTGCTCAATCCTTGCCAGAATGACACCGGCATGCGACAGGATTTGCCGCAAAAGAGTGAATTGTGTCATGCATATGCGCCAGATGACCTTTAATCGGTCTGTCTGATATATGGACTCGAACAATTTGCCTTTGGGCGATTATAGTACGGCACGGATGACCCATAAAATCGCCTGATCGGGCCGGGCTGCAACCGGACGCCACCATCCGGCGAACGCATATAATATAAAGGACGCCTCATGACCGAATTTGTCGGCAACCCGCTTTTTGCTTCGGGCGGTATTACGATCTTTGAAGTGATGAACGAACTGGCCCAGAAACATCAGGCCATCAATCTGGGGCAGGGTGCACCCGATACCGACGGCCCGGCCGATATCCGCGAAGCCGCCGCCAAGGCCACCATGGAACTGTCCAACCAGTATCCGCCGCTTGCCGGGGTGCCCGAATTGCTTCAGGCCGTTGCCGATCACAATAAACGGTTCTATGGCATCGATGTGGATCCGAAAACAGAAGTGCTGGTTGCGGTCGGCGCGACCGAGGGGCTGGCTGACGTGATCCTTGGTCTGGTGGCCCCGGGTGACGAGGTCATTCTGATCGAACCGCTTTATGACAGCTACCTTCCGATGGTGAAGCTGGCCGGCGGTATTCCCAAACTGGTGCGCGTGACCCCTCCGCACTGGGAATTGCCGCGCGAAGAACTGGCCGCCGCCTTCAGCGAAAAAACCAAGCTGATCCTGATCAACTCGCCGCAGAATCCCTGTTCGAAGGTCTATAGCGACGACGAACTGCAATTTGTTGCCGATCTGTGCATCAAGCATGACGTCATCGCGCTGTGTGACGAGGTGTATGAACATCTGGTCTTTGATGGCCGCAAACACAAACCGCTGATGACGTTTCCGGGCATGCATGATCGCACCGTGCGGATCGGATCGGCGGGCAAGACATTCTCGCTGACCGGGTGGAAGATCGGTTATGTCACGGCCTGTGCCAAGCTGATGGAGCCGATCAAGAAGGCGCACCAGTTCCTTGTCTTTACCGTGCCGCCGGGGCTTCAGCACGGTGTGGCCTATGGGCTGAACAAGGATGACGAATATTTCGAAACCTTCACCGCCGAAATGCAGGCCAAGCGTGATTTCCTGATGAAGGGGCTCAAGGAAGTCGGGTTTGATGTCCTGGATTCCCAGGGGACCTATTTCATCACCTGTGATTTCCGCCCGCTTGGCTATGATTGTGATGATGTCGAATTCTGTCAGATCATGATCAAGGAAGCCGGCGTGGTCGCCATCCCGGTGTCGGCCTTCTATCAGGGCGAAGATGGCGGCGTGCGCCATTTCGTGCGGTTCTGCTTCTGCAAGGAAGAAACAAAGATGCAGGATGCCATCGACCGCATGAAAAAGGCCTTTGCCAAATAGGGCTGCCTTACTGTGCGCTGCCGTGCCGGGACCGGGTCGTGATCTGGCCGGTGCCGGATATGTCGATACACAAAGGGCGCAAGCAGATGCTTGCGCCCTTTGTCATTTAATAAGGTCGATACCTGCTGATCAGGATTTGACCATTTCCCAGCTGCCGGTCTTGGCCGAACGGGCAAGGGCATCAAGGATCTGCATATTCATGATCGCATCTTCAATCGGATAATCGACCGGGCTTTCACCGGCAAAGATCGCGGTCGCCGATTCCCCTTGCAGGGTATAGTGATTGCAGACCGGGAATTTGATTTCGCGGGCTTCGTCAAAGCCCGGCTGTTTCTGTCCGCCAACCCGGATGATTGCCGGATTTTCCGGGATCGGGTTGAACGGCATCAGGATTTCGATCCGGCCCTCAGAACCCAGAATGTGCACGCGCTGAACTGCGGCGGACTGGGTGCCGCAAACAAAGCTCGCCTGAAGGCCCGAACCGAAATCAAGCATCCCCGATACAAGCCGGTCGGTGCCGAATTTCGGGTCCTTGTCCATCAGCGACACAACGCGGACCGGCTCCTTTGCCGTGACAAAGCGCGGGCCGACAACGCAATAACAGCCGATATCAAGCAACCCGCCGCCGCCAATGTCCTTTTTGTTGCGCACATTGTTCGGGTCGGCATTGAAATAGGTAAAGATGCTTTGCACCGTGGTCAGCTGGCCGATCTGACCGCTTTCAACGATCTTGCGGGCTTCCAGCCATTGCGGATGATGACGCACCATAAAGGCTTCAAGAACCTGTTTGCCGCTTTTGTCGCGCGCAGCAATCAGACGCTTGGCATCTTCGGTATCAAGTCCGATCGGCTTCTCGCACAGGACATGTTTGCCTGCTTCCAGCGCCTTGATCGTCCATTCGACATGAAGATGGTTGGGCAGGGGATTGTAAACCGCCTCGATTGACGGGTCGGCCAGAAGCTCCTCATAGGAGCCATAGGCGCGCGGAATACGCAAATTTTCGGCGACCTCGCGGGTCTTTTCAAGATCGCGTCCGGCAATCGCCAGAATTTCAAGCTTGTCGCTTTCCTGCATGGCCGGAATGACCTTTTCCGTGCCGATCTTGGCGGTGCTGATAACGCCCCACTTCATTCCGATACTCCGTCTGTTTTTCTGTTTTGTGGCCGGTTGCCCCAAGATCAACCATCGGGTGCCGGCAATCCGCAAATACATATATGCATGGTTTTGCACGCTGTTTTGCGGTTCAGTTCGTGACCCCGATTAATTAAGGCATGTGGCCCGACATGCAAGATGTTCAGACGGGTAGGTCGGCGAATTTGTATGAAGAATTCACCAGCCAAACCACCACCACATCGCCCAAGCCCGCAAAATTCGGCGCTTTGAAGGGCTTGGGAAAAATCAGCGGAAAAAAGTGAAAATATGCGCTTGACGTTGGGGGCCACGGGCCATATAAACCGCGCCACACGATGGCGGGTGTAGCTCAGGTGGTTAGAGCACCAGATTGTGGCTCTGGGGGCCGTGGGTTCAAGTCCCATCACTCGCCCCATGTGAAAAGGTCAGGCAGAAATGCCTGGCCTTTTCGCGTTTCAGGGCAGTTTTCCGGTGCAACACGATCCTGTCCCATTGTGGTTGGATGTCACATTCCTGACGAATTGATTGCCAATAAGGAATTTAACTTCCGGGTCGATGGGCCGGGAAGCCGTGCGGTGCAGTCCATGGTCAAATGGACTGCGTATAGCAAAAGTACGCATTTGATCCCGATTTCCAAGGACTGATGGATATGCCCAGCAACAGGCCACAACCGATGCTGACCCGCCGTGCCTTTGCCGCGACCCTTCTGGGGGCGGTGGCCGTTCCCTTTGTCGGCCGGGCCTTCGCCCAAACATCGTCCGACATCCGTTCGCGAATAGCGAACATGCCCCAGCTTCATGCCATCATGGTCCAACGTGGCGAGGAGGTCATCGTTGCCGAAGCACCGCGCGGGCCGGGACTGGATCGGGTTGCGAATATCAAGTCCTGCTCAAAAAGCATCATCGGTCTTCTGACGGGAAGCGCAATTGCGCAAGGAGCGATCCCCTCGGTCAATGCCACCATCGGTGAAATCTCGCCGTCTATCATTCCATCGGATGCGACCCCCGGTGTGGAAGACATCACCATCGAAGATCTGGTCACACTCCGGGCCGGGCTTGAAGGCACCTCGGGGCGAAACTACGGTGCTTGGGTCAATTCGGAAAACTGGGTTTCCTTTGCGTTGCGCCGACCGATGGTCGCAAGCCCGGGTGGGCGGATGATCTATTCGACCGGCACAACCCATATTCTTGGTGCGGTGCTGACGGTTGCGACGGGGAAAAGCCTGCTGGAACAGGCGCGCGCGGTGCTTGGTCAGCCGCTTGGTATTGAAATTCCGGCCTGGACACGCGATCCGCAAGGCTATTATTTCGGCGGAAACGAGATGGCGCTGACGCCGCGTGCGATGTTGCGCATCGCGACCCTCATGCGCGATCAAGGCCGCTTTGACGCTGATCAGATCATCCCGGCCGACTGGATAGACCAATCAACCCAGGCCCACACGCGATCACCTTATTCCGGTCTCGCGTATGGCTATGGCTGGTTCCTGAGCCGCAGCGGCTTCATCATCGCCCGCGGCTATGGCGGTCAGATCATCGCGGCACACCCAGAAAAGGACTTGGCGGTGGCCATCACATCTGATCCGACGTCGCCCGCACGATCAGGCGGTTATTTTGGGCAACTGATGGATCTGCTTGAGGGGCCAGTGCTTTCACTGGCCTGACAGAAGCGTCAGAGGGCATGGAAGATGGGCGCAGAATGGGGTGGAAAAATAGACCAGTCCCCTTTTTCTTGTGAAAAGGTCAGGCGGCAATGCCTAGCTTTTCTGCGTTTTTCATGGCTCTAAGAAATGTTCTTGAGGCGGTTTTTAAAGTATTTTTGTGCCTCATCTCGGGTGAAGCTGGTGAGTTTCAGGGCTGAAGATACATAAGCCTCTTCAGTAATTTCATTGCTTACGTAAGTTATCTTGTTTTGTTCTGTCATTATCTCAAAGCATTTTGCTATGAAAACATGTGCCTCAATCAGGTTGAAGGTTGCTATTTTCAACTCCCCTCGGTAGCCCTCAGTTAATAACGGCCAGACCAAAGCAGGCACTTCTTTACGAGTATGTTCAATTTGATCGGATATTCTCTGTGTTTCTTCGTGGTAAAATCTAAGGTTGAGTAATGCCTTTTGTAGGGAGTCCTGAATTTCTAAAGTTTCATGTTGTGTTGCTTCAACAATGTGTCCAAGCACATTTTCCCCAAGTTTTTTAAACTCTGGCAACTTCGCATTTTGGATATCCGTTATGTTTTGCGTTATTGCTTGAATGACTGATTTTTGCTCAAGGCAAAAAGACGTCAAAGAATCCAAAACACTTATTAGTTTCATTCGATGGGCATTGGCGAGGCGTTTTCGCCTCTCTTCTTCAAGCGCACGATTAGATCTAATCTGGTTATGCGCTGCCAAGTACGCAAAGAATCCGCCAGTCAACCCTGCAAGACCTGCCAGCAACGTCTCCCAATCCACGCCAGCTCCATGCTTTGCGAGATCGTATTCTAGTAGTTTTGGGAGTAGCACAAACGCAAGAGTTAATCCCGTGAGGGAGCCTGTGATTAATAGAATCGCCGGGTGAAAACTCACTCCCAATTTTTCTGGATATCCCTTGTTCATTGAAGTGACCATTAAGTTGTATCTGGGCCTGAAGTTCATAATTCCATAATTGTGGCTGATCTGCTAGGTAACCACAGCACTTTTCCCCATATGCATTTCTTTGCTTGCCAGGAGATCGCCCTATGTCGACCAATCGCATTACCCTTCGCCGTCCGGATGACTGGCATTTGCATCTGCGTGATGGCGAGATGCTCAAAGGTGTGATTGGCGAGACGTCGGAGCATTTTGCCCGTGCGATCATTATGCCGAACCTGGTGCCGCCGGTGGTCAAGACGGCTGATGCTGTGGCCTATCGCGACCGCATCACCGCAGCCATTCCGCAAGGCCATGATTTCACCCCGCTGATGACCCTGTATCTGACCGAGGGCACCAATCCCGATGATATCGAGGAAGGATATAAGGCCGGTGTGATCACCGCCTTGAAGCTGTATCCGGCCGGGGCAACCACCAATTCCGATAGCGGGGTGCGCAATTTCGATAATGCGATGCCAGCGCTTGAGCGGATGGCAGAGCTTGGTATTCCGCTTTGTGTGCACGGCGAAGTCACCGATGCGGATATTGATATCTTTGATCGTGAAGCGGTGTTTATCGACCGGGTTCTTGATCCGCTGCGCAAGCGTCTGCCGGAACTGCGTGTGGTGATGGAACACATCACCACCGAAGACGGCGTTGAATATGTCAAAGCCAATGACAAAAACCTGGGCGCGACCATCACGACGCACCATTTGATCATCAACCGCAATGCCATTCTGGTCGGCGGCATTCATCCGCATATGTATTGCCTGCCGGTTGCCAAGCGTGAAAAGCACCGTTTGGCCCTGCGTGCGGCGGCAACATCGGGCGATGCGCGTTTCTTCCTGGGGACTGATTCCGCCCCGCATACCGATGATCGCAAGGAAAGCCCGTGCGGCTGTGCCGGTATTTTTACCGCCAACAACACCGTGCAGCTTCTTGCCCATGTGTTCGAGCAGGAAGGCGCGCTTGACAAGCTTGAAGCATTTGCCTCGATCAACGGTCCGCAATTCTATGGTCTGCCGCTAAACGGTGATCAGATCACGCTTGAAAAACGCGCGGAACCGGCGAAATTCCCCGCCAAGATCGAAACCGGCGACGGTCCGGTCACGGTGTTCAATCCGGGCTTTGATATCTTCTGGCATTACGCATAGGGGCGTTTTATGCGCGCCCGGCGTCTGGAAGAGCTTTACCGCGGATATATCGATTGCCTGAATGCGCAGGATTGGGATCGCCTTGGTGATTATGTTGGCGATGATGTGCATTACAATGGCAAGCATGTTGGTTTGTCGGGCTATCGCGCCATGCTTGAGCGGGATTATCGGGAAATTCCCGATCTTCGGTTCAATATTGATTTGCTGGTTGCCAATGAAACCCATGTTGCAAGTGTGCTGGCTTTTGACTGCTCGCCAAAGGGCGAGTTTCTCGGGCATGCGGTAAATGGTCGGAAGATCGCCTTTTCGGAGAATGTGTTCTACGAATTTCGCGATGGCAAGATCGTGAATGTGCGCTCGCTCCTTGATAAGCTTGCGATCGAAGCACAGATTTCCCGATGATGACGGCTGATTAGCCGCGAAGGTCGACCGACCCCGGTGCGGCATTCAGCCCGATATTCAGCCCGATGGTCGCGCGGTAGCTTTCCGCTGCCGCATAGGCCTGTGCCGAAATCATTGCCGATATATTCATTGATGCACCCTTGGCGACATTGAAGTCGGCCGCCGAGCTTCCCGGTACCGATGCTGCGCGTGATATCGCGGCCTGATTGGCGATGGCGGCGATACCGTCCAGCCCCTGAAGCGGGCGAATGCTGACCTTGCCGCCGGTGGCATAAAGCCGCCCGTCAGGCCCGGCGGTATAGCTATAGGTGATCATGCCGGCATTTGCCCCGGCAAGGGCCTGGTGACTTTCTTCCTCGGTTCTGACGGTGGCATCGCGGGCGCGAAGCTGCTGGACGATTTCGCGTTCGCTTGCGGTCAGAAGGGCCGGGTTGGCGGTGGGTTGCCGCGCGCTTTTCGGGGTGTCTTCACGTTCCTGTTGCTGGCGTTCGGTCGGGCTTCTTGTGTCTGTTTCCCCGGCCGTTTGTTCGCCCGCAATATCGCGGGGATCAAGTTGCTGAATGATCGTGATCACCGATGCGGCCCGGTTGACCGGCGCGGTTGAGGGCGGCGGGGGTAATGGCTTCGCGGGTTCTGGGCTGCTGGCCGTTCCCGCCGTCGATCCGAGGGAACCCGATGGCCCCGACCGTGGCAGGGTGTTCGATCCGGTTTGTGACGGGTTGGGCGCGGGGGTGTTGCTGGCAAGCGGGACAAGGGCGACGGCGGCTGGCATGGTTTGCGGCGCAGACGCGCCCGTTCCGCCCGACCCGCTGGTCGGCGGCTGGCTCCCGGAGCCGGGCAGGGCGCGTGTGGCAATAATCTGGCCAAGTTGCCCACCACTCCCGGGGATGACCTGTATTGCACCTGCCTGTATCATGGGTGATAGTGTAACCCAACTTGGGGTTAAAAGTACATAAAGCAGGTTCCCGTGATCACGCCGGTTTGATGAGGCTGTGACGTGCTGAAACGGGTTACACTGCAAGCTGTTCCAAAAGCCGACAGGCGCTTGCCTGATCCTGTATCACTGACGAAACGGTTTTGCGGTTATGCGTTCTTTGCCCCTTTTGCCATTTGTTTCCGGTCTTTGCCGTCTTTGCGACCTGTGCGGTCTGTGGCGTCCGGTTCGACGCGCCAGTTTGCCCGGATTTCCTGGTCTGGCCAGCCTTGCACCTGTGCTTGTTGTCATGGTGATGCTTGCGATGCCGGGGGCGGTCAATGCCGCGCCAAAGGCCGATCTGTGGCCGGACTGGCAGGTTTACGATCCGCAAAGCACGATCATGGTCGATCATTCGGAATGGCAGGGGGTTCTGGACCGGTTTGTCGATCAGCCCGAAGCCGGGGTAACCACCTTTGATTACCAGCGCGCCTTGTCAGAGCGCGCAAACGGGATCTATGCGGTTGCACATTATATAGACCAGATGGTCGATATATCGGTCAGTCGCCTTAACCGGGCCGAGCAGATGGCATATTGGATCAATCTTTATAACGCGCTGACCGTGAAGGTGGTGCTTGACCATTATCCGGTGGCATCGATCCGCGATATCGACATTTCGCCGGGCCTGTTCGCATCGGGTCCGTGGGGCAAAAAGCTTGTCCGTATCGAAGGGCGGACCTTGTCACTTGATGACATCGAACATCGCATTTTGCGTCCGATCTGGAATGATCCGCGCATCCATTATGCCGTCAATTGTGCATCGGTCGGCTGTCCGGCGCTGGCGCGCGATGCCTATGATGCCAAACGGATCGAAAGCCAGCTTGATCAGGCCGCGCGCGGTTTTATCAACCATGCGCGCGCCATCCATAGTGACGGCGATGGCGGCTTTGTGATTTCAAGTCTGTATGACTGGTATCGGGATGATTTCGGGGCGGGGGATGCGCAATTTGTCGCCCATCTTCTGACCTTTGCCGGGCCTGAGCTGACCGCACAGCTTGATCATATCGGCGGGTTTGATGTTTCCGACGATGAATATGACTGGGCGCTGAACGCACCGCAATCCTGACAATGGTGCGGCAACTCCCGCGTGCCGATTGCCCAAGGATCATAATCAGATCTCCGGGCGCGCTTCATGGCGCCCGGTGGCAAGGCCGGCACGATCAGGCCGCGTTGTGGCGCAGGCGGCTGGTGTTGGCATGGGGAGCACCCCAGTGCAACCGGTTGTGATGGTGCGTCCCGGGAAGGGCGGCCTCGGCCTTTTGGGCGCGATTTTGATTTACCTGCTCGATCGTGTGACGAACGTCACTGGCAGAAATGCCGTCATAGCGCATTAATGTCTGCACGATCGGGTCGGCAAGCATGTCTTCAATCGACAATTCCTGATCAACGTAACTCATCATCTCGTATCCTGGTCTTTTTGTTGCGCGTAATGTAGTGATATTGCAAATCATTCGCAACTAAAAACTTGCGCCGATTTTACTTTTTTCTACTTTTGCTGGTTTGCTGCATTGATCTGCCTCGGTGTTCGGTGAAAATCACCGGGCAGTGGTAATCAAAAATCCGTACCTTGCTGAACGTATAAAACCCGGAAATCTGCATCTTTTGCCTGTGTGGTCCGGACGGGGCCGGGTGTTCTGGTTCTATCCTGTGGGGGTGATGTTTTTCTGTGGCGGCTTTTCTGTCTTGGCCGGGTAGTTCGGGCCCGGCCGGTTTGGGTCCCGATGCGCAGTCCCATGAAGGGGCATCGCGCCAGCCTTTGGGCTGTCGGGGTTCTATTTTCTTGATTCTTTGGTATTTGGCCTCTAACGCTGGATGCCGGTTTGATCACAACCGTGATAAAGCCCAAAAACTATGGCGAAAATAGGCTGGGAACATGACACGTCCGGGAATTCGTGAATATGGCTTGCTGTTGCTGCTGGCGATGATTTGGGGCAGTTCGTTCACCTTTATCAAGATCGGGGTTCATGCCTATTCCCCGCTGGTGGTGGCGGGCGGGCGGCTGACATTCGCGGCCCTTGTGTTGTGGTGTTTTGCTCTAATCCGCAAATCCGACATGCCGCGCGGGCGGCGGGCCTGGATATCGACATTCATGGTTGCCCTTGTTGGTAATGCCATTCCGTTCTTTCTGATCAGTTATGGTGAAATTCGCGTCGATGCGGGGCTTGCGGCCATTCTGATGTCGACCGTGCCGCTGACCACCGTGGTTCTGGCGCATTTCTTTACCCATGATGAAAAGCTGACGCTGGGCAAGGTGATTGGGGTGATCATGGGCACCATTGGCGTGATTGTTCTGGTCGGGCCGGAAACGCTTTCTGGGCTGGGGGGCGAATTCCTGTTTCAGCTGGCCATTCTGGTGGCCGCGGTCGGATATGCGATTTCATCGCTGGTCGCACGCAATCTGCGCGATCAGCCGCGCATCGGTTCGACCGCCGTGATTCTGAGTTTCGCGGCCCTCATGCTGATGCCCTTTGCCCTGATCATTGATCGGCCATGGACCATGGAATGGGACCTTGGGGCGGCGATTTCGATCATGTATCTGGGCATGTTCCCGACCGGGATTGCCATGTTCATGATCCTGCATCTGATTGCGGTGGCCGGGGCGAGTTTTCTGGTGTTTAACAATTATCTGGTGCCGGCAGTCGGGGTTCTGATCAGTTTTATCGTGCTGGGCGAAGTGCCCCAGCCCAATGCGCTGGTGGCACTGGTAATCATTTTATGCGGGATTGCCGCATCGCAATTGCGATTTGGGCGCACGGCAAAGCAGACAGGCGATGATGGTGTCAAAGGTGATCCGATCGCGCCAGTTCTTGACAGCCCCGATCGTGAAAAAAGCAAGTCTAATCCGTAGAAAAAACACAAAATCGCGATAAAAGCCGAACTTTATCGCCCAACGTGGAATGTCGGGATTTGTCAATATTGTTTGTGGGCGACAAACCTGATACTTTCCGCCTTTCTGGTCCGGCATGTGCTTGAAAACAGGTGCATGTCACGCCGATTGAATCATTTCTGATCAAGCGTTTAAGAGGTCACGGCCTTTGTCCACCCAAGAGACCAATTCCGAGAGCCGCGATATTTTCCCGGTTTCCATCGAACAAGAAATGCGCCGCAGCTACCTTGATTACGCAATGAGCGTGATTGTTAGCCGTGCGCTGCCTGACGTCCGGGACGGTTTGAAACCTGTGCATCGTCGTATTCTGTACGCCATGCACGAAAACGGTTTCGAATATAACAAGCCGTTCCGCAAATCGGCCCGTGTGGTCGGGGACGTGATGGGTAAATACCACCCGCATGGTGACAGCGCGATTTACGACGCGATGGTCCGTATGGCCCAGAACTTCTCCATGCGTCTGCCGCTGATTGACGGGCAGGGGAACTTTGGTTCCATGGATGGCGACAAGGCCGCCGCCATGCGTTACACCGAAGCCCGCATGGCCAAGGCAGCCCATTTCCTGCTTGATGATATCGATAAAGACACGATTGATTTTCGCGATAACTATGACGAAACCACCAAGGAACCGTCTGTTATCCCGGCACGTTTTCCGAACATGCTGGTCAATGGTGCGGGCGGTATCGCCGTTGGTATGGCGACCAATATTCCGCCCCATAACCTTGGCGAAGTCATTGATGGCTGCATGGCCTATGTCGACAATCCCGACATCACCGTCGAAGGGCTGATGGAATTTGTCCATGGGCCGGACTTCCCGACCGGTGGCCTTATTCTGGGGCGTTCGGGCATCCATTCGGCATTCAAGACCGGCCGCGGGTCGGTCGTCATGCGCGCACGTACCCATGTCGAGGAAATCCGTGCCAACCGTGAAGCGATCATTGTTACCGAAGTTCCCTATCAGGTGAACAAGGCGACCCTGATGGAAAAGATCGCCGAACTGGTACGTGACAAGAAACTTGAAGGCATTTCCGATCTGCGTGATGAGTCGGACCGTTCCGGTGTCCGGATGGTGATCGAACTCAAACGTGATGCGAATTCCGACGTTGTCCTGAACCAGCTGTTCCGCTTTACCGCCCTTCAGACGTCGTTTGGCGTCAATATGCTGGCGCTGAACCGTGGCAAGCCGGAACTGATGAACCTGAAAGACATCATTCAGGCCTTTGTCGAATTCCGCGAAGAAGTCATTACCCGCCGGACCATCCATCTTCTTAAAAAGGCGCGTGAACGTGCCCATGTTGTGGTTGGTCTGGGGATTGCCGTTTCCAACATTGACGAAGTCATCAAGCTGATCCGCAATGCGGCCGATCCGACGATCGCCCGTGAACAGCTGATGTCGCGTGACTGGGCGGCGGGCGATATTGTTCCGTTGATCGAACTGATCGCCGATCCGAACCAGATCGGGTCATCGGATGGCATGTATCGTCTGTCCGAAGCACAGGCCCGTGCAATCCTTGAACTGCGTCTGCATCGCCTGACCGGTCTTGAACGCGACAAGATCGCGGGCGAGTTGACCGAGTTGGGTGAAAAGATCAAAGACTTCCTTGATATTCTGGCCTCGCGCGAGCGCAAGCTGACGATTCTCAAGGACGAACTGAGCGAAATGCGCAATGAATTCGCCGACCCGCGTCGCAGCGAAATTCAGGAAGCAGAATTCGAACATGACATCGAAGATCTGATTGCCCGTGAAGACATGGTCGTCACCGTGTCGCACAGCGGCTATATCCAGCGTGTTCCGCTGTCGACCTATCGCGCGCAGCGTCGCGGTGGCAAAGGCCGTTCGGGCATGGCCACCCGCGAGGAAGATTTCGTTTCCAAGCTGTTCGTGGCCAATACCCATACCCCGGTTCTGTTCTTCAGCTCCGAGGGCATGGTCTATAAGATGAAGGTCTGGCGTCTTCCGGTCGGTACACCGCAATCGCGCGGCAAGGCCCTTGTGAACCTGCTGCCGCTGTCCGAAGGCGAATATATCACCACGGTTCTGCCGCTTCCCGACGAGGAAGAATGGCCGAACCTGCATGTGATGTTTGCCACCTCGACCGGGAATGTCCGCCGTAACAGCCTTGCCGATTTCGTGAATGTGAAATCCAACGGCAAGATCGCCATGAAGCTTGAAGAAGATCGTGGTGATAAACTGATCGCGGTTCAGACCTGTACCGATGATGACGACATTCTTCTGACCACGCGCATGGGCAAATGCATTCGCTTCCGTGTCGGGGATGTCCGCGTCTTTACCGGCCGTAATTCGGTTGGTGTGCGTGGTATTCGCCTTGCGGACGAAGATTCGGTCATCGCGATGTCGGTTCTGTTTGGCAACCATGTCACCATGGAAGAACGTGATGAATACCTTTCGATCGCAGGCAAACTGCGCCGCGAGGAAATCACCGAAGACAATCTTCCGCTCGAAGTGCTCAGTGCTGAACGCTATCAGGAAATTCTTGCTGGTGATCAGCTGATCCTGTCTGTGACCGAAAACGGTTATGGCAAACGCACGTCTGCCTATGAATATCGTGTAACCGGTCGTGGCGGGCAGGGCTTTGCCAATATCGAGATGTCTGAGCGTAACGGTAATGTTGCTGCATCCTTCGTCATCGAAGAAGGCGACGAACTGATGATGGTCACCAATGGTGGCAAGGTCATCCGTATGCCGACCCACGACATCCGTATCGCAGGCCGCAAGACACAGGGCGTGACATTGTTCCGTACTGCCGATGACGAACAGGTCGTCGCAGTTGAACGACTGTCAAACCTTGGCGGTGACGAAGAAGGTGAAGAAGGCGATGTGGATGGTGTTGAAAACACCGATGACGCATCAACCGACACCGCAGAAACCAGTGCCAGTGATGCGGGTGATGATGCACCGGCAACTGATGGCACCGAAAGCGACGAATAATTGGAAATTCGATGACTGAAACGTCTTCTACCATATCGCGCATCGGGATTTATCCGGGCACATTCGACCCGGTGACCCAGGGGCATATGGATATTATTCGTCGTGCGACCCGGATTGTGGACCAGCTTATTGTCGGCGTTGCGATCAACGCCGGCAAAGGTCCGATGTTCGGCGTTGATGAACGCTGCAAACTGGTCGAAGAGGCCCTGAAAGCGGCGGGTGGCGAAGTTGCCGCGCGCACCTCAGTTAAGCCATTTTCTTCGCTTCTGATGGATTTCGCCAAAGAAAACGGTTCAAGCACGATCATCCGCGGCCTTCGCGCGGTATCGGACTTTGAATATGAATTCCAGATGGCGGGCATGAATGCCCGGCTGTCGCCGGAAGTCGAAACCGTGTTTTTGATGGCGTCCGACAAACAGCAGTTTGTTTCGTCGCGCTTCGTCAAGGAAATCGCCCGGCTGGGTGGTAATGTAAGTGAATTTGTGCCGGCCAACGTGCTTAAGCGCTTGCATGAAAAGCTGGCAGAAGAAAAGGAATAACGCAGGCCATGCGTCTTTTTCGTCTATTCTCAATAATTGCTCTCGTACTAGGAATTGTAACCATGTCCAATGGAAACGACGCTGTCGCGCAGGATTTGGAAAACACGCTTTATCTTGATCTGAAAGATGGCCGCGTTGTTATTCAGCTTCGCCCGGACCTTGCGCCGAAACATGTTGCCCGCATCAAGGAACTGACCCGCGAGGGGTTCTATGATGGTCTGAAGTTCCATCGTGTGATCGAAGGCTTCATGGCGCAGACCGGCGACCCCAAGGGCAATGGTACCGGCGGATCGGGTCAGAAACTTGATGCCGAATTCTCCAAGGAACATCATGGTCGCGGCACCGTTTCCATGGCCCGTTCGGCCAATCCGAACAGTGCTGATTCGCAATTCTTCATCTGCTTTGCCGATGCACCGCATCTGGATGGCCAATACACCATCTGGGGTCAGGTGACCGAAGGCATGGAATATGTCGACATGATCAAAAAAGGCGCCCCCTGGGCCAACGGGTCGGTTGCCGATCCGGATGTGATTGTCAAAATGCAGGTTGCTGCAGACGCGCAATAATCGCACAAACCGATCATTTGCAACCGAAAGCCGTCCCTTTGTGGGGCGGCTTTCGCGTTTTAGGGCGCGAAAGCAGAAAAAGAGGAAAAATATGGAAAACAGGTGTTGACCAGCGCGTGCTCTCCCATTAAAACGCGCTTCACCAACGTTGAGGGCCCGTAGCTCAGTTGGTAGAGCAACTGACTTTTAATCAGTTGGCCACAGGTTCGAATCCTGTCGGGCTCACCAATAAGCCCCTGAAACCTTTCCGGTTTCGGGGGCTTTTTCTTTATCTGCCCATCCCCCTTTATCAAATCCGTTTCATCTGCGCGGTCCGATTTCTGTCGGCCGGCATCCGGGTAATTCATGACATTTTTTTAAACGATCAAAACCGGGGTTTTCCGGGGTTTTGGCGCGAATTCATGGCAGATGTGCAAAAACACGTAAAAAGGGGGGTTGACCGATGACGCCAGTCCCATTAAAACGCCGCTCACCAACGTTGAGGGCCCGTAGCTCAGTTGGTAGAGCAACTGACTTTTAATCAGTTGGCCACAGGTTCGAATCCTGTCGGGCTCACCAATTCAAAACCCCTGGAACCCAGAAGTTCCGGGGGTTTTGCACATCCGGCATTTGGATCGCTTACTTCTTCGCCGCACTTGTTTGCCCCATCGGGCATTTTTGCCCGCGTCACCCGTATGGCCCGACTTTCCCGTTCACTCTGTTTCGATATCTGATCGCCCTGGTGCGAAGCAAAGCAGCCATGCACGAAAAAGCTGTATGTTTTGTTGGTTGCGATTGCATCGCAATTCTATTTCCTGTAAAGAATGCAAATCAGTTTCAAATGCATCAGAGCAGGACGTCTGATGCTGATCGTATATTTGATCGGAAAGTTAAATGCCTGAACCTGTAAATCCGTTGGCCGCATCTGATGATGCGCAAAGCCCGCTTGCATCCGATGGCGCAATTGCACCTGACGCAACTGCGACCGGAACCCTGTCCAGTGATGGTACAGTGATCCTTGATCCCGCTACGGGACTTCCGATGGACACAACGGCAACGACCCAGGCCAATTCCATGACCGATGCCTTTGTCGGGTTGCCGGTGATCGAACAGGTTGACCGGGCCGGGGTTGTCGGCTGGGTGCTGGCAGCGATGGCTTTGATCGGGCTTGTCCTGTTCTTCTACAAGCTGGTTGGTTTCTTGCGCCGCGGTGTCTTTGCCGACGGGTTTGTGCGTGATGTCGAACGCCACCTTTCAGATGGCGACGAAGCACAGGCCGCAGACCTTCTGGCGCGCCGTCGTCATCCGGCGGCACGTATCGGGCTTTCGGGCCTGTCACTGTCTGTGGCATCGGCTGATGAACGCGAAGCCGCATCCGATCTTATTGCCGCACGTGCGCGCAAGGAAATCGACAGCCTGAACGGTGGTTTGCGCATCATGTCGGCCATCGCGGTCCTTAGCCCGCTTCTGGGCCTGCTTGGAACCGTGATGGGCATGATCGAGGCCTTCCAGAAAATGGAAGGTGCGGGCAGCCGCATTGATCCGTCTGTCCTGTCGGGCGGGATCTGGCTGGCGTTGCTGACAACCGCGATCGGTCTTGTTGTCGCGATCCCGGCAACCGCATTCCATATGTGGATGCAGGGCGTTATCGGCCGTGCAGCAGCGGTGATGGAAGATGTCTGCACCATGGTGGTCAATCGGGGCGAACTGGCCCACAGGACCACTCTGGGGGCGTCCAACGTATCCGAACTTCGCCACGCAGCCGAATAAACCCAATCCGCCGGAATACGCCTATGCAATTGCGCGATCGTAATCGCGGTTCATCACCGATGATCGGTCTGACCCCGCTGATTGATGTTGTCTTCATTTTGCTGATTTTCTTCATGCTGGCATCAAGCTTCCTTGACTGGAAGGGCTTCGAGATGTCGGTCAGCATCACCGATGGCAGATCAACCAGCCAAAGCGACGTACGCCCGGTAACGGTCAATGTCGATGCCAATGGCGGTCTTTCGATCAACGGGGAAACCGTATCGCTGTCGGGACTTGTCCCGGCATTGCAAAGCGACTATGGCGGATCGCCCGTGCGTCTGCGTCCGGTCAATGGCGCAAGTCTTCAGCATCTGGTGGATGTGATGGATGCACTTGGCCGCGGCGGGGTTACAGATGTGGAGTTCATCGAATGAAACGCCGCATTCAGATCGCCGAGGACGGTCCGGTCCAGGAACCGATGTTGCCTTTGATCAATATCGTCTTTCTGCTTTTGATCTTTTTCATGATTGCCGGAAGCCTGCAAAAGCTCGGCCCATTTGAAGTCGACCCGCCGGCAAGCCATACTGCCGAAGCCCGCCCCGAAGACACGATTGTTCTGTGGTTCGGGAAGTCGGGTGAAATCGGGATTGATGATCTTAAGGGCGGCCTTGATCGCCTGTCATCGATGTTGCCGGTTGATTATATCGGTCGTCCTGTCGAAATCCGTGCCGACCGCGATACCGAAGGTGCCAAGGTTGTTGCCTTGCTCAAAAGGTTGCAGGAACTGGGCGTTGACAAGGTACAGCTGATGACCGCAATCGAGGCGGGACAGGATTGATATGTCAAAACGCGTTGATTTCCTGATCGCAACCGGGCTGACCGGTATTGTTCTGGCCGGGGGGATTGTTCTGGCCATGCCCGATCCGCAACCATCGGGTTGGGGCGGCGCCGGATCGGTCCAAAGCATCAGCATTTCGCTTGGTGCCGGGCATGCCGTCAGTGGTGAGTCCGAAATTGACGAACAAAGTGCGGATTCTGTCGAAAGCCGTGCTGCCGAAGAACCGGTCGAGGTTACCGAACCTGAACCCGAACCGGAACCGGAGCCGGTCGTTGAACCGGAACCAGAGCCCGAACCGGTCGAGGAACCCGAAGAAGTCGTCGAGCCGGAACCAGAGCCCGAACCCGAAATTGTCGAACCCGAGCCTGAACCGGAACCCGAACCCGTCGTCGAAGAAGTCGTCGAACCCAAGCCCGAACCGGAACCTGAGCCGGTTGTGGTTCAGGAACTGGCCGAAGTTCTTCCGGTCCGGATGAAGCCCAAGCCGCCGGTCACCAAGGTCGAAGCACCAAAAAAACCGGAACCGGTTCAGAAAATGCCCGAACCGGTCATGCAGCCAAGCGGCCTGACCAATTCAAGCCGGTCCGAAGGCACCGTGGGTGAAGTCGCCCAAAGTCAGGCAGCCTCGGCATCGAATGGCAGTGGTGGCGGCGCCGCCAGCAAGGCCGCGATGGTCGATTACCAGTCATCGGTTCTGCAAATGCTGAACCGCTATCGCGAATATCCCGACCGGGCCAAGCGGCGCGGCATCGAAGGTCAGAACAGCATCTATATCGTGATTGCACGCGACGGAACGGTGCTTGAAACCCGGGTGTTGTCATCAAGCGGATCGAAGCTGCTTGATCGCGAAACCCAGCGGATGATTGAACGGGTACGCCAATTCCCGCCATTCCCCGACACCATGACCGAAGACAAGATCATGTTGACCGTGCCGGTGGTCTACAATCTGCGCTAATGCAAAACGCCAGCCCCGAAAGGCTGGCGTTTTTTATTTAGTACTGTGGCGTGTGACGGGGTAGGTGAGGGAAAGGAAGATCAGCCCTGACCGTCTTCCCACCGATAGTCCAGCGGCGCCTCGCGCCAGGCGAATTTGTCGAGATGGACGATAATCACGCCTTTCATCTTTTCGATGCCTTCGGCCTTTTTGGACTGACCATCGAAAATCAGGGCGTCATCTGTTGCCGTAATGGTGCACGGCCCCATCGGAAAGGCAACATCGCCCGATGTTTCACCAAGATCGACTGTGACCTTGTGGGCGAAATGTTTGCACAGCTGCACAAGATATTTGGCGGCGTTATCGGTTTTGACCGATCCCCTGGTGGTAAACATTTATCGGTGTCCCTCTATGGTGTTGAGCCCGTCGACAATGACGAATGGTGACCCGTGCGAGCATGTTTCAAGCCGCCCGCTGACATGATAGGCACGCGACAGCATTTCGGGTGTCATGGCGTGTCGTGGGGCACCATGTGACAACACACCGCCTTCGCCAAACAGGATTAGGCTGTCGCAATGGCGCATCGCCAGATTGATGTCATGCAGCGCAATCAGCGCCAGTCCCTGTTTGTCTTTGACAAGGGTGCGCACCACATCAAGAACCCCGAGCTGCCAGCGCAGATCAAGCGCGCTTGTCGGTTCATCAAGCAGCATGATGTCGGGTTCTCGGACAATGATCTGGGCAAGCCCGACCATCTGGCGCTGACCACCGGACATGCGGCTAAGCGGCTGAAACGCGATATGGCGGATGTTCAAACGGTCAAAAACCCGTTCGGTCAGGGTTTCCACATGGTCGCGTGTCAGATCATGGCGCACCGCCCGGCAGGCCGAAATAACCGCCTCATAAGCCACAAGATTGGTGGCCTGTGGCAAGGTTTGCGGCAAATAGGCAACCTTGCGTGCGCGCTGATTATGGCTGAGCTTGCGGTTTTCATCCCCGTCATAGGTGATCGACCCGCCATAGGGGGCAAGCCCCGCAAGCGATCGCAGGAAGCTTGATTTGCCAACGCCATTGGGGCCAAGCACGCCGATCACGCTGCCCGGTTCGAAATCGGCCAGCGTGATGTTGGACAGGATGGTGTTTTTGCCATGGGCAATCACAAGATCGCGGATATCAAGTTTGGTCATGATCGGCCCCTTATCCACGACGCTTTTGCGAAATCAGCAAGGCCAGGAACAGCGGAATGCCGATCAGGGCCGTGACAATGCCATCGGGGATCATGATGCCCGGGACAATCGATTTGCTGGCCAGGGACGCACAGGACAGGATAAACGCCCCTGCAAGGATGCTGCCCGGGATGTAGTAACGATGGTCTTCGCCAAAGGCCAGGCGCGCAATATGCGGCCCAACCAGCCCAACAAAGCCGATCACGCCGGTAAAGGATACGGCAACCGCAGTCAGAACCCCGACGCGCAGCAATACCAGCATCCGCAAACGTTCAACCGACACCCCATAGCTTTTGGCGTAATCTTCGCCGCCACGAAGGGCTGTCATCTTCCAGACATGGCGGATGCTGAATGGCACACAGCACAGGAACACCACGCTGACAATCGCGATCTTTTCCCAGCTGGCGCGTGCAAGGCTGCCCATGGTCCAGAACACGATCTGTTGCAGGCTGTCGGTATCGGCAACGAACTGGATAAGCGACACCAGCGCATCCAGTGCAAAAACCAGCGCAATGCCAAACAGCACGACCGTATCAATGGTCGCCCCGTAAAATCCCGCCAGCATCTGGATCAGGAAAATCGCGCACAACGCCCCGGCAAAGGCAAATACCGGCACAATGTAGTTTTCCGGCAGGCCGTATTGATCAAGCTGAAAGACAATGGCGACCGATGCACCAAGGGTCGCGGCATGCATGATGCCAAGGGTCGACGGGCTGGCCAGCGGGTTGTTAAGCACCGTCTGCAATTCCGCCCCGGCAAGGCCCAGCGTCGCCCCGATCAGGATCGCCAGAACCGCAAAGGGCAGGCGCACGTCAAACACGATCACCTTCATAGCGCCAGACAGCGTTTCGGGATCAAGGATGCCCGTCACCACATCGACAAAGGACAGCATGGCCGGGCCGGTGATCACATTGGCAACAAAGGAAACAATCAGGGCAGTCAGGAATATGCACAGCCAGAAAATCCGTTTGAACACGAATGCCCGATACTGGTGTGACAGCGACGGCGCAGCATGTGCTGCGCCGGTGGTCTGGTCTTTCATCATTTGGTCCGATGTTTTATGGCGTTTACAAAGATGACGCCTGATCAAGGCCAATCCAGTAAACACCATTCAGATCAACCGCCTGGAAACGCTCAAAGAAGGTTCCGAGTGTCGCGTCCGGGTCAAGATCGGCAAAGGTTTCGGGATGGAACCATTTTGCCATCGCCTGAAGGGTCGTGACATTGATCGGGTTGTTATAAACATGGTGCCAGACGGAATAGACATGGCCGCTTTTCACCGCTGAAAGCTCCGAAAGGCCGGTACGTTCCATGCTGTGCGCAAGCGACGCTGCGGCCTGTTGGGCATTGGTCGATGCGCCAAGAACAATGCGTTTGGAATTGAGTTCCGGATCAAGCCCGGCCGATCCGACCGCGGTCGTCACATAATAGTCCGGGTTCTTGAGAAGAAGCTGCTCGATCGAAACCTGTGCGATGACGCCTGGGATTTCGTCGCCAAATACGTTGTTGCCGCCGGCAAGTTCGACAAATTTGCCGATCATTTCATTGCCCATGGCCTCGCAGCAATTCTGTTGCAGGCCAACCCGGCTTTCAAGAAATACGCTGGGTTTGTCGGTGATCTGTGCGGTTTTGTCGGTCACCTTGTGCAGGTTTTCTTCGTAGAATTTTACGAATGCTTCGGCCTGGTCTTCCTTGCCCATCAGCTTACCCAGAATGCGGATGCTTTTTGGGGTGTTTTCGAACGGCTTGCTGCGGAAATCGATCATCACGACTGGGATATGGGCCGCCCCCAGAACCGACAGAATTTCGTGGCTTTTTGATCCCGGCCCATGGCCGCCCGACATGCCAAATATCGCAACATCGGGTTCGACCGTCAGTGCCTTTTCGACCGAAAAGGTTGCTTCACCGCTGCGCCCGATCAACGGAATGTCGTCGATTTCGGGGAATTTGGCTTCGTACTGGGCGTATGAGCCCGGATCAAGCTGTTTGAATTCGCCCATCATGCCCGCGATCCAGCGCACCGGATTTTCCGGATCCAGAATGCCGATGGATGGCAAAAAGCGACCTTCGCCCAGGATCATGTGTTTGATCGGGACTTCGACGGTAACTTCGCGTCCGGCAACATCGGTCAGGGTAATGGTTTCACCAGCCCGGGCCGTGGTGGCGCACAGGACAGCGGCGGCAACGAAACTCAGTAAACGGTTAAATTTCATATCGTTTCTGCATTCTGGAAGGTTGCATGATGTAAGCGACAATCTGTCTGGCTGTGTCGGGGCAGGGCGCTGCGCCTTCACCATCGGGTTGATCAGCACCAAAACCGCTGCCATGGCCCGCGCATCAAGAATGCGCACCATCCACACAGCCGGAAATTTTCATAGCAAAGAAACCATCCAATTGCGAATGATTTTGAATATTATTTTCTTTAAGATCCGGATCATCCGGCAAAGGGCGGGGCAGCGCTGATCACAATCCATCAGCCGTCAGACAAAAAAAGGGGTGCGGAAACCGGTGTTCCCGCACCCGCACGACCGCGCATCAACGGTCAGAAAGTCATGACGTTGCCGTCAGACGCGACACAAATGCATCAACATCACTGCGCAAACGTTCGGAATTCTGCTTAAGGGTTTTTGACACCTCAAACACCTGGGACGCCACCGAGCTTGTCTTGCTTGCCGTGCCATTGACCGTTTCAAGGCTGGTATTCACATCTTGATTGGCGGCGGATACCGCATTGATATTGCCACTGATTTCGGTGGTGGCGGCGGCTTGTTGTTCGACTGCGGCCGAAATTGCCGTCACCGATTCAACGATGGTGCCGATTTGTCCGGCCACGGTCTGAATGGCACTGACGGCTGCTGACGTGCTTTGTTGAACGGCATTGATCTGTTCGGTGATATCGCCGGTTGCCTTGGCGGTCTGATTGGCAAGGTTTTTGACCTCGCTTGCGACCACCGCAAAACCTTTGCCGGCTTCACCGGCGCGGGCGGCTTCGATTGTCGCATTCAGCGCCAGAAGGTTGGTCTGGCTTGCGATCTTGTCAATCAGATCGACGACCGTTCCAATCTGGTCTGCCGCGGCGTTTAATGTTTCGATGGTGTCCGATGTGCGCCGAACGGATTGTTCGACCTCGTTGGAAATGGTCGATGCCCGCGACACCTGGCTTGAAATTTCACGAATGGAACTGTCGAGTTCTTCGGCCGCACCGGCAACGGTGGTGGCATTGTCTGCGGAAATTTCGGCAGCCCCGCGGGCTCTTTGGACCTCGTCCTGGGTTTCGGTCATGCTGGAAATCAGCGTATTGGACGCCTGGGACATATCCTCGGCCGATGAGGCGACGGCGGCAACGACTGTGCCGATGGTTTCCTCGAAATCATGCGACATCTGTTGCAGTTTGTTGTGATAGGTGTTTTGCGTTTCCTCGTAATAGACCGTGATCGCCATTTCGACATCGACCAGAAGCGCATTGATCGATGCGACCACCATCAGGGAAACCTGTGAATCGCGGTGGAACTGCCGGAACAGCAGGGCCGATATTTCACCAAGCATGAAATTATAGGCCGACACATAGGATTCCGGCGTCAGCCCGATCCGTTCATGGGCCTTGCCAATGCGTCGGACATCTTCATAAAACGAGTCATCAAACGACCCTTCGAACAGTTTGGCCCAGTGTTTGCGCTGGGCGTCCTTGAGGCGGCTGATATTGGACGGATCCCCGACGATTTTTGCCAGTTCCGGTCGGCCCATCACCTTTTTGTAAAATTCGTCCAGAATGGGCGGAAGGTTCTTTTCGATTACCGGCCATGCCCGTTTGAGCTGTTTGACCTTGTTCTCGTCAAAGCCGATGAATTCAAGACGGCGTTTTAGTTCCGGATGCATGCCATTCTCCCCGATAGCAGGTTGATCTCTCTCAGCATTTGTTATGCGCATCTTGGTTTTAGGTTGGGCTTCAATTTGCGAAAATAACTATCCATTAGGATTGATGATTTGCTCGCAAGGGTAGAGCTACCTCGGCATTTCGCAGATTTTCGGGAAAAATCGTCACACCCTTTGGGGCAGGGCGTCGTGTCATCTGTAAGTCACAGATGAACAGGAGGCCGCCGTGCCGATTAACAAGGATCAGCTGAGAACTTTGATCGTGCAGCCGGTTTTGGCTGTGCTTGATCTTCCGGCACCCGATGTTGCCGAAAACCTTCTGATGGGTACCGCGGCCCATGAAAGTCATCTGGGCGACTATATCCAGCAGGTTGGCGGCGGTCCGGCACTGGGCATCTATCAGATGGAGCCGGCAACCCTGAATGATTGCTATGTCAATTATCTGGATTATTCGACCCGTGCGGCTTTGAAGGCCAAGGTTGACGGATTTCTGGCGGCACAGCCGGTCGGATCGGATGGCAAACCCGACAAATCCGCACAGCTTGCCACCAATCTTGCCTATGCAACCGCGATGTGTCGCATCCGGTATTATCGGGCCCCGGGTGCCTTGCCGTCCGATCCCAATGATCTGAACGGGCTGGCAGCCTATTGGAAGCAATATTACAACACCCCGCTTGGCGCCGGCACGGTGGATCAGTTCATTGCCGATTATAACCGTTTCCTCGGCTAGGGTTGCGGCCCGAACAGCGATCATTGACGGTATCTGGCATTCGCATAAAGCCAGCATGCCGTAACGTCGGGGAAAAAATATTTCCCCGTTTTGGCAAAAATAGTGGAAACCGACGCGTCTTTTAGCGAAAATCCCCCTCCGCAGGCTGGTGGTCGCGCAAAAAACCACCAAAACACAAGAATCTAAGGGGATCCCAATGAAACGTCGTCAGTTCCTTAAAGGAGCCGGTCTGGGTGCGGGTGCGGTTGCCGCATCGGTCGCGGCACCGGCTATTGTTTCCGCGCAGGAAAGTCTGAATTGGCGCATGGTGATGCCGTGGCCAAAAGGGACGCCGGGCCTTGGCACCAATGCAGAAAAATTTGCCGCCATGGTCAAGGAAATGTCCAATGGTCGTCTCAATATCAGTGTGTTCGGTGGTGGCGAGATCGTCCCGCCGTTCGAATGCATGGATGCGGTCGAACAGGGCGTGGTCGAAATGGCCCATGGTACGCCCTATTACTGGCAGGGCAAAAACCCGGCCCTGAACTTCTTCTCGACCATTCCGTTTGGTCTGACCGCATGGGAACTGTCGGCCTGGCTGCGCTTTGGCGAAGGTCAGAAGCTTTGGGAAGAAGCCTATGCCGAATTCAATGTTGTGCCGTTCTATGCGGGCAACTCCGGCATGCAGGCAGGCGGCTGGTTCAACAAGGAAATCAATTCGCTTGATGACCTTAAGGGCCTTAAGATGCGCTATGCCGGTCTGGGCGGCGAAGCCATGCGCCGTGCCGGTGCGAATGTGACCATGATGCCGCCCGGCGATATCATGCCGTCGATGCAGTCCGGCGCGATTGACGCCGCCGAGTGGGTCGGTCCGTGGAACGATCTGGCATTTGGTCTCTATCAGGTTGCCAAATTCTACTATACCCCGGCCTTCCACGAACCCGGACCGGGTCTTGAGATCTTTGTCGGCAAGGACAAGTTCGATGCCCTGTCCCCGGATCTGCAGGCAATCATCCGTTATGCCGCACAGGCGATTTCGGAAAATACCCTGGCCGACTTTACCTTCAACAACCTTCAGTCCTATCAGCCGTTGATCGACAAGGGCGTTGAAGTGCGTCAGTTCCCCGATGATGTCATCATGACCCTGGCCGAACATTCCAAGGCCGCGGTTGATGAAATCGCCGCCAAGAACGACCTGTCGGGCCGAATTGCCGCAAGCTACCTTGACCTCGTCAAGAAGGGCGCGCGCTATGGCAAGGAATTCGAAGCAACCGGTTTGTTGCAGCGTGCAAAGGTCTGGGGCTACTAAGTTCGCCAGTGTCTTGAAACAATCTTCGCGAACCGACCGCAACCCGGTCCGGTGCGCATGATATCAGGGGCTGCCTTCGGGCGGCCCCTTTTGTTTGAACCTTCGGGTGAAGAAATATCGATGAAATGTCGATGTCATGCAGTTTGCGCGATGCTGCATCCCGCAAAGATGAATTGTTGCATGCGCCAAAAACCGTAACTTTGGGTTCAAACAGAGTTACGAAATTACCTTCGTAGAGTTTTTACGCAAAAATTTACCAATATTGGGAGCCCCACAATGAAACGTCGTCAGTTTCTGAGCGGCGCAGGCGTTGCTGCCGGTGCATTTGCTGCCGCTGCTACTACGCCGGCCATCGTCAAGGCCGATGAAACCATCAATTGGCGCATGGTCATGCCCTGGCCCAAAGGAACGCCGGGCCTTGGTGCCAATGGCGAACTGTTTGCCGAACGCGTCAACAAGATGTCGGGCGGCCGTCTCAAGATTACGGTTTATGGTGCGGGCGAACTGGTTCCGGCCCTTGAATGCATGGATGCGGTCGAACAGGGCGTTGCCGATCTGGCCCATTCCACGCCCTATTACTGGTTTGGCAAGGACCCGGCTGTTTCGTTCTTTACCACCATTCCGTTTGGTCTGATGGCGTGGGAACTTTCGGGCTGGCTGCGCTTTGGTGGTGGTCAGGAACTTTGGGACGAACTTTATTCTCAGTTCAACGTCAAACCGTTCCTCGCAGGTAACACCGGCCTTCAGGCAGGTGGCTGGTTCAACAAGGAAATCAATTCTGTTGATGACCTTAAGGGCCTTAAAGTCCGCTATGCCGGTATCGGTGGCGAAGCCATGCGCCGTCTGGGTGCGACCCCGTCGCTGCTTCCGGCCGCTGACATTCTGCCAAGCTTGCAGTCCGGTGCGATTGATGCGGCCGAGTGGGTTGGACCGTGGAACGACTATGCGTTCGGTCTGGCCTCGGTTGCCAAATATTACTACACCCCGGCATTTGCCGAACCGGGTTCGGGCATCGAAGTCTTTATCAACAAGGACAAATTCGCCGAACTGCCCGAAGACCTTCAGGAAATCGTCGCCATTGCCGCACAGGCCAATGTCGAACAGACCCTTGCGGACTTCACCTTCAACAACGTTCAGTCCTATCAGGCGATCCTCGCCAAAGGTACCGAGATCCGTCATTTCAATGACGACCTGATCGCGGCCTTTGCCGGTGCCGCCAAGGAAGCGGTTGAAGAAATCGCAGGTCAGAATGACCTTAATGGCCGCATCTATGCGTCGCTGATGGACTTTGCGAAAAAGGCAGCCCCTTATGGCAAGGAGTTCGAGGCAACCGCGCTGAACCAGCGCGCCAATGTCTTTGCCAATCAGGGCTAATCAGCCCGCGATACCGATCTGAAACGAAAAAGGCCGACACCCCGGGTGTCGGCCTTTTTTGGTGTGCGCGCGCCATAGGCTATGCATCAAGTAAATGCACCACACACTATGCGCCTGATACGGGATGCCTGACGCCAGATGCTTGGTGTCTAATGCACGGTCGGCTTGTTGGGTGCGGGCAGGTCAAAGGTGAACCTGTCCTGATCTTTAAGCTCTTCGTTTGCGGCGCGCTTGACCAGTTCGGCTGCCATGACAAGCGATGTTTCAATCGCCCATTTAAGCTGTTCGACCGCGCCTTCATTCCCGGCATTTAGTGCCTCGGGCAGGATGCGTTCCTGCAGGAATTTGGCAACCCCGGCAAAGGCACGCGCGGCACTTTCGCAATTGTCGCGTTCGATCATGAAACGCCCGGATTGCGCGATGGCATCGGCAATGCCCGACAAATGGCCCATCATGATGCGGATTTCACGGTCATCGGTTTCGGTTTTCTTTGCGACAAAGCGCAAAATTCCGGCGTAAAAGCCATAATCAGAAGACATCTGAACCACGCTTTCATTGGTCTTTGGTCTGGGTGCTTATTGCACCAAATCGAATTTGCGTCGTTTTAGACAATTCATCGGCCGTGGTATAGTCCCCGGGAAAAGATAATCGTAACCGCCTGAAACGGTGGTCAGAATACAGGGCTATACACGGATGCTTCAGGGCGGACTGATCTTTATCGTTGCCATGACCTATATCGGGTTGTTGTTTGCCATTGCCCATTATGGTGACAAATACGCCGATAAATGGCGCGCATCAAAGTTGAAACCGTCGATCTATGCCCTGTCGATGGCGGTCTATTGCACCAGCTGGACATTCTTTGGATCGGTCGGGACGGCGGCAACACGCGGCTGGGCCTTTTTGCCGATCTATATCGGTCCGATCATTGTGATGATCGTCGGTTTTGGCATCATGACCAAAATCGCCCGGGTCTGCCATCAACAGAACATCACCTCGATCGCCGATTTTCTGGGGTCGCGCTATGGCAAAAGCCAAAGTCTGGCCGCCCTTGTGGCGCTGATCGCGGTGGTCGGCGTTCTTGCCTATATCTCGCTTCAGCTCAAAGCCGTGTCGCTGTCCTTTGATGTGCTGATCGGGGAACTTGGCGAACAGGTGGTGCGTCATTCGGCCGGTCATTTTTCCAAGGATACGGCCTTTTATGTCACCATCCTGATGGCAGTTTTCGCCATCCTGTTTGGTGTGCGCTATATCCATGCCTCCGAACATCATGACGGTCTTATTCTGGCGGTGGCGTTTGAAAGCCTGGTCAAGCTGGCTGCTCTTTTGCTGGTCGGGTTCTTTGTCGTGTACGGCATGTTTGACGGTGTTGCCGATATCAACAAGCGCGCCTTGTCCGATCCCGCCGTCCGGCAACTTTTCAGGCCCGATACCTGGCTGACATCGCATTTCTTTATTGCGACGCTGCTTGCCGCCTTTGCGATGTTCTGTTTGCCGCGCCAGTTCCATGTGACCTTTGTTGAAAATGATGACAGCCGCAATCTGGCAAGTGCGCGCTGGCTGTTTCCGGCCTATCTGGTGGCGATCAATATCTTTGTCGTGCCGATTGCCATTGCCGGTCTGTTCATGTTCGGGGACGAGCCAAAGGTCAATCCCGACACATTCGTTCTGACCTTGCCGCTTCTGGGCGGGCAGGACTGGCTGGCGATTGTTGCCTTTATCGGCGGGCTGTCGGCCAGTACCGGCATGGTGATCGTATCGTGCGTCGCGGTTTCGACCATGGTGTGTAACGATCTGATCATGCCGCTTTTGCTGCGGTCGGAAAAATTGCAAAACCGCATGTCCGGTGATGTCAGCCAGGTGCTTTTGAAAATCCGGCGTGCGGCCGTGATCCTGTTGCTGTTTCTGGCTTACGGGTTCTATCGGTTCCTGTCGGAAAAATATGCGCTGGCCGATATCGGGATGCTGTCCTTTGCCGCCATGGCGCAATTCGGTCCGGCGGTCCTGGCGGCCATCTATCTTAAAAACATCAACCGGACCGGGGTGCGGCTTGGCCTTGTGTCGGGATTTGTGCTGTGGGCCTATACGCTGTTGCTGCCGACCTTTGTGCAGGGGGAATTGCTTCCGGCATCGATCCTGACCGACGGGCCGTTCGGCTTTGCCATTCTTAATCCGCAGGCATTGCTCGGGGTCGGGATCGAAGATCATCTGACCCACGGGGTGGTCTGGTCGCTTGGGGTGAATTTCGTTCTGATGTTTGTCGGATCGGCCGTCGGGGTACAGGGCGTGACCCAGCGCCGGCAGGCCCAGGTCTTTGTTGATGTCTGGCGCAAAAGTACCAAGGCACGCAATGACACCTGGCTTGGGCGCGTCACGCTGGGCGATCTCGAAGATCTCGCCGCGCGGTTCCTTGGCAAGCATTGGGCGCAGCGTGCCTTTCGCAATTATCTGAAATCGCGCGGGGGCGAACCCAAACGATCCGACCTTGCCGATGTCGATGCCGCAAGTTTCACCGAACATCTGCTTTCAGGGGCCGTGGGGGCGGCATCATCGCGCGTGGTGATGGCGCTTTTGCTGCCCGATAAGGCGGTGTCGCGCCGTGATGCGATGGAACTTCTTGACGAAGCGTCCGAGGCGATCAAATTCAACCGTGATCTGTTGCTCAATACCCTTGAAAACATTTCCCAAGGGGTCGGCGTATTTGATCAGAACCTGCGTCTGGCGACCTGGAACCATCGGTTCATTGATTTGCTTGGCATCGCGACAAGCGACATTCAGGTCACCCTGCCGCTGTCCGAACTGGTGCAGATTTGCCGCACCAACGACACCCGTTCGGTTGATATCGATATCCTTCTGGGCCGCAATGCAGCCCCCCAGATGCGCAGGCTTCCGCACACGTATGAGCGCAAACGTTCCGATGGCATGGTGCTTGAAATCCGCACCAACCCGATGCCCGATGGCGGCTTTGTTGCCACCATTGCCGACATTACCGCGCGCGTGCGCACCGAAGAAGCCCTTCGCGAAAGTGAACGCAATATCCGGATTTACACCGACAACATTCCGGTGATGATCGCCTATGCCGATAAAAATCAGCGCCTTCGCTTTACCAACCGCCCGTATGAGCGGATGTTTGGCCTTAGGCGTGTTGAGGCCCACGGCATGTCGGTCCGCGAAGCGGTGGGCGAGGAACGCTATGTCCATCTGGCCCCGATGATCGAGCTGGTGCTTAAGGGCTATCGCCAAAGCTTTGAAATCGAATTCCCGGCAATCACGCGCAATCGCAATGATGAACGCGGCATGCAGGGCGTGCGCGAAGGCCGCTATGCCGAAGGCACCTATATCCCGCACTTTGATGAAACCGGCGAAGTGCTGGGTTATTTTTGCATCTATCACGACATCACCGAACGCAAGACCGCCGAACAGGCCCTTAAGGAAGCCAACGAGGGGCTAGAGGCCCGCGTGACCGAACGTACCCACGCGCTTGAAGTTCTGAACTCCGAACTTTCGGACGCCAAGGAACAGGCAGAAACCGCCAACGACACCAAAACCCGCTTCTTTGCCGCGGCCAGCCACGATCTTTTGCAGCCGCTTAATGCTGCGCGCCTGTTTACCGTGGCGCTCGGTGGCAAACAGGGACTGGCCGAGGATGTCCTTGATCTGGTCGGCAAGGTTGATCTGTCACTCAAGGGGGTCGAGGAACTGCTGAACGAGCTTTTGGATATCTGCAAGCTCGATGCCGGGGCGATGCAGCCCAATATCCGCAATTTCGCAATCAGCGATGTGTTAAGCGCACTTGAAACCGAATTCGGCCCGATTGCCGAAAATGCGGGGCTGAGCTTCAAGGTCCATAAACGCGATCTTTGGGTCCGTAGTGACAGTCGCTTGCTTCGCCGTATCCTGCAAAACTTCATTTCAAACGCCATGCGCTATACCCGCACCGGGGGCGCGGTGGTCGGCTGCCGTGTGCGCGGGGACAAGCTGAAACTTGAAGTCTGGGACAGCGGACCGGGCATTCCCGAAGACAAGCTTAAAATCATCTTCCGCGAATTCCACCGTCTTGAGGGCCCGGAAACCACCGATGTTAAGGGTCTTGGTCTTGGCCTTGCGATTGTTGATCGTCTTGGCCGGTCCCTTGATCATCCGGTATCGGTGCGCTCCCGCCCCGGACGCGGCACGGTCTTCTCGGTCGAAGTCCCACTTGGCGTTGCTGATACGGCTGCAACCCCCAAACCCAAACGCCGCATGGTGGGGGAACTGGGCGGCCTGCGCGTGCTGTGCATTGATAACGAACCCGATATTCTTGACGGCATGAACGCGATGCTCAGCAACTGGGACTGCGTGGTCGCAACTGCCCGGTCCGGCCCGGCGGCCGAAGACCTTCTGAACGGATCAGAACCGGGCAAGGGGACCTTTGCACCCGATATCATCCTTGCCGACTACCACCTTGATTCCGGCCAGACCGGCCTTGATGTCCTGATCAGGCTTCGTGATGTTAACGGTGTTAACGTGCCCGGCGTCATCATCACCGCCGACCGCTCCACTGAGACCGCCGACCTGATCCGCGAACAGGGCTTCTCCCTGCTCAACAAACCCCTACGGCCGGCCAAGTTGCGGGCGTTGATGACGCGTGCGCTCAATCGGTTGGGGAGTGATGCGGCGGAGTGAAAAGGTTAATTGTCTAGACGGGATAGACGGATGCTTACCCTAGCAAACTCCACTGAGGTCATGGTCTGCCGAGCTTCTGCAAGCAATTCATCTGCAATAACTATAACCTTTTTAAATGCAGTTCTTTCACGCCTTCTTTGCTTCATCGTTTTAGCTAAGAAATTGAATGAAGCCCCCAACCCAACCAAGCCAAGCATCACGACTGGGAAAAGTATCGGGTCAAATAGGTGTAGATCAAGCCCTCTAAATTTCAGAAATATTGGTGTTATAATGAGGCCAATGGATGTTCCAAGAACCATAGACCAGATATGTATCTTTCGGTCATAATAATCGATATGCTCCTTGATTTCCTCCGCGAGCGTAATAATGTCCAAGAAGGCTGAGAGTTCCCGTTCGTTGTTGGGACTTTTGTAGTCATTTAGTCTTGGCACATTTCACCTATTCGCTGTATCAATTGAGCTAAATAGTGGTTTTTTTGGTCTTCGCTGATGCTGCTGTGAATTACTTCTTCACCCCAAGAAAAATTCTCAAGCTTCGAGCACGTTGGTGCAGCATCCCATTCGAATCTATCCTCACCAAGTAAACGATTCAATTTTTTCAATTCAGCAGAAAACTCACTGTCACCATTCGGTGAGTAGTACTGCCGGACTTTTTCCAAAATGGGATGATAGAGGTCAGCTTTTGTTACGGCAACCATCAACCATCGTGGGCGTTGCTCACGAGATTGGGCCATGCGGATAAGATGTGTAACCTCTTTGAGGTGCGCTAATTCTTCTTCAAGTTGAAGTTGACGAAAAGCTTCGAGATTATAGCCTTTTTCATCGATAAAGGAAGTTTTTACTTCCTCATTGCGAAGGTTAACGTAGCCATAGCCAGCGACAAATATCACTCCGTCTACCGTTTTGCCCTTAGTGTTGAATACCTTGTTAAAAGCGTCTACCTGCGGCCCTCCTTGTCCGGGGGCAACGTTTAATGCCAAACGGTTGCCTTTGCTTTTAATGAGTCCGCGCTCTAATTTTCTAGAGCGAGCGGGCATTGTATAATTTGGTTTCAAAGCTTTGCCGGTAACGTGATCCAAAAGAACTGATTTGCCGACACCTCCCTGACCTACAACTGCAATTGAGCATTTTGCACCTAGTACCGACGCAACAAATCTCTCCCATCCACTCAGAATCGTGTGCCGATTCTTAACTACCTCTCTTAACGCAGGAATTGCCCATTCCACTGCCATCTATCTTTCCCCAAAGCAGATAAGTAATAGAGTGTTTCTAACATACCAAAACGTCAAAGTACGACCTATAATAGTACTCCGGTATGCATATTACGTTATAGATGCGATATATGCTCTGGCGCTCGCTGAGATTCACTCTTCAGTTCATTTGCGTGAAGTGTCAACAGTACGGTTTTATGATGTTCGGAGCATTGGGTGACCACAATTGCCATTGCAACTAATCAGTCGTGATAGAAAAGGGTGGCTAATCGTTCGGAGTGATTATCCATTGTCGAGCCTGGCAAGTGTCTGAGATTTAAAAAAAGTTTATAGTTTTTCATTAGCTTGGTTGTCACTGGGATGAGAGAACAAGCTTTGCCCCCATCGCAATAAACGCCCCGGCAAATCCCTTGCCAATCCAGCTCATCACCTTCGGGCGTTCGATGATGCGATTGCGCAGTGCCCCAGCGAAGCTTCCGTAAATCACAAACACACCAAACGTCATCGCCATGAAGATCAGGCCAAGCAGGGTCATTTCCGCTGTGGTGTCTGGCGTATTCGCGCTAACAAATTGCGGCAGGAAGGCGAGGAAGAAGACTGAGAGTTTGGGGTTGAGCAGGTTGAGCAAAATGCCGTCGCGGATGATTTTGGCGATGCCGGTTTTGGTTTCATTCGCGGTGACTTTCATCGCACCTGTGCCATGCCACATGCCCCAGGCCACATAAAGAAGCCAGGCCACACCCAGATAACGCACGATTTCAAAGGCGACCGCGCTGGCATGAAGCAGGGCCGCAAGGCCAAGGATGCTTGCCGCCATATGGGGCACGATGCCAAGGGTGCAGCCAAAGGCCGCCCAGATGCTGGCTTTCATGCCGCGTCCCAATCCAAGGGCAAGGGTATAAATCACGCCGGTGCCGGGCAGGGCGACGATGATGAGCGATGTGATCAGGTAATCAAGGGTGATCATGATGTGTCCGTTTGTTTGACTGTGATGCGGTCAATTTACGGACGGGGCGCAAAGCATTCTTGAACGGAATTGCAGGATGATTTTCGCGTTTGTCGGGGCTTTGCGTTGATACGCATTCTGGGCGGTGGTCCGCGTCGTCCGACAAGCTGTGTCTGGCGGATCAGCACGGTAAATGGAAAATGTGAGGGTTGCTCAGTTTTGCCGAGCGGCTCGGGCATAGCGGCCCGGTGTCAGGCCAAAGGCCCGGACAAAATGGCGATTAAGATGACTTTGATCAGCAAATCCGGCGCGATGTGCAATATCGGCAAGTGGCTGGCCCGCCCGGATCAGGTCGCGGGCAAGGTCAATACGCCTCTGGATCAGATAGGCGTGCGGGGTCAATCCGGTGGCACGGGTAAATTCGCGCACGGTTTGAAATTTGCTTAGTCCCGTCACGTCGGAAAGATCATCAAGGCTGTGCAGATCAGCCGGGCAATCATCAAGCAATGCCTTGGCCCGTTTGATCCGTGCATGGGCGACCGCCGTTCTGGTTGCGGGTTTGGCGGGCCCGTCACCAGAATGGGACAGGGCATGATGAAGCAGCAAAAGCAGCATTTCTTCACGCCGCAGCCGTGCGGCATCCGCTGTACCGTGGGTGATTGCATCAAACAGGGTTGCAAAGCATTGTCGGACCTGCGGGTGATCCATCACCGGGCGGGTGAATTCATAATGCGGGTTTGCGCCGTCTGACATGTCGCTTGCTGTCTTGGCAATCAGGGCCGGATCGAAATACAGCATGTTCCACCCCCGCGCGGCATCGCCGATCGGATGGCCGTCATGGATTTCGCGCGGATTGACCGCGATGACGTTGCCAGCCCCGGCTTCAACCATGCCCCGGCCCGATGCGGATTTTTGTGCACCAGAAAACATCAAGCCGATGCCGAATGTTTCATGGCTGTGTTTGGCAAAGCTGTGGCGCGTGCGGGCACGAACGGCCTCGACACCCGGGCAGTCATGACAAAGAATTTCAACCAGATCGGACATGCCCCAAGGGTGGCAGCCCGGCCGATACTTGGCAAGCGATTAGACGTGCGCAGCAGGGGCGGCAGGGGAATAGCCGGATTTAGGGCATGCCATCACGCGTTAAGTATGCGTTGATCGGGGCTTTGGCATCCTTGGTGTTTTAGGTGCCTTTGGCGCCTTTGACGCCTTTGACCAGGGCCGCGCAATCGATCTATTTCGACCGGGCAAGGTTATTGCCCTGATTGCCGTGATGATGGGGGCCCAGTAATTCGCGCAACCCGCCAAGCCCGTCGACATGATTGGCGATAACCCGCGAAACGATCAGAAGCGGTACGGCAACCAGAATACCGACCACACCCCACATCCAGCCCCAGAACGCCACAGCCAGAATGATGGCAATCGAATTGATCCGAAGCCGGTTGCCGACAAGGGCCGGTGTGATGATCTGGCCTTCAAGGGCGGTACAGACGAAATAAAGGGCCGGGGCCAGAAGGGCCTCGCTTGTTGTCTGCATGGATACAAGGCCAACCACGGCAACAATGGCAATCCCGGTAAGGGCCCCCAGAATCGGCACGTAATTCAGAACCGCGGCGGCAATCCCCCACAGGATCGGGTTGGGCAGGCCAATGATCGCCATCAGGGTGCCGACAACAAGACCAAGCGTGATGTTGATCGCAGTGATGGTGGCAAGATAGCGCGAAACTTCGCGTTCGACATCATGGGCAATGCGCAATCCCTTGCGCCGGTCGCCAAAGGTCGGAAGCGCACGCACCAGTTTCTCATAGACAAGATCACCGGCCGACAAAATGAACAGAAGCAGCACCATCATCAACGCAATACCGGCCAGAATATCGGGCGCCCCTTCGGCGGCCTGACTGATCAGGTTGGGCTCGGTTACCACCACCTTCTGGACATTTTCATCGCCGCTGTTCTGGTCGGTTGCCTCGGCCACCTGTTGCTGGGCATCGCGCAGCTTGTCAAGCGGCTCGCTAAGATCGGCAAGGCGCAGGCGCAGCCGTTGCTCGATCTGCGGGGCTTCGTCGATCCAGCCCGATACCGGGCCGCTCAATCCGTAAATGCCGGCAATCACCGATGCGCTGAGGCCAAGCACAATGGTCAGCGCAGTTATGCTGCGCGGAATGCGAAATTGCGCAAGCGTGCGCACGACCGGCGAAAAGACAAGCGACAGCAAAAACGCCATGATCACGGGCAGCACAAGACTTTGGGCCACATAAAGACAACCAAGGGTGAGGATGCCAAACGTCCCGATGACCGAAATCGTCCGGGCCCGGCGATAGATCAGGGCGCGCGAACCTGCAGCCCGGGTCTGGTTCGGGCCGTTAACCGTATCTGCCTGATCCACGGCCGCCTGATTGGCGGCGGCATTCGGTTCGTTTGGTGATCGGGTCGTATTTGACGGATCTGATGGTGTCCCGACGGCGCATGGCGATGACATGCATGGTCTCCCGTTTGTTCGGGACTGTGCCCGCAGATAAAGAACTATCTGCTTAAACGTGCCGCCACGCCAGAGGTTCCTGAACCCGGCATGATACGAACCGGCAATCAGGCGTCGATGGCCGGTTCCTGAAGCTGAAGTTCACGGGCGATAATCACCGCCTGGGTGCGGCTGTGAACCGACAGTTTGCGCAGGATGGCCGATACATGGGCCTTCACGGTGGCCTCGGTCACATCAAGCTCATAGGCGATCTGCTTGTTAAGCTTGCCTTCGGTCAGCATGTTGAGAACACGAAGCTGCTGCGGGGTAAGTTGCCCGATTTTTTCGGCAAGGCCCGTGGCCTCGTCATCAGCCGGGCCGTTTTCCATGGCTTCGCGCGCCCAGTCGGGCATCCACATGCCACCATCCAGAACGGTTTTGACAGCCAACCCGATCTGATCGACCGGGGCCGATTTCGGCACAAAGGCCGATGCGCCATATTCGATGGAACGGCGGACAACCGGCAGTTCCTGACTGGCCGAAACGATGGAAACCGGAATGTCGGGATAGGATGCGCGCAATGAAAACAGGCCTGTAAAGCCGTTCATGCCGGGCATATGAAGATCAAGCAGTACAAGGTCGATATCGCCTTTGCGGGCTTCGATCTGTTCGATGGCTTCAAACAGGCTGCCGGCTTCATAGACTGTGACGTTATCCAGCTCTGTTGTTAATGACTGTTTCAGGGCACCGCGGACAAGCGGATGGTCATCAGCGATCAGAATCTGGAATGTCTCGGTCATTGGCGAGTTCCCCTGGACGTTATTTCCCCGACAGGTCGCAATTATTCTATCCCGATCAATCGGAACTCACAAAGTCTTAGGTGAGAAAATGTTGGGATAATTTTGATTTTGGTGCGGGTGCGACCCGGAAAGCGCCCATCTGCCCGCAAGGATCATCGGCAGAAAGGTTGAGGGAAACCAAAGATCACTCTCGCCCCACGAAATGTGAAACTTTGGCCCCCCTCGCGCCACCGTTTGGGATTATGCATACTAAAATCGGTGCCGTAAACTCCGCATTTGAGGAAAAATGAAATTTATCCTATCAGTGAAACGAATGACCGAAATTCAGTTCTGACAAACGACACTGCGCTGCAATATTGGCGAATTTATACAATCCGTTCCAAAACCGCGCAGCCCAAGGGAAAAAGGACACAGAAATGTCTGAACAGCCGCAAGTGATCCACCGTAAAGACTATAAAGAACCTGACTTTTTTGTAGAAAAGGTCGAACTGGTTTTTGATCTCGAACGGGACGTCACAAATGTCAAATCACGGCTGTTTGTGGCTGCGAATCCTGCGCGCGGCACCGGCAAGGGCGACGAAGTTTTCCTTCATGGCGAGGACATGAAACTGCTTTCGGTGACCCTTGATGGTGATCGTCTGGCCTCAAGCGACTTTACCGTCGATGCCGAAGGTTTGCGCTTTGCCGCACCGGGGGCAAATTTCATTGCCGAAATCGAAACCCAGATTTCACCGGCCAACAATACACGCCTCGAAGGGCTTTATGTTTCGCAAAGCGCGTTCTGTACGCAGTGCGAGGCCGAGGGTTTCCGCCGCATTACCTATTTCCCGGATCGCCCCGATGTGATGGCGACCTATAAGGTGACGATCAATGCCGACAAGGCAAGCTGCCCGGTTCTGCTATCGAACGGCAACCTGATTGACAGTGGCGATCTTGATGGCGGGCGTCATTTCGCGGTGTGGGAAGACCCGTTCCCCAAGCCGTCCTATCTGTTTGCGCTGGTTGCCGGGGATCTGGCCTGTGTCGAAGACAGCTTTGTCACCCGTTCCGGGCGCAAGGTTGCGCTACGCATCTTTGTTGAACATGGCAATGAAGACCGCTGCGATTACGCGATGGACAGCCTGATCCGCTCGATGAAGTGGGACGAGGATGTCTATGGTCTGGAATATGACCTCGATCTGTTCAATATCGTGGCGGTGTCGGACTTCAATATGGGGGCGATGGAAAACAAAAGCCTCAATATCTTTAATGCCAAATACATTCTGGCAAAGCCCGACACGGCAACCGATACCGATTATGAACTGATTGAATCGATCGTTGCCCACGAATATTTCCATAACTGGTCGGGCAACCGCGTGACATGCCGTGACTGGTTCCAGTTGTCCCTTAAGGAAGGCCTGACCGTTTTCCGTGATCAGGAATTCTCGGCCGATCAGCGGTCCCGCCCGGTACAGCGCATCAAGGATGTCGCACAGCTTCGTGCGCGCCAGTTCCCCGAAGATGGCGGGCCGCTTGCCCATCCGGTGCGACCCGACAGCTATATGGAAATCAACAATTTCTATACCGCCACGGTCTATGAAAAGGGCGCGGAACTGATCCGCATGATGCATACGCTGCTGGGGCCCGATGGCTATCGCAAGGGGATTGATCTTTATTTTGATCGCCATGATGGTCAGGCCGTGACATGTGATGATTTTGCCAAGGCGATGGAAGACGCCAATGACGCCGATTTCACTCAGCTCAAACGCTGGTACTCGCAGGCCGGCACGCCGGAGCTGACCTGGCAGGGCGAATATGATGCTGATGCCAAGCAGTTCACTCTGACCGTGTCACAGAAAACCAATCCGACCCCGGGACAGCCGGACAAATATCCGCTTCACATGCCGATTTCGGTCGGTCTTCTGGGGGCGGACGGATCGGATCTGGTGGCAAAGACGGTGGAACTGACCAAGGAAAGTCAGGAATTTGTCTTTGACGGTTTATCGGAAAAGCCGGTTGTTTCCTTTAATCGCGGTTTTTCAGCACCGGTCAATGTCATGACCGATCAGCCCGACGATGAACTGGTGTTCCTGATGGGCAATGATTCCGATGCCTTCAACCGCTGGGAAGCCGGACAGAAATATGCAACCCGCCTGATGCTGGCGGCCATCACCGAATTTGAAAAGAATGGCGGGGATGCCAATGCCGCACTGGACGGGCAGGGCGACAGCATCGCGGCCTTTATTGATGCGATGGGGGCCACCCTTTGCAATGAAGACCTTGATAAGGCCTTCCGGGCTGATGGGCTGGCGCTGCCGGGCGAAGAGTTCCTGTCCGAACAGCGCAAGCCGGCAAACCCCGAAGCCATCCATCAAATCCGCAAGGCCCTGCGCAAGCGGATCGGTCTTGGCCTGCTGGCGGAATTTGATGCGACCTATCGTCAGAATGGCTCAAACGCGGCCTTTACCCCCGATGCAACATCTGCTGGTCAGCGTGCCTTGCGCGCGACGGCGCTGGCCTATCTGGTGGCAAGCGACAAGGTGGAATATGCCGATCTTGCCGCCGAACAATATCGTACCGCGGACAATATGACCGACCAGATGGCGGCACTTTCGGTGCTGAACCATCTGGATCATCCGGGGCGGGCCGAGGCACTGGCCGATTTCGAAGCCCGCTTTGCCAAGGATGGCGTGGTTCTGGATAAATGGTTCGCGCTTCAGGCGATGTCATCGCGCGATGATACGCTTGCCCGCGTCAAGGATCTGATGAGCCATCCGGCCTTTACCATGCGCAACCCGAACAAGGTCCGGTCGCTGGTCGGGGCCTTTGCCATGGCCAACCCGCGTGCCTTCCACGCCAAGGACGGATCTGGATACGCATTCTATGCCGATCGTCTGATCGAACTGGATGATATCAACCCGCAGGTGGCCGCACGCCTGTGTGCACCGCTTGGCAAATGGGCGAAATATGATGCCGATCGCGCACGCCTGATGAAACAGGCGCTTGAACGGGTTCTGGCAAAACCGGAAATCTCGCGCGATCTTTATGAAATCGCGTCGAAATCAATCGCCAGCTAATTGCCGGCTTTGACGACATCTAACGAAAAGGGCGGCCTTGCGGGGCCGCCCTTTGTCTTGATCCGGTCCGGTTTCCTGATCAGGTCAGTTTCATGCGTTCGCTGAATTCGCGCATGCGATCAGAAAGATTGCGTGCCATCTCGGAAAGCTGATGGCTTGCGGTATTAAGGTCCTGGGCATTGCGCCCGGTACCAAGTGCGCCTTCATTCACGAACCGGATCATTTCATCCATCGATCCGGCACCTTCGGCGATGCGCTGGACGTTTTCGGAAATCTCGCTTGTCGCACGGCGTTGTTCATCAACCGACTGGGTGATGGTCGACTGGATGTCATTGACCTGATGAATAACGTCACCCACCGTGCTGATGGAATGGGCGGCTTTCTGAACTTCCTGCTGGATCGCAGTGGTCAGATCGCCAATCTGCCCGGTGGCGTTTGCGGTCTGATCGGCAAGCGATTTGACTTCGTTGGCCACCACGGCAAAACCCTTGCCAAGTTCACCGGCACGTTCGGCCTCGATCGTTGCGTTCAACGACAAAAGCTTGGTGCGGTGGGCGATATCGTTGATCAGATCAATGATCGATCCGATCTCCGAACTTGCCTTTTCAAGTGATCCGATATTGCGCTGGCTTTCCTCGGCTTCTTTTTGTGCCCGGCCGGTCACATCGGATGCCTCGGTTGCCTGACGGTTGATTTCCGCGATCGAGGATGAAAGTTCCTCGACGGCGGTGGCTACATTCTGGGTGTTTGATGCGGCTTCGCGCGATACATCAAGTGCACCGCCCGATTGCTGGACCGTATTTTGCGACTGATCGGTCAGTTCGCTTGCCAGCTCCAGAAGGCCTTCGGATTGCTCGGTTACCGATTGGGCAACGCGGGCAACTTCGGCCATCATTTCGGTGACGGCGATTTTGCTTTCCTCGCGTTCCGTCACCGCATTCCAGGCAAGCATGGTGCCCAAAAGCGCGTTATCCTTGTCCAGCACAGGTGCGGCAAGGATTTCGAGATAGTCACGCTTGTTCTGGATGATCTCGGTAAAGGGCAGGTTGGCCGGATTGGACAGACGGCTCTGGAAGTCTGCACCAAGTTCAAGGAAGTCGCCCGAAAGCGAACTTGCCGGGGCTCCGACATATTCCTGCCCGCTGGCATTCAGATACCCGACCTTGCCATCGGGGGTGATCAGTGCGGTCATGGTCGGGGTATGTTCGACCATGTTTTGCAGGATCAGGGCCTGGCGCACCGATTCCCTAAGCGCAATCAGGGCCTTTTTCATATCGCCGATTTCGTCGCTGCCGACCTGTGGCAGATCGACATTGGTGTCGCCCTCCGAAATCGACGTCATTGCGCGCGAGAACGCCCGAAGATTGCGGAACACGGTTGTCCGCAACAGAAGCCACCCGGCCACCCAGGCCGCAAGCAACACACCGATCAGGATTTCGATCGACAGGGCCCGCAAATCATCGGTCTGGGCATAGAAATCGGAAATGTCGCGATCAAATACCGCCTCGGCCCAGATGCCACCACGCCCGTCGCTGATGGTCACATCAACGGCCGCACGGTGGGTTTCGCCGGTGTCGGCCGGTGTTGTGCCCGCGTCTGCCGGTTGGGCATTTTCGGTGGTCTGGCCATCGGCCGAGTCTTCTGTCTGGGTGATGGCAGTGCCGCCTTCGCTGGCTTCACCATCTTCAAGGCTTTCAAACAGCACCGTCCCCGATTTGTCGAGAATCTGGAAATTGCCCCCCAGAACCTTGCCGATGCCTGCCAGTGTCGGCAGCGGGTCGGTAATGACTTCAAGGAAGCCGACGGCGCGGAAGCCCCCGACCGGCAGGATCAGGCTAAAAACCGGTCGCCCGTCGGGCGTGGTCCACATGAAACTGGCCGGTTTGCGGGCTTCGCCCTTGTCACGTCTGGTCAGGAACGCCTTGACGTCCGGATCATCGGTGACACTGGCGCCAAGATTGGCCTTTGACGTTGCAAGCTGGTTGAAATCGGTGTCATAGGCAATCGCATCAATCAGTGTCAGATCACCCTGAACCACCTCGCGGGCATTCGACAGAATATCAAGTTCTGCCTTCATGCGAGTCTGATCGTTTTCCTGATAGCTTTTAACCAGACTGCCAAGCCGCGACCATTCATTGGCAATCGGGGTAATCTTGTCTGCATAGTCGGTTGCCACCCGCGAACCGACAAAGAAATTCACCGTGCCACTGACCGAGTTGTTCAGCGTCTCGATGGCAAAATTGCGATAGGTATCTCCCGTCCAAAGGAGCATCCATGTAACAGCACCTGAAACCAGTAAACCCGTCACGAGCAAAATGCGCCGTAACGTCAGAAGGCTGGTTGCACCTCCTGAAATAGCCGTCTTTGCGGCCTTGTCTCCCGTCATATTCATCACTCCAGAGCAAACCGTTTTTTGTTTTTTGTATTGTGTCGGTGTCTCGCTCCCACCTGGCTACTTCTTATGAGTAGTTTCCCTGATCCAAACAGAGCTTAATTTGGAAAACAATCTTTTAGTTGTTAAAAACTGCCGAAACCCGCGGAAAATCAGGAATTTGTATGTAGTTGCGGGGGCTAATTCTCCTTTAAATTGTGTCCATTCTGACGCGTTAAAAGTCAGTGTTTTGAAATTTCGGAAAAAATATGCGAATGTGTGTGATAATCGTTTGCAATTAGATTTTCGATGGTCTATGACTGTCTTTGTCAAATGCAGACGGCAATGTCGTTTGTGACCGGTCTTCAGGCTGACATGGCGTGCCTGATGACCATTTATCTTCGGGACTCTCTCTCCCCGAAGGTCGATCTCTCTCACTCGAGGGGGCTGGTATCCGGTTTATTGTGCGGGACAATGCCGGGGAACATACCAGTCCCCCTTTTTTTATCCCGGTTTCTCTCATCATCCATCATCACAGGTCGTGCGTGGCTCACATCCAGTGCGGGCGTTTCTTTTATATATGGTCGCGTGTCGCCGATTGAACGGCTTTAGCGTTTTATAAACGTGCTGGCGGTTACAAAATCATGATCACAATGATGTCGTGAAGGATGGCCAAGTTCATGGTTGGCGAAGACCAAACCAACAAACCCGATCTGCGTGCGACGCCGCAACCCGATTCCGAACCGGAATCCGGGCAAAAGGATGCGCCGCTTCCGGCCTTTATCTATGGGCGTGACGGGCATGGTGATGGCAACGGGCGTGACGGACGTCGCACCGGTGATCGGCAAAACTTTAATGCACGGATAGCTGATATGGATCGCAAAACCCTTCTTGGTCTTGTTACCGGGGCCGGTATGCTTGGCCTGGTCTTGTTCTTTGCCGGGATGCTGGTCGGGGCCGGACTGTTTATGGATTCCGATGACGGCGCCACCAATGCCGCCCTTGAAAAGCCACCGGTTGAAATGCTCGCAACCGAGCCGGATGAACCGGCCGTGGTTTCTGAACCGGTACCGCAAAGCCCGACAACCACCCCTGAAACGGTTGCCGAAATCGCCGAAAGCAGCAATGACCCGGTCGGGGATTTGATTGCCCAGCGCAGTGCCGCTCTTGAAAATTCCGACGAATCCGCATCGGATGGCGATGCTGCTGCAACCACATCCGGTGCGGATGACGCGGGCGGGACGGCTTCCGAGCTGACGGCAAATGACACGGCGGGTGATGGTGAAACGCTTTCTGCGCCGGAAATTCGCGAAGTCGGTGAAGCACCGGCCGCACCTGACGCGCCAGAAGCACCGGCGGTGGAAAGCTCTGCTACGACGGCTCAGGGCACGAATGGTCAGGCCGCGGGCGAAAACTCTGCTTCTTCCGAACCGGCCAAGGCCGATGCTGCCCCAGATGCCCCGGCTGCTCCTGCCAAACAGGAAACGGCGGCGCGCACATCAGCAACACAGAATGACGAGGCCGAAGTCGCCACCAATGGTGAAACACCGTTCTCGGTACAGGTTGGCGCCTTCAAGGTTCATGAAAATGCCAGCCAGCGGGCCGAAGAACTGCGCAAAAAGGGCCTTGAGGTCGCGGTTGTCGTGCGCGGTGCCGCCGATGATTCGGCCTGGTATTATGTGCGGATCGGCAAATACGCCACCCTGAAACAGGCCCGTGATGATGCGGCCAAAATCAAAAAGGACCACGCGCTTGACGGGTTCCCGGTCCGGGCCGAACCCAATGATCGCGAAGTCGACTGATCAGCCGGGACTTTGGTTACAAACGGGGCGATACAATATTGTATCGCCCCGTTTTGCGTTTGGCCCATGGGCTGCTCAGGTCCTTGGCAAAGGCGAGCCGGTTCACAGCAGAGGCGCGGCATGATCTGGCAGAGGCAGCGCGCGGCATCTTGGCCGACTGTGCGGGCAGGCAGCAGTCGGGCAGGCGAACAGGCAGATCGGCAAGCGGGCGGGCCGGGGCAGGGGCGATTTGGCGAATTTGGCGTTAACAGGTTTGTTTTTGTCCCCTGTTTGCGGCATTCTACTTGCCTTCATCGGACAAAGCCTTTAGGCGGTACGCCCAGAGCAGAAATACAGAAAGGCAGCCGCCTATCCCGGCTGCCGCCCAAGACAGGATGGCTGGCAAGATATGAGCACCCCAACAGATTTCCCCAATCTCCACATTCTGGACCACCCGCTGATCCAGCATAAACTGACCCATATGCGCAAGGTCGATACCTCGACCAAAACCTTCCGCCAGTTGCTTAAGGAAATTGCGCTTCTGATGGGCTACGAGATCACCCGTGAGCTTCCTGTCAGCTATGAAGATATCCAGACCCCGATCTGCCCGATGAAGGCGCCGGTCATTCAGGGGCGCAAACTGGCTGTTGTGCCGATCCTGCGTGCCGGTTCGGGCATGGCAGACGGCCTGATTGAACTGATGCCCTCAGCCCGTATCGGTCATATCGGTCTGTATCGTGATCCCGATACCCACATGCCGGTCGAATATCTGGTGAAATTGCCGGAAATCGAAGGCCGTACCTTTATTCTTGTCGACCCGATGCTGGCGACCGGCAACTCGGCGGTGGCCGCAATCGACACGCTCAACAAATATGGCGTTGCTGACAAGGATATCCGGTTCATGGCGCTGGTTGCAGCACCCGAAGGTGTCAAAGTCTTCCAGGATGCGCACCCGGATGTTCCGATCTACACCGCCGGCCTTGATGAAAAGCTTAATGAAAAAGCTTACATCGTGCCGGGCCTTGGCGATGCCGGTGACCGACTGTTCGGAACGCGCTGATCGCGCAGCTTGCATGAATGCCTAAGAAAAAAGGGTGCCAACTGGCACCCTTTGTTTTTTGCTGATTTGTGAGACCCGGTGGATCAGCCTTTCGGCGATACCGTGATATCAACAACGGATCCAGCAAACGAACCGCCGGTAAGCTTGATCGTTGCCACGCGATTTTCGCGGTCATAGACCATGACCGAAATATCGGCGCGCACGACCGTGACCTTGCTCCAGCCGAAATTGGGCATTTCACGTTCGTAGAAATCATACATCTGCGCCTGTGTTCCGCCGGAATTCAGCACAAGCCGTCCGTGCCAGGCGTCAGAGGCACCAAAGATAATGCTTCGATCCATGTCGAGCGACGAGTTCGAAGGCATCGGAATATCGGTGAACTGTGTGAAGGACGGAACCGGCTGGCCGCCTTTATTGCCGCTGCTGCCACCTGATGCGGTATTGGGAACCAGATTGGTTCCGGAACATCCGGCCAATGAAAGCCCCGCAATCGCAGCGGCACAAATAAGATATTGTCGCAGTCTCATCATCTTCCCTCGGTCCCCTGATGCCCATCTTCATCACGCGGGCATGGATATCTGCGCCTATCATTACGGCATAATGTAAAGGAAAGGTTCACATATTCGCTTTTGCACCATTTTGTTGGGCGGGCTGTCCAAGCAGCCGCGATGCAGCCTTTCGCGTCCTTTTCCCGACCATATATAGAAGTCACATATATATTATATCGGGATCAACATTGCCGCGCTGCGTCACAGATCAAAGAATTTGCCGCGTTTTGGCGCTAATTTATCGGGTGTGGGCGAATCAACCCGGCAGTATTGCGGGCGGTCTCGGTCCTGATTGACTATTTTGCAGGGGCGAAAGGCCGGGTTTTGCGCGTTTTTTCAACCCGTGGTCCGTCAGGGGCCGGGGCGGGATTGCGCAGGTTGGATGTCGTGATTTTGCTATTGCTTTGAAATTCAAGGAAATTTGTAAAAAATGCGATTAAATGCACTTTTTTAACAAAAAGGTGTTTGACAGTTTTGGGAGCGGGCCCTATAACCCGCCTCCACCGACGGGGTGCGGCGCTAGCGAATGCGGCGACGCGGTCAGGTTGGTTGAGGGCTTCGGTCCTAAAGTTCTTTGACATTGTTGATAAGCAGGAAGGGATGCGCGGGCAGCGTTATGGCGTTTAGTCTGTGCATCCTGGAGACGACGGATCGATTTGATCATTGATCAGGTTGATTTGTGGTAACCACCAAA